>OLOX01001791.1_pt1 | contig 19207 bp, 13 predicted proteins | sample 1672091 | NCBI WGS metagenome assembly OLOX01 (sample SAMEA3136644, study PRJEB25190) | human gut metagenome | reverse complement strand
AGGACGTGCGAAGGGTGATAGGGGCGATCGCAAAGCCCCTATATGCAATCGGCGGCAAAACCGGAGGTTTTGACCGGCGGGTGTCCTTGATGAGGTGAGGATGGCGGGAACTCCTTTCACCGCCTGCGGGCGGTCCCCCTCCCTCGAAGAGGGAGGTCTGGGGAGAAGGGTACGGGGAACGAGCAAGTTTTGACAAAGAATGGAGGAAAAGAGAATGGCAAATATCAATACGACGGCGACGATGAAAAAAACGAGCGCGATGCTTTTCGGCAAGTGCAAAAAGACTCAGGAAAATCTGAAAAAGCTGATGGCCGACGCGGGCTGCGCGGACGGCGAGGTGGTGAAGGTGAGCCTGCCGCTGGCACCGAGCAGCCGGGACGACGTGGTTTTTGCGGGGCTGAACGGCGTGAGCTTTTTCTTTATGCGCGGGACGGTCTGTGAAATGCCGGCGGCGGTGCTGGAAATTCTGAAGAACTGCGGGGAGATGTGATCAGTTGACGCTTTCACAGTTGATCGCGCACGCGCTTCGTCAACTGGACGAGGACGCGGAGGACGTGAGCGAATACGAAGAGAGTTTCAAGGTATACGCGAACATGGGCTATGACATCGCGGTTCGCGAGTACCTGAAACCGCGCCGGATTTTTTATACGGATGTGGACGAGAAAGGGAACGCGCCTGTTCCGGGCATGCTGGCCACGCGCGTGGTGGAGCTGCGGGACGAATACGGCTACGACGTGGGCTACGACCTTGACCCGGACGGGCGCGGGCTGCACATCTGGAGGGTCGATCTGGCGGGAAAGACGCTGCGCGCTGTATGCGAGGTGGCGTTTTACCCGATGGAGGACGGGAGCGACGAGCCGCAAATTCCGGAATGTGCGCAGGCATATCTGGCGGACTACATCTGTTACCGGCATCTATCCAACGGAAATCCGGTTAAGCAGAGACAGGCGCAGTTCTATCTGAACAGCTTCCTCCGGGGCATGCAGCGGCTGAGGCCGCAGGGCATGGGCAGCGTGACGCATCTCAAGCACATTTATGATGTTACGGATGCGAGGTATTGCAGGTGAAGGCGTTGCCGCCTGCGGGAACTCCTTCCGGTCGCTGAGGCGGCCACCTCCCTCGGGGAGGGAGGCGGGGAGGGAAAATATCGAATGAAAGAACGAAGGAGGGAGCAAGGGTGAGCATTTCAGACAGCGATTATCAGGGGCGGTTCACAATCCCCACGCCGAAGGGCGTATATCAGGCGGCGGGCGACACGAACATCAACACCGACTACGCCTACCTTGCGCAGAACATCCGCACGGAGCGCGGGCTTTTGGCTTCGAGCTACGGCACGAGCCGCGCGTTTCCGGCGCTGGGCGCGCAGATTGAGACGCTGGCGCGGTTCTATCGGCGCACGAGGCCGGACGACGCGGACGTGTACGTTGCGGCAGCGGGCGGCGCGATTTACACCTACACGATGGGCACGGAGGGCTGGGTGAAGCGCTCGGAGGGGTACAAGAGCGACGTGTGGTCTTCCGTCACCTACGAGACGACGGAGGGCGGGGCGACGGTGGATATCCTGATCCTCTCCAACGCGAAGGACGGCATGATCGCGGTATACGGAAGCGACCTTCGGGTGGAAAAGAAGGCGCTGACGATTGGCGACGCATACGCCGAGGTGAAGTTCGCGACGCTGGGACGGCACGCGGAGCGCATCTGGGGAACGGGCGCGGAAGGATATCCGGACAGCATCTTTTATTCGCGGCCATACGACCCGTTCAACTGGACGAATGTTGCTGAAACGCCGGAGCTGGGCGGCGGCGTGATTAACCAGCCGACATGGGACGGCGACAAGTTTATCGCGCTGGAACCCTTCGGCGGGTATCTGCTGGCGGTGAAGGAGCAGACGATCTTCGAAATTCGCGGCACCGACCCGAGCAGCTTCACGATCACGGAGGCCTACGGCACGGATGGCCCCGTCGAAGAGCGGAGCATCTGCACGGACAGGACGAGCATGCTGTACCTGTCGCAGAACGGAATCGGCCTGTACGACGGAAATACGCTGCGGCTGCTCAGCCGGGACGCGCTGTATGAAACGATGCGGATGCGCATGGAGGGGATGGACGGCGCGGCGAGAGCCTGCGTATGCAATCACATCTACTATCTGGCGATGTGCATCAAGGAAAGCGAGAGCGACGTTCTGAGCGAAAACAACACGGTGCTCGAATACGACACGGAGCGCGGGACGTTCATGGTTCGAAAGGGCATGCGCGTCAAGGACTTCTTTGCCGTCGGCGGGACGGTGTACTTCACGCAGGCGGACGAGCCGTTTGAAGTGATTCGATACGGCGACCCGGAAAGCGGCGGCTATCTGGGCGCCCCGATGGAATGTCTGTGGGAAACGCCGTGGCTCGATCTGGGCAAGGCCTATATGAAGCGCGACTTTGTGCTGCGGTTTACCGCCGACGCGGACGAGAACGACGTGCCGGTTGAAATGACGATCAAGACCGAGCGCAGGGAAAAGACGCGGGTGGTTCTGCTGCAAAGGCAGAGGAAGGACTACCGGGTGAAGATTCAGGTGAGCGGCGTTCGGATGAAGCTGAAAATCAGAAGCCACGCGAAGGCGGCGGGCTGGCGGATTTACGGCGGGGTGCAGGCGGAATATTCGCTTGACGAGGTTTAACTCCTTCCGGTCGCTGCGGCGACCACCTCCCTCGAAGAGGGAGGCAGGGGATGGTTAAAAGAAGGTATGCGATGAACAAAAGAGGCGTAAAGGCGCAAAGAAGACCTCCCTCTTTGAGGGAGGTGTCAGCGAAGCTGACGGAGGGAGTTTATCATGGCATTTAAGCAACCGAGAGTTCCGCAGGAGACGGGCGGGACGCTTGCGGCATACGTTCGAAACCTGACGATGTTCCTGCGCGATTTCTGTATGGCGAGCTGGAACGCGGACAGGCTCAAGGACGCGGAGATCGAGAAGATCAAAAAGCGGTTAGACGCGCTGGAAGGGAAGTGAGAACATGGCGAAAAGAACGACGACGGAGACGTTTCAATCCTCGACGACAAACAGCAGAGAGCACAGTCAGAGCCAGAGCCAAAGCCAGAGCCAGAGCACGACAAAGAAGCTGCTGGACAGCGAATTGCTGAACCAGATTCTTGGCGGGTTGGCCGGGAGCATGACGGACAAGGAGATTGCGGCGTTTGCGGAAAACCTGCTGCGGCCGCAGCTCAACGCGGGGATTGAGGCCAGCCGACAGAATTTTGAAACGACGAAGCTGAGCAAGGAGCAGGAGATCGCGAACCTTGCGGCCAACCTGACGCGCGCCATCGACGAGCAAAACAGCGCCTACCGCCAGAGCAAGGCGAACGTGGAGACGGCGGCGCTGAACCGCGGCATGGGCAGGAGCAGCTACACGCTGCAAACGCTCGCCAACCAGGGCGACGCGCTGGCGAAGGCTGTACGGGAGCTGACGGACGAGAACGCGCGCAAGACCGGGCAGATTCAAGACCAGATCACGCAGGCGGCGAAACAGAACAGCCAGACGCAGGGACGGCTGAACACGGACTTTGCCAGCCAGTTGGCGGCGAAGGTGCAGGAATTGAAGGACACGCAGCGCCGAGAGTACAACAGCAACTACCTGACGGCCATTTCCGCCGCGATGGGACAGCAGACGACCGGCACCCAGCAGACGACGGGCACGACCGACACGACGGGCACGACCGACACGACGAGCCACACGACGAGCACGACGGGAAGCGCGGGGAGCGGCGGAAGCAGCAGAAAGAAAAAGGCAAGCAGCGACGTTGACGCGATTTCATACGGATAAGGAGAGCCTATGAGCAAGTGGAATGACCGAAAAAAGAAGGACGACGAGCAGAACGCGCAGATCAAAAAGCCGGAAGAATCGGCGGTGAAGGATTACAGCGCGGGCGCAATCGGAAAAGCATATGCGAATACCGAACGCCCGGCGATGAAGACGGCGCAGACGCCCAGCTTTGACGAGCCGAGCCTGACGGGCGTATACGGCTTGCAAAAGAACAGCAAGGGCGAATCGGTCATGGACATGACCGGGAAGACCAGCGGTTCCCTTCAAGGCATGAAGCTTGCGCTGAACAACGAGCTGACCATTTCCGGACAGACGAAGCTGAATCAAAGCCTGAACAAGCAGATTGACAGCGAGCAGGAAACGCGGCAGAAGAACGCCAATGCGCGCAGCACGGCCATGCTGGAGCTGGCCGAAATGCCCCTGATGGGCTTTGACGGGCAGAGCATCAACGCCAACACGGCGGACGCGGCGACGGTGATTCGCGGCATCAACGCCATTGCGGACGACACGCTTCGCGCTCGGGCGGCAAAGGCGTTTAAGACGCTGACGCAGACCGAGGGCAGCCGATTCTACGGCGAAAACGCGGACGGCGTGGGCACGTTCCTTGAAAGCGCGAACCTGACCCGTGACGAATACAGGGACGAGGCAGAGGACTACGCGAGCCGATTCTACGGGGACGGAAAGCACGACGAGGAAGACGCGGCGGCCTACCTTGAAGCGCGGCAGGAGATCGAGGAAAGCGCCTACTCCGACTATGCGAAAAGCCAACTGACGGCGGCGCTGGACAAGGCATATACGGGCATCACGGGCGGGGAAACGCCTTCCGAAAGCGCAGGCGACGCGCCCGCCGAGGCGGAAGACGAAGCGCGCGCGACCGAGGAAGACCGGAAGAAAGAGAAGAAGCCGGGATTTTGGAGCGGCCTGACCGGGAAAGTGCACGAGCAGGAGGAACAGGAAAAGGCCGAAAGCCCCGCGCAGGCGAAGGCACAGAGCCGGATTGTTTCCCAAACGATGACGGCATCGACCGCGCCGGGCTTCCCGACGGCGGGCAAGGCGAACGGCAAAGCGCCGGAAGTGCAAGGCCCCGTTCAGATGACCCCGGAAGAGCGGATCGTCGCGCAGGGCGGGATGAGTTTTGCGGAATGGATGGCGACTCCTTCCGTCAGCTCCGCTGACACCTCCCTCGAAGAGGGAGGCAGGGAGCGCACGGATGAAGCAGGCGCGGAAATTCGCATGCACGAGGCGCAGACCATCGGCGAGGCGGCGGACGCGCTGCTCAAGGGACGGTATGACCAGATCGAGGGCGCGGGCAAGGATGAGCTGGATCGCATGCTGGCAGAGAGCGGGAACGCGCGGCGAATGATCGGCACGCTGACGGAAGCGGACAGCCAGCGCATTATCCTCGGAAACGACATGGCCGACGCGGTGACCTACGGGAACATCGCGGCGCAGGGACAGACGGTCAAGACGCTGTACGACGTGATGAAGAGCGATTCCTTCCCGGACGAGCTGCGGGGCGACGTGATGGCGCAGATGGTCGTATGGGCGGCGCAGGCCGAGGCAATGGAGCAAACGGGAACGCTGGGCGGCGACGCGGAGCTGCCGCTGATGGAGCGCCTGCTAACCACGGACGAACACGCGATGGACGAGCTGGCAAGCATCTACGCGGCCAGAGACGAGTTGCTGACCGACAAGGCCGACATGCGCAGGGCGCAGGAGGAGGCGAGCGCGCAGGCGCTCAGCGACGCGCGCACGGCGGCGCTCAAGGGAACGGCCAGCGATGAACAGCTCGCGCTGGTGCGCCAGAACGCGCAGGCAGGGCAGGACGAGCTGAACGCGGACATGGGCTACGTCGGGCGGCTGGCGGCGGTGGACGACTATTTCAGGCCGGGCGCGAGCAAAAATGCGGTTAGTCCGTTTGACTTAAGCAGCGTGAAGCTGAACCTCGACGCGCAGGGCGTAATCGACACGGGCGACTATCAGGCGCAGCTCAGGGAGCAGATGGACGCACTGCTCGAAGAGGACACGCAGACGGCGCTTGCGCTGGGGCTGACGCTGGACGAATACTACGCCAAGACGGGCGGCGTGGACATGAACGCGCTTTGCGAGCGCGCGGCCAGCCGCATCAGTCAGCAGGGCGCGGCGATCACCGATGAGGAAATGGCGGCGCTGGACGTTCCCTTCGGTCAGGGCGTGGGCGCGAGCTACACGGTCGGCGCGGGCATCCGCGCGGGCGGCGAACAATGGTATCTGGATTTCAAGGACAGCCTGTACACGGGCTATTCTCAAGGCATGGTGCTCGTCAACGCGGCGCGCATCCAGAACCGATACCAGAACGAATACGGCGCATATGGCCGGACGCAGTACCGCAAGGACATTGAAAGCGCGCTGGCCAGCGGGACGCTCGACGAGAATTACGCCAATGCGCTGAGAAAGGCGCTGGCCTGTGCGGCGGACGTATACCAGCTCGGCATTGATCCGATGGATTTTGAGGGGGATTTCCTCAAGAACAGCGCGGAGGTGCGCCGGGACATCGCGACGATGGAAGGATTCATGCGCACGAACGCGACGGAGGATGAATTCAAGTGGTTCGGGCGCGTGAAGGGCATGACCTACAACGCGGTTTCGGCCGGTGTGGCGGCGGGAACGACGCTGGCGACGGGCAGCAGCCTGCTTGGCTTTAACACGGGGTACAGCGTCGTCGGGTTCAAGAACAACTTTGACGAATATCTGCAAAAGGGGTACAGCATTGATTTCGCCCGATATCTGGGCGCGGTGAACACGGGGCTTGACTGCGCGACGAACTTCGGCACGTTCGAAGGCGTATTGGGCAGAATGACGGGCATGAGCGCGCTGACGGAAGCCGCGAGAAGCCGGATCATCCGCAACCCGGCGGGCGCTTGCAGAGGCCTTGCGGCGATTCGAACGTTTGGCGAGGCGTTTAGCAAGGCGTTTGCCCAAAACGAATTTAACGAAGTGGTTCAAGACGAATTCTTTGAAGGATTGTCGGCAAACTGGACGGACAACGCGCTGGGCGAAGTTTTCCGCAGGATGGAGGCCGGGGAAGACATTTCGTTTACGGACGGCCTGAATATGGCGCTGAATCTGCTGAATCCCAAGAACCTTGACGTGAAGGGCGCGGCGGAGGGCGTTGTCAGCGGCGCGGTGGAGAACGCCATCGGCGCGGTGCTGTTCTCCCTATCCGGCGCGGTGGGAAGCGGCGTGGGCACGCTGCGCGGCGTGAAGGCGGCGCAAGACCTGATGAACGGCAAGCGGACGGACGTGGAGAACGTCATCTTGGACGTGACAAAGACGCTGGGCGACGAGCAGGCCTGCGCGCTGCTCAACGACTATGCGCGACAGCAGAAGGAAAGCAAGGCCGTTGCCGAAGAGATCATCAGCGGGAAGGACGAGCGCGGCAGCGCGGCGCACGCGGCAAAGGCCAAGCAGCAGGCCGACGAGGCGCGCGCACAGGCGGAAGCGGCGCAGACGGCGGCGGACAACAGCCGGGCGCAGTTCGCGGAAGCGAGCGACGCGGTGATGAACGGCGACCTGACGCGGCAGAAGGAAATGACCGAAGCGCGCGTGCGCATGGGCGAAAACCAGAAAACCGCGAACGAGCAGGGCGCGGTCGCCGCGCGCAGAACGGACGAAATGCAGCAGGCGGCGGCACAGCGGCTGGCAGAGGCGAGACAGGCGGGCAGAAAGGCCGTCATTGCGGAGGACGCGGCGGCGCGGGAAGCCATGCTTGACGACCGGGAAGCGCGGGTGCAGGCCATTGACAACGAGATTGCGCAGCTCGACGCGCAGGAAGAAGCGCTGCAAAACGAGTTTACCGATGCGCTGACCGGGCTGAACGACGCACAGGAAATGGGAATGGACGAGGAAACCGTTTCCCAAATGATGGCGCGCACAAACGAAATCGCCGAGCGCATGGCGGCGCTTGAGGAGCAGCGCGAAAGGCTGCAAAACCCGGAGGCTTACGAGGCGCGACGGAAGGCGGAAGCGGAAATCGCCGAGCGGGAGCAGCAGGCGCAGGAAGAATACCAAAGACAGACCGAGCGGGAGCAGACACAGAGCGAGATGGACGAGATCGCCCCGGTGGTCAGGGACATCCGAAGCAAGCGCATCTGGCTGAACGAACAGCAGATTGCCGAGGTGCTGCACACGACGGGACTGCGGACAATCGCGCAGGTGAACCGCCAATACGGCACACAGTTCCGCGTCAACCGCAAGAGCGCGGACGTTGACCTTGACAGCGGCTTTTTCCGCGAACTGGCGGCGCAAATCCCCGGACGGATGGACGAGGCGAGCGCGCACCCGGAGACGGAAATTCTGAATCTGCTGGGCAGGAGCGGCGAGCTGAAAGGCAAGCTGGGCGGGATGGAGGCCAGCATTGGCACAGTCGGAGCGGAAGACTATCTGAACGCGGACGTTTCGCGCGGCAACCTTGACCCGGTGACGCAGAAACTCGCCAGCAGCCTGAAACAGAAGACGGGGCTTGAGCTGATCGTCATGCCGCTGGCAGACAAGGTTCGCGGCTTCTACGACCGAGAGAACGGGCGGCTGATTCTCTCAAGCCGAATCGGCGCGGGCGAACAGATGCGACAGGTGGTCATGCACGAGCTGACGCACTACATCGAGAGCACGAAGAACTATGCGGCCTACGAAAAGGCGGCGCTGGAAGCGGCCTATCGCGGCGACACAGAGGCGATGGACAGAGACGCGGCGGAAATCCGCAAGACCTATGAGGACGCGGGTCTCCCCTGCGACGTGAACAAGGAGCTGGCCGCTGCGGCGACGGAAAAGCTGATGGCTTCCCTTGGCGCATGGGGCAGGACGGGCAGCGAGACGCTGGTGTATGACCTGCTGGGTGCGAAGCAGTCCTTCCCGATTCGGGTCTACAACAAGCTGACACAGTTTTTAGCCCGACGCAAAGCCCAAAAGGCAGGCGGCGCGGCGGTAGAAAACTACAAGGCGCTGGTCAGGGCGCGGGATGCGCTCAGGCAGGCCATTCTTGAAGCCGGAACGTGGAAAAAGGGCATGGGAGGCGAGGACGCGACCATCGAGCTGTTCGGAAAGACCGCGCCCGTAGAGCGGGAGGTCACGCGCGGACAACAGACGGAGATGGAATATGCCATCAGACGGGATGAAAAGGGAAAGCCCGTCGTTTCGGTTGAAGAGGACATTCTTGCGGGCGTTCCTCAAAAGGACTGGGCAAGAACTGTCAAGCGGGCGCTGAAAGAAAAATTCCCGAACGGCGTAACCGTCGGGAACAATCAGGTTCAGATCACCGGCAAATCTCGAAGCGAGATTACAAACTCCAAGGATACAAGGTGGCTTAAACACAGTCAGCCGGACGTATACGCCGACAAGATGCGCGCTACGAACAATACGGACGAAATTTTGCAGGCATCGACCGATTATGTCAGCGAAAAACCTGCGCACGAACGGACGGATGATATCGTGGACTTTGGACGTGGGAAGGTTCAACTTGAAGTTGGCGGCCAGATGTATGACGCGGATGTGATCGTTGGGACGAAGAAAGACGGTTCAATGCTGCTCTATGATTTTGTCGGAATGGCAAAAAAAGAGATGCAGCAAACCGCCGGACGTCAAAACGCCCCACACGATAGTCAGACTGCATCTCTTTCTGACACCAGTGTAGCACAAAGCAACGCCAGTGTCAATCCCTATGATACGCCAAACGACGTGGAATATGCCGTCGCCCCGCGCCAATTCGGCAACCAGACGGCGCAGGAGCTCGACGTGCTGACCGACAGCGTGAAAAAATTCCTTCGCGGAGACCAGTACGAGACCGTGACCAACCGGGAGCAGGTGCAGCGGGCGAACGACGATATCAACGCGCGCGGCATTGACGCGGTGGTGAACGACCTGCTGGCGCGGGACAAATGGACGGCAGACGACCACGCGGCGGCAGCGGTGGCCTGCATCCGGGCGCAGAACGAAGGGCTGATGACGACGGCTTATGTGATCGCGAAGGCCTATGACGAGCAGGGCACAAATGCCGGTCAGGCGTTGCAGGCCAGACAGATCATTAAAAAGCTGACGGCGGCGGGCGCGCTGGTGGAAGCGGCGAAGAAAGCCGACCACGCCAACGCGAAAAAGGGACTGGCGGACGGCGATATCCCCGTCGGCAGCCAAGCGCCGGTGAAGGGATGGCGCGACAGACAGCAGAGAAGCAAGGAAGGCACCGAAAGGGAACAGAACGTCAGCCAGACGGGCGAATTCGACCCGGACAACCCGTTCAACAAGGGCAGGACTTCCGTTTTGCCGCAGGAGGCTGTGACGGGCGCGAGCGGCGCGGCGGGCGACGCGGTGCAGGGCAGCTTCATTGAAAGACCGCTGCCGCCGGTGCTCGAAAAGGTCTATACGGCGGCGGAGCTGATTCAGCGGCAGATCGACAAGCTGCCTTCCGACGTGAAATATGACAACCCGTGGAACATGCCGCTTGAAAGCTGGAAGACGGAACTCATCGACCAATACGGCCTTAACGGGACAAAGCTGGTCGGCGACACATACAGCTATGCGACCGTGAAGGAACGCATGCTGGCGGCCATTCTGGCAACGGACAACAATGTGTGCGGCGACGGGCTTTTGACGCTCTGCCAGCAGCTCGAAGCGATGAAACAGGGGCTTGCGGTGGTGACGGAAGCCGACCTGAACTACATCGCGGGGCAGATGAGCACATTCCTCTATGCCGAGGGCGCAGACCTTGAGGGCATGCCGGTGACGACGGAGGGCAAAACGGCGTTGCAGCGCGTCTACAACGCGCAGGCCAACGTCGTACAGGACAGCATGATGGGAAAGGTCAATGCCCTTGGATATACCAACATGCTATCCGGAACGAAGACGTGGGTCAAGAACATTTCCAGCAACATTCTCATTCGCCCGCTGGAGCTGGCGAGCGAGAAGATCGGCGGTGCGATTGAAAGAAAATATATCACCAAGCGGACGGGCAACCGAACGACGGACGCGCCGAACCGCGCGGAGCGGGCGGCAGGCCGGGAAGCGTTTACCGGCGAGATCGGACAGACGATGGTGGACTATTTCGTGACGCACGCGGACACCGGCCACGGAAGCGGCTTTGACCTGAGCCACAACAACCGCACCTTCAACAACGAATGGCTGCAAGCCTACAAGAACATCGTGGATTTTGCCATGCAGGTGGGCGACCGCCCGTTCTGGGAGCAATGCTACACGGAAGAGCTGGCCGTCATCAAGCGTCTGGAAACGAAAATCCCCGATACGCAGCGCGTAGACGGACGCGAGGTCAAAGTCCTGCGCGACATGACGCTTGAGGAAATGAAGACGGAAGCGGCGGTTCGCGCGACGGAGCGCGTTTTTCAGGAGGACAACAACATCGTCAGCGCCATCAACGGCGCGCGACAAGAAAGCCCGATGATCGACCTTATGATTACGAGCATAATGCCCTTCCTCAAAACGCCGACAAACGTTGCAAGCCGCATGATGCAGTACAGCCCCATCGGACTGGCGCGGGCAATCATTCAATACGGCCTATGGGACGGCAAGCGCAACGGCGGCGCGAACTTTGACCAGCGAAAGTTTGTGATGAACCTCGGGCGCGGCCTGACGGGCACCGGCGTGGCCATCGTCGGCGCGCTGCTGGCCAGCCTCGGCGCGATTCAACCCGGACGCGAGGACGAGGAAGACAAGAGACTTGGCGTGATCCGCAAGGCGCAGGGCAGGAGTTACAGCACATATTTCAAGCTGGGCGACTGGGAAATCCCGCTTGACTTTGCGCAGCCTTCGAGCGGGCCCCTGTACATCGGCGCGAAGATCGCATGGGCGCTTGAAGAGATGGACGGCGATGTGAACGTTCCGGCGCTGATCGGAACGGTGCTCTACGGTTCGGCGCTGGAAACGGGCAACCAGTTGTTTGACAACTCGTTCCTTTCCGGGTTCAGCGCGCTGTTCAGCGGCTACAACGACGCGGCAGGCATCGCGAGCAACATTGCAGAGAACATCGCGGAGAATCAGGCGAGCCGCCTGACCCCTTCGGCGATTCGCGCGCTGGCCAAGGTGACAGACCCCTATGTGCGGGACGTGTACAGCCAAAACGCGGTGAAGCAATTCCTCAACCGTCAAATCATCCAGAACTGGCCGCTTCTGCGGCAGACGCTTCCGGTCAAGACGGACATCACAGGCGACGCGACGCTGCAAAACGGCTATTACAACTGGGGACAGGAGAACCAAAACGCGGCGCTGCATTTCCTCAACGCTTTTGCGACCCCGTGGACGACGCTGGGCGAAAAGAACGACGCGGCGCTTGACACGCTGATCGACCTGAGCTATCGGACAGGGGAAACGAGCTTCCTGCCGGACGAGATGGTCAGCGCGAGCAAGTACGAGGTGAGCGTCACCAAGACGCTGGCCAAGGAACTCAAGGTGGGCAAGGTCGGGTTTAACCAGTACGAGGGATTCAACATCCGCCTGACGGACGAGGAAAAGCGCTGGGCGAACAGCACCTACGCGGACACGCTGTTCAACGGAAGCGGCAGGGACGTGATCGGCCTGCGCGCGATGATGAGCGGAAACAGATGGGAACGAATGAGTGACGAAGAAAGGATAGAATCAGTTCGGGACATGCAGAAAACGGCGAAAAAGCAGGTGCTGACCGAGCTGGTCAGGCGAAAGAAGGAGGCGGGCGAAATCAGATGATCGAGGCCAATTTTGAATCCAAGACGCACAAGAACGCGGCCATTGCCGGGGTTTACCAGTACGACACGGGGCAGCGGCTCAGGATGCGCGGGCTGCCGACCCCGGACGAGCTGGCCGAAATGGACGACTTCCTCGCGGGGGACGTGGTGACGGTACAGGCGCAATACGGCTACGCGGGAGACAGCCAGACGGAAACGCGCATCGCGTCCTTTGACGCGGAAACGGGCTGCTGGATGGCGGACATCCCGGACGTGTATCTGAAAAGAAGCGGCGCGGTGAAGGTATTCGTCTATGTGAGCTACGGCGCGACGACGGACGAGACGCGCGCGAAAACCTGCTACGAGGGGAGCTTCACGCCCATCAGCCGCCCCGCGCCGAGCACACAGGTCACACCCAGCCAGAGTAACGCATGGGACGCGCTGGTGACGGAAATCAACCTGACGCTCTCGAAGATGAACACGGCGATTTCCGAGGCGAACGCGGCGGCAGAGGGCGCGAAGACGCAGGCGGAAGCGGCGCAGAAGGCCGGAACAGAAGCGAGCACGGCGGCGCTGTCGGCGAACACGCAGGCGCAGCGGCTGGCGAACATGAACATTCAGGCGCAGACGCGGGAATACGGCAGCGGAAGCACGGCGCAGATGGCCGACATCGACGGGAAGCTCGTGCTGACGCTGGGCGTTGAGCGCGGACAGCCGGGTGCAAAGGGGGACAAGGGCGACCCGGGCGACAAAGGCGACCCGGGCCCCGTCGGCGCTCGGTTCCAGCTTTCGAACGGGATTCTGTACATTACAACGACGTGAGGTGAACCATGGCGATTACGACGAGCAAGGGAAGCTATCAGGACTACGCCTACACGGGCGGGATGCAGAGCGTCACCATTCCGCATGACGGCATTTACAAATTCGAGGTTTGGGGCGCGGGCGGGTCGAACTCGGCGCTGCATGGCAGCGGCAACTATGGAAACAACTACAACACCAATGGAAAAGGCGGGTACAGCGTGGGCTACAAGCTCTGCAAGAAGGGCGAGGTCTACTACATCTGCGTGGGCGGATGCAACAATCCCTATAACGGCGGCGGAAGAGGAAACGCCGGTTGGGGCGGCGGCGCGACGCACATCGCCACGAAGACGGGCGAGCTGAAAAACCTGTCCGGCAACAAGGCGGCGGTGCTGCTTGTCGCGGGCGGCGGAGGCGGCACAGGGCAGGCCAACGGCGAGGGCGGCAAGGGCGGCGGCTGGTACGGCGGCGGCTATGGCGGAACACAGACCGGACCCGGTTCAGGCGGAAGCGATAAAGGGTCTTTCGGACAAGGCGGACAAGGTGACTGGTATTGGGCGGATGGCGGCTTGGAAACCGGCGCCGGCGGCGGCGGAGGCGGCGGCTGGTACGGCGGCAACGGCGGCAACAGGTATATGGGCGGCGGCGCAGGCGGAGGCGGCGGAAGCGGCTACATCGGCGGGCTGCCCAGCTTCACCAGCGCGGGCGGTACGGTATACAGCCCATCCACAACGGCGGGCGGCGGAAACGCCGTCAACGCGGACGGTTCGGCGCGGGTGACATTCCTGCGCAAGAACGACGTGCCGGTGATCTTCAACGGTGAGCAAGTGGAGGACGTGGTGCTCAACGGCGTGAAGCTGACGGGGATGATGGTTGATGGAATCCGGTTATACATGAAGAAAAGGAGGGAAAAGCGATGTTTCGCGTAAGCGGAAACCAGATTTCGATTACGGCGGGCGACACGGCGCTGATGGCGATTTGCCCGGACGAAACCGGGTATGTGCCGACGGCAAACGACCGGGCGATTTTCACCGTCAGGGAGAGACCGAAACGGCGCGCGCTGATTGAAAAGACGATTGCGCCGGAAGCGGACGGGCGGTTTGTCGTCTGCTTTGAAAGTGAGGACACGGCGAGGCTGAAACCGCGCGAATATGTCTGGGATGTGCGGCTGGCGATTCAGGCCAACGTGGACGAAAACGGCGAGGTGACGGACGCAGAGCAGATCATCACGCCCTGTCCGCCGGGAATCCTATTCGTCATGGCGGCGATTGGCGAGCTATCGAGCGCGGCAAACAACGGGTTCGGTCAGCCGGTCAACCAGACGCTGAGGATTCGGTTTGAGAAGCTGATGCAGGGTCCGCGCGGCGAGCCGGGGCGCGACGGCGCGAAGGGCGACAAGGGCGACCCCGGCGCGAAGGGCGACAAGGGCGACCCAGGCGCACCGGGCGCGCGAGGCGAGAAAGGCGAAAAGGGCGACCCGGGCAGGGATGGAAGCCCGGGCGCGACGGGCGCAACGCCAAGGTTTACCGTCACGGCTGTGACGGGCGAGGCCGGGACGGCGGCGAGCGTTACGCAGAGCGGCACGGCGGAAAACCCGATGGTGGAATTTACGATTCCGCAGGGGATGAAGGGCGACACGGGCGAGAAAGGAGAGAAGGGCGACCCGGGAAAGGACGCGCCGCAGGAAGTGGTACTGTATACGGCGCAGACGCTTGATGATGCGCAAAAGGCGCAGGCAAGGAAGAACATCGGGGCGGCAGATGAAGCTCTGCAGATCGTCCTTGTGGGCAGCGAGACGGGCAACCCGATTGCCGTTGATGATGCCTTTGCCGCACCGCTGCGCGGTCTGACCGTGTACGGCAAGAGTACGCAGGACGGCACGCCAAGCCCGGACAGCCCCGTGCCTATCGTGAGCGCTGGGGACGGCGGGAGCGTGGCGGTGACATTGAGCGATGGGAACGGCAAAACGCAAACCCTCGCCCTGCCCACCCCCAACGGCTTACCCGGCATACCTGTCCGATCCAGTGGAAACTACACTGACCAAAACGGCCAGCAGTGGGTGTGCGATGAGATAGACTTGGAGAGAGGGGTGAAGGTGCAGAGGGTTTACAAGGTTGATGTTGACGGAGAAAACGTTAAGTTTGCACAATCCGGCGCATACGCCAACCTTACGCCGAGTGGATTACCAATCGCCTTGCGTTATACTGGCCAAATAACATACGCAGCTAGTACGTTTACGAGTTTATCGTGGCTTTACAACGAGACCGGACAATTTTTGTTTCTGGTTAAGGATAATATTTCTGACCAACTCAACGCATCTTGCAAAAAGCAGCTGGGCAAAATCTATTACGCTCTCGCTAACCCCATCGAAACCCCGCTCACCCCGGCCGAAATCGCCGCCTACAAAGCGCTGACTACCTACGCGCCCGACACCGTGGTGCAAGCGAGCGACGGCGTGGGGATAAAGCTGGGATATCAGCGTGATGTGAATATCGCGACCAACTGGAAACCAACGGTTGATCGGCTGAATACCGATGTTAATCAGCTAAAGAGCAATGTTAATCAGCTAAAGACCGATGTTAATGCTAAAATCAATCAATCTGATGCACTCACATTAGAGGAAATTCTTGCAAGCACGAACTTGTCTAAAAAAGTAGCTAGTGCGGAAGCTGTTAAGGTCATTAAAAATGATGTTCGCACATTGAAACAAGGCAACTTCTATACTGAACAAAATAAAGGAAATACAATGCCTGCGGAATATGGTGGTTTTGTCCGTATTAGCGGGCAGAGCTGGCCGGGAAGTTTTGTTGGCGATACATACTATTTGGGAGTTGATGCTGATTCAATAGCATATTCGGGAGCACAAATAAATGGCGCTAAACAAGTCACTTGGAAAACGCTGTAAGTGGGGGATAATGTATGATTAAAATCAAGATAAACATCTCGGATGAAATCCGGGAAGTAACGTTTTCGCGACACAGTGAGCATGTTATTGAGCTTGGTGGTATCGCCGACGCTCCAACAACAGGCTTCACGACGTGGCGCATGGACGGTGTAACGCAACTTGGCGATTTCAGCAATTACACGACCATTTACCGCACGCTTGACAACGCGGTGCAGCTCTCCGACGACGGCAGTGTGTATGTCGAACCAAAACCGGGAGAACCGAAGCCAACGCAGGAAGAGCGCATCAAGGCGCTGGAAGATAATCTTGCAAGCTGCGAAGTGGCTTATGCGGAAGGAGTGAATGAGGCATGAGCATGACTGACATTTTCAGGGGTCTTGGACGCTCCGATGCGCTCAAGCTGCGTGAGGAGGCGCACAGCCTGACTGGTACACAGATCATCGACCGGGAACATAGCGCCCCGGCATTTGACCCGACCAAGGATTACAGCACCTATCCTGTCGGCGCTCCTGTAACGGACGAAGGACAGGTATGGCTTCTTATCCAGCCGTACAATGCGGCGAACTACGCAGGAAGACCATCAACGCTCCGTGCGCTTTGGGGTCTTGCGCATACGACCAACCCCGCTAAGGCGAAGCCGTGGGTTGATCCCTACGGCACAAGCGGCATGTACATGGCTGGCGAAGTGTACAAGACAGAGGACGGCATGGTGTATCGCTGTCTGCTGGACAACACCGTGCATGATGTGACCGCATACCCTGACGGTTGGGAGTTAATCAGTTAAAGGAGACCTCGCCGCGCTACATCGGTTCCTGATGGGAGGCATGTGGCATTAGCCGTTTGTACCATCTGCTTATTTTATCTAAGGGCGCTATTGTCAACTATCAATAGCTAGTTTTGACGATGTATGAAAACCGGGGACTGAAAAATGAAAAGCAAAATGGAGTACAGAAAACGAAAACAGCAGGCGCGAGAATGGGCAATCAGATATCTTGTTGAGTGCCTGCATGCTAAGCCGACAGATGAAGCTATCCGGGAATACGCACGCGCCAGAAGACGAGAACTCAAAAAGTTTCATCGTCTTAGAGGGCACATGCTCGGATAAAGGCGGAAGGAGTGTGAAATCCTTTGATTCAGGCGGAAGAAGCCATCCGCGCGGCGCGGGGGCTGATCGGGACGGCGTACAGCGAGCTGGACTGCATCAACCTCATCAAGAAGGTCATCCGCACAGCGCCGGGCGGCGACAAGCGCTACACGACGGCGGGAACGAACGCCCTGTGGGACAGCGACAGCAAGCGCGGAAAATACCGCGATTTGACATGGAAGCAGGCGGGGATTTCCGGTGCGAAGGCGGGCATGCTGGCGTTCATGGGCGTGGGCACGGGCGACGTGAGCCACACCGGGCTGGTGACGGAGCAGGGAACGGTCATCCACTCAAGCAAGAGCCGGGGCGGCGTGGTCGAAACCGCGCTGACGGAAAAGAACGGCTGGAATGGGCTGGGGGCGCATCGGATGATTGAGGCAGAAGGAAGCGGATACAAAAGCGCGGGCGGCGAACGGGCGGGAAGCGCCGAATATGGGCGTGTCATCGTCTGCGCAGGGGGCGGACTTCGGATGCGAGTAAAGCCGAACGGGCGATACATGCAGATGATCCCGGACGGAACGCGGCTTGCCGTGCTGGAGGAAAAGGACGGCTGGCTGCGCACGGTATATCGGGGACACACGGGCTGGATCAGCGGGACATACTGCTGCAAGGCCGGAGAGGATTAAAGAGGGGGAACACAGATGGAAGAAAAGACGATGCAGGTGATGAAGGGCGTGAAGCCGAATGTGGTGAACTGGATCGGTGCGCTGATTGGCGCGGCGCTGGCGTGGTGGACGGGTCTGCCGCCGCTGGCGCAGGCGCTGCTCATCGTGCAGGGCGCGGACATCCTGACCGGGCTGCTGTGCGCGGTGACGGGGAAATCCCGCAAGACGGAGAGCGGGAAGGTCTCCTCCGGTGCGCTGCTGATGGGCGTGATGAAAAAGGGGCTTGAGTGGCTGGTGGTCGGCGTTTGCGTGAGTGTGGGCAACGGGCTGGGGGTGACGAGCGTCTGCGGCGCGGCGATGACCTACATGATCGCTACGGAGTTGGTGAGCCTCATTGAGAATTTGGAGATTTTCGGGCTGAATGTACCGCTGCTGGGGAAACTGCTGGACGTGGCGCAGGGAGACGGCGAGGAAGGGAGAGCGCAGGGGCGGCAATAGGGAGCGTGCGGGAACGCCCTCGAAGAGGGAAACTCCTTCAGTCACGGCTATGCTGTGCCAACCTTCGGCGTTTTCCATCGTCTGAATCCGCCACAGGCGGCGACGATGAAAAACGTCCCTCGAAGAGGGAGGTCTAGATTGTAGATAAAAGCTATTCTTACAAAAAAGAATAACGGAAATTCTGATTCGGTCATTTCGGTCAAGCTGCGTGGGGGCGATGGGAGGCGAGTGTCCGGCGAGATGGCGCGATTTTGAGGCGGAAAACGAAGAGATTTTAGGATTCGAACCATTAAACGAAAAAAAGGGTTGACAAAATCATCCGGCTATTCTATAATAGGTTTCGCTGGTTCAAGCAGACTGGAGAGATGGCCGAGTGGTTTATGGCGCTGGTCTTGAAAACCAGTGATACCGCAAGGTACCGGGGGTTCGAATCCCTCTCTCTCCGCCATTTTTTATGGCGAATTTCATAGCGTATCGGTCATGCAGAAGTACCCAAGAGGCCGAAGGGGCTCCCCTGCTAAGGGAGTAGGCTGCGGTAAGCGGCGCGAGGGTTCAAATCCCTCCTTCTGCGCCAAGAAAGAGACTTTGAGAAATCAGAGTCTCTTTTGTTATGCAGGGAAATAGGACGAGAAGGGATTTGAACCGACCGGGGGTGAATAAGGCCGCAGTGCGGCCTTAGAGCCGGTCGGACCGACGAGCGGCGAGCGAGGAGAACCAAATCCCTCCTTCTGCGCCAAGAAAGAGACTTTGAGAAATCAGAGTCTCTTTTG
>OLOX01001781.1_pt1 | contig 19319 bp, 12 predicted proteins | sample 1672091 | NCBI WGS metagenome assembly OLOX01 (sample SAMEA3136644, study PRJEB25190) | human gut metagenome | reverse complement strand
CGGCGACCAGCGCCTGCGTCTCCCGGGAGGCAGGGGAGGTGTCCCGGATGGCGCCGAAGCGGGCAAAAATGTCCATCAGTCCGTCGACGTTCTCCTGCGCCTGCCGGGGCGTGACGTTTTTCTTCTCAAACTCCTGCCATGCCGGAGTTTTGCCCCACTTCTGCTTGGCCTCCGCTGTGTATTTTTCGATCTCACTGGTATCAAATTTGGAAAAGTCCATAGAAAACACTCCTGTTTGTTGAATTTCCCGGGCGTGGGAAATGAGCTGCTCCAGATGCTCCCGCTGCATTTCCAGCAGGTGCGCCCGCACCGCCGGATGGGCGGAGACCGCAGAGGCGTACAGGGAGATCTCCGGCAGACGGATCTGATCCGTCACATCCGCACCGTTCAGTGTCATGTGCTGCAGGCCGTCCTCTCCGTAATGCAGGCCGATCTCCAGCTCCGGCAACAGCGCGGCAGCAGCCTCACCATCCTTGGGGTCCACGCCCTTGGAAAAGGCGGCATAGCCGATGGTGCGGTAAATGGCGCCGGTATCCACATATAAATAACCCAGAGTTTTGGAAACGCTTTTCGCCAGCGTGCTCTTTCCGGCGCCAGATGGTCCGTCAATGGCAATACTGATGGTTTTCAATGCTGTTCTCTCCTTTATTCCTTCTCATTCGCGGCGGACTGTCCCGCCAGACGGCCGGTGGCCCAGGCGATCTGTAAGTTAAAGCCGCCGGTATAGGCGTCGGTATCCAGCAGTTCTCCCGCGAAATACAGATTTTTAACAAGCTTGGACTCCATGGTTTTAGGGTCCACCTCCCCTACCTTCACCCCGCCGGAGGTGACGATGGCGTCCGTCACAGGACAGGGGGCGGAAACCTCCACGGGAAAATGCTTCAAAACCCGCAGCAGGCTTTGCCGCTGCTCCCTGGTCAGGTCATGAACCTTCTGCCGTCCGGGGATGCCGGACAGCTCAATGACCACCGGGATCAACTTCTGAGGCAGCAGATCATCCAGTCCGTTCTGGAAATCGTGGTTGGCGTATTTGGCAAAATCCGCCAGCAGCCGCGCGGCGGGGCTTTGTTCAAACGCCTCGCCCGTCAGGCGCACCGTCTCCTGCGCGCGCGCAAGGAACGCCCACGGATCGGGGCGCGTCATCATAAACCGATGCAGCGCGAACGCCAATTCGCTCAGTTCCTCCTGCGTATAGCACCTGTCCGCCGCGAGGAAAGCGTCGCTGCCCACCTCATAGCAGCTATATATCGCGTCCTCCATCGCCTGATGGCTGAGCACGCCGCACTCCTGCTCGTCGCCGATGCGAAAGCCGGGGTCGATAGAAAGCGCCTGAAAGTGCTCGCGCAGCAGGTTGCCGCAGAACCTGTGCAGCGTGGAGATGCTCGCGCGGGAGAGCGCCATCACCTGTTCGCCCAGCGCCGGATCCTCCCGCGCGGCCTTGCCGAGCGCCTCGCCGATGCGCTGGCGCATTTCGCCCGCCGCCGCGTTGGTAAACGTGACGACCAGCATGTTTTCAATCGGGCAGCCCTCGCGCACGAGCTGCACGATGCGCTCCACCAGCACGGCCGTCTTGCCCGAGCCCGCCGCCGCGCAGACGATCAAGCTGTGCCCCCGGTCGGCGATGGCGTCGCGCTGCTGCTCTGTCCATTTCGGCATGGTGATTTCCTCCTCCGGCATTCAAGATGTAGCTCATTGCCATTATAACACAAAAGGCCACCTGCGCCCTCATCGTTTTTTACGCACGAAAAAGGCCGCCTCTCTCAAGAGGGGCGGCCTCGTTTAGCGCCTTGGCTCAACATCCATTATGCGCTTATTCTGCTTTGAGCGTTACAGCCGGACGAACCAGCGCGCCGGAATTGACGTTAACAGAACGCACCATTGTCATCTGAGACCCATCCTCGGAGAACGTAATCTCGACAGTATCTACAAACGCCATCGACGGATATCTCCACGTCAGCTGCAGCGTCGTGTCATCCTTCCATTCGCCATACGCCGTGTACGGTTCGATTTCATTTTGATACTGATGATGCAGATAATTGCCCGTCATGGTCGTGCCGCCATCCATCCATTCGCCAATGCCGTTGCGAATCGTGTGTTCGCCGCGCTGGTCAACCATGATGAAATCGATGTAGCCTTTTTCCACGTCCAGCTTGATGCTGGTGATCCCGTCCTCGTTTTCTTCGGCCTTGAAGACCTTTTCATCCACTTTTTCCGCAATCGGGGAATCCGTCAAAATCGGGTTTTGCAGCAGGTTCAGCGTCTGTCCCTTGGCGGCAACTGTCGCCTGCATGGCCTTATCCGCCTTGGCGGGCGCGATCATCGCAGAATTGATGATATCGTATTCTTCATCTGTCTTCTTGGTACCCGCCGTTCCCGCGACGACCATGTTGAGTTCCGGCACAAGAATGACGATCTGGCCGTATGCGCCTCCTGCGGTGTAATTTCCATCATGCTTATCCGTCCAGTGGAACGCATAGTCTCCCTGACCTTCATAAACTTTGTCAATGCCGATCGCCATCCGGCACCATTCTTCCGTGAGAATCTGCTTTCCGTTCCACTGACCCATATTCAGGAACAGATTACCCACCTTCAGCATGTCCTCCGTCGTGCAGGACACGCCGTTGCCGCCAGAACAAATTCCCTCGGGGCTGAGATCCCACGTGAAATGCTCCATGCCAAGCTCGCTGAATCCGCTTTCAAGCAACAGCTCCAGACAGGTCTTGCCCGTCGCCTTTTGCACCATCGCCGAAACCGCGTAGGCGTTGCCGCTGGAATACTGATAATGCGTACCCGGTTCATACGGCACAGGCTCGGCAAAGAACGCTTCCAGCCAGCTGGTCTTCAGCGGACGCCACTCGCTGCCGCTAATCATGCGGCCATATCCGCCGTTCATCGTAATCAGATAGCGCAGCGTCACCTTTTGCAGATTTTCACTCGGATTTTCCGGCGCAAGCTCGGGGAACATGTCAATTAGCCGATCATCCAGGCTCAAATCTCCGTTCGTCACAGCCACGCCTGCCGCAGCGTTTGTAAACAGCTTGGTCAGCGAATGAACAATATGCGGCGTATCCGGGCCGTAGGGATTCCAAAATCCTTCAAAAATCACTTCATTATCGACCGACACCAACAGGCTGTGCATTTCGATTCCCGCCTGTTCAAGCTGGTCAAGCATATCGTATAGATAAGAAGGATCGATGCCCTTTTCAAGCGGCGTGGTTCGCGGTAATTTTGAACTTTTAACCGGTTTCTCATACGTGTATGCCATTGCTGAATTCATCGTAGCCAGTATCGCGATCATCACGAGAACAGAAATCACCAGTTTCTTCACTCGTATTCCTCCTTTAATTCATTTTTCTTATTTTGTGCTCTTCCTACTACGCCAAACAGGGTATTCCGGACTGCCCTGCGAGCTTCTTCCCTCTTTTAAAATCATTATATTCAAGCACTACTTTTGTGTCAAATATTTCTTTTCTTATAGAATCCATAACAATTATGTATATAGCCTCCAAATTCATTTCTATCTTTTTGACAATTTTCGTTTATCATTTAATATCAAAAATTGCCTTTCATTTATTATTAAAGTGCTTTCATTCAGCCTATAGCGCTTATCGTGCCGAACAGAAAAAGCGCCTCTCTTAAAGAGAGGCGACAGTCTGTTTTTCAAATGTGTACGGCCATCAGTCCGCGTTCTTCCTGCGGTCGGCAAGGTTTTTCAGCAGCACGCCGCCACTGACGGCCAGCAGCAGCAGCCAGAGCGCCACACGGCTGTCATCGCCCGTCTTCGGGAGGTTATTGATCGCCTCTTTACCGGGCAGTTTCTCGATCACCGTCTGCTCAAGCGTGATTTCGTGCGCGGCTTTCGCGTCGCTGTAATACTTGCCGCACTTTTCGCAGTGCCAGTATTCGATATTGCCCGCGCTCTCCGCCGTCGCCGCTTTTGCGCTGGTGTGCTTCAGGTCGGTATGGTTATCCGGTGCAACACTTATTTTTTCACTCACGACTTTACCGCACTTATAACAGGTATGAAGAACTTCCCCTTCTTTGGTGCAAGTAGCGCTTTCCTTAACAACATCATTTTCTGCGTTGTAATCGTGAGTTTCGTGATAGCAGGCTTTAAAGGTGATATTCAAGTCCTTTGTAACATTCGGAATAGAAAAGGCAACAGGTTTTCCGTATCCATCGTAAGAATAAGTGAAGTCAGTGCCCAGTTTCAAACCAATTCCGTCATTACCTACAACGGACAATTCCTTATAGGTAAGCCCCCATTGCTCCGTGCCAACATAATATTTTTCATTGGCAAGGTAAAGGTTAATACTGAAATCCTCACCTTTTTTCAGCTTGTAGGTCGTATCCTTCAACGGAGCAAACCCTGTCGTATCCGCAAAGGTTATAAGGCAAAATGTGGCATCCTTTTCAAAGGCAGCATAAAATGTCTTGTTTTCCGTTACCGTTCCCAATGAAGAAAGCGCATACGGTGAATTCTTATTTGCTGACCATCCGACAAAAGTATAGATATAATCTTCGTCTTTGATGACAGGTTTGTTGCCTTGGAATGTAATCTCTGTTCCATAATAGCCTTTATAGCTATACAGAGTTTCGCTTCCATCATATGACTTGAATGCAATATCATATTGATTTCTTGCGTAATAGAGGGACAATTGCAGTTTACCGTCTCCCGTTATCGTACCGCTATTAGATGATTTAGTGGCGTCAAACGAAAAACCATTTTTTATATATGCGGAATCTGGTACGGTTGCAGTTGTATCCGTTGCACCGATTTCAGTCTTGGTTCTATCAGGAGTTCCCTGATACTGCCCATTTTTGTCCATATAATAGATGTTTACTGTGTAGGGTGTATTACCATTTGCTTTCCATTTTGCTGTATAGGATTGATTCCCAACAGTTCCTTTTGTAATCGTGACGGTAGGATATACATCCGATGTACCGCCTACTCCCCAACCGATAAAATTGTACCCCGGTTTTGTTGGAGTAGGTAGTGTAAAATCGTCACTTTCAACATTGAAAAGTGAATATAATACACCGTCACCCTGCTTAATTTCAGGTGTTGTAATCTCATTAGAAAATGTTCCGCCATTTAGGTAGTAAAACACATATTGCTGTTTTGGCTGCCAGTGCGCAGTCAATGTTATATTGGACTGCCAGTTTGTCATAATATCCAAGTATTTTGACGGCGTTTGACTGCTATCTTTATCACATGTCCAACCGATGAAATCGTAGTTGTCTCGCTCCAGATTGCTGTTCAATGTATCAAATGGTTTGTCAAATCCAATCTTATAGTACGGTGTGGCATCGTTTGTCTTGTAATAATATGAGTAAATACTTTCATCAGGTGTGTTTTTCCAGCTTCCACCATTTAAATCATAAGTAATAGTATACTTAGTTGATGTTGAGGGAGTGGATTCTCCTTCTTTTACAACTGTTCCATCACCGGAGGACTTTTCTTTCAAAGCGCCGATAAGCCTATCCGGCACACCGTTTCCACACACAATTTTTCCGGTATTCACTACACCGGAAATGTTAAAATTACTAATATCGGATAGATATAATGTGCCGGTGTTGACAAAAGAATCTTCCAAGCCCAAGTTGTAACAGCCACTGATCCTTGCAGTTCCGTTATTTTGGAAGGAACAACCGGAACTGACACCAAATGTTGAATTGGAACCGGTAAATGTAAATTCACTGTTATTTACAAAGCTTGCCTGATAACCAAGTGTAAAGCCATTTGAAATATTAACTGTCCCATTGTTTGTGAAGGTTTCACTCCCATACCAGCACCACATTTCAAATGAAGTATCTGTGTATGTTTCGCCGGAATTGATTGTTTTGCCATAATAGAGCGTCGATGCACTCGCCGAAATTGGCAGAGCCGTAAAGATCATCAACATTACCATTATGAACGGTAGTATTCTTTTTCTCATAAGAGCCTCCTGTGCTTTATTTTTTTAGGATAATTGTTGTAATCCGTATCGTCCCTTCATTTTCGCAAGCTGCAACAGCCCTTTTTCAACAAAGCAGTCAAGGCATGCACCTATGATTTCCTTCGTCCTCTCGGCTTTCTTTGATGTGTTCAAGCTCAAATATTCCTTTCCTGCCGAATATATCGTATCGTAGCAAAGTATAGCATTCCTCCCCTGAAAAATCAAGTACTGGCTTGAAAATAATACAAGCTCTATGAAAAACATTAAAAAGGAAAGGCCACTGTCCCCATACGCCGATATGCGCCATTCTTCTTCGGGCAGTTTCAGGCAGGGAAGATAGTAGTCGCCTTGTAATTCATACCAAAGTCCGTTTGTCTCGTTATAGATGAATTTATCCATCATATGTTCCTCCAAATGTAGATTTTACTTCAAAATCCGTTTCGCTGTCCTTAAACTCACTGTTTTGAAGTTTTGTCCTTATCTGGCTTCACTCATCATTGGTTTTTTGCATTTTTCTATTTTCTCTGACGCAATACATCGCCTGATGAGGTTTTCATGCGTTTCCGGCGACATTGTGGGCGCGGTCAACTTGCAGACCCACCCAAAACATGATATACTTTCTACAAACAAGCGGCCTGACGCCGCCTGCGCCTTGGCCAAAACCCACTATGAAAACGGAGGTCTTCCTGATGAAAAAATGGCTTGCTGCGCTGCTGCTGGCGCTGCTTCTGCCCGCCTGTGCGCTCGGCGACAGCGAGGGCGTCATCGTTCAATCCTCCTGCAACATCGTGCAGAGCGGGAATTACTATCTGGCGTATTGCTTCGCGCAGGTGCACAACAACGCCTCGACGGTGATCTGTCTGGATCGGGGCACGTTCGACCTGCAAAGCGGCGAAACGCTGCTCTCCACCAGCGAGGTCGCGCAGATTTGGCCGTACTTCCTCAACCCCGGCGAGGACGGCTATCTGTTTGACATCGTTTCCTTCGAGCCGGATGAAAACGGCAACCCCGTCGTTCCCTCCATCACGGGCATTTCCTACAACCTGACCTATCTGCCGGTGGATGCGGCGTTTGCCAATTACGACCTTTCGGCGGTTTCGGAAATCGTTCAGGACGCCTCCGGCGACATGAGCGTGATCTGCCGCCTGACCAATTCGACGGAAATGGACGCCTATAACCCGACCGTGGCCATCGGCCTGTATACGGACAGCGGCGCGATGCTCTATTCGGACGGCACGACGCTCCAGGACGTGGGTATTCCGGCGGGCGGCACGGTGCTGGTTCGTTTCGACGTGGACGAGGCCTTTGTCGCCCAGTGGCAGAGCTACGGCGCGATGCCGACGCAGGTGCACACCAACGCCTCGTTCCGGCACGACGAGGATTAAAGAAAAGATGACAAGCGCCTCCCCCTCGATGCATCGGGCGGAGGCGGACGATAAAGGGAGGTTTTTGGGGGATGGAAAAAAAGACGATTCGCTCCGGCGCGCCGTTTGTCTTCGCGGGCGCGGGCGTGATGGCTGTCGCGCTGACGATGGGCCTCGGCTCCTTCGTCAGCTACCCGGTCGCGCTGGCCGTCGGCGCGGCGGGCTACGCGCTGGGGCGGAAAAAATACCCGGATCGCGTGATCGAGGTGGAAACCGCGCCGAAATCCGGCAACGCCGAGGTGGACGCGCTCATCCGCGAGGCGCGCGGCCAACTGGATCAGATTGCCGCCGCCAACGACGCGATTGCCGACCCGGCGCTTTCCCGCCAGATTGAGGATATCGAGGCGACCTGCCGCCTGATTTTGCAGCGGCTCGAGGAACAGCCGAACATGCTCTCCCAGCTTCGCACGTTCCTGCGCTACTATCTCCCCGCGACGCTCAAGCTCTTAAACGCCCGCGCCGCGCTGGAAGCGGAGGTCAGCGCCGGGCAGAGCGCGGACATCGCCGCGCGCATCGCCAAGGCCGTCGAGCAGGTGCAGTCCGCGTTTCACAAGCAGCTTGACGCGCTCAACGAGTTCCGCTTCATCAATCTGGAAAGCGAAATGGACGTGCTGGCGGACATGCTCAAATCCGACGGTCTGACCGCCGAGCCGGACGCGCCCGCCGCCAAGGAAGCGGAAGCGCCGCAGGAGGACGACCCCTTCGCCTCGCTCTTCGCCAAGGGGGAAAAGAAGTAAATGGGTGAATTTTCCGGATTCGCGCTCGTGCCCGAGCAGGGCGCAATCCCGCAGAAAGGGCAGCTCGATCCCGATATGCAGCGGCGCATCGAGGCGATGGCCGCGCGCATCGACCTGAGCGACAACGCCGCCGTGATGGGCTTCGGCGCGCGGGCACAGAAGGAAATGGGCGCGTTTTCGGATATCGCGCTCCAGCAGATGCTCCGGCAGGATATCCAGCCGCTGGAAAGCGTGATGCAGACGCTGGCCGAGCAGATCAAGGCCTGCTCGTTCACGGCGCAGGCCAAGGGGCTTTTCCGCCGGGTGTTCGGCGGCGCCGCGCCGCTCGCCGAGGTGCAGGCCGCTTATGAAAAGGCCATCCCCAAAATCAACGCCTGCGCGGACGAGATGACCGACCGCCGCGTTGCGCTCATGCGCGACAGCGCGCTGCTGGATCGCCTGTACGAGCGCAACGAGGGGCTTTACCGCGAGCTGTGCTCGCTGATCGTCGTCGGCGACGAAGCCGTTGCGCAGGCAAGGGCGCGGGGCGAAAGCCCGCAGAACGTCGCCCGAATGGAGCGGCGCGTGCAGGATCTGCGCGTCACGCAGATCGCCTCCACCCAGCTCGCCGCGCAGATTCGCGCCGTTCAGACCAGCGACGAGACGACCTGCTCCCGCTTGCAGGCCGCGCTGGAAGTGACCATCCCGCTCTGGAAGAGCCAGATGGCCGCGGCGCTCGGCCTCGCCCGCGCCACCGATTCGCTGACGATGCAGCGGCGCGTCGGCGAGCAGGCCGCGCGCGACGTCAGACGCGGCGCGCGGGAGCTGGCCGAACAGACGAAGGCCTATGCCGCCGCCGACGCGGACAGCGACCGGCAGCGCGCGCAGCAGACCGCCGAATCCCTGCTGGCCGAGCTGGCCGACATCGAGCAATCGCTTTCCGAACAGGAAAAAATCCGCCGCGCTGAGCAAAGCGCAGAAAGAGGTGTTTGATTATGCCCGCTTACGCGACCCAATCCGCGCCGAAACAGGCGCAGGGCAACCCGCAGCAGCAAAAGCAGCCGAAGCAGGAAGCGCCCAAGGGGCTGGCCGCCCTGCCGCAGGGCGCGGGCGTCGCCGCGCTGGTCGTGATGCTCGCGCTGGCGCTGCCCATCGGCAATTTCCGCGCGCTGCAAAACGCAACGCCGCAGGCGTTCATCCGTCAGGGCGATGTGAAATCCATCGTGGAGGATCGCATCAGCGCCGCGCAGAACGCCGTGACCGTCGCCCAGCGCGCCAGCATCAGCCAGACGACGCTCGACGACGTGAGCAGCGCCATCAAGGCCATGCAGAGCGCCAAGACTGCCCGCGACATCAGCCGCGCGGATCAGCAGCTCACCGTCGCCGTCAGCCAGCTTGTGGACGACGCGAACCTGACCAGCGCCGAGGACGAGCGGATGCTCACCCGCGCGGCGGATACCTTCGCCGAACAGGGCAGCTTCCTGCGCCAGGAGGCGCGGTCGTACAACCAGAAGGCCGAAAAGGCAGAAAAGCTCTATGAAAAGCTGCCGACCAAGTTCCTGCTGGCTCAACCGGACATGTACGAGGGCATTTAAGTGAGCATTTTTTCCGGCCTGAGCCTTGAAAACCTGCAAATCGCGATGGAAGCGGCGAAGCGCTCTCCCAAGGCGCTCGCCGCGCTGGCCATCGTCGCGGTGGTCGCGGTCGCGGCGATCGGCTTTGCCGGCCACATGATCGCGCACCATGTCGGCGGGTTCTACGCGCGCATCGAGGAAGAAGACGAGCGCGCCCGCATGGAAGAAGAACAGGCGGCGAAGAACGCCGCCCAAGAAGAGAATCACCAGAAAGGGGAAACGCAATGAAAAAAGTTTGGGCACTCATAACGGCGCTGGCCTTGATGCTGGCGCTGGCCGTCGGCGCTTCGGCCGCCGTACCGAAAAAGCCGAGCGAATTTGCCTATGCGTATGATTACGACGGTTCGGTGCTTTCCGGCTCGACCCTCGATACCATCGCGCAGTATGGCGCGGCGCTCGAAGACGCAACCGGTATTCAGGCCGTCGCCGTCGTCGTGGATTTCCTCGACGGGCAGGACCCGGCGGATTACGCCACCGACCTCATCAACACATGGGGCATCGGCCAGAAGGGCGAAAACAACGGCGTGGTCGTGCTGCTCGCGCGCGGCGACCGCAAAATCCAGATCGGCACGGGCAAGGGGCTTGACCGCGTGCTGAGCGGCTCCAAGTGCGGCGATCTGATCGACGACAACATCGACTACTTTGCCGACAACAAATTCGACAAGGGCATGCTGAATCTCTACGAGGACGTATGCCGGTATCTCGCCCGCGCAAAGGGCAAGACGCTCTCCCTCTCGCAGGGCGCTTCCGGCAGCGGCTATGGCAGCGGCTACGACAGCGCCTACGGCGGTTCGGGCAGCTACGGCGGTTACGACGAAGGGGGCTTTGATTTGTTCGAATTCATCCTTGGCGTGATCTTTGTCTACATCGTCATCTGCGTGCTGTTTAACGCGCTGGCGCCGAATCGCGGCGGCTGCCTGAGCTATTTCTTCATGGGCTGGCTCTTTGGCCGCGGCAATCGCCGTCGTCCCCCGCGCGGCCCGCGTCCCCCGATGGGCGGCGGCGGCTTCGGCCCGCGCCCGCCCCGTCCGCCTCGCCCCACCCGCCCGTCCGGCGGCTATGGCGGCGGTTTCGGCGGCGGCTCTTCCCGCGGCGGCGGCGGCGGACGGAGCTTCTAAGCGATACCCGCTTCCCGCCCCATCCGATCGGGCACACGGTTTCTCAATGACCAAATCAAAAAAAGATGTGAGTCGGCTTCGCGCCTTCCCACATCTTTTTTATGATTCTCCTTCACCCCCGGCGGCCTTGAGGCGAGCCGGACGGATGCGTCAATACTTCGTTCCGTAGAGCTTATTCTGGGTGTTCTTGCCCGCGACACCGTCCACGGAGAGGCCGACGTCCTTCTGATAGGCGCGCACAGCGTCATACGTCCACTGGCCGTAGATGCCGTCCGCAGAGCGGACATAGCTCTTGTAGCCCGCGTCGATCAGCGCCTGCTGCAATCTCTTCACCGCGTCGCCCCTGCAGCCCCAATACAGCAGGCGGTAGCCCGTGCTTGAGCCCGAACCGGAAGAGGACGAGCCGGAGGCCGGTCTCGCGGAGGAGGAATACAGAAGCTGCTGCGTGCCCGAATCGGCAACGCCGGTCACGCTCAGGCCGTTGCGGCTCTGGAAATTGCGCACGGCGCGATAGGTGTTGCTGCCGAAGTAGCCATCCGCCGAGCCGCTCAGGTAGCCCAGCGCTTTCAGGCGGCGCTGGAGCGGAACGACCGCCGCTTTATAGCGGTTGGAGCGCGAAAGCGTATCGTAGCTTTCCGGAGAATAGCCCGAAGCGGCCTTGGCCTGCGCCGAATAGAGGAGCTGCTGGGTCGCATTATCCGCCTTGCCGGTGACGGAAAGACCGTTGACCGACTGGAACCAGCGCACGGCGCGCTGCGTGCCGCTGCCGAAGATGCCGTCCACGCGGATGGTGTAATAGCCCAGATCCTTGAGGCGCTGCTGGAGCGTGTAGAGCAGCGCCATGCCGCGATCGCCGCGCACCAGCGTCGGATAGGTCTGTCCGCTCTCGCTATACCCGATGGCGCTGACGGAATAGAGCTTCTCCTGCGTGAGCTTGCCCGCCATGCCGTCCGCGCTCAGGCCGTTGGCGGACTGGAACAGGCGCACGGCCGCCGCCACACTGTCGCTGTAATAATTCGTCGGGGAAACCGGGTATCCCATTTCGGAGAGGCGGCTGGTCAGCGCATACACGCCGTCGCCGCGGCTGCCGCGCTTGAAGAGCTTGTAATACGGCGTGCCGCCCACGATCACTTCCACGTTGTAGGACATACTGTTGCCCGCGCCGTAATAGACGGTCAGGGTGAAGCGCGTCCCCTGCGCGTAGGTATGCGGCAGGGTGAAGCGGACGATGCCGCGGTTATCCGCAACGAGGGTCTGCTCATAATCGCCCGTCTTGAGATAGACGGTCACGCCTGCGGTCGTCTTGGCCACGACGGTCAGGCTGTTGTTGTAGAGATCGTCCACCTCCAGCCCGGGCTTTGTGACCGTGCCGGTGACGACGAACGTGCCTTTCAGGGTGACGCGGCTGGCCGCGTCGCTGACATACTGCGCGCTGACCTCGGTATAGGTGCCCGCCGTGCGCGCCAGCTCGGCGGAGAATTTGCCGTTTGCATCCGCGTTGACGATGGTGCTGCCGCCGTCCGGCACGGTGGAAATCATCACGGGCTCGTTCGGCTTCGCCGTGCCGCTGACGGTGAGCTTATTTTCGCCCGGCGTTACGCCGCTGATGGCGATCTTCACGTTTTCCTCGGTGACGTTCAGGTTGTCGATCACCGTCGCCGCAACGCCGGTCTGCGCGGGCGCGTAGTTGACGGAAACGCTGTACGTGCCCGCCGCAAGGTTTTCAAAGCTGACCTTGCCCACGCCCGCCGCAATCGAGCGGGTATCCTTCGGCTGGCCGTTCTGCATCAGCGTGGCCACCACGCTCATCGGGCTGGCCGCCGTCACATCCACGTCGATGCGCTTCACGCCCGCCGTCGCCGTCGCGGTGATGGCCTGCGCGATGCTCTGCGTCTCAACCTTCAAATCCTTGATAACGCACTGCCCATCGTCCGTTCCGTCATAAGAGACGATGACGAAATATACGCCCGCCGGAACATTCGTAAATTCGCCCTGTCCCTTGTTGAGCGTAATCTGTTCGCCGGTACTCAATGTCGCTTTGAGCGTGCTCCCTTCGGCGTATTTCGTCGCAGAAATGCCGATCGTCTGGCCGCTGACCGTTGCCGTCGCTTCAATCTGCTCGGTCGGAAGCGGTTCGGGGTGCTCCTTGTCGTAGACCGCCAGTTCCTCGATTTTAACCTCACTCACGCCTTCCACGGGCGTGGTGTAATTCACCGTCACCGTATATTTGCCTGCGCTCAGGTTTTCAAATACTAGAATCCCCTTGCCGGTGGTCGTCATCCGGCCAACACGGGAACCCTTTTCGTCCAGCAATGTGACGGTCAATTCCTTATCACTGGCCGCATTGTAAATATCAACGCTGATCTTTCCGATATCCGTGGATGCCGTCGCAATGATGGCCTGCGTATTCTGCGCAACCGTCAGGCCGTTGATCGTGCTTTCCAGCGCGGCGTCCGCATGACCGTCATACGCCACGGTGACGGTATACTGCCCTGCCGGAAGGTCGGTAAATTCCGCGAAGGCCGTATCGGTCTTGATGGTCTTGGTGCTCGGCCCGCCGATGAGCGTCACCACCAGCGTCTTGGGCTGAACCTTCATTTCGCCCGATGCCGCGTCATAGGTGTTATAGCCCGAATCCGTCACCTGCACGCCGATCTTCTGGCCGTTCACAGACGCATTGGCCACGATCTTGCGATAGGTGTTTTCGGTCGGCTTGGGCAGCGCGTTTTCGTCGGAAATCGTCACCGGACCACTGAACAGCGCGGTATTCGGAGTGTCGGTATAAGCGACCTTCACAGCATAAACGCCCGCCTTCAGCCCGTCGAAGGACACGTTGGCCGCGCCGCCGACCAGCGTCTCTTTCTTTTCGGTCACCGTTCCGTCTGCATGGGTCAGGGTGACGGTGACTTCCTTATCGCTGCCGCCGGTGATCTTAACATCCAGCTTGAGGTTACCGTTACGCAGATCGACGTTAAACTGCTTATTCTCCTCGGTCGGGGTGGTCGGAGTGGCCGGGGTTTCCGGAGTTATCGGAGTCACCGGGTTCTCCGGAGTCACCGGAGTCACCGGAGTCTCCGGGTTCTCCGGAGTCACCGGAGTCACCGGAGTCTCCGGGTTCTCCAGAGTCACCGGAGTCACCGGAGTCTCCGGGTTCTCCGGAGTCACCGGAGTTGCCGGAGTCACCGGATTCTCCGGAGTCACCGGGGTCTCCGGGGTCTCCGTACCAGCGCCGCCGGTCGCGCTGCCCTCATCGGGCGCCTTCACCGTCAGCGCAATTTCCTGCTGAGCCCACTCGTTGCTTGGCGTATTCGCATACTGCGCGCGGACAACATAGTTCCCGCTTTCCTTCGCGGTCAGCTGCACGGAGGCATTTCCATTTGCGTCAAACGTCGCTTTCTGTTTATCGACGCTATTCTTTGTTTCCGTAAGCAACTCCGCGTCAACAACTTCGCCCGACGTGCCGGTCAGCGCGACGGAAACCACACCGTTATTAGGCGTGAGCTTCATTCCGATTTTTTCGCGGCTCACAGGCTGCTTAGGCTGGTTTTCCTCCAGCGTCGCAACCTGCGGTTCGCTCGACGTGTCCTCGGCCTCCGCCAGCGCGAGCGGCGCGGACGACGCAAAGAGCACGCATACGCACAGCATCATCGCAATTTTGCGTTTCATTTTATTTCGATCCATCCTGATTCCCTCCATGATGAAAAATCCCTTCGAGTTTCGGCTCCATCTTACCACGTTTCATCTCTTTATGCAACCGACAGAGCCGCGATGCGGCCTTTGCATACAGAACGAACAAGCGCCGCCATTTCTTCCCATTTGGCGGAAATTTTTTATTGATTTTACGCTTCTTCCCATGTATGATGAAGAAAACGCGGTTTGTGTTTCGCCGCGTCTTTTCCAATTCTTTCCATGGAGGGAAAATATGCCAAACCATTTCCGCGCCATCGGCGCGACCACCTTCCTTTCCCCGATTCCGGCGGTGATGCTTTCCTGCCGGGGCACCGAGCCGGGCTTTGACAAGGACAACCTGATTACCGTCGCGTGGGCGGGCGTAATCAACAGCGCGCCGCCGATGATCAGCGTCTCCCTGCGTCCGTCGCGCCACTCGTATGCGCAGATTGTGCAATCCGGCGTATTCTGCCTGAACCTGATCGACCAATCGCTCTGCCGCGCGGCGGATTTCTGCGGCGTGAAAAGCGGGCGGGACGTCGATAAATTCAAGGAGATGCGCCTGCACGCGCGCGAGGTTGACGGCTTCCCCGCGCCCGCGCTGGACGAAGCGCCCGCGTTTCTCTGCTGCCGCGTTCAGCAGCGCCTTCCGCTCGGTTCGCACGAGCTGTTTCTCTGCGCGGTTGAAGACGTCTACGTGAAGGACGCGCTGTTTGACCCGGACGGCAGCCTGCACCTTGGCCGCGCGAATCTGGTCAGCTATGCGCACGGCGAATATTTCCCGCTGAAACCGCGCCCCGAGGGCTTCTTCGGCTATTCCGTCGCGCGGGAGGATGTGCTGCGCCGCAGACTCAGCGCGCCAAAGCCCGCCGCCAAGCGCGCCCCCGGCCAGCGGAAGCGCTGACGGAAGGGAGCGGAAGATGCTGAAAATAAAACCCATTCGCGGCGCGCTGGCGCTGCTTTTGGCCGTATCGCTCTGCCTTGCGATGAGCCTGACCGCGTTTCTCATCGACACGCCCGCCATGCGGGAGCGCGCCGAACAGGCCGTCGATCTGCTCGGCTACGAGTCGGCCAGCCCGGAGATCGTCGGCGGCTTCGCTTCCTCCCGGCTGGACAACTACACCGCCGTGCTGATTCTCAAAACCGCCGCCTACATCGGTGACGACCCGCTCCTGCGCATGGCGTTCAGCGGCCTGCGCACGGATCTGCCCCCGCAGGAGGATCAAACCGATTGGGAGGCTTACGCCACCTACTCGGACGCGGTTCCCTCCCCGAACAACGTTCCCTACAGCCGCTATTGGCACGGCTACACGTTCGCGCTCCGGCTGCTGCTCTGCCTGTTCACCTTCACCAACCTGCAGATGCTCCTTCTCTTTGCGCAGACGGCGCTGCTCCTTTGGACGGTGCTGCTGATGGTTCGGCGCGGCTTGCAGCAGCTCATCCCGGCCTTTGCGGTTTCGTGGTTCTTCATGTCGCCGCCCGCGCTGGGGCTCTGCCTGCAATATGCGCCGGTTTCGCTGATCGTGCTGCTGGCGTGTTCGCTGCTTCTCGCGCTGAAACCGGCGTTATCCCGAAGCGTCGGTCTGCCCGTTTTTTTCGCGCTGATCGGCCTGTTCGTCAACTACTTCGATTTGCTGACGTTCCCCGTCGTTTCGCTCAGCTTCCCGCTGATTCTCCTGATTGCGCTGGAGATGAAAACGACGATTTCCTTCGGCGGCCTGATGCGGGAGGCGCTCCTGTGCTGCGTCGGCTGGGCGCTCGGCTATGCCTGCATGTGGATGCTGAAATGGGGGCTCAACTTTCTCGTGCTGGGGCAGGACGGAATCGCCGCCGTCGGCGACCAAATCTCCCTCCGGCTGTCCGCGGGCGGCGAATCCCACTCCCGGCTGGATATCCTGCTGCGCAGCATCCGCATCGTGACGGATAAGACGGCCTATCGCGTGATTCTGCTGGCCGTGCTGGCGCTGCTGCTCGCCCTGTTCATCCGCCGCAGGCCGCGCCGCTTCGACGGCCGCGCGCTGCTCCTGCTGCTCCCCCTGCTTGCGCCCGTGCTGTGGACGCTGGCGCTCTCCAACCACGCATCCGACCACACCTATTTCACCTATCGAAACCTGTGCGGCGCTTTTTTCGCGCTTTTCGCGCTCCCCGCGCTGCTCGCGCCCGACCGAACCCCTTCCCCCTGAACCCCCCGCACGAGGAAACGCCATGACCACCAGAGAACTGCTTTACATCAAGACCATCGCGGACGAAAAGAGCATGACCCGCGCCGCGCAGAAGCTGTTTGTCACCCAGCCGTCGCTGAGCCATTGTGTGATGACCCTCGAGCAGCAGCTCGGCACGCGGCTGTTCACGCGCACCGCCGGCGGGCTGGTGCTGACCTACGCGGGCGAGAAATATTATCGCATGGCCTGCGAGGTGCTGCGCGTCTACGCGGCGTTTGAATCGGAGATCAACGAGGAGCGCGCACTGTCGCAAGGGCGCGTGACCGTGGGCATCACCAACTATCTGGCAACGGCACATCTGCCGCGCATGCTGCCCGCGTTTCACCGGGAGCACCCCGGCATCGAGGTGCGCATCTGCGAGGAAACGACCGACCAGGTGGAGCGCAGTCTGCTCAGCGGCAGGCTGGATTTCGCCATCCTGCACACCGGGCCGGACGACGGGCTGACCGGCAACCCTTCGCTGGATTTTGAAGCGCTGGGGCGCGATCCGTTTCTTATCGCCGCGCCGCACGACGAGCGCCTCACCGCGCTGGCCGTGCAGCGGCCGAACGCGCCCCATCCCGAGCTTGACCCCGCGCTGCTGGGCGGTGAGCCGTTTCTGATGGTCTCGCCCGGTCAGCGCATCCGGCAGATCACCGACCGCGTGCTGGCCGAGGCGGGCGTGAAGCCGCGGGTTCTGCTCACCAGCCGAAACTACGAGCTGCTGCGCCGCCTGACGAGCGAGGGCATGGGCTGCATGCTGCTGCCCAGCCGTTATGTCGGCCTGCTGGGCGGAGAAGGCTATCAGCCCGCGTATTACATGATCCCGCCCAAATACCGCGCGTGGTGGGCGCTGAGCGTCGTCCGCCTGCGCGAGGCGTATCTATCCCGCGCGGCAGAAGCGTTTCTGGCGAGCTTCAAAGCGCACCTGACGGAGGACGATCTTTGATCCTTCCGATGCTCCCCAAAACCCGGAGCTGTCAAGCTAACAAAATCGATATTTCAAGAAAAATCAGGTATTTTTGCCCGAAGGTTTCCAAAGGGCGACCGGAAAGCCCTTTGGTGGGGCGATGGGGCAAAGCCCCATATCCAAAAATGCTTAGATATTTGTTTCTTGAAATGTTTGGTTTAAGCTTGACAGCTCCTTTTTTGCCGCCCGGCGGCGGTCGGCAAGGCGATTATAAATTTCTTCTATATGCGTCATGGTTTTTTAGTATTTGTCTATACGCTGTGCATCGTGTATAATAAAGTCATCAGAGAGATGGCGTCTTTTGCCACATCTCTCATTTGAAAACGGGACAAAACACGAAAGGGGATTTTTCCATGGTAAAGCTTTACGACGGCGGCGTGTACCTCGTCAACGGCCGCGAAATCGTGACCGATCCGGCCGCTCTGCCGGGCAAATGCGGCAGGAACGTCACAAAGGAAGAGGCCGAGCAGGGCACCATCGCCTACGGCATCCTCAAGGCGCACAACGAGAGCGGCGACATGCAGAACCTGCGCATGCGCTTTGACAGCCTGACCAGCCACGACATCACCTACGTCGGCATCATCCAGACAGCGCGCGCATCCGGCATGAAGAAATTCCCGATGCCCTACGTGCTGACCAACTGCCACAACAGCCTGTGCGCCGTCGGCGGCACCATCAACGAGGATGACCATATGTTCGCGCTCTCCGCCGCGCACAAGTACGGCGGCATCTACGTGCCGACGAACATGGCCGTCATCCACAGCTACAACCGCGAGATGATGTCCGGCTGCGGCCGCATGATCCTCGGTTCGGACAGCCACACCCGTTACGGCGCGCTGGGCACGCTGGCGGTCGGCGAGGGCGGCGGCGAGCTGGCCAAGCAGCTTGTCAGCCGCACCTACGACGTGGCGCGCCCGGGCGTGGTCGCCATCTACCTGACCGGCAAGCCGAGAGACGGCGTCGGCCCGCAGGACGTGGCGCTCTCCATCATCGGCGCGGTTTACGCCAAGGGCTATGTGAAGAACAAGGTCATGGAGTTTGTCGGGCCGGGCGTGGCGAATCTGCCGATTGAATACCGCAACGGCATCGACGTGATGACGACGGAAACGACCTGCTGGTCCTCCATCTGGGAGACCGACCAGAACACGAAGGATTACCTGACCATCCACGGCCGGCCGGAGGCGTTCAAGCCGCTGAAGCCCGCCGAGGTCGCGTATTACGACGGCTGCGTGTACGTCGATCTCTCCACGGTGGAATGTACCATCGCCCTGCCGATGCACCCCAGCTACACCTACGCCATTTCCGAATTGAAGGCGAACGCGGCGGACATCCTGCACGAGTGTCAGGAGAAGGCCAACGCGCAGATCACCGGTGCGAAGCTCGACCTGATGAGCAAAATCCGCGGCGGCGAAATCTGGGTCGATCAGGGATTGGTCGCGGGCTGCTCCGGCGGCACGTTCGACAACGTGTGCGCGGTTGCGGATATCCTGCGCGGCCACAGCTGCGGAAACGGCGAATTTAAGATGAGCGTCTATCCGGGCAGCATGCCGGCGTACATCCAGTTGATGAAGAACGGCGCGCTGACGGATATCGCCTCCGCGGGCGCGATCATCCGCGAGTGCTTCTGCGGCCCGTGCTTCGGCGCGGG
>OLOX01001774.1_pt1 | contig 19375 bp, 24 predicted proteins | sample 1672091 | NCBI WGS metagenome assembly OLOX01 (sample SAMEA3136644, study PRJEB25190) | human gut metagenome | reverse complement strand
AAAAATAGTGAAAAATTCAAAAAAGAACGACTTTTACATAATATGTGCATCTGTAATATTTATAATGTTCTTCCTTCAACCGTTTATTTCATCTTTATTATGGGAAATGATTCTGTAAATTCCATTTTATAAAAAAACGCCCGGACAAGCTATCCTACACTTATCCGGGCATTTTCGTTTTAAGGTCGAGATTATATTATTATTTTTTAGGAAAATTGACATTTATGTTTCACAAGAAAAATCTAGCCTACTGTACTGCTTTAAAAGCTTCCTCTAAATCTTCGATGATATCATCGATATTTTCTGTACCGATTGACAGACGGATTGTGTTAGGTTTGATTCCTGATCCTAATAATTCTTCTTCAGTCATCTGAGAATGTGTTGTAGATGCTGGATGGATGACTAAGGATTTCACGTCTGCTACGTTTGCAAGCAGTGAGAATAACTCTAAGTGATCGATAAAGTCTTTTGCTTTCTGCGCATCACCTTTGATCTCGAATGTGAAGATAGATCCACCACCGTTAGGGAAGTATTTTTTGTATAATTCCTGCTGCTCAGGATCGTCAGATACTGATGGATGGTTTACTTTTTCTACTGCTGGATGGTTTTTCAGGTATTCTACAACTTTTAATGCATTCTGTACATGACGCTCTACTCTTAAGGATAATGTTTCTAATCCCTGTAAGAAGATGAATGCATGGACTGGAGATAATGTTGCTCCTGTATCACGAAGTAATAATGCTCTGATCTTTGTGACGAATGCAGCTGCTCCAACGTCTTTTGTAAAGCTTACTCCATGGTAGCTTGGGTTTGGTTCTACTAATGATGGGAATTTTCCTGATGCTTCCCAGTCGAATTTACCACCGTCAATGATGACACCACCGATTGTTGTTCCGTGACCACCGATGAATTTTGTTGCTGAATGTACTACGATGTCTGCTCCATATTCGATTGGTCTTACAAGGTATGGTGTTGCAAATGTATTATCTACGATCAGTGGAATGTTGTGTTCATGAGCGATCGCTGCTGCTTTCTCGATGTCTACAACGTCTGAGTTTGGATTTCCTAATGTTTCGATGAATAATAATTTTGTGTTATCTTGAATTGCTGCTCTTACTTCATCTTCATTGAAAATGTCTACGAATGTTGTTTCGATTCCGTAATCTGGTAATGTATGCTCTAAGAAGTTGTATGTTCCACCGTAAATATTTTTCGCTGCAACTACGTGATCTCCTGCTTTTGTAATATTTTCAATCGCATATGTGATCGCTGCTGCTCCAGATGCTACTGCTAATGCTGCAACTCCACCTTCTAGTGCTGCGATTCTCTGTTCAAAAACATCTTCTGTTGGGTTTGTTAATCTTCCGTAGATGTTACCTGCATCTGCAAGTCCGAAACGAGCTGCTGCATGATCGCAATTTCTGAATACATAAGATGATGTCTGATAAATAGGTACTGCTCTTGCATCTGTCACTGGATCTGGCTGTTCCTGTCCTACGTGTAACTGTAATGTTTCAAACTTATAATTTCTTTCTTTACTCATAATTTCTATCTCCTTTGTTGACTTTTATTTTGAATTTTGTATGTTGTCTTTCCTGATTACAAACTTATCTTACCATTAGATTTCCTACTTGTCCAATATGAAAAGTCAACATCTAGTTATAGGATATCCCTATAACCAGAGTCATCACCCATAGCTTTATACTTTTTGATCTCCTCTAAGTACTTCTCTCCTAATGGGCTGATTGCAACTCCTTTTCGCTTGATATAGCCAATCGTCATGAGCTCATCCGATTTTAGTTTCACAGCACAGTAATCATCACCATTTAAGCTTTCACAAATAATTCCTGAACATAATGTATATCCATTTAACCCAACCATGAGATTTAACATAGTAGCTCTGTCATTTGCTTTGATCAGACGTTTATATTCATAGGTACTTAATACTTCCTCTGCAAAATAAAAGGAGTTATATTCCCCCTGTTCAAATGACAGGCATGGATATTCTTCCAGCTCTTCGATCGAAATCTCCTCTTTGTCTGCTAGTGGGTGTCCCTTCCACATATAAACATAGATTCCACATTCCAATAATGGATGGAATTCAAGCCCTGATTCCTGCAGCATCTTGCTTAATACCTTCTTATTAAATTCATTTAAATAAAGGATCCCGATCTCACTGTGAAAATCTTTGACGTCTTTGATCACTTCGTATGTCTTTGTCTCTCTGACTGCAAATTCGTATTCATCCATACCAAACTGTTTGACCATCTCCACAAAAGCATTCACTGCAAATGTATAATGCTGCATGGAAACTCCGAATTTCTTCTTGATATTTTTCTTCTCAATATAGCGAGATTCCATAAGCTGATACTGTTCAACGACCTGTCTTGCATAACTTAAGAATTCCATCCCTTCTTGTGTGACTGATACTCCTCGATTGCTTCTCTTAAAGAGTCTTGTTCCAATCTCTTTTTCTAATTCTTTGACTGCAAGAGAAAGACTTGGCTGTGAGATAAACAGGCTTTTTGCCGCCTCATTCATAGATCCTGTATCTGCGATTGCTATAATATATCTTAATTGTGTTAATGTCATGGTTCTTCCCTTCCTTATCTTTTCTGTCCGTGGTTTATTATACTTGATTTTTCACCGCTTGTCTTATGATTTTTGAAAGAAATACTCTTGACATGTTGGTTGGTTTTGTCTTATAATAATGGCTGTTGCAATAGTTAGAATTCTAACTATTAGTTTTCTAATCATAAAGGGAGCATCATCTATGTATGAATCATCTTATCATTATCTTCTGATGTCCAATCATTTAAGCCTTCAGAAGAAAATCATGGCTGTCTTAAAGCCACTTGGTCTCTCAACCGGCCAGCCAAAGGTCTTAGACCATCTTCGATATCATAATGGTGCCAGTCAAAAAGACATTGCCCATGCTTGTCATATCGAACCTGCTTCTTTGACTTCTATTTTAAATCGAATGGAAAAACAGCATATGATCGAGCGTAAGAATTTGAACGGAAATCGCCGATCCTTTCATATTTTTCTGACAGATTATGGAATGGAACTGTCTGAATCGATTGAAAAAGCTTTCTTATCTCTTGAACAAGAAATTTTTTCTGGGATTTCTAATGCAGAAAAAGAACAATTTCTAAAGATCTTTGAAAAACTATATAAAAATACTACAAAAGAGGAGTAAATCACATCATGGAAAAACTAAAACGTTATATCATCTTTTTTATTGGGCTTTATATTAACTCTCTCGGAGTTGCCCTGATTACAAAAGCAAGTCTTGGTACATCACCGATTTCTTCCATTCCTTATGTACTAAGCCTTAATTTCCCATTTACACTTGGAAATTTCACCATTTTCTTCAGCCTGTTACTGATCTTTTTACAGCTGTTGATCTTACGAAAGAATTTTAAACTGGAACACGTGTTACAGATTCCAATCTCTATCTTATTCGGATATTTTATTGACTGGTCTATGATCCTTCTTGGATTTGTAAATCCGTCCTTTTATTTGATGAAGATCATTTATCTGCTGATCGGATGTATGATCCTTGGATTTGGTGTGTATACAGAAGTCCTTGCTAACGTTGCGATGCTTCCTGGGGAATCTTTTGTACGTGCCATTGTAATGACATGGCATACAGAATTTGGTGTCACAAAAATCTGTTTTGACGTATCTATGACTGTGATTGCCGGAGTTCTTTCCTTTGTATTCGCAGGTAAGTTAGACGGTGTACGTGAAGGTACAGTTATTGCCGCTTTACTTGTTGGATTTATTGCACGTTTATTTGGACGTTTCTTATCTTTTGTGAAGCCAATACTGTTCCCAGATTCAGACACTAACACAGATTCAGACACTGACACAGATTCAACAGACACTCCTATTGTCATTACAATCGCTCGTGAATATGGAAGCGGTGGACATGACCTTGGAGAAGCTCTTGCAAAACGTCTTGGATTTGATTTCTATGACAATGAGATCATTCAGATGACTGCCGGATCTACTGGTTATGATCCTGAATTTATTAAGAATAATGATGAGCAGATGCGTAGTTCCCTGCTTTATGACCTTGTGAATCAGGTATATTCTCACGCACCACAGAACCCAGCTCCAAAAGATAATATCTTTGCGGAAGAATCTAAAGTAATCAATGAGCTTGCTTCAAGAGGAAATTGTGTTGTGATCGGTCGTTGTGCGGATTATGTCTTAAGAAACCGCCCTCATTGCATGCGAATCTTCTTACATGCACCTGCCGAGTATCGTGTGAAACGAATTATGAGAACGGAAAACTTATCTCATGATGCGGCACTGACGAAAGCAATCCAGATGAACCGCAAGCGTTCTGATAACTATCATTATTATACACATCAACCATGGGGATTATCCAGAAACTACCATCTGACACTGGACACTTCACTTGGAGATGATTTTGTGCTTGATAGCATTTGTGAAGGGTTGAAACATATTCAGTAATTTATTGTGATTGTAAAAAGGATAGATGCCTTGGTTTTTGGCAGCTATCCTTTTCTATTTCTTGTTCTAATTTCTCTGAAATTTGCTTATCTGCAAACTCTTAACTGTATTTTTACACTACTACTTCTATAATCTTCTTATTATCTACTTCCACTTCCTTTAATCCTATTTTTTTATTTTTATTGAAGTTAAAACTCAGCAAATATCCCTTTTCTAAATGGTAATATTCTAAGTATTCTGCTAACTGCTTTTCTCCTCTTTTGTTATACTCATTACCTCTCCAGATTTTCAATTCGATCACATACTGTTTCCCCAAATAGTCCACAATAACATCTGTTCTACTCTGATCTCTTGTCTGTGCTTCTATATAATAATTTCCAGTACCATTAATAATCGGTTTTAAATATAGCAAAAATACACGCCGGCCATTTTCTTCTACAAATTTTTCTGTATTTTTCCCATAAATATCATGAAAATGTATCATAAACTTTTCAAGCACCAATTCCATATTTAATATGCCATCTTTCACAAATTGATTCTTATCACGTTCTCCTGTTTGATATATCACACTACTTGTTAATTCTTCCGACAAAAACAAATTGTATAATCTGGTCTCAAATATACGATTTGAAATAACTACCTGACCATCGTTTTCCTTAATAAATCCAAACATCGTTCCAATATCTATCACAAAGTTATCTGGATTATATGGATAGGATTCTCCTTGAAATAATATGGAATATAGCATATTTTTCAATTCTTTATAATCTGTGATCTTCTTTCTCAGATCATCAAACAATGTATTAGTCTCTTTTAAAAGAATCTTGATTGCTTCTAATACTCCTTGTTTTGTCCAATTTTGATCGCATCTCTCATCGATTAACTTGCAGATCTTTGATACCAAGTATGGATAACCTGAAGTATATTCATAAATCAATTCCGCAATCTTTTTCACTTCCATCGTGCATTTATAATCTTTCTCATATTCATCAAGCATACTTGCAATATCATCTCTTGTAAAACTCATATCTACACTAAAATCTGCGGCTATATTCCACGGACTATTCATCTGATGTTCATGGTCTTCTCTTATACGATGCTTTAAATTTTTTATGTCATAAACCCCAGCTAATATGACTGATTGAAACGTTGGCCTTGTACTGCGTTTTAGAAATTTGCTTCGAAGCATTCCTAGAAAATCTATAAAAACTTTATGATCACTCGCCTGATCAACCTCATCAATCATTAAAATTACAGGAACTTCTGCATTTTTGCAAATATTGGATATCAAACTAGAAAGGCTTAACATATCTTGTGCTTTCTTCTTTATACTGTCAATGATAATCTGTTTTACTGTATCATCAATTGTAGGAACTTCTTCATATAGTACCGTATCATACAATAATTCACATATAGTTCCACAAAATGCTGTTTCGCTTTCAAAAGCTGTTTCTCCAAGACCTTCGAAACTAATAAAAAATACTGTATATTTATCTGCGAGATATTTGACTAACATATTTAATGTAGTTGTCTTTCCATATTGTCTCGCCCGATTTATTACAAAATATTTTTTCTCATCCACCAACTGCTTTATTTGTGCTAACTTTGAATCTATGTTTACCATATAATGCTCATTCGGATAACAAATTCCATTTACATTAAATGTTTTACTCATATCCCTCACCAACTTTCTTTTATTACGTATATCATTTCTTTACTATGTTTTTAATTTTACCATTTGATATTGCAAATAACAAGGAAATGATACTATAAAGAAATACAGGACATCCATACTTTCACATTTTTGGAAACTGAAATATAAAACTTGTTCCTTCTCCATTTTTGCTTTCCACATGTATTTGCCCGCCATGAACTGCCACGATAAAGTGAACCATCGAAAGACCAAGTCCAGTTCCTCCATTCTCTCTGGAACGGCTTTTATCTACCCGGTAAAAACGATCCCAGATCTTAGGAATATCTTCCTGATCGATCCCTATCCCATCATCTTTTACTTCTCCTATGATCATATCTCCTTGTTCTTTCCATAGAATATCAATATGACCATGTTCCTTTCCATAGCTGATCGCATTCTGAACAAGATTCATCATCATTCGTAATAATAATGTATGATTTCCCATCATCTTTACATCTCGATCACTGAAAACAGATATCTGAATCTTCTTTTTTTCTGCCTGCTCGCGCAATTCTTCTACGATAACTTCTGTTAATAGTATGAGATCAACTTCTTCCATATCATAAGATTCACTCATCTCACCTCTTGCGATCATTAACATCTCATTGATCAATTTCGACATGCGTCTTGCCTGTCTTAAAATGATCATGATCTCTTCTTTTTCCTCTTCCTCTAATACTGGATCTTCGATCAAATATTCGCATTGAGAAATGATCACGGTCACTGGAGTTCGAAGTTCATGGGACACATCTGCTGTAAACTGCTGTTCTTTTTCAAAGGATTCTTCCAGTCTTTCGAACATTTGATTAAATTTATGAGATAATTCATACAATTCATCTCTTACTTTTGGCAATGGAAGCCTTTTTGTAAGATCCTTTCCATAACTGATATTCTCTACCTGATCACAGATCAGATCCACCTGCTTTAATGCACGTTTCAGCATAAAATATCCTGTCATTGCTATCAATACGATGAACACTGGATATAAGATGATCATCATTTTCTGAGATGTTGTCATAAATACTTCGATCGCATGAATGGATGTGATCCCCCTGATCCATATAGCCTTATTCTTTCCATAGGTATGCACACTGTCATATACCATCCATTTGCTGCTGCCAGATGTAATGACTCTCGGTGTATGAGACTTTAAGATCGTCTGTTTCGGAAATTTCTCTGGCATTGTGCCGTATAATAGTTTTCCATTATCGTCATAGACACAAAACATGACTCCATCCTGATAAAACTGAGTATCTTCTGATAGATAGTAAGTTTCATCCTGAAATTGAAAGTTTGCAGAAAAACCTGTCACTGCTGTACTGACTTCTTCTTCTGTCGCTGAAATCCCGACTTTATCGACAAAGTAAAACATAAAGACAAGAACCATTCCTAAAATAAGTGCAATAATCCCTGTATACCATAATGTGACCTTTTTCTTGATCGTCATCTGCTTCATCATTCTTCCCTCATCACATAGCCTGTTCCGCGTACCGTATGGATCAGTTTTTTCTCATATCCTGCATCAATTTTCTTTCGGAGATATCTTATATATACATCAATAACATTCGACCCTCCCTCATAATCATAATTCCATGCATTTTGTTCAATCTGCTGCCTCGTCATCACGATATTCTGATTCCGCATCAGACATTCTAACACCATAAATTCTTTTGACGACAAACTGATCTCTTTTCCAGCTCTTGTCACAATTCTTGTATCCCGGTCCAAAGTAAGATCTGCAATCTTTAACTGATTCGTTACAAATTGGGGTTTTCTCCGCATCATCACGCGGATTCTTGCGAGTAACTCTTCAAACGCGAATGGCTTGATCAGATAATCATCGGCCCCTAGGTCAAGCCCCTTTACCCGGTCCTCAATACCATCCCTTGCAGTCAGTAAGAGAATTGGTGTATCATTTCCCATCTGCCTGACTTCCTTTAAAACCGCAAAACCATCCTTCCCAGGAAGCATGATGTCGAGAAGAACTCCATCATACGATGTCATCTCCATATAATCTAGCGCTTCTTCTCCGTCTCCACAGGCATCCACACTATAATGCTCTCTTACCAAACGTTTCTTTATAATATTTCTTAAATCTTTTTCATCTTCAACAACTAATATTCTCATAATGCCTTTATTATAATACAATCTGTTTTTTGAATCCAGCACCTATTTTTAATGTTATTTTAATGTTTATTGGTTATGCTATTTATAACAAAAGGAAATCTATCCCAACCAAAGAAAGGAGTTTACAATGAAAAAAATATTATATTTATTCTTCACATGTTCTATCATTTTTGCTTTTGCAGGATGCAGTCCTTCAAAGAAAGATTCTGCCGAGGCTACCACAACACAGGAAATTGCAACAACAACTTCCACTACAGAAAATACCACTGATTCTTCTACCTCTGATTCAGATGCCAAGAATGATTCTTATGATTTTTCAGCTTATAAAAAAAGAATCAAAAAACTCACTAAAAAAGTAAATAATGCTGCTTCTTCTTCCAATGCATCTGTCAACGAAAAACGTTTTTACACTTTGAAAAAGGAACTTGATGTGGTTGATGATGAACTGGATCATCTGGATGATGAATTTGAGCATGCTTATGAAAACGGTAAACTAAGCTTCAAAGTTTATAAATCCAGAGAAAAGACAATAGAAAAATTGGAAGATCAGCTTGATCTTTTAGAAGATGCCTTGGAAAATAAATTTGGAATTGATGATTAGAAAAAAAGATGCCATTGTAGTTTTGGCATCTTTCTTTTTCCATCTCAGTAAAATTTATTCCCAATCATTTTTTACTTCTTCTAATTTGCTTCTTAACGTCTTTTCAAGCCCAACAAATGCTGGAATGAAACTATCACGGATCAATAATATCATCTCATCAACTTCTTGTTCATTATATATATGAACAGATGTATTTCTTTTTTTTAACATTAATAGCCATACCGCTGCATCATCTACAAAACCAAGTCTATACCCTAACTGTAAAATCTCTCTTGGTGACCCAGTTGCCGCTCCGTCTGCTCCGTGCATTTTTAATATCTCTTGTAATGACTTCCATGCAAGCTCAAATGTCAAATTAAACTGTCCGATTACGCCTGTTCTGTAAATATCATTATTATCTGCCATTTCAAAATCTGCACTTTTTAACACTTCAAGACAATTCGAAAAGTTCTCAAGCTTTTTCATATATTATCACACCATCCTTTTCTATTTCTTGTTTTAATTCCTCTGAAATTGGCTTATCTGCTTCTACCACATCAAAACTTAAAAGGGAATGTACTTTTTCTTTAATATCCCAATAAAAAGAGTCAAAATCTCCGCCATATACCGCAATATCAATATCACTTCTCTCTGTATTGTCACCTCTTGCTCTCGATCCAAATAAAATTACTTTATTGATTGAATATTTTTTTGCAAATGCAGAAATGTCCTTTAAAACTCTTTCTGGAATATTGTATTTCATACCCTGCTGCCTCCTGATTTTCTAGAGTAAATGTAATCCTATGTCTTGAAAATATTATAACATCTTTTATATCTCCAGTAAATCTTCCAATTTGCATCCTAATAATGCAAGTCAATTACATCTCTTTTTTCTTGATGATCAAAAAAAGATGCCCTTGTAGTTTTGGCATCTTTCTTTTTCCATGTATCTCTTTGCTATTATTGTTTTCTTATGTTGTTTATTAAAATGTATGCAGATTATTCCACTTTAATCCATCTCTGTCTTTTGCCCATTTAATGTATGTCTTCTTTGCTTTCTTTGGCACATAGACTTTATTAAAGATTGGAAGAGCTGTGAATTCATTTCCTTTGAATTTGCTCACGATCACTGGTGGTTTTGTTCCGTGGAAATATACGGTAGCACTGTCTCCAAAGAACATCCAATCTTCTACAACTTTCTTCACAGATTTTGGAATATGTACCTGATTCTTCGTGCCAATCTTGCCCATCACAGAAACTGTATCATCAATCACTTTTACTTTGGATGGAATTGTGATCTTCTTTGTCTTAACAAGCACTGCTGTTAATGTTCCATTAGATTTACGATAGATGCAGTTATTTGCCATCTTGTAAGTCTTATTTTTACTGCTTAAGCTTACTTTTGTAATCTTCTTGCTTTCTAATGCTTTGGCACCGATCTTCTTTACTGACTTTGGAATTACAATACTTGTTGCCTGCGATCCATTTAGGGCATTTGCTTTGATTTCTTTTACAGATGATGGGATTGTAAGCTTTTTCATCTTGTTTGGTACAAGTACTAATGTTTTTCCAGATCTTGTTGTCAACATTCCTTTTTTCACCGCAAATGTTTTATTTGCTTTTGGACAACTGAATGTTTTTACCTGATTGCTCTTTACAAATGCTGTGCTGTCTATTTCGTTCATATTTTTTGAAAATGTTACTTTAGATAATGCACTGCATTTTGCAAAAGTATATGCTGGTACACTTGCTGTCTGTTCTGGAATCACGACACTTTTTAGTTTTTTCATACCACTAAATGTTGCTATCTCCAACTGATTTACTGTACTTGGAATTGCTACTGTTTCAATGGTCTGTTTATTCTTATCATCATTTGACAGATCTCCATAACAGTTATGCCATGGTTCAATGGTATCTCCAAACAGATTTTGATAAGCATCCTCATCCTCACCTTTATTATATAATTCTTTTCCAAATCCTACTCTGGTAAGTTTTGCCTGACCAATCTCTTTTGGCAATGTTAATTTTGTGATCTTTTTGCTTAATTTAATCTGATAGATCCAGCTTTCTTTGCCATCTTCTGTCAAATATGCAGAATACTTGATACCATTTTCTTCTTTCGTGACTGATTTACTTGTGTTCCATTTGGTTGCTGCTTTCACATTGTTCGTGAGTGTGACCGCACTGATCGTTGCTGTTAGCAGAGTGATAAAACATAGTAATCTTTTTTTCATTTGATTGTCCCTCCTTGTTTATAAAATATATTTATTGCTTTCTTATATTATACAATTTTTTAATATAATTATCTACTAATATTTATCATCCCATAATGTTTAATAACATTTTCATCTGTAATTTTTACTTGTGTCGCATATTTTGAAATATTAACTATTCTATAGTATTTATTTGCACTATCATCCACATAGTAGCTTCCATCAGTATCTCCTGCTGCATGAAAATCATGGCAAACCGCAACATCACTGCGTTTTCCTTGGTATCTATATAAATTATTTCGTTCTATTCTATATGCCATTGTAAATCTGCGCTTCTGAACATTAGAATCTTATAGTAACAACCATCCCCAAATGGTATAATTAAGTTGTCAAAATCAACTCACCGAAAGGAGCTGATTGTTATCTACCGTCAAAAAATTTTGAAAGACATTCATTTTGCTCATCTCTAATAATTTAAATACTTATTTTCATTATATCTTTAATCAGTTATTTGTCAATAATTATTTTAATTTGAAATTCTTTTTATTTTTAAATATTTTTATTATAAATATTTTCTCCAACACTTCTTATTGCTAATGAAATATTGCAAATTAAATCTAAAAAATAACTTATTAAAAAATAAGAAAAATTCATACATATTCCAAAAATAATTAATTTAAATATAAATTGGGAGGGGGATTCTATTTTAGTATAAGTTATGTGTGATAATAAATATCTTAAAGAAAAATAAATAATTATTCCTAGTAATAAAGAGTTTGAAATTAAGAGTAAACCATTAGACGTAGAAGTTCCAAATATATTTTCTAAATTCTTGTCTTGCAATATATCAGAATTAATAAATGCCAAATCGTCTAGGATAGAATATAAATTATTATCAATAGAACTAAGTAAATTATTTACAATTGTATTTATAGAATCAATAATAATATTTGTAATATTTGATTGCTCCAAAAAAACCTCCTTAATCAATTAATGATTTTATTGCTGATAAAATTAAATCAATTGCTAAAATAAATGCATATGAAAAAAGTGAACCACGTATAATCTTTTTTCCAGTTCTAATTTTTTCTTCATCACCAAAACTAAATTTTCTCATAAAAATTCCAGTTCCAACAGCAACGGCTGCTGCCGGGGTTGCTAATTTTAAAATCCAACTTTCTATTGTTTCAAAAGCAGACTTAATTTTATTTACTATTTGAGGTTCACCCCATGCGAAAATAACATTTGAAAATGAGAATAATAATAATAAAAATACGAATGTTATAAATAAAATATAAAAAACTTTTTTATTCATTTTAATTCATCCTTTCTTTAAAATATGGAAGTAAATTTAATTTACAAGGTGGTAAAATTTTATAACCATCAGATAAAAATGTAAGTGCAGTAAATGTTTCAAGCTGTTGAGATAAATAATTAGTTTCAAACATATACTCATTTTGAAAATAAGTATTATAACTTTCAGAAATATTTGAATGTGTTGAATTTAATGTGTTAGTAATATAACTAAATTTTGTTTCTTTGGCATTTTCAGAAATGGTATGTGAAGTTTTTGACTTTTCTTCTTTCCCTAGAAGTTTTTGAGCTTCTTCTATTGTAAAAATATCATCAGTTCTAAACCATATTTTGTTTATTAAATTCTGAGTTATAACTTTTACTGCTGACTCATCCTTTAAACAATTTTTTAAAGAAGAATAACTTTGTGTACTAATAATATTAATACATTTTGCCTCACGGCTCATAGAGAAAAAATCACTATCTGTTTTAGTACAATATTTGTCATATTCGTCACATATAAAAGCCGAGGTTTTTTGAGAATTTGTAGATAAAGTAGAAAGTATTTCTGATTGAAAGTCTAACTTTAAATATGCTGCAATTATTTTTGCAAGTATGTTATATTCAGAAATATTCATATTTAAAATTACTATTTTTCCATTTTTAATACTATCTTGAAAACCAAAAAAATTTAATTTTTCATATTCAGGACAGAAAGTATTTTTTACATCATAATCAGAAATAAAGGTTCCAGTAATTCTGGTAATTTCGGAAACTAAAATATTTTTTGTTCTTTCATCCAAACAATCAAATTCTTTTTGAAAAAAGTCTAAACTAGTATTTAATTCGTAAATTTGATTAAAAGATAATTTATTTGATAGAAATAAATTTCTTAAGTATTCAATTTTTTCTTTATAATAATTTGGCATTGTAATTAATTTATGTATTTCTAAAAAAGTAACGTAATTGTTATTATATAGCCTACATAATTTAATACACTCTGTTATTACTTGTTCTGCCTTATCTAACCAATAAGATTCGGAATTATTTTCAGAAAATAATGTTAATATTGTTTTTAGTCTATTTGCAATAACCTGAGGTTTTAAATTTGGTTTATGAAGTGGATTATAAAATATGTTGGAATTTAAACCAATAATTAATAAGTCTTTTTTTAAATTATAAGTAGAAACAATATTTTTTACATATGAATAATAATTGCCTTTTACATCTAAAATTAGCATAGGGATTTTTTTATTTGGATTTTTAAAATTAAATTCAATTAATTGTTTAGTAAATGGATACATGGCAGAACTTGTTTTTCCTGTTCCAATTGTACCAGTAATTAAAAAGTTTTGATATAAGCCAGATTCTGGAATTATAACTAATGAATTATTTTTTTTATTAACACCAATAAATAAAGATAAATTATTATTATGTATATTTTTATTTATTGTTATAAGCAATTCATAAAAATAATTAAAAAATATTGTAAATGAAAAAAAAAAATAGTATAATGAACAAAATTTGTAAAAAATAAAAGGAGTATTAGATATGAGAGAAAAGAGAAAAAGAAGGGGATTAAAAACATTTGGAATTATAATACTAATATTATTAATTATATTAGCATTAATAGTAGGAGGAACATTTTTATTTATTAGTAATAAACTAGGAAAGATGCAAAAAATAGATTTAAATGAAGAGGATTTAAATGTATCATCACAAGTTGAACAAAACTTAGCAGATTATAGAAATATAGCCATATTTGGAATTGATTCAAGGGAAGATACATATTCAAGGGGAAACAGAAGTGACTGCATTATTATAGCAAGTATTAATAACAAAACAAAAGAAGTAAAATTAGTATCTGTTTATAGAGATACATATGTACAAATAGAAGGGCATGGATTAGATAAAATAACACATGCATACTCTTTTGGAGAAGCACCACTTGCCATAAAAACATTAAACACTAATTTAGATTTAAACGTAAAAGAATTTGTTACAGTAAACTTTGATAGTGTAAAAGAAATTATAGATAATATTGGTGGTATAAGTATGCAAATAACAGATGAGGAAGTATCACATATACCAGGAATAACTAAAGCAGGTACATATAATTTAACAGGAGAACAAGCTCTAGCTTATGCAAGAATAAGACATGCTACTGGAGGAGATTATAAGAGAACAGAAAGAATGAGAGATGTTTTGACAGCAGTAGCAAATAAAGTTAAGACTTTTAATATTAGTCAATTAAATACTTTTGTGGATAAAACATTACCAAGAGTATATACAAATATAACAGCAAATGACATTTTTAGTTTATTGCCAAGTGTTACAAGTTATAAAATAACAGATAGCATTGGATGGCCATATGAAACTAAAGGAATAACTATGGATAGATGGTATGGAATACCAATTACATTAGAAAGTAATGTAATACAATTACATAATAAAGTATTTGATGAACAAGACTATACACCATCAGAAACAATTAAAAAAATTAGTAATGACATTGTTGCTAAAACTGGTTACAGTAAATAAAATAAATGTAAGGAATTTTATGATTTAATATGAAAATAAATATAATAAGAGGAATTTTAACCATATTACTGTTATGGACTTTTTGTATAATATTTGGATTTTCTAACCAAAATGCAGAAAAATCTAGCAGTATAAGTAAAAAAATTACACAAATTATATCAGCTAATATTAAAGATATTAGACAAAAACCAGAAAGCGAAAAGACAAAAATACTTTCTAGAATGGAAAGTATAATAAGGAAAATTGCACATTTTTCTATTTATACAGTAGTACGGAATTTTACTTATGATGTTAGTTTCAACATATAACATAAAACAAATAGATAGGATAGCAATTAGTCTGATAACAGGAATAATATATGCTTCATCTGATGAAATACATCAAGCATTTATTCCTCGGAAGAGGACCAATGTTAACAGATGTAATATTAGATAGCATGGGTGTGATGCTAGGAATATTGTTGGTAATGCTAGCTATAAAGATATACAAAAAGATACATAAAAAACAGAAAAACGACAAAAATATACTAAATGAAACAATTAATGATTAAAATGTAACTTTTAAAGAGTCGAATACTTCTCTAATATGTTAAAATAAGAAAAATGACATAATAGAGGAGTATTTTTATGTTAAAAATAGCAATTTGTGATGATGAAGGAATAATAGTAGAATATATCGAAAGATTGATTTTAGAAAATATAAAAGTAAAAGAAAGTGCAAAAATATACAAATATACAGAACCACAAAAAATACAGTATGATATTGAAAATAGAATATTACAAGATATAGATATTTTATATATTGATATAAAAATAAAAGGAGTAAATGGAATAGAAATAGCAGAACAAATGCAAAGGGAAAATCCCAAGCTAAAAATTATTTATATGACAGCATATTGTCAGTATTCAGAAGAAATATTTAGAACTAGACCAACTTATTTATTATTAAAACCAATAAAACAAACAAAATTCAAAGAATCTTTTAGACAAGCAATGATACAAATTAGAGGATCTGATAGGGTGAAGACTTTCAAAGTAAAGGGGAAAATATTTAATATAAAAATAAATAATATAAAATATATTGAAAGCAACAAAAGAATTGCAATTATTTATGAAGAAGATATAAAAAGGGAAATTTATGCAAAGCTAAGTGAATTAGAGGAGATATTACCGAAGCAGTTTGTAAGATGCCATCAAAGTTATATAATAAATTTGGATAAAGTAAGAGAATTAAACACACATGAATTTATTTTAGATACAGGTGAAAGTATACCAATTAGTCAGTTGAAATATAAAGAGGCTAAAAATTCTTTTATAGAGTATTTAGGTGATGTTATATGAGGTATTATTTGAGGTTAACGATAGAAATCCTTATAGAACTTGTAATATATTTTTTAATAACTAAGATTAATGAAGAAAAAATGTTGAAAATTATAATAATTATATTAAATAGTTATTTAGTATATATAACAATAACAAATGCATTAAAAAATAAGAAACAGAAAAATAAAATAAAATCATTAAATGAAAAAGAAAAAATGATTTATAATTATTATAATTTAGCAAGAGAAAACAACGAAAAATCAATAAAATTAAAGCATGACATAAAAAACCAATTACAAGTAGTATATGTGCTTTGTAGTACAAATCAAAGAGAAGGAATAAAATTACTAGATGAAATAAATCAGGATTTAGAAAAAGTTAACAAAATGAATTATTGCAAAAATGATATTTTAAATACCATATTAACCATAAAAATAGAGGAAGCAAAAAAACATGATATTAATGTAAAAGTAAAAATAGATAATTTAGTAGATTTAAAAATGGAAGAAATAGATATATGCAATATGTTTTCTAATTTATTAGATAATAGCATAGAAGCTACTAGAAAATCAGAAGACAAATTAATAGAAATCAGTGTTTATACAAATAAAAATTATACAGTTATAAAATGTGAAAATACTTATTGCAATGAAATATTAAAAGATGAGTTTGGGAATTTTAAGACAACTAAAAAAGATAGAAAATCACATGGATATGGTATGAAAATTATTAAAGATATAGTGGATAAATATAAAGGAGAAGTTAATATAAAAACAAAGGACAAGTGGTTTATAGTACTTATTGTTTTATAAAATAAAAGAATTATTATTATTTTTTTTGAAAATAAGTCTTGCAAGTATAGTGTGATAATGATAGAATATATCAAGTATATTTAGCATAAAATGGAGAATTTTGAAAAAATAACTAGATAATAGTTGTTGAAAAGTGAGTAATAAAATTATATAATAAATTTAAATGAAGAAAAAAGGGGTTTTAAATTATGTACATAAAAGTAAAGAGAATAATAGATTTTATTCTGGCAATAGTATTAACAATTATTTTTGCTATACCTATGTTATTCATTGCAGTGTGTATTAAGATTGAAGATGGAGAACCAGTTATATATAAATCAAGAAGAATGGGAAAAGACTTAAAAGAATTTAATATATATAAATTTAGATCTATGAAAACAAAAAGAAAAGAATTACATAGCAAATTATCACATGAAGAAATGGTTACAAATGTAGGAAAATTTATAAGAAAAACTAGTTTAGATGAGTTACCCCAATTGATTAATATTATTAAAGGAGAAATGAGTTTTATTGGTCCTAGACCATGGATACCAGAGTATTATGTTTGGTTTACAGATGAACAAAAAAGAAGAGCAAGTGTTTTACCTGGAATTTCTGGACTAGCACAAGTAAAAGGTAGAAATGGAATTAATATATTTAAAAAAATAGATTATGATTTACAATATGTGGATAACATAAGCTTTAAACAAGATGCAAAATTAGTATTAGAAACGATAAAAACAGTGTTTTCTAAAACTAATGCAGAAATATCAGAACAAGGAATTAAAGAAGAAATTAAAGATTTAAGACAAAATAAGGAAATGACTAAAGTAGGATAGGAGCAATATAAAAAATGAAAATAGTATTTCATGCGCATGAGTTTAATTTAAAAGAGGGTGGACCTTGTACTAAAAGAATAGATTCATTAGCTAATTATCTTTCTGAAAATGAATATGAAGTTACTGTGTTAACTAGTTCGCATAATAAAAAGACAGAATATAATAAAATTAATAGAAAGTATAGGATAATTTATTCCTATAGTACATCTAGTTATAAAAAAAGTAATTTAACTAGATGTATAAATAATATATTATTTGGTATTACGTCGTTTTTTAGTGCGCTAATTAAGTTAAGAGATATAGATGTAATAGTTACTACATCTCCACCACCATTAATAAGTGTCTTTGGATATCTAATTGCAAAAATAAAAAGAGCGAAATTGGTATACGATGTAAGAGATATATGGCCAGATGTTGCATTAGAAATGGAAAGTTTTAGAAAAGGTAGCATATATGACAAAGTTTTTTCTTTTATAGCAAAATTTATGTATAGTCATAGTGATTTTATAACAACGGTAACTCCACGGAAAGGTAGAAAAAATAAAAAAATATGTTATTAAACCTGAAATGGTAAAATATATTCCAAATGGATATGACGAAAATTTAAGTAAATTTAAAATTGATAAAGAATTAGTAGACAAATATAATTTAAAAGATAAATTTACAGTTGTATACATTGGAAATGTCGGCTTAGCACAGAATTTAGATGCTTTAGTTGACATTGCTACTAAGAATAAGAATAACAATACAATTCAGTTTATTATTTTTGGAGAAGGAGCTTACAAGAATAATATAGAAAACAAAATAAAAAAATTAAACTTGACAAATATTTTTGCTGTAGGCAAGATAGATTATTCAAAAGTTTATACAATTTTGTCATATTCAAAAATAAGCTTTATTTCTCTAAAAAATAAAAAAATGGTAGATAGCGTCCCTACAAAAATGTTTGATGCGCTAGGATTAGGTTGTCCTATTTTATTACTAGCAAAGGGAGATTCCTGTGATATATTAGATTTAGTTAAATTAGGAGAACATGTGGAAGATGAAGAATTATTAAATGAAAAATTTGAATGTATGATTGACAATTATCAACATTATAAACAAAATGCTAATTATTCAATAGAATATATAAAAAACAATTATTCAAGAAGAAATATAGCAAAAAAATTTGAAAGTGAAGTATTAAAATATGTTAAATAAATTTAATAAATTATATTTATATTTTACAGTATGTCATAAATGGGAAATATTAAAAAAAATCCCTTACGGCAAAATCATTACGTACAAGGATATTGCTAAGGAAATAGCTCGCCTAAACGGGCTATCGTCCATGTCGACGCAAGCGGTGGGCAATGCGGTGGGACACAATCCTATTAGTATTATTATACCCTGCCACCGGGTTGTAAGTTGTAACGGTAGCCTGACAGGATATGCAGGCGGTATTTCTAAAAAGATAGAGTTGCTTCACTCTTGATTGCGAAATCAGTTGCC
>OLOX01001773.1_pt1 | contig 19378 bp, 14 predicted proteins | sample 1672091 | NCBI WGS metagenome assembly OLOX01 (sample SAMEA3136644, study PRJEB25190) | human gut metagenome | reverse complement strand
GCTTTCATCTGCGGCAATTGAATTACCGAGGATTCCCGCTTTTTATCCTAAAAAAACAAAGAAAAAAACGCAGCAAAAAGAAATCCTGCCACTACATCACTGATAAAGTGCACTCCGGAAACTACCCGGATCCATGCAATGGCAACTGTCATAAGCAAAAATACAATCCCCGCAGCCGGGCACACAAACCAGAACGTAAACGCAATCACTGCCGCGGAAAACACATGCCGGCTCGGCCAGGAATGTCCTTTCGTATCTTTTGGAATCACAGATGGCAGTTCAAATATTTCATACGGCCGTTTCCGGTTGATCCAGCCCCGCACAACCGTCACAATAATAAATCCGTCCAGCGGCACACAGATGGCTTTATATAGCCGCATATCCTTCTGCCACAGCAGCCACAGAAGCAGGCATGGATATGCCACAAAAATCACAACCGTCAATATTTTATTTGCTCTATGTAACGCCCGCGCACGTTTCGGGTCATCCCGAAACGGCTGGGTCATTTTAACGTAAGTTTCTTTTTTCATAGGTAATCCTGTCTAACGTCCGGTATTGGTCTTACCGCCATTGTTTGTGTCTGCATCCGGATCTACCGCGTCAATTGCATCATCCACGCCATCTGCCACAGCATCACCGGCATCTTTCACACCATCCACGACATCTTTTCCCACATCCCCGATATCTTTTCCGACATTGCCATCGTTTTGGGAATTTCCGGCATCCGTATTATTGTCTGTTGTACCATTTCCAGTCGTATTGTCCGTTCCCGGAATGTTTTCCTGTGTAGTAACCTGTGTATTGGAAGTATCGTTTACACCATTGTTCGTTCCGTCATCATTTGCTGTACCACAGGCCGCAAACAGACAGATCCCTGCTGCAAGCATTCCGCTCATCATCAGAACTTTTAATTTTTTCATCACACATATCTCCTTTTATTTGATCTACAGAGCTAGTGTGTGCAAAATTCCCATTTATTATACAACAGAATTTTCCCGATTTGCTAGTGCTTTTTCATCTTTGGCTGGCAGAGCAGGGAGGCAATATAAGAAAAAACGAGTGCTGCGGAAAGTCCTGCCGCACAGTTTTTAAAGCCTCCCAGAAAAATACCGATAAATCCTTTCTTGTCCACCATCTCTTTGACACCCTTCCAGAGATTGTTTCCAAATCCCAGAAGCGGCACATTCGCGCCCGCCTGCGCCCATTTGGAAAACGGCTCATAGATCCCCACAAATCCAAGGATGGCCCCAAGGCAGACCAAAAGAACCATGATACGTCCCGGAAGCATTTTTGTTTTTTCCATCAGGATCTGTGACAGTGCACAGATCATTCCCCCTGTTACAAATGCAATTACATACTGCATATCCTTATCCCTCCTTTTTTGCGGATGAAATACAGCTTTCCAGCACAACACCGTGTGCAATCCCCGGTATTGTCTGTCCTTCATTGAAACTGACCGTAGAAAGCAGTGCTCCTGTCGGCACAAAGAGTATTCTTTTCAATTCCCCGCTTGCCAGTTTTGGCAGAAAATGCGCACTCAGCACCGAGGCTGCACATCCGCATCCCGATCCTCCGGAACCGGTTCCCTGTGTCTGTGAATCAAAAATTAACATGCCACAGTCCTCATGCTGCTTGCGGATATCCATGCCTTTTTTCAGCAGCAGATCAAACAGAATCTGCTGACCGACTTCTCCCAGGTCTCCCGTGATAATCCGGTCATAATCTTCGGGTTTTCGTTTAAAATCCGTAAGATTCTGCGCAATCAGCTCAGCGGCAGCCGGTGCCATCACAGCTCCCATATTCATGGAATCTTTGATTCCGTAATCTACAATCTTTCCGGTTGTGACCCCCGCCACCTTTGCCAGCGGCTGCTTCGCATCCTTTGACAGAATAAATGCACCGCCTCCGGTCACTGTCCATGTGGCACTTACCGGACGCTGATTTGCGTATTCCAGCGGAAAACGGAACTGTTTTTCCGCACTGGCAAAATGGCTCGAAGTGACTGCAGCCACGCGATCCGCATATCCGGCCGCTACCGTCATTGCAGAAAGTGCCAGCGCTTCTCCACACGTGGAACATGCCCCGTACAGTCCAAACAGTGGAATTTCAAACGTTTTCAGTCCAAATGATGAGGCAATCAGCTGTCCGAGCAGATCTCCGGCAAACAGATACCGCATATCTTCCGGCTTTTGATCTGCTTTCCCGAGGGCAAGCGTCAATGCTTCTTTCTGCAGACTGCTCTCTGCGGCCTCCCATGTCTGCTGACCAAATTTATCATCCGGTCCGATACAGTCAAATGCATCTGCCAGGGGGCCTTCCCCCTCTTTGGTTCCAACCACAGATGCTGTTCCAATAATAAAAGGAGCCTTTGCAAAGCAAAGACTCCCTGATCCAACCTGCTGATCCATACTGTCTCTCCTTACTTTGTTTTTCTGATAGTATGTACAGGTCGTGCGGTTTTATTCTGCTATAATGGTATACAGTGTCATGAAACAGAGAGCGTCAGCGTAAGCAGCACAATTTTAAAATCTTAATGTTCTATAATCCAGATAATGTCCTCATTACCAGATCTACATCCTTGTTTTCAAGTTCCTGTATAATATGTAAATATGTTTTCTGGGTAGTAGTCATACTGGCATGTCCCAAGCGTCTTGCTACACTGGCAATGGATACTCCTGCAAATAATAACAGTGATGCATGTGTATGTCGAAGCCCATGAATTGAAATCACTGAAATACCACAATCCCTGCAATGCCTCGCAAGAACATCATTAACCGTTGAATTATATATTTTTTCTTCTCCTACAAAAATCGGCTTATCCTCCGGCAGATTTTTAACCAATTCAGAGAACTTTACAACAATTTGCCAATCTATTTGTATTTTTCTGACCGATGACTTGTTTTTAGTAGGTAAAAAACCACCTGTTCCTTTATAATCCCAGGTTTTGCTTACCGATAATGTCTGCCTTGCAAAATCAAAATCTGCTGGAGTAATTGCAAGTGCTTCTGAAAAACGCATACCCGTTTTGGCAACCAATAGAATAAACCAATCCCAATTTGGTTTTTCCTTTATGTCAAGATGTGCAATCAATGTATGAAGTTCAAACTGATTGAGATATTTAATCTTTTTTACTTTTGGTGTTTTTCCTTTAATAATTGCTTTTCTTGTAGGATCTCTTTCTATCAGTCCCTCATCAACGGCATCCAGAATTGCTCCTTTCAACTGATGATGAAAATCAAGTGTTGTCTGTCTTTCATGTTCTTTTGCATAATCATTTAAAAGCTGCTGATACATCGTTCTTGTAAGTTCAGATACTTTCAAATCCGGCACCAGTTTTTCTACCCACTTTTGTGTCATTCGGTATTTTGCCAAAGTTGCTTCTCTTATGGCATCCTTCTTATATACATTAACCCATTCCTTATAATAATTACAGAAAAGTTCTGTGGTGTTCTCATCATTTCGCATAAGCACCTCCGTTTCCTGTACTACTTACGCTGATAAGAACAGTAAAGAATATTTATATATACAAATCAATCCTAATGGTTCATAAGAGGTTTAATTTCTTCATCCAGAGTTTTTCTTAACTCAGCAATCATCATTGTATAATATTTAAATTTTGGAATTGCTCTCTCCTGTACTTCTTTGTAACTGGTAAAATTTGCTGTCTCTTTAATTGCACTCTCATTCGGGATCTCTCCATTTCGATAATGCATTGCCGCATACATAACATCATCTTTAGACGTATACCATGTAATACAAAAATCTGTAACTACTTTTTCAATACACTCTTGTTTCATATTTTCAACAATATTCAGAATGGACTGTCCTTTATACTTATTTACATCCTGCTCAATTTCTCCAATTAAAGTGGTCATTATCTCAGCTACTTTCGGATTATCTTTTCTGAGTTCTTCCACATATTGCTTTACCTCATCCATCTGCTTTTGTTTCTGTTCCTGTGTAACATCCTGTGATTCTTCATCTGGTGATACAATGTTCTGGATCAGATTGATAATATACTCATAATCAATCTTTGTATGACTGTATGCCATTAATTCATAATCTTCATCTACGACAGGCACTCCCGGATCATCAATTTGACCATCGGTATCTTCTTTAATTTCCTCTTTTGCATTTAAGTACTGTCCTGCATAATCCGTATACTCATCTTCCGTAATACCATATCCAGCCAGCATATTATCTTCATACTGTGTAAATGATTTTAATTGCGCAAAAAACTTGTCAAAATCCTGAAACAGCTTAACAAATATTTTTTTCTCTTTTATTGACATTCCCGGAACTTCTTCCGGAGTCTCTGCAGATATTCGAAGTGCTTTTAATGACTTGCGAAATGCCGATTCCACCTCTTTCCAATCTGCCAGAAGAGCTGTTTGTGTACTTCCTGCAGAATACAATCGTACCGCATTGTCAACACTCTCCTTAAATAATTTTGGTGCCTGAAATGTAACAATCTGACCATATACTTTATTTTTATCATAAATACGATTTGTTCTGGAAAATGCCTGAATCAAATCGTGCGGTCCCATTGGCGGTCTGTCAATGAATATCGTTGACAGACACGGTGCATCAAAACCGGTCAGGAGTCGATCGACTACAATCACCAGATCCAGCTGCTCATTTCTGCTCTTATATTTTGCATCCTTCCTTGCAAGACGCTTATTCAGATTTCCATTGTATCCCTGTATTTGAGAAATCTCATATTTTGTTCCAAACATTTTATTGTAATCATCTAATGATTCCTGCATCTTCTGCTGATTTACATGGGAACCTTCTTCGTTTTCTGTTACGGAATAAGTAATTGCAAACTTTGGGAAATCCGGTAATACCTGTTTTATTTTTTCATCTATTTTAAGTGTTGTCTTCCCTTCCTTTACCATTTTCAACAAATCATAATATTTTTGTGCCAATTGGATGGAACTCGTTGTAAGTAACCCCTCATATGTCTTTCCTTTTCCATTTTGAAATCCCAACTTATAATAAGATTTATTCAAAATCACCTCAAGTACTTTCAACATATGACTTTCAGTCACATAAAGATTACTGTCCGTTTCATCCTTTTTATTTTTTGGACCATTATGTTCCACCTGAAATCCTAAAACGGCATTGTCATGAATGGCATTCTGAATCGTATATTTATGCAGGCAATCTCCATATAATTCCTGTGTAGTACGAGGCAGATCTCCCATCTGTGGATATGGATTTTCCGCAAACCGGGGAGTGCCTGTAAATCCATACCATAAGGAATTTCCAAAAAATCTTTCTATTTCCCGTTTTGTTCCAGGAGTGACAGCTCTATGACATTCATCTACAACAAATGCAATTTTCAGGTTTTTAATTTTGTGATATTCCGGTGTACCTTCCTGCAATTTTCTGGTGATTAATCTCTGCAATTTCTGGATCGTTGTCACAATCACCTGACGATCATCTGATTTCAACTTTTTCTTTAAATCAAACACATTGTCTGTCTCATCTACATCTATAAGATCATTATTCGCATATGCCTGAAATGCCATGGTGGTCTGCGTATCCAGATCTTTTCGATCAATTAAAAAGATAGCTTTATCAATCGCTGGAATATCCATTAACAAATTTCTGGTAGCTTTATAAGAAGTTAAGGTTTTTCCTGATCCAGTTGTATGCCATACAAAACCAGATTTTCCAGTCTTAGAAGCATCACGAATTGCTTCTATTGCATGGATCTGATAAGGGCGCAACAAAATCAAACGCTTTGCCTCTTCATCCAATACTGTATATCTTGCTATCATCTCATGTGCCTCAGGAATACGAAGCACACTTTTTGCAAAAACAAGGTAATCGGAAACTGCGTTATTTTCCTTATCCAGCCATCCACTGATAAACTTCGGATTCAATTCGGTATCACTTGCAGCTGAAAAATATTTTGTATCAACCCCATTACTGATTACAAACATCTGTACAGCTGAGAATATTCCCGTAAATTTTCCCTCTCCAATATATTTTTTTATCTGCCAGAATCCATCCATGTACGAATGCTGCTTATTTTTCAATTCTATATGAATCATCGGCAATCCATTGATCATAAGAGTAACATCAAATCTTCGGTCTCTTGCATTTACACTACTATCCTCATCCATTTTTAACGCATTGTACTGATTAATCACCTCATAAACACTGCTTCCACCTGCAATATGCTCATGATTCATCACAACAAGATGCAACCGTTCGGTATCCCTTTGTACATGTACCATTACTTTTCCATTTTCGCCAACTAACCATTCGCCAGCCTTATAGAATGATGAAAACTGCAGTTGATTCTTTACCTGTTCAAATTCTGCATCCGAAAGTGGTTCTCCATTTAAACGTTCCTTATTATTCTGTTCAAGAATATATCTGAAATTCTTCCAAAGATCTGCTTCTGTTTTTAAGTCTTCGCGATACGTCCATTGTGAATCACCATAAATCAGTTGTTCAATAAGTTTCTGCTCTATCACGGACTCTAATTCTGCCATAATAGCCTCCTTTTTGGGTGTGTTTATATCGGTTGTTATGTATTTCGTTACATTTTTTGCGCAAAACAGCTTATGCTGGTGAAGAGTGATGAGGTTGTCAAGATCATCTAAATACTTACCTATTTTCCTTTGTTCATCTAAAGAAGGCACCATTATTTCTTCTTTAAGGAAATCATTTGTCACCAAATTAGTCATCATTGTAGATGCCTTAGTACAACGAGTCATTATTCTCCCCATAACGTCTTCGTTATTGATAAGATATTTCCAGAAATACAAATCATACTCTGCTATAGGTCTGAAAACATCGAAAACATGAGATACTATGCCATCTCCAATCGTGTTCTCTACAAATCTTCCGTGAGCATAATTCTTACTTTTGTTCCCCTCAAATGCAATATCACCTAATCTCATTACATTATAGGTTCTCATATATTCTTCAGAAGAATCCTTCACATCTTCTTTGAAATACATATTTGCTACTGATATTATTTTATCAGACCCGAAACTAAGATCATTTTTTTCTGATACTTTACAATATAAATCACCAAACTTACGCTGTTCCCAAGCGTCCAGCACAATATCAATAAATCTATAACACTTACGTTGGTGAAGAGTGATGAGGTGATCAAGGTTAAAAAAATACTCTACTATTTTGTTCTGCTCCACCTTTATCGGAAATGGAACACGCAGATTTCTTATCTCCTCATTATGAATATGAACCACTGATTTTCCCTGTGCCCTTTTTGCCAGTTCTCGTTGTGGATTTCCATTAGAAATAGATATCGCTAAAAAACCAGAATTAATATCTTCATTCGGCATTACAACATTCAAATCTCCACCAAGCAAAATGCCTGATTTATCAACGGTAGCAGCTCTTGCGATATCCTCCGCCGATTCACCTGATGCCGGAACAATAACCTCTCCACCTCTACTGTATACAGAACCATCTTTTGCCTCTACATAAGTATCCACATCTGAAATGCTGGTTTCATAATTTGTATATAATCTTCCATATAAAATAATTGGTGTTCCTAACTCTATTAAATCACCTTTAGAATAACCTCTTCCCTTACTGAATTCAGCTACATTATCCAACTTACGCTGTTCCCAAGTTTTCACTTTTATTTTTCTTTTTATAAAAACTTACGATAATATAAAGCGTTTAACAAAAATACCGTATCTCTCCAAAATACTCAAACCATTTTTGTTTTACTTCGTCACTTCTTGCTTCAATAATCCTTACAATATTTCTCAAAGCAACTGTTGGAATATTTGATATGTTATTCACAACGATACATTTCCCAGCAGATGTAATCCACACTTTCGTTGCATTCTGATGTGGACGTCCCTCTGCAATATGCACATGTATCGGCTCCAACGGTTTCCCTTCATTTGCCCAAAAATATATCCAGTAGGCTCCTACCTTAAAAACCTGAGGCATGTTCAAATCCCCCTTCTTTTGCAAATTCCATAATCAAATGTGCCGTTGATTTTATAATTTCCATAAATTCTTCAACCTGTTTATCTGAATATCCATTGATTTCTTTTATTTCATAAGTCGGCAAATAACATGTCATATTATGAAATCCATCTTTTTTATCCGGGGTTTCAATATAAACTTTTACCGTTCCATCTGCATTCATATCAGAATGCACAATTTCTGTTTCATCATTTAACGTCATAAACGGATACATCATAATTCTTACCTTCTTTCCCTAAATCTAATACTGCACTAGATTACATCGTAAGTATATTTCTTTTGCGTATTTTTATCCGATTTAAATATTTTATATTTATTTTGCATTTCGCATTTAAAAATCATTATAAAACTGTTACACAAACATATTTTGTAACATAAATTTCTTTAATTTTTGTAATTCATCACACTTATGCTGGTGAAGAGTGATGAGGTTATTCAAATTACCAATACAAGTCGCAATTTTCTTTTGTTCCTCAATTTGAGGTATTGGAACCACAAGTTTCGTATAGTCTTTCAGATTATAATTTGACCTTCCATCACCTGTTGCCATTGAAATAGCCCATTGCTTATGAGTGTCAGTATTCAAATAAGTTGCAAAATAATTTGAGTCCAATATTTTTTGATTTGGTCGAGTTACAATTGTTGCGAAACCTATTGAATTTACTTCATTTTCTCCTATTACAGCAGATGTTCCTATATCACCAGTATGTACTGTTATTACATCACCTAGCTGATGCATTCTTGATTTATTTTGTTCAGAAAATTCCTCATCAAGATAAATTGGATTCTCCCCAAATTCAAAATAACCATCTTTTATATCTGAATTTCTAATCAATAAATGACCTTTATCTGTATAGTGTTCGGTCATTGTCGTTACTAAACCAATATATATTTCACCTAAATCTGTAACCTTACGCTGTTCCCAAGCGTCCGCGAATCCAGAAAATCTAATTTTTGGAACGCAATTTCCATTTTCAGGAAACATTTTTTGAAGCATATATTTTTTCAAACTTTTAGTTTCTTCACACTTACGCTGGTGAAGAGTGATGAGGTGATCGAGACTTAAAAAATAGTCGCCAATCTTACGCTGCTCTTCATTTGAAAATGGAACCATGAACGCTGAATTAGATATTAAGTTCCAATCTGCTCTCGGCATTTTTGACCCGGCAGACTGATTTGCAATATTATCAAATTGCTGCGTTTGGATAAGTCGATAAAGGAAATTCTTATTCAAATCTATAGGTTTTAATACCCACCAATCACCGACTGCAACTCCTTTAAAATCTGGATTTAACCAATTATGTAAATAAGGACGAAGTTTTCCATAAAGCACCTGCGAACCATCAAATAAAATTCCGGATTTCTTCGTTTCTTTTGAACTGATATCTTTATTTAAACATCCTTCTTCAACTACTACATCATCATACTCAACACCGGGAATTTCTTGTGATGCTGTTTGAACAGCCGACTCTCTTATTGCCATGTCTGCGAACTTACGCTGTTCCCAATCGTCCTCATACCCTTTGAATCTAATTTTAGGTTTTCCCATCGCTATCACCCCTCCATCTTCCTAATCAGTTCATTCAACGAGGACATAATAGTTTCATCCGTAGATGTCAAATCCTTAAGTAAGGACAGAAATTCTCCCTGCGCCTGTTCCAATTCCTTATCCGTCTGATCCATCTGCGTTAAAAGAGCATTTATATCGACTTCTTCCTCTTTTTCAAAATTATCTACATAACGCGGAATATTCAAATTAAAATCATTCTTCTCAATATCCTCAAAACTTGCAAGATAGGACTCTTTTTCTACTGTTTCTCTTTTACTGTACAACTCCATAACAGCTTCTATATGTTCATCTGTCATGGCATTTTGCTTTTTCCCTTTGTCAAATTTCTTTGATGCATCAATAAACAACACATCTCTTCCATCTCTGTGTTTCTTTAAAACGATGATACAAGTAGGAATTGAAGTATTATAAAATAAATTGGCAGGCAATCCAATTACTGCATAAATATTCCCTGCACGAAGCAATTTTTCTCTGATTTTTCCTTCTGCTGCCCCTCGGAACAGAACTCCGTGAGGTAATACAATTGCCATTGTTCCATTACTTTTTAAATGATACAGACCATGAAGTAAAAAAGCATAATCCGCTTTTGATTTTGGAGCCAATACTCCATAGTCGCTGAATCTTTCATCTTGTAAAAATCCGGCTGTTGCACTCCATTTTGCAGAGTATGGTGGATTCATAAGTACCATGTTGAAATCGGTCTCTTCTCCTGTCGGCCAGTCTCCATCCAGCGTATCACCATTGCGAAGTACCTGATTCTCCGGAGTAATTCCATGTAAAAACATATTCATACGTGCCAGATTATAAGTAGAAGTATTTAGCTCCTGCCCATAATACTTAATATAACCTGGTTCAGTGGCATACTTTTTGGCATTTAACAAAAGAGACCCAGAACCCATGCATGGATCATATACAGATAATCCCTTTTTGTTTTCCTGCCCTGCAATTGCAATCTTTGTTAATATCTTTGAAACTGCTTGTGGTGTATAAAATTCTCCTGCCTTTTTTCCGGTCTCTGACGCAAACTGTCCAATCAAATATTCATATGCATTTCCAAGTATCTCTGCGTCTGAATTCAACAAATCTGCCTTATCAATTTCCTTAACAAGACTGGATATGGTATCACTTTGCTTCTGATCTCCATTTCCCAAACGATTAGAGTACAAATCAATATCTGTAAATAAATCTGCAAACAATGGATCACTCTGTTCAATATTGTTAAAAGCTTTTTGCAATAACTCCCGATTGAATGCATTGTTTCTCGCCGCATCAGCAAAACACGTATAGGTAAGTTGCGGTTCAATCAAGTAATGACATTCTGACTTTATCTGCTCTTTCAGTTCCTCAGCACTTTCGTCTTCCAGTGCTTCTTTGTATGCATCCAATGCAACTTTTAAACTCTTCGGCTTTTCATCATAAATCAAATCATAAACTTTAATTAAAAATGTATCCGAAAGATATTTATAAAATACAATTCCAAGTAAATAATCTTTATATTCATTTGCATCCATCTTGGATCGGAGAATATCTGCGCCACTCCATAATACACTTATCAAATCTTTACTACCTTCTACTTCTGCCATGCTCTTTCCTCCGCTCGTTTTTCAATTTCAATGATCTCATACTGCTCATATTTTCCAAACAGATCGATTTTAATCGTTTCGCCATTAAAACGCTGATAAGATTATAATAACAAATTACCTTTTTATTTACAATCAAATATTAGAAAGCCCCCCACAACCACAGGACACACCATCGTGTGCCCCATAGCGTGAAGGGCTTTCATCCATTCTTTTACGCCTGTCTCAAACCAGGTTTTATTTTCCCTCGAACTGTACAACAGAGTCCACGTCATAGTCCTTTAAAACTTCCCGTCCGTTAAGATCGCTTAACTCTATGAGAAACAGCATCTTTACCACTTCACCGCCAAGTTCCTCTACCAGTTCTGCAGCAGCTTTCATGGTTCCGCCGGTTGCAATCAGATCATCCAAAAGTACAACCTTTTCTCCTTTTTTAACGGCATCTTTATGCATTTCAATCGTTGCCGTACCATACTCCAGATCATATGTTTTTTCAACTGTCTCACACGGCAGTTTTCCTTTTTTACGAATCGGTACAAACGGCTTATGCATGACATAAGCAAGTGGTGCCCCAAAGATAAAACCTCTGGATTCTGCTCCGGCGATCACATCAAAATCAACGCCCTCCAAGCGTTTTGCCAGTTCATCAATGGAAAGCTTCAGTGCATCTGCATCCTGCAGTACACTTGTGACATCACGGAAAATAATTCCCTTCTCCGGGAAATCCGGGATACTGCGAATGTACTCTTTTAACTCTTTCATCCTCTTACCTCACTACTACACGAATTTCTTCGCGTTTTTGACTTTTGACGTTTCTATTATAAGGCTTTCCCCGTGCAAGCGCAACTCTCACTTGACTTTTTTCCACTCCTGCGTGCGCCTTGTGATCTCTTTTACCGTCAGAATTCCCTCTGCCACCGTAAACCGGATGTCATAATCAGCAAATGCCATCCCGTAGATATAATCCGGCTTTTTGTTGTATGCCGCCCTGGGATCCTGTGCAAGAACCTCAAGAAGCGGTCCCCGCAGATGTTCCGGAATCTGTGCCTGCAATTCCTCCGGAAATACTACCGGTATCTGAAACTCCCGGAATTCTTCCGCAAAACCGTTTTTTGCCTCCGGATGGGCATCCACGTACGGCAGATACGGTTTGATATCAAAAAGCGGTGTGTGATCAAGCAGATCCAGCCCGGAAACCGTAAGAACCGGTCCAAGCTTCTGATCGATGCGCACTTTTTCAAGTTTCACGCACGAAAGACCGATCGAATTCGGGCGGAAGGGGGAACGTGTGGCAAACACGCCCCGTTTTTCTTTTCCTCCCAGGCGTGGGGGCGCTACGGTTGCATGAAAAATATCCTGCTTTGCCCTCGAAAACTCCCAGAGAAGCCACAGGTGGGAAAACTCCTCGATTCCACGCACCGCATCCGGATTCCGGAATTTCGGTGTGAAAATAATTTCCCCACAGGTACTCTCCGCCAGCCCGCTCTGTCTGGGAATTCCAAATTTTTCTTTATACGGGGTCTCTACATAAGCTATATATTCCATATCCGTTCCTACATCTGATAAAACCGCAGATTTTCTTTCAGTTCCGGTGTGATCTCTCCGCCGGCAGCCTCATATTTATCGTAAACAGAACGGAACCGCTGCAGTTTCTTTCTGTTTTCCGCATCAAGTCTGTGAAATGCATTCTGATACTGTGGATTGGTGGCCAGTCCCTGGCGGATATCCTTTGCAAACGGACAATACCTTACCAGAATATCTCTTGCCACTTTATTCAGTCGGAAACTTCCCTGTGACTCATACTTCATCCATGCCTGATAGTCCTTGACAAATACCTCACGGTAACTGTTGCGCGCACGGGACAGTGCAGTCTTGATCTTTTCCTTTGCATCTGCGGAAAGATCTGAATTTTTGCGATAATACTGAATAAAATCACAGTACTCCGCCGTAAGCGATTTCTCCCGGATATCGTTCCAGTATACACCCTGCACACGTCTGCAGATCTCCCAGCGGTATCGGCCGATACATTCCACCATCTGATCATCGAGATCCACTGCGGAAAAGATCGGAAACAAAAAACGCGCCGGTGTATCAATCTTGGCACCGGATGTCTCCTGCCACATCAGGGTACGGGTTCCGGCATTTGGCATCAGAATCACATCCGGCAGAATCTCCTTTTTGATCCATTCCTGATTGATTCCGCGATCCGGATCGGAAAACATGACATCATGATAGAGTGCAGAATAATCCACACAGCGCACCTTATTGATGGCATCGGCAATTTTTTCTGCGGTAACTGCCATCTTTTCCACGGTGTTGATGAAATCCTCTTCCATCAGAACCGGACAGAATGTAGTCACACGGCCATAGGTCACACGGTTTCCGGAGGTAAACATATTGCGGATCTCAAACTGTACTTTCTGCCTGCTGTCATTTTTATACTGTTGCATCTGCGCTTCCGTAATATTCCCAGTTCTCTTTTCTTCCAGCAGAAATGCATTGAAATCCTGGTCAAATTCATTGCGGGACGGGTCTTTCTTTCCCTGATAAATCTGTACCAACCAGTCATAAACCGTATAGACATTTGCAGAGTGAAACAATCCAAGCGAATCCGTCAGATTATACAGTGCATTTGTGTTAGTTTCCCCCAGCACCTCCGCATCCATAAACCCAAAATTGAAAAACATCATCATGATCGGTGACGGCTTGACCAGTTCCTCAACTGATCTCATAAACGCCTTGGTATAAATATCGTAAAAGACCTTTGTGATTTCCCTGCGCAGCTGTCTCGCCTCATTGTCTGTAGACATCATATCCGGCAGCTCCCGGTACTGCTGCACAATGCTGTGGAAATCCCTGATCATATCGCTGCCATATCCTGCATACTCCATAATATGTGCAATACAATCCTCACGCATAATATTGATACGGCCTTCGGACTCCTTGGTAAAGTCGTAATTCTCGCAAAGCTCATGTGCCTCCGCCATCTGTTTTTTATCGTACACATCAAGCTTTGTCATGACATCCACCATATTTAACAGACGCTTTTTGATCTCGGAAATGTCCTGCTTTTTCTGCGACTGCTGGACTGCCATTGTAAAAAACAGACGAAAAATATCATCTCTGGAATCTGAAAATAAAATATCCCTGTTGTACTGCAGATAATTTACCATCTCGCCGATTCCCTGTGTCACACGGCGCATCTGTGCCGCCGCCTCCATGATTGCTCCCACACACAGACTGTCATCTTTGATCATCAGCTGCATATATTCTTTCAGATAACTCCGGACCAGACTGTTACTGTTTGCAATCTCCCAGTTTTCCGCACGGTGCTGCATTTTTAAAGCTGCAAACTGTTCCATACGCGGAAAATCCTGTTCATCAAGAAGCTTCTCGCTGCACAGATTTTTGTATTCGCTGTACAACGTTTCCGCAGCATTATGTAAAAGCATGCATTTTTTCTGCAGACTGGCATACAGACACAGTGCCTGATGCCGCTGTTCCACTGCCGTACGCAAAAAAATCGGGCGGAAATTCTCATGTTCGGACAAAATCTTCCGCAGATCCTGTGCATTTTTACATGGGATCACAATCAATGTCGTATCTTCATTTGCCACATAATCGCAGGCAAACCATTCGTTCTCGAGAATACCCACAATTGCATTCCGGTGCATAATGATCTCTGCAAATGCAAACTGCCGGATCACCGATCCCTCCTGAATCAGATACCATTCCATCACCTTGTCCTGTTTTCTGGCAAGCGTTTCTCCCTTTTTTACCTTTAAAACATTCATGTCTTACTGCTCCTTGTCTGCGCCCCCGGACAGCTGAAACGCTATATGATCTACCGTAAGTCCGGTTGCCCCAAAATATAATTTCATATAATGATGTCCCTCGAATGTATCAAACCGGATCTGCTGTGTCACCCACTGCCCTTTCGATCCCCGGAAGGACATTGTTCCTTTGATAATATTGTCCAGATATACTGTTACCGGAAGCTGTGCCAGATCATCCAGATTTGATTTCACTTTCATCTGCAGTTCATAACTTCCGGCTTTCATATCCAGATCCGCAAGTATTTCTTTTCCCTGATGTGTATCCCAGCCGCCACCGGAAATGCGGATGTTTCCCTGTTCATCTGCCACAAATTTCATCATCTTTGAGACATCCGGATCATCTTTTGCAGCATTCTTCCGGTCTTTAAGTTCTTCCGGAGAAATCCTATCCATCTCATAAAGCATCGCCGGGGATTTTAGTACAAACTGCAATATATTGATGGCATTTCTCTGCAGCTGTCCTCTCGTAAGATTTCCCTTCTGGAATTCTTCGAGCATATCATCCTGCTGCATATCCTGCGCATCTGCAGTCACCATATATACATCATTCTGTGCCGCTGCCATGACCGCATGTATACGCGGATCCGATGGCTGTCCCTCATGGTTTGCCTTTGCCCACCAGTCGGTCATAACGATGCCGGAAAATCCCCAGTCTTTGCGCAATACAATGGTATTGAGATCATAACTTCCTGCAGTCCACACCCCGTTGACCGGGCCATATGTAGTCATAACAGAGCGGGCCGGTCCTTCTTTTACCGCAATTTCAAATCCCTTCAGATAAATTTCCCGCAGTGCCCGCACGGAAATAATCGAATCTGCCTCATGTCGTTTCGTTTCCTGATTGTTTGCCGCAAAATGTTTGATGGTTCCTGTGGAACCTGCAATATTAAGTCCCTGCAGCTGTGCGGCTCCCATTTTTCCGGTTAAAAACGGATCTTCGGAAATATACTCAAAGTTTCGTCCGTTCAACGGATTTCTGTGAATATTCAATCCCGGTCCGAGCAATGTATCTACACGGTTTAACCGTAGTTCAAGCCCTGTCATTTCATATAATTGACGCACCAGTTCACAGTTAAATGTACATCCGAGCAGCGTTCCGTTCGGAAGGGAAAACGCCTTTGTTCCGCAGTCCATACGTATTCCGGATGGTCCGTCCGATGCACATTCTGCTGGAATTCTAAACTTCCTCAAAGACGGAGTCAGTCCTGCAAATGCCGCTGCAGTACCCGGAGTCACCTTCGGACTGCACATGCCTTCTCCGCGGAACAGCATAATCAGATCCTCGTCCGACAATTGTGCCACAAATGTCTCCATGGAAATCTTTTTGTCATATACATCTTCCAGACGATAGCCTTTATCGCCAGTCTGTGAAATCTCTGCCGGTTTTTCCACGTGGTCATACGGACCATAGATCCGTTCCGGTGTATCGGAATATCCGATCACATCACCCGGCTTTCTTGTCATACGGGCAAACGGTTTCTGCGGTGCACAAACTTCCTCAAGCTGTTCAATCACCGTAAACGTCTGCGGATAACTGCCTGCCTTTTGTGCCGTCCGCACATCGGTTCCCACATAAATGGTATAAGTACCCTCCAGCAGCACAAAACAGTCCCTGTGTCCGGTTACACCACTGTCATCATAGGAGGCAAATGTATTTTTCGGAATCTCCAGAATAATATGCTCTTCTTCCCCTGCTGCCAGTTCCTTTGTCTTTGCAAATCCACAAAGAACACGCACCGGTGTATCCAGTACCCCCTGTGGGGCTTTGGCATATACTTCAAGCACTTCTTTCCCCGGTTTTGTTCCGGTATTTTTCACTGTTGCCTTTACACAGACCGTATGCTCGTCCTTTTCTTCTGCAGACGCTTGCACGGAAAAAGAAGTATACGACAATCCAAATCCAAACGGATACAAAACTTTATCTTTGGCAAATGTCTCAAAATACCGATATCCCACATAGATATCTTCTTTATAATAGTTTTTCTGTAAATCCCCGAAATTTGACGTGGATGGATAGTCACTGATATCCTCTGCAATCGTATCGGTCAGTTTTCCGCACGGATTCACACGCCCCATAAGTACATCACAGACACCGTTTCCACCTTCCTGACCTCCCTGCCATGCATAGAGTACCGCTGCCGGATCAAATTCTCTGACCCATTTCATATCAATGATATTTCCCACATTTAAAATAACGGCCGTGCGTGAAAATTGACTGCTCACTTTACGGATCAGGTCTTCTTCTGTCCGTGTCAACTTATAACTGCCCGGCTTGTCCGTATTGTCCTGGTCTTCCCCCGCCGTACGTCCAAGAATCACCAGTGCCACATCATCCCCGGATGCGGTTTGAAGCATCTCTTCCGTCACGGGCATTTCTTCCTGTGACCACGGAACCAGCCCCCATCCCTCACCTTCGTCATATGGATGGTCTTTAATCCATTTTTCGTAGATCCCAATCAGTTCTTCATCCAGCGCAATATCTTTGCAGGCGCGCAGCGCATCAAGGATTCCAACCACATAGCGTGTATTTACCAGTCCGCCCGAGCCAAGTCCGCTCTTGTAATAATGAAACGCCATGCGCCCAAATACAGCAACTTTATCTCCTTTTTTAAGTGGCAGGGTACTGTTGTCATTTTTCAATAACACGCATCCCTCCGCAGATGCAGTCCTTGCCAAATCTGCATATTTTTCCATATCCAATGCATATCTGCCCATTTAAAATCCTCCTGAAACTAATCATACCTTTTATTATACGCCAGTCACAAAGAAGATTGCAATTAGAAAATATGGATTTACCAATATTTCGGAAGCCCGTAACCAAAAAAGAAATAATAAAAAGAACCAGCCATTTTCCCCAGTGCCATGGCAATCATAACACCACTGAGTCCACGGTTGATATACAGACGCCGGAACAGGATCGGAAAAGTATTTAATATTTCTGCCAGTGCCACCGCAGTACATCCCACAAAAATTCCCGCTGCAGTTCCATAAGCGCCCAAAATGACATGCGCCAGCCACGGATACGGCAGCTGCGCCTTCCACTCCATCACAGAAAATACGGCACCGGTCAATACCCCCAGTATAACCGTATTTTCAATCATCAGTATCCGTTCTCCAAAATTGCAGCGTTTGATCATGCGCGGAATGACCCCGATCACCAGAAGAAACGCAAACGTTCCGGCAGAAACCGCAATGCCGCAGGCTGTCGCAAGGCCCGCCATAAAAATGTGTCTAAGAAACATCGTGTTCATGCCCCTTTCTTCCCGCGTTCTCTATAAACGCCATATCGACATCCTGTTCATACTTTCGCATCTCAACCTGAATCGGTGTCGGATCTGAAGTAATTTTTTTCTTTCCGATATGGTTAAAGAATACCAAAATTCCCACTGCCAGTCCAAGACAGTAAAAAATTTCGATTTCTGATACTTTCGGTTTTTCTTTTCCCATCACCTGCTGATAAAACCGGTCGAACACTTCCCCCACGGACACGTCATTGTTAAATGCCATAATCGTAAATGCCGCTCCAAGAAAGATTACTACAACCATCACAACAACTTTAAGCGTCTCCAGCCATTTCGGTGCCATCGGTGCATCTAACAATTGCACCACAAAATCCTGTTCCCCGATACTAACAATTTCCACATCCGGGTAATCCGTCTGTATCCGTTCGATCACATTTAGCATCGAAAATACTTCCATTCGTTTTTTCTTTTTTCCTTCTTTTTTCTGGTCATCGTTTTTCTTAAACGTATACAGTGTTTTATTTTTTATTCCGGCACAGATTGCAGAATCTGCACACTGTACAGACATCACATCCTGTATCTTTATTTTTGGATCATGGCAGACACTGTTGCGATCTGCCTTCAGATAAACTATTTCCCGTTTTTCTTTCATTCCGCACCTCTTTGATTACCTATTTTCTATGGTAGTATGTGCAAATTCAGGAAAAGTACGCGGGAAAAAATATAAGTTTTCCCGATATGACGGAAGACGAGGGACATTCTCTTTCTCCAGAAAAATTTGCAAGTTAGCTCTGGCGTTGATTTCAAGTTCATAAAGTAAAGTTTTTCAGTTTACGCAATTTACTGTAGGCTGTGAGTGCCAGAACAAGTTGCAAATTTATTCTTCCGAAAGAAATGTCCCCCGTCTTCCTGTTGGTTGGAAAAAATATAATTGAAAGGCATCCTGTTAAATCACTTGATGATAAGACATGGTATCTATAGATGAGAAATTAAAGTCTAAGGTGACGTTTTTCCAAAATTTTAGTGCTTAAAATTTTGAAATGTCACCTATATAGTAAAAATTGCTTCTCTGGATACCGCTTTTTTCACTAAAGTGGTATCTGGAGAAGCAATTTTTGATCTATAGAGACTTTCCGGTATCTGAATGTTAAATTTTCAATA
>OLOX01001768.1_pt1 | contig 19444 bp, 19 predicted proteins | sample 1672091 | NCBI WGS metagenome assembly OLOX01 (sample SAMEA3136644, study PRJEB25190) | human gut metagenome | reverse complement strand
CTGCACGGCGGACACGGATGCCACGGGTGTTCCGAAAGGCATTCAGGCAGCGGGGGCAGAGGGTGGTCAGGGTCGATTCGTCAGTCTTGTGGGTAAAAGTACGGCTCATAATCATTACCTCCGTGTCATCAGAATGAATATTCGGTATGGAAAAAGCCCACTGCCTTGATTCAGAAGAATCCCGGTGGTGGGCTTTGAAGTTTTTGTTTTAAGTGTCCCACTCTATTTGTCCTCGACGCCCGGTGGGGGTTGGAATACACCTCGGTGAGGGGGACTGCACCCTTCCTCTCATTGGCTTTTCAGCCACCCCGCCTTCTTTATGGCCGGGCCGCGAATTACGGAAGTTTCATTGTTTTGTCCGAGGGAATGATATTCAGTTTTCAAGGTACGGTTTCCAACTTTGGGTTCCTCCCCGTCTGGGGTGTTGCCCCCTTGCTGTGACCATAGTGTACCTGAAAACTGAATGCTTTTTTAGGATGCATTCCTTCCGGTTTTTGGACTTTTTCAGCCCAAAAAAGCAGCAAAACCGGAAGCTTTCCTTCCGGTTTCACATAGACACGTTTGATTTTTTTGCAACAAAAAAAGAAGCCGGAGAACGCTCTCCGACTTCTCATAGATTTATTATTCGGTCTCAATCTCCATTGCAAATGCCAGAAGCTGTTCGCCAAATGATTTTATAATCTGCTTCTGGTCATGGATTTTTTTGCCGAGTTCCAATTCCTTTTTGGTTTCTACTTTCCCAAGAATGAGGTAATCCAAAGTGACATCAAAATGTACTGCTATTTCAACGAACAGATCCAGCGGCGTATAAGTGCCTTTTTCCAGACTTCTCATATGCCGATCGCTGATATTCAATTTGATAGCGGCTTCCTCTTGCGTCAGTCCATGTGCCTTGCGCAATTTCTGGATTCGATAACCGGCGGCATAAGAATTAAAGTACATAAGCCAGCCCTCCGACCATGCAAGAGTGCAGCCACAGGCCACACCACAGGGTCAGAGCGCAGGAATACAGTCGGCATCGAGCCATAATCTGGCTGCCGGGGCTGGGTTCGTACTCAATCAATCTCTTTTTCATGATTCTTCGTCCTTTCTTTGTCGTCGTTGATGGCAAGGCGGGCGGAGCATGGAAAATGTACAGTACACCTTCCATGATAGAAAAAGGGTGAAACCCTATTACTATCTATAACAAAAAGGAGCGGTATTATTAAGTTTATGGCATCGTGCTTAGCAAGTGTCGGACGGCATCCTGCTGTTCAGGTCGAAGGGCCGACCATTGTTCAAGCACTTCAGCCTGATCCTGCGTAAGTATGACCGGCTCTCGCTCACCAGACTCAACCACTGAGAAAAATTCAGTCAGTGTAATCTGGAACGCATCGCATACCTTAACGAGTGTTGGCAGAGTTGGTACAATATCTCTACGATACCACGCGGAAATCGTAGTGGGTTTGATTCCGGCATGAATGGCTAAATCATAGTTCGACCATTTTCGTGCATCACGGTAGAAGGCGATAGTCTCCAGCACATTTTCCACCGATAAACCTCCTCTGCCTTAAACTTGCGCTCATTATACCGTAGAACGCAAAAAATTATAATCCTTTTAGTGGTACACGAAATACGACTTTCGGGCATAACAAAAAGGCCATCGGTCGGTCATTTTCCCCGACAGCCTTGCCGTCTGATATTTTCTTTTCACTTTTGCTACAATAGGATTATTCCATTTGGAAAGGAGAATTGTTATGTCGAAGAAGTATCCTTCTCTGTCTCCCACTCTCATTGAAAGGTATCTGACCCATCTACGGGAGGCCGAGCGAAGCAGCCATACGATCAGTAAATACGCCCATGATTTGACGACATTCCTAAATTATCTCAACGGAAAGCCACTGACCAAAGCAAACTTAATCGAATGGAAGTCTACACTTGTTGCTTCTTTTATGCCTACAACAGTCAATTCAATGTTGATTGCCGTAAACGGTTATCTATCATTCATGGGCTGGCAAAATTTGAAAGTCAACCTGCTCAAAATCCAGAAATCGATCTTTACGGATGAAAGCCGAGAGCTTTCCCACGATGAATACATTCGCCTTGTGAACGCTGCAAAAATCCAAGAGAATGAGCGTCTGGCACTGGTGATCCAAACGATTTGCGCCACAGGCATCCGTGTGTCAGAACTGCGCTTTATCACAGTGGAAGCCGTACATCTTGGAAGAGCTGAAATCAGCAACAAGGGCAAGCGGCGCATCGTGTTTCTGCCAAACGGTCTACGCAAGCTGTTGACAGTCTATCTGCGTAAACAAGGCAAAACCAGCGGCGCAGTGTTTACTACCCGGACGGGCCGCCCTCTTGACCGCAGCAACATCTGGCGAGATATGAAAGCCTTGTGCCAGAGTGCAGGCGTTGATCCTGAAAAGGTGTTCCCTCATAATCTCCGGCATTTGTTTGCCCGGACATTCTACTCCGTAGACCATGATTTATCTCGACTGGCCGACATTTTAGGACATTCTAACATTGCTACCACCCGTATCTACACAGCCGAGTGTGGGAGTGTCCATGCACAGCAAATCGAGAAACTTGGCCTTATTATTACATAATTCCTGTTATGTTGTATTTATTGAAATTCTTATCATTGTAAGGTTCCTGCAAATTACTTTGTAAAGCAACCAAGAGTATGACAATTACAAAAAAGTAGACAAAATACTTACCTTCCTAGAGATACTTTGTGTCCGATTTGCTTGCATTCTTATCTCTACGGCGGTATAATTGTGAAAAAAAGCGTTACATAATTGTGCTATTGACAACATAACAGGAATTTTGTTGTAGATCGAGTAAAGAGCGATTGAAAAAAGCATTGAAATTTAACTATTGGGGGGGTGTTTTCATGTTTTGTCCGTATTGTGGACATAAAATTTCGGACGGGGCGGGCTTCTGCGGAAATTGTGGAAAGAAAGTGGCTGTATCGGCTCAAACAACACCAACAAGAAAACCACATCAAAAAAGATGGAAAGGTATTCACTTTTCAAAAAAAGTAGTGGGCGGAATCGTAGCTGCGGTGCTAACAGCCGGAATTGCATTTGCCGGATACACCGTTATGGATGACTATTTTAGTAAAGATCAGCAGGTCTTGCTGGTGTCATCAGAGCGTAATTGTGAGGCTGTTACGATTGATTCAAAGGGCAATGTGCGAAAACGTGCGGTTCTAGGAGCCTCCGATGATGCAGATGCAGCTAAAATTTCCAATTTTGACGATATCAAGTACAGCGAAGATGAAAAGTATTTGTATTATCGTACCTGTATCAACGACAATGATGGCGGAACTCTGTACCGTGCGGAACTTTCAAAGCTGAAAAAAGACCCTGCAAAAAATAACCGTTATATCAAGAAAATTGGTGAAAACGTCACGGGCGATTATGAGTTCGTACAGAAAGATAGCATACTATATACAGATTCCTCGGAAAGTCTGTATTATTATAATGATGGGCAGACTACTTTTCTAGCTAAGAATGTCACCTCCTTCCGAACGGATGGTGAAGATCGGTTAGTCTATCAAACTGAGGATGGCATTCTCCGTTCGGTTTCCCTGAAAGATCCCAAAAAGCACACTACTATTGCTGAAAATGTTGGGTACATGATTTCGTTTCCAGATGTGGATCACATCGTTTACGCTACTGACCGCTGGCAAAGACCTTCGGAAATATATGTCACAGGATACGGTCAAAAATCAAGCCATCCGAATGATTTTAGTTCATGGGATGATTCTCAAATTGTGTACTATAGCCCGGAGAGAAAAGTCTACGCTTTCTCGTCCAATTCAACTGAGCTATGCTATCTCGTTCAGTTCGATAACGAGGGAGTTACTACCATTTCGGATCAGGCAATCTATACTTCTGCCGACAATTTATTATGCTATGTTCCAAAGGATGCTTATGAGGCCGCAAACAATAACGAGGACTATTACTATGAAATCTATGACTGCTACCATGAAAAGCGATATCGAATGAATGTGGCATCTGGAGTAAGCGTAGACTTCACAACAGATGCGTATGGCGGCGGTGTCATTGGGTCTTGGATGTATATATATGGTAGCGGTTATTTGGCGGTGGTTCCATTCAAGATTGAAAACGGTGATGTTCTCGTTGAGGGAAATCAGGAGGGATTTGAGCGCGAAAATGCCGAAGTCGTTGGTGTATCGGAGAATGCGCTATATTATGTGACAAATTATACAGATGATTATGTGGCGGACTTTTGTGTGATTGAAGATGGTGTGGAGCGTTGCATTGCAAAGCAGATCGATGTTGCATCTATACGAGTTTATGAGGACGGCACTGTACTATATTATAATGAGGACCCAGTTTCCCTGACGAGAATGATGCCAGATGGAACAAGCCTTGCATATGAGCACGAACTTGATTCGTGCGAATTTATGAAAGATGGGGCTTTTTTGTATTCCACGAGTGATGGCGCGCTTTATTGGGAAAAAGATAATGAGAAAAAGAGAATTGCGGAAGGCGCAGGTATAACTGTCCATGGTGATGCGATTCAGAAACCCATATTGGATACGAGCAGATACTATTTTTAGTTTCCATTTTTGATGCATACAGGAGGTTGACATGAAGGTTTGTAGTAAATGCGGTGCAGAATTCAGCGATGATTATAATTTCTGCGAAAAATGTGGCGCACCACTCACAAAAGGCAGCACGGATAAAAAACCAGATACAAGCAAAGTGCCTCACAGACCCGTTAGAGTGGCATATACATACAAGGAAAATACCAGCTTGTCACAGTTTGTTCAGTTGATACAACACTACGGTGCCCGAATTATGCGAGTTGCGGCTCTACTTATGGTGGTACTGTTTTTCTGCCCGCTTTTTATGGTTTCTTGCGATGCAATGCAAATGAAAGTAAGCGGATTTGAAACTGCAACTGGGTTCAGCTTCGATGATGATGGAAATACCAAGAGCAACTGGCTTTTGACGGATGAAGATAACTCGCATTATTATACACAAGATAATGCAAGCCTGCCGAGTGGTTCATTGATTGCGTTTGGTGTATTGGTGCTCGCTGGTGCAATGCTGGCCAGCACCTTTGCTGCAAGCAACTCTGCTTCAAAAACGGAACAGGCAAAGCTACGAAAAATCCAGATCGTTTTTGCAGTAGGACATATTGCATGGCTTTTTTATGTCCTGAAAGGACTGGAAAAATCCGCACAAATCGAAGGAATGGAATGGGCAAGCACCATGCTTGTTACGGTCGAGCCAACTGGATGCTTCAAGCTGGATATTGCTGCTACGATTTTATTTGCAGCGGTGGCTTTGGTGTGTCTGATTGATGAAGATACCCTAGAAAAGACGAAAAAGACGATGTGGCGTGATGATAAATTTGTGGATGATTGGCCGGTTGAGGATGAGCCTGATGTGCCGCACGATACTTCTGCGGACGAATTTTTTGATACAGATGTTTCAGATGGCGATTTAGATGATGCTCCTGACGTTTTGCCGGATGATTGGGAAAAAGATAGCCTGAAAGAAAAGAAAGACGAGGTACGAGAAAAGGCTGACGAAGGATCTACTACAAAACTGAGAATCAACAAGGGACACAGTAAAGGCGCGACAAGTGAAGCTAGTGTAAAGACCTCGCCGATTAAAACTGAGAGTAAAAGCGCACATTTTCATAAACCGTCAAGTCTATAAGGATAATTAGAAAAGGAATCTGTATGAAGTATTGCAGAAAATGCGGAGCAAAGCTCGAAGAAGATTTTCTTTATTGCCCTGTATGTGGAGAAAACTTTAAGAAGTCGGATTGCGTTCTTGAACCATCCAAGGATCTTTTTCAAACCGTAGTAAATGCAATCCGTGGCAACGAGTTTCGAATCATTCAGCTTTTGGCGGTTGCGTCATCAGTTCTTGTCTTTTTTCCGTGGTTTGAGATTGGCCTGACAGATATATCAAGAACCAAAGCGATAAGTGGAGATCAGTTGGCGCTTGCTGTTGAGTTTTGGATGATGGATGGTATCATATTTGCTGCAATATTCTTGGAAAAATGGCTGGATCGAGTTTGGATATTAGCAGTGGAAGCTGTATGTGCAGCTTTGAATATGACATCATTGTTATCTACAGTATTTGAAATGAAGAATATTCTAGGGTTCATAAATCCGATTGCTTCGCAAGCTACAGACTATGAACTCAAAATACAGTCAACAGGGTGGTTCAAACTTGAATTTGTTGCAGTGGTACTGATAGGTGTAGTATCGGGTTATTTTATTTATGAAATAATACGCTATCATCACAACCTCCATAAGGCTGTATTTGATGTGGAAACAAAAAAGAACAAAAGTGATTCTACGGCAACTGATTTTTCCCTAAGAAAGGATGCTGAAAATAAAGAACATAGTATAACATTTCATCAGCCGCCTCATCTTTAAGACTATAAAAGATAGATACTGAGGGGAGAATCAAAAATCTGTGGACGAGAAAGAAAAAAAACATTCAACAGATTCCAAAGATGCAGAACGAAGTTTTGTAATTATAAACGGAAAGCGTGTCTATGGAATCAATGCGGAAACAGATGAAGTGGTTTCGGCAGGAAAGGTTTATCCGATATATACATATGAATCAAACCATTTGGTAGATTCATGGGTTTGTTCGATTTGTGATACTGAAAATCCAGATCGAAGTTCCAGTTGCTGTGTATGTGGCCAAGCACGGACGAGTGAAAAGAAAGCGCAATCCAAGTTTGGAAAGTATAGCAATTGGAGCCAAGATAGACATAATACTTCCAACGAAACCTCTGAAACTGGGAAATGTGAAGAACCGCCCAATACTAAAACGAAGAAATCACTTAAATTGGTGATCGTCGGAATTCTGATTGCAGTGCTAGTCGTTGTTGCCATTGCAATGATCCTGAGCCACTCCTCTACAATAACCACATCTGAAGGTATAGCAGATAAAACCGTTTCCAGTGCAAGTAACTCCGTACCATCTTCTTCAGAATCTACACCGGGGGATGATGGCTCTACTGTAAGCACAATTGTTGTCGAACCAGCCAGTAGTACAGAAAGTGAACCGGGAAGTGTCTCTTCGTCAGTTGCAAGTGTAACGTATACGATTACCTATAATGTATCCGGCAATGGTACGTTATCGGGGGATGGAAAATCGGGAAAAAGCAGCATACAGTGCACTGTCTCCGAAACAGAAGCAGGAAAGAGCATTACTGTCACAGCAGTACCCGGTAGCAACTATCAGTTTGCTCGTTGGAGCGATGGTGTGACAAAAGCTACTCGCACGGATACGAATTTTAACACAAGCAAAACATTGACAGCATACTTTGAGAAAGTGACAGTGCCAGAGTACAGTGTAATATACCGAGTATCTGGCAACGGCTCATTGAGCAGTGGAAATGCATCAGGAAAGAGCAAACTTCAATATTCCGTGCCGCAAGGAAGCGGGAAGAGCATTACTGTCACAGCAGTTCCGGGAAACAACTATCATTTTGTCCGTTGGAGTGACGGATATACAGGAACAACTCGCACGGACTCCAACATTGGTGGAAATATTGACTTGACCGCATACTTTGAGGCAAACCCCGTAGCTCCTGCATGGAGTGCATCTGCTTCCATGGGAGCAGATGGCGTTATTACCGTTGCAGTGGACTCGGCAGGACAGAGCATCAAGGTGTCTGTGAAAATGGTCTATGTTGCTGATCCGAACAAAGTATATTCTATGGGAACTATTGGAACTTGGACAACAGGAAATTATAGATTTGAGCCTTCTTGTCCGGGAGATTCAGGCGAGTACTCTATCCGTTTTTATGATCAGAATGGACATCTATTGACGTCTGTTAATGCAGTACTTTAACGAAAAGGAGAATGACACTATGAGGAAAGTTAAAATTGTAGCGATGGTTCTATCCGTCGCATTCGCATTGCAATTTTCGATACCCGCCTTTGCAGCAGCTCCTATAGAGAATGCGGCTCAATCTACAGCAGAAAGTGTTTCCGCAGAACAAGTGAATGTAGAGTCTGAAGAAAATTCGAGTGAGTATGTACTTAAGCGTCATGCAAACAATTTGCATCCGACGGGCTATCCGGGACTTGATATAATCTCATCGAATTGGCGTAACAATTATGTGTGGTCTAGCTCCAACACCAATGTTGTCACGGTGAATTCGCGTGGTACAGCTACCGCGCAAGGACTTGGCAGGGCCGTTGTAAGCGCAACCAGCAAGTCTAATCCTAATCGGGTACTAAATTTTAGATGCGTAGTCAAAGATGCAGAGTTGGAAATAAGCTGTTCCAGCAATTCTCTTTGCATCACTTATGATAATGAAAATCCGACAGCTCAGATGAGAATTTCTGATTCTTTCAGAGCAATTACATATGCAGACTGGACCAGCAGTAACCCGGAGGTCGCATCTATTGATTCAAATGGAAATGTCACAGCATATAAGGAAGGTACTACGATCATCCGTGTATCCACAAATGAAGGAAGCCGTAGTTATACGATGGAAGTCAGCTCTAACAAAGGTGCTGTATATTTTTCGGCAGATCGTTCTAAAGAATACGGATCGACGTATCGTACTATGCTGGAAGCTGGTAAGTTGGGAGATATTAAAATTGGCGATGTAATCAACCTGAATGATTTCTTGCAGCATGATGCACGTGTGCAAATTCAAGGGTGGAGTAGCAGTAATCCGGCGGTGGCAACAGTTACAGAAAGTGGCTGGGTGACTGCTGTTGGCGAAGGTGAAGCTACGATTACTGTTACTTCCACAGAGGGGAAGTCCGCAGAATGCAGATTGTTGATTGGTCAGGCTGCACAGACAGAATACCGTGAGGCTGTGAAAAGAGGAGAGATAATTCAGGGCATTCTATGTGTCACCGCATTTGGAATTATGGTTATCGTTATAATTATGAGTCATACTGCTGGTGGAGCAAGTGCATAATGGCTTTTAGCCAAATACACACGACTTTTCAGCTCATTTTATAAAAGGAGTGATGTACGGTTGTTTTGTAAATATTGTGGAGCATCTTTAGCAAAAGCAGCCACGAAATGTTCCTCATGTGGGAAGGAACAAGGCCCATTATTTGCGACAAACGGATATTTTGGTGTGTTGGATAAAATCAGTGAACAGGGTGTAAAGACAGAGAAACGGACAAAACAAGATTTCCCTGATAATAATAACTCGAAAGAGCCACGAAACGAAGAAACTGCAGAAAAAAGCGCATCTCCCTCAGCCGCGCAAATCGGTAAGGGTACAATTCTTCTTACCGTTTTAATGATTGCCTGTACATTGCTGCTTAGTGTGAAAATTTCTTCTTTGAAAAAAACACTCAATGAAAATGAAGTAACCGAACTTGATTCACTTTCTCAGGCTGTAACGCGCATTGAAGAAAATCAGATGCGGCAAGATGAAGTATTGGATTATCTTAAAAAGACTGTAGATACTGCCAAAACAGATTCGGAAAGTCCAATACTGGATGAGCAAAACTCAGATGGGAAAACTCAAGAGAACGAGGAGAGCGCTTCAAGCACTTCAACCGAATTAAAGGATGATAGCACTGATTCACCAGTAAAAACATATCGTAAACAAGCACATTCCACGCCAGACAGCGTACCACCTTCTATTACATAACGGAAAGGGACATTTGCATGAAAATAGCCAGAAAAGGGCGTGACGATGAAATGGCTCTGTCCACCTTATTTTTCGTAAATGGAGAGAAGAAAGCCGATCTCTGTGAAGATAGCTACGCCATCGGTGCACATGATGGCGTTGTGCTACTGAGCGTATTTGATGGCTGCGGTGGTAGTGGCGCAAAAGTTTATGACACATATGGTGGACATACCGGTGCATATCTCGCATCACGCATTGCCAGTGGAGTTACATATGACTGGTTTCAAAATGAGGAACCACAAGAACTACTGGATAAATATTTGAACGATGCGCTGCAAAGTTATAAAAGAAACAGTAAAAGCAATAGTGGTATCCGAAGCTCTATGGCCAAAGATTTTCCAACAACTGCAGCGATTGCAAATTGTCGAACTGAAAAGTCACAGGTGACAATTGATTATCTGTGGTGTGGGGATTCTCGTGGTTTTCTTCTCACCGCTAATGGGTTGAAGCAAATAACTGTAGACGATGTGCAACGCACAAGCGATGAACCAGATATGCGCAGCGATGGAATTATGACCTGTATATGTAGTGCTTCAAAACCATTTCATCTGCATGAAAAGAAAATCTGCTGCTCAGATCCATGTGTTGTGATGACTGCAACAGACGGCTGTTTTGGGTATGTGGAGTCCCCTATCCACTTTGAAATTCTCTTGCTGGACACCTTACTCCAAAGTTATTGTATTGAAGACTGGCAGGAAAAACTGTTCGGAATTCTGAAAAAAATCTCGGCAGATGATTATACAATGTGTCTGGCAGGATTTGGCTATGCGACATTTGATGAGCTGAGGGCGACTTTTGAAAAACGTCATGAGTTTCTGATGAAAGCATATCTTTCAAAATGGAATAAAAGTTCTGAGGAACAGCAACGCAAAATGTGGCTTGAGTACGCAGAGGATTATCTGTCAGATCAAGGTGATGTGAAATGAAATACACAGATTATAATGGCTACATTGTCGCGGGCACATTGAAAAGTGACAATGCCGGATTCAGCAAATGGGGAATTGCCCAAAAGGACGGGCAAGAATATTTTTTGAAAGAGTTTTTAAGCCCTGTCTACCCGCAAAATGCTGAAATGTACTCTGCGCCGCAAGCTGAAAAAAAGCGGAAATATTGTGAACGCTATGAAGCCCAAAAAATGCTGCTTTACAAAACAATCAATGAAGCATCTGATGGAAACAATGTACGGATCGTGGATTTCTTCCGCTGCGATGGCCACTACTATATTGCGATGCCACGCATTTCAGCAGAAAAGTTCACGCCAGATGACATTTCACGGATGACTGGTGGTAATCATGTGCAGCAAAAACTTCTTTGCAAAACGCTTGCCCATAGTATTTGGAAACTCCATCAGGCAGGCATCGTTCATGGCGATCTAAAGTGGGACAATGTTCTTTTCCAGAAAAGCCATGATGGGTGGCTCACGACAAAAACAATTGATTTTGACAACAGCTTTTTTGAAGCTGATCCACCAAGAGACCCGGAGAACTTTAATTTCGATGTTGTCTATTTAGCGCCAGAAGGATATTTGTTTGCAGCCGGTGAAAATGTTCGAGTGGGAAAGCCATTGGATGTGTTTGCTTTAGGTATTTATTTTCACCAAGTATTTCAAGGAAGTGTCCCCAATTTTGTTAGCGGAGAAAAATACGATTATGTATTTGAGGGGCTTTTAAGTGGTGATAAATTGCGAATCGGAGATGATGTTCCGCAAGATATGGTGGGCATTATCTCTGGGATGCTGGAAACAGACCCTGTGAAACGATATTCTATGGACACCGTGGTAAGGTTGCTTTCTGGCGAAAAAGTACAGGCACAGCAAACGGTAAACCATGAAGCAACTCAAAATGATAAAGAAGCATCCCTTAGAATCAACATTTATAAAAGTCAAAAAAACGCAGGAAAATTCAAACAAGCAGGTAGCTTAAATTAAGAATCAGGAGGAATTACTTATGAACTTCAGCTTTGACTATAACGTGGATATGGTGTTTTGCATTGATGCAACCGGCAGCATGGGTGGTTTGATCGATAAAGTTAAAAATAACGCCTTGAATTTCTATCAGGATGTTCAGAAGATGATGACGAACAAGCAGAAAAAAATTGCTCAGCTTCGTGTTCGCGTGATTGCGTTCCGCGATTATGCGGCAGATGGCGATGATGCAATGATGGTGACGGATTTCTTTAATCTGCCCGCAGAAGAAAAGGACTTCGAGGAAACCGTAAAGAGCATTCGTGCAGAAGGCGGCGGAGATATTCCTGAAGATGGTCTGGAAGCACTGGCGTATGCCATTCGCTCTGATTGGAATAATGCTGGAACGAAGCGTCGTCATGTAATCGTTGTTTGGACAGATGCTCCGACGCATGAAATGGGATATGCGAAATCTCTGCCCAACTATCCCAACGGTATGCCTACCAGTCTGCAGGAACTGACTCAGTGGTGGGGAGATACAGCTACTCAGGAAAAAGGCTACATGGATCAGAACGCCAAGCGACTGGTTCTCTTTGCCCCGGAAGAAGAATACTGGTCTCAGATCATGGATTCGTGGGATAACGTTGCTGCTTATCCCGCCAAAGCTGGCGAGGGTTTGAAAGAGGTGGACTACCAGCAGATTTTGAATATGCTGGCAAATAGCATCGGCTAAAAGATTATAAAACTAAGTTGTTGACGAGGAGGAAAATCAGATGAAGAAAATCAAAATGTTGGCCGTTTTTCTGATGGTAGTATTTATGCTAACAGCTTGCGGTTCATCATCCGGCAGTTCGACAAACTACAAGTATTCTAAAACATACTCAAAAACTGGAACTTCCTATATGGATGATTCTGGCGAGGTGTTTTATGAAAATTGGACAAATAAAACAACTGTAAGTGTATCGGAAGATGCAACTCATGTGCGCGTGACTCAGGAAGAGGCTGTAGGAGGACGTCAGGCTTTCGTATATGACACGATTTATACGTTTTCCAATCCAGTAAGCAATGTGTATTTTAATGGGGACACCTACACGATGACTATTAAAGTTGCTAGTAATACAATAGTCACTGCAAAAATGTGCGAGGTTCGCAAAGCTGCCTGGCAGGATAATTCTGCCACGGATGTAAATTTGTATGTGGAAGACGTTGGAAATGAAACGATTGGCTCTTTTTACAGGAGTTATACATTAAAAGCAAATAAAGAATATCGAATTTTCCCGGAGCATTATGAGATGGAGTGTGCAGCGGTTTCAACAAAGCTTGTTACTTACTAATATGGATGCTCTACCTATGGAAGGCTGGATACAATGAGCAACGGATTTCACAAAGGAACGGATTTGAGTTCGGCATCAAAAAATACTGTTTCAACACCTATCCCAAGAAAAAATCCTAGAACCATTTCAAGAGAAGACAAATCAGCATCTGAAAATGGTATCAGGAAAATCAAGACCAAAACAGCACCACCAAGATCAAAAAGACGAAGAAAAAAGCAGTCACGATTGAAAGTTTTACTGGCATTTGTTGTAGTCATTGTTGGTGTGACAGGGTTCTTTCTGTGGCGAAGCATCGCATTTACAAAAGATAAAGCGGCTGAACTCATTAAACAGGAAGCGTGTGCTACCCTAGGATGTGACCAAGAAGGAATAAGTCCGCTTATGGAGGCAATCGCTTCTGAAATGCAGGTTCAGGTCAAGACACTTGAGAAAACACAGGATGGCTATACAGCAATTTGCAGTGTTGGAAACCACAATTTTCAGAAAGCGGCAGAGCAAACAGATACCGACTCACAAAACGAGCAAAGTTTGAGCGATTATGTTTCGAGTTTTGCTGATGTCTATAAGAAGCAGCCATATCTGACGCAGGAAATGACGCTTGAACTGAAAAAAACTGACGATACATATTCGCTATCACTCACGGAGGAACAGGCAGATGCCTTTACAGGAGGTGTTTTGAGCTATTATGCAGAAACTTACGAAAATAGCTAAATCGTTGACCTCCTTTATTTTGGCGACTGCTTTCCTCATAAGCAACCTTTCCAGCATCGCAGCATTTGCAGCAGAAAATGACCTTACTCCTAGTAGTATTCAGATTATTGCAACCTCAACGGAATCTGATGAACCAAGGAAATTTGATGGCTACTGGAGCGGTTCGGACTTCTATCTGGCTGCGGAGGATTATGCAAAAATAACACGATATAGCTATGAAGAAGGCTCAAATGCAGTTCGATTCAAACTTGGCATGAAAGACATCCTGATTCAAAAAGGTTCTGGGACCATGCAGATTCTGGCACTTCGCTATCAGGGAAAGATTTCACGCATTGTCTCGATGAATGGGCAGACGTATCTTCCAATGTCGGAGTTGCTTCCATGGCTGAATGTTACGGTGGAACAGGACGATGAAACAGCTGCACTTAGAATAACATCGGATTCCAATTCTTTATGGGAATATGTTGGAGACACAGCAAACTACAAATTCAATCTTTACCAGCAGATGCAGGGCTTTACAGGTGGAACGACTTCTCTGAAAGCTATTATGGTAACAGATGTGGTATCCCATGTGCGATGGGACGCAATGTTCAAATCGGCAATTGATACCGATATTAGCCGTTACGATACCACTATTTATCAAGATGTTTTTTATGAGTACAGCAAAGAACTGTTTGACCCAGATCTCGGATATATGCTGGCTGATAAAACGGCCACAGTTTGGGATACTGCTCAGAAAATCAATAAAAAGTTGGACAGCGTCGAAGAAATGTTCGACATAGATGAAAATGCTATCATTTTGAAACTTGATGATGTTCTGCGTGAGCAGTATCTGACAGAACAGTTTGGATCGGCAGTGGGATTTTTGCGACAGTTCTCCGAACTGCGAAAAGCGATCACAAAGCTCTCACCTGTACATCCGTTTTTGAAGGCGGCACTAGATACCATGAAAAAGTTTGATGCGGCCACTAAAACAGGAACTGAGTATCGTGATTTCTTAGGATATATTTCAACTGGAGGAGCCGGACACTCGCTGGTTGGACAGCAAAATACACCATTTACATTAGGGCTGGACGATGCAGCACAGTTCTACCAAAGTACTCGGTACAGTGTAGAAGGACTTTATCTGGAAGTCGCTGTAGAGCGATTTGGCAACTACATGAAGAGCCATATCACGGATATTTATAGCTCGATTGGAGACGCACTTGTTGCTGTTGCACAGGAAAATGGTGCAGACTTTGTTCCTTATGTTTCGATTGTAGAAGGGATTGGTTCTGGATTTGATCTCCTGCTGCCGGATTTGAGTAAGGGCTTCAGCGAAATGCGAAAGATGCCTGTTTATGCAGATGTCGCTGAAACAATGTGGCGAGTATCGCAGGCGCTTTTGCAGCAGGACATGACGGCGGAAAATGTAGCCTATATTTGTCAGAGCCAGATGATGAGCCTGATTCTATCAAAAAAATGCTACAGTGCATTTAGAGATGTGAACAATGGCAAACTCTTCTTTGACGATACAGCAAAAAACGCTATCCAGACAAATCAAATTGACCCCATTAACACACTTCTTGCAGAATTTTCGCTTACAGCCTCTTGCCGTGTGAACGATTCGGTTGAGGGAAAAGATGAAGCCCAAACCAACATCAAAACTATTTTGCAGTCTGTAGTTGAAACGTCTTCTGATGCAATTGAAGATACACCCTCGTCCAGCGAAGAAACCGCACCATCCGAAGAAACATCTGCCGAATCGGAAGTGATAGAAGAACCTTCCAAGGAGGAAAGTGTTCCAACTGCACAGGAAATCGAAAATATCTATCGAGATTTTGTTGCGCAGAATTTTAGCGGGCATTATATTGCATTAAAGGCTGATGTGACACACGATGGTATAAAAGATTTAGTTGTTGTTGATTATCAGGATATTCCGGACTGGGGTAGCGATGCTTATACAGAAGACGGCTATGTCTATACATGGCAGTCGAACGGCGTTAAGCTGCTAAAGCATGATCAAGATATGAATATTCAGGGTGGCTCTGGATTGCTGTGGTATCTAAAAAAGCTTGATAATGGAATGTATAATCTTATCGATGTTGATAATTATGTCCACCAAGGATATAACAGTGCAACCATTAGAGAGTTATCTTTAACAGCTAATGGAGATGAGATTCTGGAAAAGCCGATTTGCAAATTTGGTGAACAGGGACAGCCGATTTCAGATGATGAGTATGACGCATTTGAAAGTAAATGGTTAGAAGTGACAAATGGCACGATGGAACTGTCGCCATTTAACGTAGAAGGCGGCTCCCCATATCGCCTAAACGGTACGGTTATAATAGATTCGTCTATCATACTCAGCAATAAAATGTAGGAGGAATTTATGAAAAAATCGAACTCAATCAGACGTATTGCAATTCTTATTCTGACCGTTGCGTTGCTGACTGCTTGCAGTGGCTCCGGTGGTGGCGATTCTGTTTTTGAACGCGCTATGTCCCATGTTTCGCTTCCAAGAGGATGCTCTGGATGGAAATACCTTGTAAATGATTACGATGGTGATGGCAAAATAGAAGCCTATGCTTTCGGCGGCAAGGAAAACAGCCAATATACTCAGTGGGACTATATCGAAGTTTACTACATTGACCCCATCGGAAATGTGACCCCTGTTATCACTAAGTCTGATCACATGGTTGGTGATCCCTATAACACGAAAAGCATCGACCAAAACGATTTTAGAGACAGCTATCTCACGATTGGCAAACAGACATATGCATTGTTCAATGCCGGCAGTGTTTACGGTTCGTGTGGCTATACGATAGCACTCAGTTCGTATAAGGGAAAGCCGACTTACAGCGATGTGGATGGAAGTATTGAACGAGTGACAGACCAAGGTCTTGTAATTGTCCCCAGCATGGGAACCGATGATTATGATGTCTATGTATCTCAAAACGGTAAACTTGTACTGGCTAAGCGTTTTGACTATTAACTACAGCAAAAAGAGCGGGGCCTTGCAAAAGGTTCCGCTCTTTTTGTTTGAGAAAGTATTGCATTTCGAGACCGAAAGAATATACTTATATTAACGAGATTCCAATACTAAATGGAGGGACTATCATGCCTAGACCAAAAGGAAGCAAAAATGCATTGCGTACCAAGAAAGCAAATATTGACTATGCGGCTATTGTTGCTGAAAAGACCGCAGCTAAGGAGCAAATTGAAACCGAGATCGCCGCGCTGTCTGACAACATCAGCGTACTGAAAGAACAGTTGAAAAGCAAAAAATCCGCTTTGAAGGTTGCAGTAAAGGAACTTTCTAAAGCAGAGGCAAAAAAGGTTGCAGCCGAAAAAAAGGCCGCTGAAGAATCTAAGAAAGCTGAAGCAGAATCTGTATTGAAAAAGCTGCTTGCCAGCGGTATGTCTGCCGAGGACATTATCGCCAAGCTCCAGTAAACTATTATGGGAGCCAGCAAACGAGTTTGTCCGAACTGTGGTCGCAAAATGAAGCAGCAATTCATTGGCCTGTTCCACTGCAAATGCGGCACAAGCTGGCGGCGTGATATAGGATTCTTTGAACGCACTCCAGACATGGTGTTCTCACTGGAACGCAAAAAAGTCGGAAAGAAAGTCAAACAGCTTCCGATGATTCATCACAAATAAGCAAGACCACCAGCTTTTTTTCGACTGGTGGTCTTTTTGCGCTCGATCCTCTGTAATGTCGAGATACAACAACAGCCACCGGTCAAAACAAAGCCGGTGCAACAGCCTCTTTTTCATTCATGCTGCAATTTTTTCAGCGTTTCAAACGTATCTAAATTAAAGTGGCATATCATATTCCTTTTCACACATACTTGCCATTTTCAGACAGGAGGTTGCTTTTATGAAAATATCTGCCGACTATCGTATGCTCGCTCTCGATGCTCTGCGCGGAAAATGGAAAACTGCTGTTCTGACAGGTATTGCCGCCAGTGCGCTCGGTGCTACCATTGTGAGCAGTTCCAACAGTGTCGTTTCCAATTCCAATCAGGCAAAGGACATTCATTTTAACCTGTTCGCCCAGCCAAACGGCGGTCGGCTGCTTGCTGTTTTGCTTGTCGGCATTGGTCTGTGGGCAATCCTCCAACTGATCGTGGGCGGTGCAGTTCAACTGGGATATGCTCATTTTAATCTGAACCTTGTAGATGGAAATGATGCTGCCATCTCGGACTTGTTCTCTCAGAAAGACCGTCTGTGGGATGGCTTCTGCATGAAATTCCTGCAGGGTCTGTACATCGCCCTCTGGTCGCTGCTGTTGGTGATTCCGGGAATCGTGAAAACATACAGCTATGCGATGACACCTTACATCATGTCCGAGCATCCTTCGCTGACCGCAAATGAAGCAATCACAGAATCCCGGCGGATCATGAATGGTAACAAATGGCGGCTGTTCTGTCTGGATTTCAGCTTCATTGGCTGGGAGTTGCTCTGTTCGTTGCCACTGTATGCCGGGGGTTTTCTGGTTCTCAAATATTTCACCGGTTCAGAGGCTATGGCGATTTCTCTTGTTCTTCTACTGACAATTCCATTGAGCATTGGCTTCTTTTTTGTACGCCCCTATGAGGAAGCTGCATGGGCCACTTTCTACCGCGATATTACCGCAGCGCCTACCGAACCGGATGAAGCATACTGACTTTTATACTATTTCTCAGATGTGACCGGATTTTCGAAGTGATCTGCGTATGGTGAAGAAGCCAGACCGTTCCGAAATAATTACGATGACCCTCTTGTTTGTTTTAACGCTGGTGCTTACGGTATTAAAAGTGACGAGAACGGTTTCACTGCCTTGGTTGTGGGTGCTGGGTCCGCTTTGGCTTGGCACACGTCGGTACCGTGACTAGGGCTGCTTGCGCTGGGAGATTTCTCCCAGCGTTTTTTATTCCTCTGAGATGCCGAGATATTGGTCGATCTCCATGATGCCCTCCCCGCTGATTTCCACCAGATCTTCAAAGGGCACCACGGTGTCGCCCACTTGCAAGGTGCGGAACACCGGGTCGATGCGGTCTGCTTTTCCGGTCAGTGTGATGTAGTTACCCACTGCTGGAATCTCCGGGTGGGCGGTATCCTCTTTGAAATACCGCACTGTGATGGTCATGCCCTTGGTGACCTGCATCAGCCGATCGGACAGAGCCGACATTTCTTCCTCGGTCAAAATGCGCTTGGGCACCCGCTCGGTGCGCTGCTTTTCTGCGGCAAGCTGCTCATCATAACCCCGCAGTGCTGCAAAGGGAGAGAAGATCTTTGCCCGGTTCTGTAAGGTCATGCGGGGATGCTTGCGAAGGGATTCTTCGGTCTGGGGGCGTTCCATCTCTATGATGTCCCCATACTTTTGGGCAGTCTCTTGTCCGATCTTGCTATTTTTGTAGTTTTCCATCCGAACCTCCCGCGCTGTGCCCGCCGATCTGCGCGTTGCGCTGGCGCATGGTGGCACCTTCCTCGTAGCTGCTGGCTTTCAGCACGGCGTTTTTGCCGTACTTGTTCTTAATGCCCAACATGGCTTGCTGGAGTTTTTTCTCCTTTTCCAGCTTCTTGGTGTCCGTGAAAAAGTCCACCTGATAGATGCCCTCGTCCGGGGTGATCTTGTTGGCGTTGAGGGTGATGCGCCGCACCGTCAGCGCAGGGTTAGTAATGCGCTCAAACAGCTTTGCGCTTTCGTTGATGATGGTGCTGCCCAGATTGGTAGGAGCATCGAACCGGACGGTGCCGTGTGCCGCTTTGGGGATGATTCTGCCGTAGCGGTCGGTCTGGGTCAGACCGCGGTAGCCGCCCTTGTCCACGTTCTCCCGGTCGTAGCCCACCTCCAAGGTGATGGATT
>OLOX01001764.1_pt1 | contig 19484 bp, 17 predicted proteins | sample 1672091 | NCBI WGS metagenome assembly OLOX01 (sample SAMEA3136644, study PRJEB25190) | human gut metagenome | reverse complement strand
ATGTTTGTGGGATTATGTTGATAGGGGTTGCCAGTCCTGTAATTTGGATTGCATGAGTTATATTCTTTTTAATCGTTTCAAATTCGGCACTAATATTGCTTCATTACCTTTCGATACAAATGACAACACTTTTGGTTTTGTCCATGATAATACTTGCCATCTGTTCAATGCTTTGAAATCAACAGGCAAAATTTATGACATTTTTAAAAGGATATGAGATATTTGTGAACAGCTATGTCTCTCAGTTAGATTGATTTGTGAGGCGGTTTGTGATTCGGAAAAGAGAAAATAGAGAGGAATTGTTTGTGTTTCTTCCGGATAAGCACTACCTTTAGGTAAAATTTAAGTCTGCTATGAAACTGCGATTGCTTTTTATTGTCATTCTGCTGTGTCTCGCCGGCGGAGCGTCGGCCGACGATGCCGACCGCCTTATTGCCGACTTCGACAGAAAGGCGGATGTGGCTTCTGCCAATAAGTTTTTTGAGTTTCTCGACCGTCGGGAGTTCACCGACAGCAAAATAGTGTTTTCAAATGCAGTGCCCGCCGACTCTCTGCGTCAGCAAACGTGGTATTGGGCGGCGGAGTGGTACTATGACTGCCAGAACTATTCACTTGCCAGGGACTATGCCAAGCGGGCATTGCCGCTTATGCGCTGGCCAAACCTTGATAAGTCGTGTTGTTTGAATCTTCTCGGCATTATCCATGTGCGTCTTGGCGATTTCAAGACGGCGGTGGAGTATGCCAAGCGGTGTGTCGACATCGATATCCGCCTCAATGATCCCGACCGCGTGTCGTCGAGTCTTAACACTCTGGCGGGAGCGTATATGGCGGCAAACCAGCCTCAGGATGCCGAACGCTACATCCTGCGCGGGCTTGAATATGCCGAGCGTGCCGGCAATCCTGCGCGTAAGGCAGTGCTGCTTGGGATGGCTTCCGAAATTTATTATAAACTTGGCGATTACAGCAAGTCGGTCGATTATGCCGACCGTGCCTACCGCCTTGATTCTATCGGAGGGCGCGAGGCGAAGATGGCAGTGCGACTGTCGCAGAAGGGCACCGCGCTTGTCGGTCTGAAGAAATATGCCGAGGCCGAACAGGTGCTTCTGAAAGCCATAGCCGGGCTGCGGGCCTCGGGCAACGTCCATTCGCTTGCCATCGACCTTAACCAGTTGGGATTTCTGATGCTCAGACAGGACCGTGAGCGCGAGGCAGTGGGCTATTTCAGCCAGGCAGCCTCGTTGTTTGGCAAAATGGGCGACCTCTATAATCTTGTGAATTCACATAAGGGCCTGTATGAGAGCTACTGGTCGATAAACCCCGACAGTGCGCGGATAGAGCTGGAGCATTTCAATGCGCTGCGCGACTCACTGTATTCCACCGCCACCGCCGACGCTTTGGCGCGCTACAAGGCAGAGTTTGACACCGACCGTCTGCGCGAGGAGGTGGAGCGGACTTACGATGCCCGTCGCCGCGACATCGTGGTTGGCGTCTGCGTGCTGGCTGTAGTGGTGCTGGCTGCCGTAGCAATCCATCGGAGAAGGATGCGCCGTTATCGCGCCGAGATGCTCGCGCTGATTCGCGATGTGGAACGCCTCGACGGCACGCCCGAACCGGAAGAAGCACCGACTGAAGCGGCAGAAAATCCGTTTGAGCGCATGGTTGTCGACACGGTGCGGCAAGGACTGGCAAGCGGAGATGACATCAGTGTCTCCGCCATTGCCTCGCGGCTGAATCTCGGAGAGCAGACCTTCCGCCGGCGTTTTGTGGCAGAGACAGGGAAGCAGCCCAAAACGTTTGTGACGGCGATACAGATGGAAATGGCGGCGCGCCTGCTTGCGTCAGACACGACGGTGCCTGTTGCCGAGGTGGCTCGCGCATGCGGCTTTGACGATGCCAGCGCGTTCTCCCACGCATTCAAGAAGGCATATTCCTGCTCGCCCACACAGTTTCGCCAGAAACGTGCCTGAACACGCTTTTTTCAAGGGTTGAAAAGTATTTACAAAAGAATGTAAGATATTTACAAGCCATTGAAACACATACGGTTGTAAATTTGTGGCCAGACAACAAACAATATGATCGTATGGAGAAAGACACTAATGCACACCAGCCATCGGCAACTTCTGGAAGGGAGTTGTTGCCGGAACACGTTTTGCGGACACGCAGGGAATTTGTCGACCTTGTTGCCAAGATTGTCGCGGATGCCATCCCGTCGCATCGCTACGATGTGGTGGGCATAGCGGAAAGACTTGGGCTGTCGGAGCAAACCTTCCGCCGGCGGTTGTATGTCAGCACCGGATATACGCCGAAACAGTTTATCACGAGCATACAGATGCGCGAGGCAGAGCGGCTGCTGTCGGAATATCCCGACGCAAAGGTAAAGGATGTGGCATTCAAGTGCGGCTTCGACGAGACAAGCCCGTTCTCGAAGGCATTCAAGAAATGGAGCGGGTACGGCCCGTTGGCATTCCGCAAGCAAAAACGGATAGAGGAAAGCGAGGACTGGGTGCGCCTGCTTGAAAAATACAAATGACGCAGGCAAATTTGTAAGAATTTTACAGCAATTAACCTGCTGATTGTGTGTAGATTTGCATTTTGAAGGGATATAGACTTGAGTGAATCCTGGATAGAACCTAAAACATAACCAACAAAAAACTATATGAAAAAGAATTACAACCACAAACAGGCGCGATGGCTGTTGGTCGTCGCGACCCTACTGGCATTGTTTGTCGCCAGACCGGTGAAAGCCGAAGACAATGTCTACAATGGCGACGGCTATTCATTGAAGTATATCGCTATTAAGAATCCACCGGAAGGCGAGGAGAAGCGTGCGATTGTCATAGGACTGACAGACGGCACACTGGATTATGCAGGACATGTAAACATTCCATCGAAGATTGAAAATCTGCCGGTGCGCCACATCGGAGTGTATGACCGGATGTCGAACAGGGTTGGCTTCCCTAAGGTTTCGAGCATCGGCATTCCATCATCGGTGCGGACAATAGGCAGGAGTAGCTTCTATGGCAACTCCAATCTGACCAATGTCAAGATTGCCCGCGGAGGATTGACAGAGATTCTCTCGGAGGCATTTCGGGGGTGTGTCGCGTTGAAAAACATAGAATTGCCCGGAACGTTGAAAAGTATCGGGACTATTGCTTTTGACCATTGTGAGAATTTGGAAAGCATTGAGTTTCCAGAGTCCGTCACCGATCTTCAAGGATGTCTTTCCAACTGCACGTCGTTGACAGAGGTGGCTTTGCCAAAGTCGCTGACCACTTTCGGCGACGGAATGTTCATAGGATGCACATCGTTGAGGAGAGTCGTTGTGTGGGAAGGCGGCGACGGCATGTCGGTGCCGGTTGCATATCTTAAAATCCCAGCCAGCACGTTCCTCGGGTGCAAGAATCTCGAAGAGGTGGTGTGGAATGCCCCAATCACTGAAATCGAAAAGAATGCGTTCAACAGCTGCGAGAAATTGAAAAATTATCCCGATATGTCGAATGTGAAAATAATTAGGGAGGAAGCGTTTTCTTATAGCGGCATAGAGACGTTTACAACGCCGGCGTCGATGGAGCTTATGGACCGCCCGTTTGCTCATAGCCATTGTCTGGAGTCGGTCACGATTACCCATAAAATGGATGTCTATGGATACCTTGCATTTGCCGACTGCCCAAAACTCACGTCGTTTGTTTTCCACGACGACATTGAAAACCTCAATGATGCTTGGTATATGTTCAGCGGTTGCACGTCGCTTGAGGAAATCCGTCTGCCAAAGAAATTGAAGAAAATAGACCGTTATATGTTTGATGGCTGCACAAACCTGAAGAGGCTTTACATAGGCGATGCTATTACTGAGATAGAGACAGGGTCTGTCTATGGCACGGCTCTTGAAGAGCTTCATATAGAAGCGGCAACACCGCCAAAACAGATTGTGTCGGAAGGACTTATCAACAATCCTCCTTTTGACAAATTTGCCTATGAAAACGCTACTGTCTACTGCCCCGATGCGAAGGCCTATTATTCCAACTACATGTGGCAGCGATTCAAAAAATACAAACTCCCGGAAGCGTTTAAGTACACCGAGGTTGAGGGCGGCTATTCCGCAACCTACAATCTCTTTGATTATGTCAAAGACCCAACAACAGGCATCGATTATGGCGAGCTGTTTAGAAACGCATATCCCGACGGTAAGCTTGTCGTGCCTGACACCTACAATGGGAAGCCCGTTGTAGAGATTGCCGACAATGCATTCTATTATAGGCTCAACAATATAAGATACACATTGCAGAAAAATATCAGCGAGGTGGTTTTGCCGGAAACGATAAGAAAAGTAGGCAAAGAAGCGTTCTACTATCTTACAGATATAAAGAAGGTCAATATGCCGTCGTCGCTCACCGAAATCGGAGAAGATGCATTCTGGAGCACCGGAATTTCGGAAGTGATTCTTCCCGACGGGCTGAAGACGGTGGGCAGAAACGCGTTCCAGTATTGCAACGACCTTACAAAACTGGTGATTCCGCAGTCGGTGGAAAGCATCAGCGGGAACGCTTTCTACTGCAGCTCTTATTCAGGAAATAAGATTTTGGAAATAATCTGCCATAATCCTACTCCTATACCGCTCTCCGAGCAGTTTGCAAACACGACATACAGCAAGCTGAGGATTCCTTTCGGCAGCAAGGACGCATACTACGAAGCAGACTATTGGCGCGATTTCTTCACGAAAGGCACTGTGGTTGTGGGCGTCGGCGAGCAAACGCTTGCCGCCCTGGAAATCACCCCGACGGAAGAGATGCAGGAGGGCGAATTCACGGTGACCATCAACAACAGCAACGAGGGTGCCGTGGTGAGATACTACATCATGAAGGATTGGAAAATGTTTAAGGAAATTTCGGAATATACCGGACCGATCACTATTTCGGAAATAGGCAACATCGACATCTATGCAATCGCCGAGAACGGCGACAAATGCTCGCCCGAGGCGCATCAGCATTATTACGTCGAGAAGAAAACCAACAGTCCTTGCAGCCTTGTGACATTCTGCGGCATGAACGTCAAAGACAAGGCGTTTGCTGAAAAGTTCGGCAAGAGCGTCACGTACAGGGAGACGAAGGATGCCGGCGTGCTGACGTTGAGCTATGCCGACATCAACGCCGCCGACAATAAATACAACACAGGCATCAACGCTATGGACGGAACGCTGATTGTTGAGCTGGTGGGCAACTCTACTATCGCAGCCGAGGCCTACGGCATCACGATGGGCACACAAGGTCCGGGCATCGGTGGCAAGGGCGGCAACCTGATTGTCCGCGGCACGACCGGCTCGGAAGTGCTGACTTTCAACATCTCCGACAAAGGTATGGGCATCTATGCATATCTTGCCGATGTGACAATCGAAAACTGTACGGTTGTTGTCAATGGTGCGCGTGACGACATAGTCATGAAGTCGGGCCACGACGATGGCTATCTGACCGTGCGCGGCAAGAATACCGTGCTTAACCTCAACGGCAGCAATGCCGCTATGGAAAATGTGTCGGACTTGATGCTTGAAGACGGCTTGGATATTGTAGAGCCGGAAAATGGATATTTCAGTTATACGGGTTCTGGCGGCACGGTGTTTGACCCCGGCACCAAGACGGTTGCCACCCATGTGGTTATCCGTTATGTCGACAATGGACTCCAAAGCCCGATGTTCTCGCATCGCGCCACAACATTTGCCGAGCCGTTTGAGCTTTACATCTACAACCCCAATGTAGACGGAAAGAAGAACGAACGTGGCACGGTGATTTATAAAGTCGTTCCGGCGGGCATAAGCGACCCAAGCCTCATAAAGGAGCAGCCGTATTACGGCAAGGGCATCCTTATTGAAGAAACGTCGACGGTATACGCTTACGTCGTCGACGGCAAGGAACAGAGTGAAACGGCAGTGGTCGAGTATGTATACGCACCCAATGTGCCGCAGATTGAGAAAGAGCAGACAACCGACTTCGGCAACGACCTCACCGACAGCGACGGCAATGCCTTGACGGTGGAAAACGTTGTGGTCAACAACGTGTACTACAACCTCCCGGCCGACAGCGGCAACGGCTACGACACTGCAGGAAAATGCGTTGTGGTCAACACACCGATGTCGGAAGACGCGTTTGTCGGCAATGACTCTCCGGCGACACCGTCGGAAGGCGACAATTTCGAATGGTTCAATGGAATGATTGTGGTTGTCGGTGGAACAGGAACCGTTGAGATTACCTGCGAGACGGTAGGCACTATGGTTCTTGCCGTGAGAAAAGGCAATGACGAGCCTGCGTATTATACGCAAAGCTCGGAAAACACCGTTGTGGTAAACTACGATAACAACACACCGGAATATCTGTATATCTACGCTGTGGATACGGCTGCAGGAAAGAAAAAGACGCGTGAGGTGTCGGCAGCCGCAGACTGCCTCAAGATTTACGGAATGAAGGTGACTCCGACCACGGTTGTGACAGGTGTTGAAAGCATCTTTGAGGATTCTGAGACACCGGGAGAACGCGTGATCTACGACCTCAACGGCCGCCGTTGCACGGAGCCGCTCGAGCCGGGCGTGTATATCGTGAACCGAAAGAAGGTGATTATAAGATAGCCTGATAAGTACAACCGATAGAAGAGATGCGCGTCAAGCGCCGGCACATCCCGGAGTTTGACGCGCATTTATTTGTTTGTTCAACAATGTCAAACCAAGTCGCTGTAATGGCGTATATGGCGCAGGTTGTAGTCGAGGATGATGTTGCGGTGGCAGCAAGGGAAGTCGCCCATTATGCTGCGCTGTGGCCTCACGTTGTCGTATCGGTTTTTCTGGTGGCGGTAGTCGTTGTGCGCGCGCAGGATGGCACGAGCGTTTGCAAAATCCATCTTCGCCATGAAAACGAAGAAAGCCAGAGTGTCGTACAGCCGTCTGATCAAGAGCATCCGTCGGCCTTCGCGCGGCGGCAGATTCTTGTAGAGCAGAAACAGATTGTTGCGGAAGTTGAGGTAGGTTTTCTTCGGGTTTGACGCCGGCAGGCTGCCGCCGCCAAGATGGAACACCACGCTCTGCGGAATGACCCGTATCGCCTGTCCGCGCTGGTGCAGACGCCAGCACAGGTCGATTTCCTCCATGTGGGCGAAGAAATCCTTGTCGAGACCACCAGCGGCGAGATATTCCTCCGTGCGCACCGTCAGTGCGGCACCAGTGGCCCAGAAAATGTCGGTGATGTCGTTGTATTGTCCGTTGTCGGTCTCCACGGTGTCGAATATTCGTCCGCGGCAGAAAGGATATCCATGCTTGTCGATGAATCCCCCCGACGCACCAGCATATTCAAATTTCGTGTGGTCGGCGTCGCTCAGAATCTTAGGCTGGCACGCAGCCACTTCCGGGTGTGCCTCCATATATTCGTATAGCGGACGTATCCATTCCGGTGTCGCGGCAACATCGCTGTTGAGCAGCACGCTGTAGCGGTAGCCCAGTTCGCGGATTGCACGGTTGTAGCCTTCGGCATATCCGTAGTTTTTGTCGAAGCAAAGAGTGCGCACATCAGGAAATTCCTGTTTCAACACGCTTAGCGACTCGTCGGTGCTGCCGTTGTCGACCACCACTACGTCGGCAATGTCGTTGCTGTTGGCAGCCACCACCGACGGCAGGTAACGGCGCAGCAGCGCCGCACCGTTCCAATTGAGTATGATTATTCCTACGGGTTTCATCTTTTATTCAGTTTGCGGCGCCAGCGGTTGTGCGACCACAGCCATGCATCCGGTTGGCGCAGTATTGTTTGTTCGAGCAGAAGGGCGTAGCGGTCGGTCACGAAATTCTCGTCGGTCTCCGCCACATTGTCGGCGATAGGCACAATCCTTGCGCGGTAGTGTCCGCGGCTGGTGCGCTCAACGTCGGCATACATAGCCGCCGCCTTCAGTTTGCGCAGCAGCATCTCCGTGCCGGAGATAAACGGAGTGTCCTGGTTGAGGAAACGTATGCTGTGGTGCCCGTCGTTATGGCTTGGCTTCTGGTCGGAGATGAATCCGGTGACAAATACTCCGCCGTTGTGGCGAGCTTGCAGCAAAGCGCGCAGCACACCGTTTTTCGGGATAGAAGTGGAGTGGAAACGCTTGCGCAGATTGAACCAAAACCGGTCGAACCACTTGTTGCGCAACGGGCGGTAGACCTGTGAATACTCAACATTGTCGACGCGGTATACCCACAGCGTTATCGACGTGATCCATTCCCAGTTGCCGAAATGTGAGCAGTACAAGCCGATGGAACGACCGTCTTTGGCGATGCGTTCCACGTGTTCAACACCTTCAAACACCATGCGTCGTCGCATCTCGTCGTCGCTGATGTGGAGCAGCTTTATCGTTTCGACAAACACGTCGGTGAAGTTGCGGTAGAAGCGCTTCACGATGTCGCGACGTTCCGCCTCCGTCTTGTCGGGGAATGCCGCGGCAATATTGGCTTCGACCAGCCGCCGGCGGTAGCGCACCACAGACGCAGCCACCCATGCCAGCGCGTCGGACAGCGCATAGAGCGCGCCGAACGGCAACAGAGCCACAGCGTGCAGCAGCAGCCAAAGAGGAGAGTATGCTATGCGTTGCAGAGTCGTGCTCATACGATTTCAGCTTTTATAAGGTCGTCATGTCCGAGAGGCTCCACAAGGCGCACGTTTACGATAGTGTTGCTCAGCCGCGTGTCGGCAGGCACCGCCACACGCAGGTAGTTGTCGGTGAAACCTTTCATCAGACCGTCGTCGTCGACAGCGTGTTCAAACAGCACCGGACGCACCGTGCCGAGATATTTTTGCGTGAATGCCGCCAGTTTGCGGTCAGACAGCGCCATCATGCGCCGAGTGCGCAAATGCTTGGTGTGCTGGTCCACGACGTATGGGATTTTCAGCGCCATCGTGTCGGGACGTTCGGAGTAGGAGAACACGTGCAGTCGAGTGATGTCGAGGCTGTCGACAAACGAGCGCGAATCTTCAAAAATCTCAGGAGTTTCGCCGCGCATACCCGTAATAAGATCCACTCCGATGAAAGCGTCAGGGATAAGGCGTTTAATTGCAGCCACCTTGTCGGCAAACAGCTGACGGTCGTAGTGGCGGCGCATCAGTTTCAGCATCTCGTCGCTTCCCGACTGCAAAGGGATGTGGAAATGCGGCATGAAATGCTTTGAACCGGCGCAAAATTCAATGACGTCGTCGGTCAGCAAATCGGGTTCAATCGAAGATATGCGATAGCGCTTGATGCCCTCCACAGAGTCGAGGCAGCGCAGCAGGTCGATGAAACGTTCGCCCGTGTCATATCCGAAGTCGCCGATGTTTACTCCCGTGATTACAATCTCCTTGCCACCGTCGGCGGCAGCCCGACGAGCCTGTTCGGCAAGGTCGGCAATCCGTCCGCTGCGGCTGCGTCCGCGGGCACGGGGGATAGTGCAATAGCTGCAATAATAGTTGCAACCGTCCTGCACCTTCAAGAAAAATCTGGTGCGGTCGCCTCGCGAGCACGAAGGGATAAACTGCCTGATGTCTTTCAGCGCAGTCACTTTCACCGTCGGCTCATGGTCGGCATACCAGCGGTCGACAAAGTCGGCTATTTCTGCCTTTTGGTCGTTTCCCACCACGATGTCGACGCCTTCGATGTCGGCCACCTCCTCGCTGTTCAGCTGGGCATAGCATCCCGTCACCACCATCACGGCATCCGGGTATCGGCGCGACAGTTTCCGGATTTCCTGTCGGCATTTCTTGTTAGCCAATTCCGTCACCGAGCAAGTGTTGACCACGCAAATGTCGGGCGTCTCGCCTGCCTGCACAGGTTGTGCACCACGGTCGGCGAGAAGCTTGCCGATGGTAGAAGTCTCGGCAAAGTTAAGTTTGCATCCCAACGTGTGGAATGCCACCTTCTTATTGTCAAAAGTTGTATTGTCTATCATTTGAGTACAAAGATAGTGCAAGCCGAGAGAAGAGCAAAACAAACTTGTTTGATTTTGCACATCCGAGGCGCCGCCGGTTTTATGCAAGAGCAAAACAAACAAGGTTGAAATAATATTCATCAGGGATTCTCTTTTTTCCTTTGTAAATAACCCATCATTCGTTTTTTTTGTAAAAATTCTGCCAAAATCTTCAGAATAGCTTAAAATGAGCGATTTATGAGTGTTCCTCCTCAATAGAGGTAATGACTTGGCAATAGTATTAACTTCTACATTCTACATAAGTTTGCCTTGTTTGCCAAACAACTCTTTTCGGATGCAAAATTAAATCTAAAATCTGAAAAACGACACTTTTTGCTTTGTTTTTATAGATTATTAATTTTGGGTTGGAAGTGGGCTTATTCCAAATGTAGCAACACATTATCAATGCAGCATAGATAAATTTCATATACGGCATTAAAAGTAAGAGAAATGTTAAATGTCGTCCTCATTCCTACAATACAAAGCAAAACGTTCTCGTTTATGGATTGTTTTTCGTACTTTTGAAAGTTATAGAAAGATAATGTAGCTTAGAAAGGTAATATGTTGAGTCACAATAAAATCTTTTATTGACTGAATATCAGCGAGTTAAACACTTTAAATAATGTAACTGCTAACGATTTAGAAACGAGCAATCTTCTTTATCTTTTACAACTTTGCGATATACAAAGAACGCTTCAATTACAAGTGCAAAGATAAATCAAAAATATGAAAAGCAATGTATTTTGCTTTGTTTTTATAGATTATTAAATTTTGAAAAGAACATAATTGTTCTTCACAAAAGCAAAGTTGCCATCTTATGAAGTGCTTACAAGTTTCATATTCGGCATTATAAACATGGAAAGTGTTAAAAAGCATTTTGCTTCCTTACAATGCGACTTTAAAAATTCATGTTTATGAATTTTTTTTGTAAATTTGTAACCAAATTCAAAATATCTTTTAGTCTGAGTCGAATATGGAACGTATTTTTCTAAAATATATATTATGCTTATTGTGTGTTTACACGATAACAGCTTGTGACAAGGTGAATGATGGGGTTCCTGACCAACCGAAATTTACTCCCTATGTATCTGAGAGTTATTGGTCTGTGAAAACTGAGGTTTATGTCGATGCACCTTTTAATGCAGAAAAGATAAAAAAGGAATTAGAAGACAATCCTCCTGCTTTGCCATCTGATGTTTACTATTTTTACATGAGGAAATTGTCGTCTGCTTTGTCGGCTGAAAGAACTGTTTCACTCCTCAATAGTGCAAGAGAAGAACAGTGGAAAGCCTATATAGAAACAACTTCCTCCATAGAATGGTCTGAAAAATATAGCTTTATCAAAACAGACCAAAAGACTCTTCCAAGTTATGAACATTGGACATTTCATTTAATGACGGATAAAAAGACACTATAATTGCTCAATATGATGTTGCTTTTTCTATCAGCCAAGAGGGCAAAAGAACTCAATGGTACTTATATGAAGACTTGACAGACGATTACAGGAAAAAATATCCTACAATGGATATTCATTCCGTGATACGGATGCAAACACTTACACTTATAGATTTCTATTATTTGTCATAATCCTATGAATTAAATAGAATAAAGCCGTATCAAGACTTGTTTAGGGCGAGATACGGCTTTATTGATAAAAAATATCCACACGATAATGACGCTTAGATTTCTAACATCCTTATAATGTACTTACCATCTTTCTTGATAAACATGAATGGGTTGAAATGCTTATCTTGTGCATTTATTCCATACCCCAAGCATTTGTATTCAGCAGGAGCAATAGGCGGAAGTGGATATTCCTTAGTCTTCCCATTTTTCCTATTTACAATAACAAAGGAATATCTGTCTTTTTGGAAGTTGTCAGTCCTTGGCATACCATGCTTTACAAGACAATAGATGTTCCTTTTATCCATTTTTACAGTTGTGATGCACTTTGTGAAGTAAGAACTATACAGATTTCCATATTCATGCGTATAAAATTTTGTGGAGTCTGGTGCAATCATAGGAACTGTATCTGTGTCAAACACCATGTAAACCTTATATTTGTCAAGATGAAGGCTATCTGTCACATACAGTTTTCCTGTGTAACCATTTCCATACAAGAAAGTTTTTCCTTCATGTGCGAATACATTATTAAGATAATAATAGCCTGTTCTGCTATTTTCTTGAATACGCTCTAATTTGCCGTAATGTCCATCACACTTTCCGTCATTGATACGAAAAGAAGCTATTATTGGATTGAAGGTCTTATAAAAGCTGCCATTAAAAGGGTCTAAATCTTTCTGTCCTACAATATCCTCTTTCTCAAATCCATCCATAGGCCATGTCAACTTTTCGCTTCCTGTCCATAATTTGTTATTGAACAAGTCGAACACAAAGTGAAGATAGAAATACTTGGAATGTTCCAAATCGAAATCTGGTGAAATCATCTTTTTTGCCAAGTTCAACCTTAATAAGGTCAGCAAAAACGACAATGGCATCTCTTAATTTGGATATTTTACCTCTGACTTCCTCTTCTTTGATAAACATCGCTTTGATTGACTTATCCAACTTGGTTATGTCATTACTTGCAGGAACGGTTTCCGCTCCTGCGTTCTTTGTGGAGGCAGAAAGTTCATCGACTTTCTGCTCCAATCTCTCAACTGTGCCATAGATGGCTTCCAATAGTTCTTCTTTCATATTTCTTTTGTTGTTTGAATGGTTTGTAACTTGCATCAAAGGCTAAAGCCTCTTCTGCGTTTCTTCTTTTTCTTCTTGACTGATTCATCCTCTGGGAATGGCTCAAAGGTCTGAGCGTTGGCAGGAGCAAAAAGTCCTATGGAAGAAATACCGTCCCAAGGGTCATGACTGCTCTCCGATATGGATGGCTCCTGGTTGTTCTTGTGATTGCCTTGCTCGTATTGCTGAGCAGATTTGGCTCTTGCTGATAAAAGGTTCTCCGTTCCCTCTAATCTCGCATTCAGTTTGCCAAAGCTATAGTCTCGGCTAATCTGTGTCCCCTTGAAACTATATCCATCCTTGCAGAAACGGATACCTTGTACCTTGGTTCTCTCCTTGTCCTTATAGACAAGCTCCAAGCGAACACCTCGTTTTGCAAGTTCACTTTTGAACTCGTTCCAGCTATCTGCCATTCTCAATGTGCTCTTTACAGCATTGTGAATCTCGTATTTGGCACGCTCCGCATTGCGCAATTTGCGAGTGTTAGTCTTGCTCTTGTCCGTTCCGTAAGTAAATCCATACTTGGATTTAAGAGCCTTGGTCACTTGCTCATTACGCCTGTAATCATTCCTGTCTGATATGAGCTTGCCATCGTTATTGATGCGGTTGTACACAATATGGCAATGAGGATTGTCCGTGTTGTGATGCCTTACGATGATGAATTGGGTATCGATAATGCCCATCATCTGCATGTATTCAAGGGCTATCTTAGCCATGAGTTCATCCGTCAAACGAGGCTTGTCCTCGGGCTTGAAGCTCAAGGCGATGTGTCCCACAGGCTTCTTAATCCTTGGATTTAGCTGTCTTTGTAGCTCTAAACTTTGCGCTATTTCGGCATTCGTGCCGAGCAAAACACCATCGGATGCAAGGATTTTCGCCTCGTCTTTGCCCGTAACATAGCGGATGCAACCAACAAATGAACTGCCTTTCTTTAGCTTGCCTATCATGTCGTTGCCTCCTTTCTGCTCATTCCGCATGGCTTCGGTTTGGAGCTTACTTGGCGATACTCGCCAAGGATTTCTTTCAATCTTCTCAACAAGTCCACCACATATACATGGGTTTCATGGAAACCTCTCTGATGCGACAGCTTGGTAAGTTGGTTGAGGTTGTTCGCCATACCGATGAGATTCTTGGCGATGGCTACCGTCTCAGTGTTGTGTCCACTGACCACCTCGCCGTTCAAGGCGGACTCACGGATGTACTCCGCCAACTTGCGGTTGGCTTTTCTCGCCCTCAGTCTCAATGCCTCGTAGCTTGGTTTCGAGAATTTCACCGTGACAGACTTCGACAGCTTGCGAACCCTGCCTGTGGGCGGTCTTCCGCCCTTTCTCCTGTTCTGTTCCTGCATGCTTGTCATTCGATATACTGTTTACAGTTGGTACACTCACTTTCTGCGACCGTCGGGAGCAAAATTTCTCCGCCCTCATGGTGGAGCGAGGCGTTTTGGGATTCCCGAAACATAACCTCGCTCCCTCCTCTAAGAACAAAAGACGAGATATTTGCCTTTCGGCTTTCCATGCCCAAGGTTGCAGACCTTAATTCTCTCAATTTACGCCAAACATCAAAGCTGCCACATTGAAAGAACAAGGTCACAGACACAAGCTACTTTGTACATGGAGTTTGCAAAGGAAAAGGTGATATTTTCAGTGTGAAACTTGCCAAGTGTTTCAGTTGTGTGTTGTTGATTTCCTTTGTGAACTATGCCGAGTGTGTTATGTGTGCTGTGTGTCCTCGGTATAGTCTGCATAAATCTAATGCCATGCTAAAACACTGCGGAGGTTCGCCCAAGTGGCTGGAGGCGCAAAGCCTCCAAGGAACGTTGCTGCAACCATTTCGGAGAATAGAGCGGTTGCCAATTAATCCACAAGCACATTTTACAGCGTACCAAGTGAGGGCATGTAAAACGTTGAATTGTTGAAGATAGGTATTATCTTTATGAGAACCAACCACTTATACACTCAACAAACTCTCAACAAATAGCTCTACACAACAAATTACTGGGCAAAAAAGAAAGAAAGGAATGGTGTTCATGGTTTTCTCTTTTCAACATTATCTTTCTTTTGTTGAGAGATTTGTTGAGAATATGTTGAGCCGTAAATGCCTGATGTTCAATACTTCTTTCATCATATTCAACAATTCAACAAAAATAAGGGGTGTTTTGTCCGTCATTTTTACGAACAGAACTCATCCCCCTACATGTAAGAATGTCATGCTTATGCTTCAGTACTTATTCACGACAGTACGACAGCGCCAAGCCAACAAACAAGCAAGAGGACATTCAACTAAAGGCGGTTGTTCTTCTATTGAGTTGTAGGATAATGACACTACTTTTCTCTTTTGCCCCGTACAATCTCTTGAAGATGGTGGCACGAAACCGAGCTGCCCCGTATGAGTTTATACGGAAGCAAAGGGCAACAATCATCGGAAAGCCATACAACGTTTGCCAAATGCCATTGGAAGTTTCCTGTTTCTGTTGGACTTCCGACACCGTCAATAAACCATCCTTGTATATTGACCTTATCACAGCATGGAGTTTCATGGCGGTGACATGAAGCATATCAACCAATTCACCCTCACTCATCCACAAGTCTTGCAAGTTGGACGGAATGGATAACATTCCATTTCCGTCCACGGTAATTACAGTCCTTTTCATGCCATTCCCCCCATTGTCGGCATATGCCCCTTGATTCGACTTTCAAAAGCTGATATGTCATGCTCCAATTTAGTACTTGTCACCTTTGCGTAAATTTGTGTTGTGGCGATGTCCGTATGTCCCAGTATCTTGCTTACACTCTCTATCGGCATACCGTAGTTTAAAGCCAAAACTGCGAACGAATGCCGGCTTACATGAAATGAAATTCGCTTCTTGATGCCACACATTTTTGCCACTTTCTTTATACGCTTGTTTACCATGTCAAGTGAGCCAATATTAAACAAGTGCATATCTTTTCTCAATGGCTTGTAACGTTCAATTATCTGTATGGCTGCATCTATCAGTTTAATTTTGAATGGTACGCCTGTCTTTTGACGCTGAGAAACTATCCATGGAGACCCACTTATAATGGCAACATTGTCCTCTGTAAGATTCTTGATGTCAACGAAAGAGATACCTGTCCAACAACCAAACATAAACAAGTCTCTCGCAAAAGCAAAGTTGGGATTTTCCAACTCTATTCCTGCAAATATGTCCAATTCTTCCTCTGTCAAGAACTCACGCTCCTTGTGGTCTGGGTCAACGTGGTACATGGCAAACGGATTTCTCTGTATCTTGCCGTTGTAGTGTGCTGCCGTGACGATATGCTTCAATGGTATGGAGTATATCCAAATGGTAGATTGCGTGAGTCCAATGACATTCTTCAAATACAGACAAAAATCACGGATGAACTCCTCGGTAAGCTCATTCATGGACATATCGCTGCGCTTGTACTGAAATTTGATGAACTCGGCAACGTACTTTCTTACCGTCAGATACTTGCGGTAGGTTCGGACAGCTCGGTCTTTTCCCACGCGTTGGGCAAAGGCTGCGTTCTCCTTGTCAAAAGCTCTGAGTAATGTCTCATACTCCGTACCTATGCCTTGATATGCGTTTCTCACCATTTCAGCGGTAACGAACGCCTCACGGTCGGAAAGCCGTTGGTAATGCTTAGCGATTTGAGCCTTGATGTTATCAAGCGCAAAGTTCACCTCATTGGCTTCCTTGCTTCTGCCTTTGGCTCTGTTGCCCTTGGCATCCCATATCGCCTTGGTCACGCTCAGCTTGCAACTGAACTGTGCGATAGTTCCGTTGATTGTCACACGTCCCATGATAGGGACAATTCCGTTTCTCTCCTTGCTTCCATTTACATAGAAGACTGTCTTGAATGTACTTCTCATAATTCCTTGCTTTTTGTTCTGTGCAAAATTAAATCATGAGAGTTGCGTGGCAAATTCACAACCTGTGCAGAATTGAGAAGTAAGAACCGAAGCCGTTAAAAATGCTTATTAGGGCGTTTCTTTGAGGTAATGACTTGAAAGCGTTTCTACTTCTCAAATCCGCCATTTTTGCATTTCCTCACGAATGCCACTAAAAGCCAACGACTGCCACAACCACTTGAAACTCAAAACAAAAGCTCAAATCTGCTATTTTTTGCTTTTTTAGTCATTCTTTTTTTCAAAAACCGCTTAAAAACAGACTTTTTACACGGAATTTGTAAACCTAAAACAATTAACGATATATGGGATTTTTTGGATACCTGACACTGCTTTTCTGCTTATGCACAATAACGTTGACGCAGGCTCAACGTTATGAGGTGGACTGCCTTGTAAGCTCTGAAATAAAAGCTGTCGCAACAGACAAGCCAACGGAATTTGACGGCACCCGCACCGTGCTCTATCTGCGCAACGGCACGCTCGTGAATGTGGTGGAACGCAAGGTTGCCGGAACCGACGGACAGGAAGCCTCGCATCTCAAGCAGGCCGGTGACACGCTCGATGTGAGGCAGATAAAAGCCGTGGTTGAATACGACGGCAAGTTGCAAAATGTGTCAATTCTGCATCAAGGAGACCGGATTGTTGAATGATGGCTGCTACGGTATGGCATCAGCGGCGGCGCTCACGCGACGCATGCTGCGCCGTCGGCTGTCACTCGACGTTGTCGAGGGTTAACATCAGGCGTGACCGCTCACGCGGTCAGATTTTGCATTGTCTTATTCAAAGATAGGCTTCGGTTCGGCAAAACATTGTCAAGCAAGCTTGAATGTTTTTCGCTCACCTTGCACTATCTTTGCAGAAAAATTGTGTGATGAAGAAATTTAGAATTGGGCTGTTGCCCCGAATTATCATAGCGATTGTGCTGGGTATCGGCACAGGATTTGTGATGCCGGAAGTGGTGGTGCGTTTGTTTGTCACGTTCAACGGGCTGTTCAGCCAGTTTCTCGGATTTATTATACCTCTGATTATCGTGGGCCTTGTCACGCCAGCCATCGCCGACATCGGCAAGGGCGCGGGCAAGATGCTTGTGGCAACAACGCTGCTGGCGTATGTCGCCACGGTGCTGTCTGGATTCTTGTCGTTCGGGGTGGGCGATGTGGTGTTTCCGCATCTGATCACCAAAAACATCTCGATAGAACAGATAAGCGAGGCGCATGGCATAGAGCCGTTTTTCACGGTCGCCATCCCCGAGCCGTTGAACATTATGACTGCGCTTGTGATGGCCTTCACCGTGGGACTTGGACTCGCACATCTGAAATCCACAGCGCTGCGCGACGCATTTGTCGACTTGAAGGATATAATCGTTAAAACCATACAGGCTGTAATCTTGCCGCTGCTGCCGTTGTATATTTTCGGCATTTTTATGAATATGACGCATTCCGGCCAGGTGGTGCATGTGTTGTCGGCGTTTATGAAGGTGATAGTTGTGATTTTCATACTTCACATTTTCCTTCTCATCTTTCAATTCAGCGTCGCCGGACTTGTGGCGAAGAAGAATCCTTTCCGCCTGTTGCGCAATATGCTGCCGGCATACTTCACGGCGCTCGGCACATCGTCGTCGGCAGCGACCATCCCTGTGACGCTGCGCCAGACTATTGCCAACGGCGTGGATGATGGCGTGGCAGGATTTGTGGTGCCGTTGTGCGCCACGATACATTTGTCGGGCAGCACGCTGAAAATCGTTGCGTGCGCGCTGGCGTTGATGATAATGCAGGGCATTCCGTACGATTTTCAGATGTTTGCAGGTTTCATCTTTATGCTTGGCGTGACGATGGTGGCCGCTCCGGGAGTGCCCGGCGGAGCGATAATGGCGGCGCTGGGCATTCTGTCGTCGATGCTCGGCTTCGACCAAAACGCCCAGGCTCTGATGATAGCCCTGTATATCGCTATGGACAGCTTCGGCACGGCATGCAACGTGACCGGTGATGGCGCTCTCGCACTCATCATCGACCGTTGTTTCCGCAAGAAATAGACGCGAGGAAACCCCTTGATGCCCTACAGCTCATCGAGGTCGGCACCTTTGCGCTCCAGAATCGAGGCGGCAAGGCTGTCGCCGGCTTGCACGATTGACACCAAAGGATACAGCGTCTTTGCGGCGTCGTAGTTGCGCATATCCTCAAAACTTGTCATGTTGACGCCCCATGCGCCCATGTGCCAACGCATGGCGAGCATCTCGGCATCGGTAAGTTCCAGTCCGCTGAGCAGAACGAGAATCACCGATTTCTCACCGTGTCCCATAGGAAAGTTCTTGTAGCTCACCTTGTAGCCTTCGCAGTCCTCCCACTGTCCGAGGCGGTTTTTGCGCTTCTTGATGCTACGGAAGTAAATGTCGCTTTTGCACACGTCGTGGAGCAAAGATGCTATGATTACGCTGTCGCGCGTCACCTCGGTTTCCAGCGAGGCGTCTATTTGCTTCATCCCTTCCCATACGGCAAGCGCCGCCTTGGCGGTGTTGAGCGAATGCTCCACAAGCCCGCCCTCAGTGTTCAAGTGGTGACCAGCCGACGCCGGTGCGGTGAAGAAGCCTTGCTCCTCCAGGTCTTCAATCACGCCTTCCACGCCTTCGCGGCCGGTGGAGCGCAGCAATTCCAGAAATTCTTCTTTAGCGGTTTTGGTATCTTCCATTTTATATGTCTGTTTTTATACAAAATTACAAAAAAATATGCATCTGAGCTGATGCTGTGCGGATAAAAAAGTTTCCCGCCGCAACGACCTGCGGCGGGAAACCTGTTGTTTTGTCGCGTAGGGACACTATTTCTGGAACATATCTTTTATCGAGCCGATAGACGACAGGATGCCCGAAGCCTCGTAAGGAATGTAGACCGTCTTTCCGTCC
>OLOX01001759.1_pt1 | contig 19507 bp, 13 predicted proteins | sample 1672091 | NCBI WGS metagenome assembly OLOX01 (sample SAMEA3136644, study PRJEB25190) | human gut metagenome | reverse complement strand
AATCCCCTAGGCCTAGCGGAGCGCGTGCCCCGCCCGCAGGCGGTGGAAGGAGTTCGAACCCCGTTGCTTTTACGCCGAATATCTTTTTTCTTCTGACACACACCGGACACATGAAGCACATGAAGCACATGAAGCATATGAAGCATATGAAGCATATGAAGTGTAAAAGTCGATTTTTCGGAAAGGCGGCGGCTCATATCCTCTAAGAATCGTTTTAATACCCCGGGTGCAGGGTTGCAACCCTGCTCGTTTCAAAGGGGGTTATGGGGTTCCTAGGGGATTTAAGGGGGAGAAATTCGAAATCTCCCCCTAATCCCCTAGGCCTAGCGGAGCGCGTGCCCCGCCCGTGGGCGGTGGAAGGAGTTATCAGGCGGTGGAAGGCGTTCCCGCCGGAAGGCGTCCAACCCCATTTTCGTACACAAGGATTGTAAAAAAACATCCGGTCTGTTATACTATAATATCAGGAGTGGACTGCCAAGCGCCGTCCCTGCGCCTCATCCATCATCTGAAAGGACGTGGCAGCGTGAAAAAGCGCACCCCCTTATATTTGGCCATCCTCGGCGCGTTCGTCCTGATTTTTGTTGAAATCGCGCGATACAGCTATATCAACCGGGGCTTGATGCGTCAGGAAAACGTCTCCCATTTGCAGGCGAGCTACGCGCAGGTGGCGCGGACGTTCGCTCTGTTTGCGGAGCGAAACTGGAAGCTGCTGGACGAGTGGGACAGCGATCTGCCCAACCAGTTCTACAATCTCACGTCGGAAGAGGCGTGGTCGGTCATCAGGGACAAGGCGGCGCGCTGGCAGTACAGCGAGCTGTACATGTTCAACCAGAACGGCGAATACAGCAGCGTCAGCGGGCGGCACGGCATTTCGCCGCACAAGGAAAGCGTGTTCATGGCGATATACGACGAGAATCGGCCGGTTCTCACGTCGTATCCATCCACGGACGGCGCGCGCAAGGTCGTCTTCGCCAAGCCGATCCGCACGCCCGTGCTGATGGAGGGATCGACATACACCGGGCTGGCCGTCACATTTCGAAACGACGTGCTGGAAAAGACGATTTCCGTCTCGCTCTACGACGGGGCGAGCGACTGCTACATGGTGAAACGCGACGGCACGGTCGTGCTTTCGCTGGAATCGCAGACCGAGTTTGACGGGCTGCATGGCAACATCCTCGACTTTGTGGATAACGCGCTGGCCGTGAGCCGGAGCGAAAAGGCCGAGATGCGCGCGGATATCGCCGAGGGGAAGAGCGGCAGCCTCGTCGGGCGGCTGGACGGGGAAGAATACTACATCGTCTATCAGCCGTCCGGGATGGAGGACTGGTCCATCGTCGGCGTGGTGCGCGCCTCCGTCGTCGAGGCGGGCGCGCGGAAGATGCAGGCCGACACCATCTCTCTGGCGACGCTTATCGCCTCGCTGGCGATGCTGGGCGTTTCGTGGCTGATTCTGGCCAACATGAAGGCCGAGGCTAAATCGCTGAGGATGGAACAGCAGATGCTCTCCCGGCAGAAGGAGGTCTCCGACCGGCTGTTCACCGGCATGGGGCGGATTGCGGATCGCTACGCCGTCTGCGACCTCGTGCACGACCGATACGAGTATCGCGAAAACATGCTCTCCAAGCCGCTCTACCCCGAAACGGGGCGCTACCACGATTTTATCAAGCTGATGAGCCGCCGGTATCTGGTGCTCGGCAAGGCGGAGGGAATGAAGATGGATCAGATCCTCGAGCCGGAGTATCTGCGCCGCGTGCTGCGCAAGGAAACGGACATCCTCAAATTCGAATACTGCATCCGGGAGAAAAACGTCTATGCGCTGCTGAACATCATTCCCGTCATGTTTGACGGCGACGGCCTGCTGACGCAGGTGATGATGATCGGGCAGGATGTCGGCCAGAAGGTCGAATTGGAGAATCTGGCGAACACGGACGGACTGACCGGCCTGTACAACGAGCGGTATTTCAGCCGCGTGCTCGCCAATCTGGAAAAGAAGAAGATGCCGTTCGCGCTGTATTACCTCGATCTGGATTTCTTCAAGCCCATCAACGACACGTATGGGCACGACATGGGCGACAAGCTGCTCAAAGCCGTCGCCCAGCGCCTGCAAACCTGCATCCGCAGCCGCGACTGCGCGTTCCGCATCGGCGGGGACGAGTTCGCCGTCGTCTACCGCGCCGACCTGACCGAAACGCAGCGCCGGGAAAAGCAGGCGCTCATCGTCGAAACGCTGACCCAACCCTACGAGATCGACGGCAAGCGCCTGCAAATCGGCGCGAGCTGCGGCTATGCCCACTATCCCGAAGACAGCGCGGCGGCGGCGGATATCCGCATCCTGGCCGACCAGCGCATGTATGCCGAAAAGGAACGAAACCACCAAAAAAGTGGGGGGGGGGTCGATAAACGTAGGCATCCGGGGAAGGTGAAGGGGTGAACTCCTTCCACCGCCTGCTTACTCCTTCCACCGCTGCGGGGAACGAACTCCTTCTACCGCCTGCGGGCGGTCCCCCTCCCTCGAGGAGGGAGGTCTGGGGGAGCGGGGGAAAGATAGAATCAAATCCCAATCATATGCCCGACATGTGCCGCGTGCGTCGGGCATATGATTTTTTTTGTTTCCGAAGAATTGGAGTGGGCAGGCCGAACTGGCCGAACGGCGGGTTTTCGGCACGAATGACCCGTCCGCGCTCCATCCGCAGACGGACAGATTGTAGTATAATCGGGGTGTGAGGGTTACGCGAAAAAACGGTTAGTTTCCGGATTTTGCTAAAAAAATGTGAAACCGGAGTAAAAAAACCGTTTTGAATGTTATTTGGAGGATTCACAAATTAGAGATGCTATGCTATAATTGGAAAAAAGTGGCGGGGAAGAGGACAATGTGTCCCGAAAATAAGTGTTACAGAAGTGTGACGAAAACCCGGAAAGCGGGCGCGAAAACGTAAGATAACGGAGCATCATGTGTAACTGAAAAAATGAACGATTCTCGCGGGAAGCCGCGCGGATGCGCTTTTTCAAGCGGAAAACAGCATGTTCCGCCCTTCTCGCCCACACAAAACGGGTTAAAATGCCGGACAAAAGCCGCGCCGCCGGAGTACGCAAATATGACGGGCGCGAAACAATTTCGTTTCCCCATGACGATAAAGCGCCGCCCGGAAAGGCGCGCGGAACGTTCAAAGATAGATACAAACCAATCTGAAGGAGGTTTTTCAAGATGAAAAACAGTTGGAACAAGGTTGTGGCACTGATGCTCGCGGCGGCGCTGTGCGTCTCTTGCGGCGTGACCGGCTTTGCCGAGGACACGCAGACGGACGAGAACACCGAAATCGTCGAGGTGGTCGAGCAGCAGACTCAGGAAGAACCTCCGAAGGAGGAAGCGCCGGAACCCGTGAAGGAGCCGGAGCCCGCGCCGAAGGAAGAGCCGAAGGCCGAACCCGCGCCCGCGCCGGTGACGGAAGAGCCGAAGGCCGAGCCTGCTCCGGAAGCACCGAAGGCTGAAGAACCGAAGGCCGAGCCTGCGCCCGCGCCGGTGACGGAAGAACCGAAGGCCGAGGAGCCGAAGAAGGAAGCACCGAAGGCCGAAGTGCCGGAGCAGAAGATCGCGGAACCGGCCGAGCAGAAGACCGAAGACGTCCAGGCCGACGAAACCAAGAAGGAAGAAGAAACCAAGGCCGAAGAATCCGAGACCGAGGAACAGAAGGCCGAAGAACCCAAGCCGGAGGAGAAGCCCGTCGAGCAGCCGGCCGTCCCCGTCACCAAGGTTGAGCAGCCGGCCGTAGAAGCGCCCGCCGCCGACGAGGTGAAGAAGGAAAACATCACCGTGCACATCGAGTGGGAGGACGAGGACAACGCTCTCGGCCTGCGCCCGATGACCCTCGCCGTCACCCTCAGCGGCTCCGACGGCCAGACCTATTCCGCGACGATCGCCGAAAAGGACGGCTGGCAGCACACCTTCGCCGACCTGACGACCCAGCGCGGCGCGGAAGTCATCTACTATTCCGTTGACGCGGACGACGTGACCGATTACGACAAGGACGTTCGCGGCCTGACCGTGACCTACACCTGCACCGCGCGGCCCGCCGCGGAGGACGAAAACCTCATCGACGATCAGATGGACGGCGACCCGGCCGAGCTTCCGGACGGCGACGGCCCGACCGTCACCGAGACGGAAGACGGCACCGTCATCGACATGGGCGAAACCGCCGAAGCACCCGTTGAGGGCGAGGAAGCCAACGCCGAGAAGCCCGAGGAAGACGGCGAGCTTGACGAGGACTTCACCCTCCCTGAAGAGGGAGAGCTGCCCGAGGAAGACGCCGAACCCGAAATCCCCGAGATTGATTTCAGCACGCTGCAAGTGGTGATCGGCGAACCCCAGTATGACGAAGACGTGATGACCCTCCGCGCGACCCTGATCGGGTTTGACAACATCGACTATGCCCTCCAGTGGCAGTTCTCCACGGACGACGCGACGTGGACGGATGTTTCCGACGCGACCGGAGACACGCTGGTCGTCCAGCTCGACGAGAGCAACGCCGGATGCTATTGGCGCGTGAGCGCCGAGATTTTCGGCTGGAAGACGCTCCCGACCGAGCAGGCCGCGCAGGAGTGACGCGCCCGTTTTTCCGAAATCTTTTTCTTGAGGCGGCGCACCGTTTGGCCGCAGATTCGCTTTGATCGTATCAGGAAGCAAGGGTAATGCCGCTTCGAGATGAAACAGGAGGATAAGACAATGAGGGATAAAGTAAAACGCTTTTTATCCATTCTGATGACGGCGCTGATGCTCGTCAATCTGCTGCCGGTGGGGGCGCTGGCGGAAGGGGTCATGATTAGTAATTCGGTGCAGAGCAAAGTGTCGTTGACGGCTGATTCGGGAACAGCGCCGATTGAAACCGGTTACGTCTATGTTTATGTAAAAATAGATGGTGCATCCCCGGAAACGCTGGCAAAGTTTAAGCTCAATTCCAGCGGATGGTATACGATTGGATCTATAAGGAAGGATATGCCCGGCAAAGGAGAATGGAAGTCTTATTGGTATGGCGGTGGGGAATGGGTGATTACGCCCACACCTAGTGATACGAAAACCTACCAGCCCGGAGATAATACCGGCGCGGGCGAATTGCCCGCTTATTCAATCGTGGGGCTAAAACCATGGGAAGACAATAAATTGATTCCGCTTGGCAATGTGAGATGGACAGGATACAAGCTCACCACTGGCGCAAATAACTATCAGCCGGAATCTATATTCTCTTGGCATATGGACGGCATTGTTAATTTCAAAGAGATCAACGTGCCGTATACGGTCAAGCATGTCGTCAAAAAGTCTTCTCCTGAAATAGTTTTGAAGGAAGAAACAAAAAATCAGAAGTATGGCCAGTGGACCGAAGCTCAAGCGCTGAAATTTGAAGGCTATAAACACGTTGGGAAAATTGAGAATCAAATAATCGGAGACGACCCGATTACGATCTATGTGTACTACGAGCCGGACAAAAAACAAACCGTTGACGTTACCTATAAAACCAGCGAAGGCGGAACGATTACGAACGGTAGAACATACAAGATTCAGCCTGTGACGGGCAACCTTTCGGGCGGCGGGCGTTTGCCCAGCTCGACTCCTACGGCGGCCGATGGATATGAGTTTGTCGGTTGGGAACGAGATGATGGTCAAATATATAATGACCTGAATGACGTCTACAGCAAGCTGAATCAAAAAACGGCAGACGCAGGAACCTATACGCTGTATCAGAACACGACGTTCACGGCGAAGTTTACGAAGAAGGCCAACCTGAGCTACACGGTGAAGTACCTTGAGAAGGGAACGAACAAGAAACTTCACGATGAAAAGACCGCGTCGAATAAGACGTTCGGAGATGTAGTTGATCCTAAGGACGAAGTGATTGGTATCAACGGCTACAACTATGACAGCGCGTCTCCGGAAACGCTGACGATTGGAACCGACGATAACGTGCTCACCCTCTACTACACGAAGCGAACCGACCTGATCTACACGGTGAATTACTACTGGAACGAGACGACCGAGAAGGTCGCGGATTCCAAGACCGTGGAGAATCAGACGTTCGAGGCAGAGGTGACGGAACACCCCGTCGAGGCCGAGGGCTACACGCCGGTATCGACTGATCCCAAGACGATTATAATTGACGCGGATTCGACCAAGAACGTAATCACTTTCTACTATTATAAGAACGTCACGCTGGAAGCGAACAGCGCCACGGCAACTTATGATGGAACGCCGAAGAGCGTTTCCGGCTATGACTGCTCGGTTGACGGTCTGACATTCGAGGGAATTACCGCTGGCGCGACGGGAACGCTTGTCGGCGAATATCCGGCCACGTTCAACACGAACCCGGAAGACCCGGAGTTCCCGAAAAAACAGCTCGATACCACGGGTAACTACATCGTTGCGGCGGTCGTTCCGGGTCTGCTGACCATCACCGACGATCCTGTCGATGATGCCAATGTCATCACCAAGAAGCACGGCACGGAAATCGACACGGATACCGCGCAATCCCTCTACAACCTGGGCGAGACGGTCACCTTCACGATCTCCGTCAAGAACATCTACAACACGCCGAAGACGATCACGCTGACCGAAAAGGAAAACGTCAAATTCAGCAACGGCGAGAACGCCATCGAGTTTAAGGATGTGCCTGCCGGTGAGACGGTGACGGCTGAGGCGACCTACACGATCACTTCGGAGGACATTCTGGCGGGTGGCTTCACCAACACGGTCACGGCGGACTTCACGGGCGGCGGAAGCTGGACGGCGAAAGATACCGTCACCACGGCTGAGCTGGATACCACGCTCAACGTGACGAAGACCTCCGACGTGCCGGAAGGGCAGAAGGCCGCGCTGGGGCAGACGATCACCTACACGATCAAGGTTCAGAACGCGGGCAACGTGCCGTATACGAACGTGGTGGTCGAAGACCCGCTGACGGGGCTGACTGAGACCATCGAAACGCTGCCCGTTGGCGAAACCCAGACGTTCACCACGGAATACGTCGTCACCGAAGCGGACGTGCTGAAAGGCTTTGTGCTGAACACGGCGACGGCGAAGGGCGACAAGATCAAAGACCCGGCGAGCGACGAGAAGCAGAAAGAGCCGAACGGCGGCGACGAGGTGGAAACCCCGACGTTCTCCCCGATCACCATCAAGCCGAAGGACGTGACGGCGACCTATAACGGCGCGGCGATCACCGGCAAGGATGTGGAAATCACGTCCGGCAAGCTGCTGGAAGGCCACAAGCTCTCCGCGGCGGTGATTGGCAGCGGCGTGAACGCCGGAAGCTATGAACTGACCCTCGACCCGGAAAAGATCACGATTGTCGATGCGAACAACAAGGACGTTTCCGAGATGTACGCGCGCACCATTCTTCCGGGCAAGCTGATTATCAATAAGCGCAGCGTGCTGATCACCTCGCAGTCCGCGACCAAGACGTATGACGGCTCGGCGCTGACCCGTCCGGCCGTGACGATCACCGGCGACGGCTTCGTTCCGGGCGAACTGGCGAAGGCGGAGGCAACCGGCTCCATCACCAACGTGGGCAGCACCCCGAACGCCATCCAGTATACGACGACCGGTGCGTTCAACGCGGCCAACTACAGCATTGCGCTGTCCGTGGGCACGCTGACCGTGACCGAGAAGCCGAAGCCGGAACCGCGGCGCACGTTCAACCTGACGATCAACTACGTCTATCAGAACGGCAAGCGCGCGGCGGCTTCCTACAACCGCGGCGGCCTGAAGAACGGCGAAACGTTTGATATCACGTCCCCGGTCATCGCGGGCTACACGGCCTCCGAAACCGTGGTCAGCGGCACGATCTACAACCGCGATATCAAGGTGACGGTCATCTACACCGCCGACGGCGTGAATCTGGATGACTACGGCGTGCCGCTCGGCCTGGGCAACATCACCATGAACGTGGGCGACTGCTTCGAGTAACCCTTTCACCGTATCCGGCGCGCGCTGTGCCCGCCGGATGCGGTCTCTCCGTACTACAACAACAGGAGGAAGAAGGCCATGAAAAAAATCCTCACCTTGTTGCTCGCTCTGTGGATGTTGACGGGCTGCGTCGCGATGGCGGCGGAAAATCAACTGGTTGTCGGCAGCACAACGGCGATGAGCGGCGCGTTCTTTACGGATTTGTTCGGCAGCAACACCGCGGATATGGACGTTCGGGCGCTGCTGCACGGCTATAACCTGATGAGCTGGGACAACGAAACCGGCACGTACCAGATCAACGACAGCGTGGTCGCGGGCATGGCCGTCTCCAGGGACGCGCAGAACAACCGCGTGTACACGTTCGACCTCTACGGCGATTTGAAGTTCTCCGACGGGAGCGCGATCACCGCGAAGGATTATGCGTTTTCCATCCTGCTGACGGCCTCGCCGGAGCTGGCGAAACTGGGCGGGCAGTCCGCCGCCGTCGGCGCGATTCTGGGGATGGATGCGTACCAGTCCGGCAAATCGTCCGTCCTGCGCGGCGTGCGCCTGCTGAGCGACACGCAGATGTCCATCACGATCAGCAAGGCCTACGAGCCGTATTTCTACGAGATGGCGCTGTTTGATTACAGCCCGTATCCCATCAGCGTCCTTGCGCCGGGCTGCAAGGTGGTCGATACCGAAAAGGGCGTGGGCATTGTCAACGCCGGCGGCACGGGCACCGCGATTTTCACCGCGGCGCTGCTTCAAAAGACGATTCTGGACGCGGCCACCGGCTACATGAGCCACCCGTCCGTCGTCAGCGGCCCGTACACCCTGACGAGCTACGACGCGCAGAGCGGCACGGCCAGCTTTGCCATCAACCCGTATTACAAGGGCAACGAGGACGGCGAAAAGCCGACCATCGAAACCATCGTCTATCGCACGGTCGCCAACGACGAGGCCATCGACCTGCTGCTCAGCGGCGAAGTCGATCTGCTCAACAAGATGGTGGCCGCCGATACGATCAGCAAGGGGATTCAATCCACTGCGGATCAGCCGTTCTCCGTGGCGAACTACCCGCGCAGCGGCCTGAGCATGATCAGCTTTAGCTGCGAGCGCCAGACGGTCTCCGGCAAGGCGGTTCGTCAGGCGATTGCGAATTGCTTCGACCGCGACGCGCTGGTGAAGGCCTACACGGGCAACTTCGGTCTGAAGGCCAACGGCTATTTCGGCATCGGCCAGTGGATGTATCAGCTCGCCGCGGGCACGATTCAGCCGCCCGTCGCCGATCTTCCGGCCAACGCGACCGCCAAGGAGACCGCGGCTTACGAGAAGACCGTCGCCCAGTGGGACGCGCTGTCCCTCGACAAGCTCAAGGATTATCCGCTCGACCTCGATCAGGCGGCCAAGCTGCTGGATCAGGACGAATGGCGGCTCGGCAAGGACGGCATCCGCGCCAAGAAGATCGACGGCAAGACCGTCGCGCTCGACCTGACGCTGATTTATCCGGAGGGGAACGCCGTGGGCGACGCGCTGAACGCGACGCTGGCGGAAAACCTCGCGGCCATCGGCGTCCGCCTGACGGTCAAGGCCGTTCCGATGAACGAGCTGCTGGATATCTACTACCGCCGCGTGGCGCGCGACTGCGACATGATCTATCTGGCGACGAACTTCGGCACCGTCTTCGACCCGAGCACGACGTACTCGACGGACGAGGCCTACGTGAAGACCGTCAACCGCACGGGCATTCGCGATAAGAAGCTCGCCCAGCTCGCCGTAGACATGCGCAAGACGGAGCCGGGCGACGTGCTGAGCTACTGCCAGAAGTGGGTCGCCTTTCAGGAGCGCTGGACGGAGGTTCTGCCCGCGATCCCGGTCTACTCCAACGTGTACTTTGATTTCTACACGACCCGCCTGCAAAACTACCGCGTGACGGAAAACCAGACGTGGACGCAGGCCATCGTCGGCGCAACGCTGACGCAGACAGCGGAATAACAAAAACCCCCGCCGGGAGGGATTTCCTCTCGACAGTCTGAGCTATTCTCCCCCTTCGGGGGGAGAATAGCTTTTTGTCTACAGTCTGAGGCGGGCTAGGCGGGATGATCCCGCCTTTTTTTGAAAACGAAAAAAATGTTAAAAAAAACAGCCTCTTTTTATTCAAACGGTATTGATGAAAGCGTTTTCATGTGATATTATTCGATTAACAAAGGAAAACGCTTTCATTGTGTGCAGAGAAAGGAGGAAAAGAAGACGAATCTGTTTTCGTTGGAAGGGAAGAACGCGGTGGTTACCGGGTGCGCGACCGGCATCGGTCAGGGCCTCGCTGTGGGGCTGGCTAAGGCGGGCGCAAAAATCCTGGCGTTTGACATCGCGGATCTTTCCGAAACAAAGCAAAAAGTGGAAGAGGTCGGAGGTGAATGTCAGCTTTACCATGTAGATTTATCAAACAGCGCCATGATCGACGAAGTATGGCATTTGGCTGTTGAAGAAAATCAACATATTGATATCCTGTTTAACAACGCGGGCATGCAGCATCGCGAAAGCGTGTTGACCTATCCGGAAGACGTGTTCGACCGCGTGATTGCCGTCAATTTGAAATCCGCGTTTCTGATGGCGCAAAAGGCAGCGAACCATTTTAAGGAAAGGGGCTGCCGTGGCAAAATCATCAACACGGCTTCTCTGTTTTCGACGTTTGGCGGCGTGGATGTCAGCGGCTACACCTGTTCCAAGGGCGGCATGCTTTCCCTGACGCGGGCGCTGTCCAACGAGCTGGCGCCGTATGGCATTTGCGTCAACGCGCTGGCGCCGGGCTACATCCTGACTGGATTGACTCGGGCGGTTTACAACAATCCCGAAAAAAGCAGGCCGATCAACGAGCGCATCCCCATGGGGCGCTGGGGCAATCCGGACGACTTTGAAGGCATTGCCGTTTTTCTGGCCTCGCAGGCTTCTGATTATATCACCGGCGCCATGATCCCGGTGGACGGCGGATATACCGCAAGATAATGAAAGGAAGAAGAACATGAAAAAAAGAATGATCGCCATTGCGGCGTCTATGATGATGGTGCTCGGGCTCGGCACGGCGATGGCCGACGATACGATTACCCTCCGTCTCTCCAACAACCAGCCGGATGGCAACGTGACGACGCAGGCGTGCGAGTGGTTCGCCGAGCAGGTGAAGGAACGCACGAACGGCCGAATCGAGATTCAGGTGTACAACAACGGCACGCTGGGCGACGCGGTTTCCTGTCTGGAGCAGGCGCAGTATGGCGGCATGGATATCATCAAGGCCGACCTTTCCACGATGACCAACTTTGTCGATGATTACAACGCGCTGATGATGCCGTATATCTACACCGATCTGGAGCATTTCTGGAAGGTGCACGGCGGCGAAATCGGCATGGGCATCCTCCGCGGCGACGCGATGAAGAATGTCGGTCTCTACGGCCTGACGTACTACGATGCGGGCTCCCGCTGCTTCTTCAGCTCCAAGCCGATTCATTCCCCGGCGGATATGAAGGGCATGCTGGTTCGCGTGCAGGAATCCGAGCTGATGATGTCCATGGTTGAAAAGCTGGGCGCAAGCTCGATCGCCATCGCGTATTCCGAGTGCTACTCCTCCCTGCAGACCGGCGTTTGCGACGCGGCGGAGAACTCCATCGTCAATTATCTGGACATGTCCTTCTATGAGGTCGCTCCGTATTACATCAAGGACGACCACACCCGTTCGGCCGACATTCTGGTTATGAGCCAGAAAACCCGCGAAAAGCTGAGCGAAGAGGATCTTGCGATTATCGACCAGACCGCGCTGGATTCCTGGGAATACCAGAAAGAGCTCTGGGCCAACGCGGAGAAGGAAAACGAGCAGAAGCTGCTGGACACGGGCAAGGTTGAAATCTACACCCCGACAGACGAGGAAGCGGCTGAATTCCGCGACGCCTGCACACCGATCTGGTACAGCTACGAAGGCGGCAAGTACACCGACCTGGTTGATCAGATTCAGGCCGCGGCCGAATAAAAAAACATGGAGAGGACGGAGCGGAAATGCGTATCCGCTCCGTCCTTTTTCTCTGACAGGGAATAGGAGTTGAAATCGCGTATGACGGAAAAGCTGAAAAAAACGCTTCTATTGATTTACAGGTGGATTTACAGAATCATATTCGGCTACGCGCGGATCTCGCTTGTCGCCGTGGTGGGCATTGTCAGCGCGCAGGTTGTGGCCAGAAACATTTTCAAATCCAATATCCGCTGGAATCAGGAAGTCGCGCTGCTCCTGACCATCTGGATGGCTTTTCTGGGGCTGAGCATCGGCGTGGACAAAGGGCTGCATATCAAGGTGGAGCTGTTCTTCAGCATGTTTCCCAAAGCCGTTCAGAAGGCGCTGGATTGCCTGAACCGGATTCTGCTGCTGCTGGTGGGCGTGTTTTTCACCTATTACGGCACGGCCCTCATCCTTTCGACGACACATTCTAAAATGACGGTCACGCGCTGGCCGGCCTGCGTGATGTATCTGATGATTCCGGTTGCGGGCGTCACGATGATCTATTTCGTGCTGATGAAGATGCTGGGCATCGAAGACGAAACGGACGCGCAAAAGAAAGGAGAAGCCTGAACATGAACGGTATCGCCATTGCGATTTTGCTTCTGACCTTCGTTTTTCTGCTGGTCATCAAATGCCCGATCACGTTTTCCATGGTCATTTCCACCAGTCTGGCCATGCTGTATCTGGATATTCCGGTTATGACGATGGTGCAGCAGATGTGCAAGCAGCTCAATTCGTTTACCCTGCTGGCTATTCCGTTCTTTATCCTGATGGGCGAGCTGATGGCGCAGGGCGGCATTTCGAGCCGTCTGCTGAAATTTGCGGATGTGTGCGTCGGCCGTTTTACGGGCGGTCTGGCGCATGTCAACGTGCTGGCCTCGATGCTCTTCGGCGGCATTTCCGGTTCCGCCATTGCGGACGTCTCCTCGCTGGGCGTCATTGAAATCCCGATGATGACGGACGCGGGCTATGACGTCGATTTTTCAACGGCTGTCACGGTGACGAGCGCCTGTCAGGGGCTGATTATTCCGCCGTCGCACAACATGGTGCTCTATGCCATGGTTGCGGGCGGCGTATCGGTCGGCAAGCTGTTCTGCGCGGGATATGTGCCGGGCATTCTGCTGGGCGTGAGCCTGATGGTCTGCTGCTACTTCATCTCCAAGAAGAAAAGTTACGGCAAGGGGAAAAAGCTTCCGCTGAAGGAAGCGCTGGCCGTGACTAAAGATACGGTGCTGGCCATGCTGGCAATGGTCATCGTCATCGGCGGTGTTTCCGCCGGCGTCTTCACGACGACGGAATCCGCGGCGATTGCCTGCCTGTACTGCGCGTTTATCGGCCTGTTCGTGTACCGTCAGATGACGCTCAAGGATATTCCGGCCATTCTGGGTCGAACGGTCAAAACCCTTGCGATGATCTACGGCCTGATCGCGGCGGCGGGCGCCTTCGGCTGGATGATGACGTACCTGAACGTGCCGCAGATTGCGACCAACTTCCTGCTCAGCGTGAGCACGAATAAATACGTCATCCTGCTGCTGATTAACATCATCCTGCTCGTGCTCGGCTGCTTTATGGATTTGACGCCGCTGGTGCTCATTATGACGCCGATTCTGCTGCCGGTGGTCAAGAGCTTCGGCATGGATCCGGTTCAGTTCGGCGTGGTGATGATGCTCAACCTCGGCATCGGCCTGTGCACGCCGCCGGTCGGCACGGCGCTCTTTACGGGCTGCGCGATTGCGGGGCGCAAGATCGAGAGCGTTTCCAAAGCGACGCTGCCGCTGTATGTTCCGATGCTGGTTGTGCTGCTGCTGGTCACCTATATTCCGGGGCTGACGATGGCGCTGCCGAATCTGCTGATGAAGTAAACGGGGGACGCTTATGAAAACGGCATTGGTAACCGGCGGAAGCCGGGGAATCGGGCTGGCCATCGCCCTTGAACTGGGGCGATCCGGCTATGCGGTGGCCATCATGGCGACCAAGCCGGAATCCGCCTATCCGCAGAGCACGCAGAAGCTGCGCGAGGCCGGCGTTTCGTACAGCTGGCACGCGGGCGATATCGCAAACACCGAAGATCGGCTCCGCGTGGTGGACGAGGTGGCGGCGCGGCACGGCCGGATCGACGTGCTGGTCAACAACGCAGGCGTTGCGCCGAAGGAGCGCAGCGATTTGCTCCAAATGACGGAAGAGAGCTTTGATTACGTCGTGGGCACCAACACAAAGGGCAACATGTTTATGACCCAAGCGGTGGCCCGCCGGATGATACAGGCCAGGACGCCCGGCATTATCGTCAATATTTCTTCCTGCTCGGCGGAGGTCTCTTCGGTCAACAGGGGCGAATACTGCGTGTCCAAGGCGGGCATATCCATGCTGACCCGGCTGTTTGCTGATCGGCTGGCCGGCGAGGGCATCCGCGTTTATGAGGTTCGCCCCGGCGTGATTCAAACCGACATGACCGCCGCCGTGCAGGAAAAATACAACCGCCTGATCGAAGAGGGAGCGTTCCCCATCGCGCGGTGGGGGCAGCTGGAAGACGTGGCGCGCGCGGTTCGGGCCTTCTGCTCGGACGACTTCGCGTATACAACGGGAAATTACATGGATGTGGACGGCGGATTTCACATTCGCCGCCTGTAAATGGTGAGGATATGGAAGAAAAGAAGGCAGAAAAGAGCGTCGTTTTCAGGCGGTATCACACGATCGTCGTCGGAAGCGGCGCGGCGGGGCTGAATGCGGCGCTTCGCCTGCATGAAATGGGGCAGATGGACATCGCCATCATCACCGAAGGGATGCGAATGGGCACTTCCCGAAATACGGGATCGGATAAACAGACCTATTACAAGCTTTCTTTGGGCGGAGAGGTTCAGGACAGCGTGCGCCAAATGGCCGCTACGCTGTTTGAGGGCGGCTGTGTGGACGGCGATATCGCGCTGGCGGAAGCGGCCAATTCCATTCGTTCCTTCTTCCATCTGGTCGAGCTTGGGGTTCCGTTCCCGATCAATGAAAGCGGCGAATACATCGGCTATAAAACGGATCACGATCCCATCAACCGCGGGACGTCGGCCGGGCCGTACACGTCCAAATACATGACGGAAGCGCTCGAAAAGCGGGTGACGGAGGCGAAGATCCCCGTCTGGGATCGCCATCTGGCGGTACGCCTGCTGACCCGCATGGAAAACGGGGAAGCGGCGGCGGCGGGCGTGATTGCGCTCGATCTTTCCGCGCCGGAGGATGCGCAGCTCGTCGTCTTTGCGGCCGCGAACGTGGTCTGGGCCACGGGCGGCGAAGCGGGCATGTATCAGGCCAGCGTATATCCCTACGCGCACAGCGGCGCGACGGGGCTTCTGTTCGAAGCGGGCGCGAAGGGGAAAAATCTGACGGAATCCCAATACGGCGTCGCTTCGACCAAATTCCGCTGGAATCTTTCCGGCTCGTTCCAGCAGTGCCTTCCGCGCTATGTATCGGTGAATGCGCGCGGCGAGGACGAGCGGGAATTTCTGCTGGATGCGTTCAGCACGCCGCAGAACATGCTCAACGCGATCTTCCTCAAGGGCTATCAATGGCCGTTCGACCCCAGAAAGGCCGGGGGAGAGGGTTCTTCCTTCATTGATATCCTGATTTATCAGGAGGAAATCATCCGCGGCCGCCGCGTCTATCTGGATTTTACGCGAAATTCGGCGGCGCTGGAAAAAGACGGAAAGCCCGATTTTTCCGGTTTGTCGGAGGAAGCGAGGCGCTATCTGGAAAACTGCGGCGCGCTGCTGGAAACGCCGTTCAAGCGGCTGGCCAGAATGAATCCGCCGTCGATTCAAACCTATCTGGATCACGGCATTGATCTGTCCAGAGAGAAAATCGCGGTCTCCATCTGCGCGCAGCACAATAACGGCGGCGTCGCCGGAAACGAATGGTGGGAGAGCGAAATCAACCGCCTGTTCCCCATCGGCGAGGTGAACGGCAGCCACGGCGTGTATCGGCCGGGCGGAACGGCGCTGAACGCCGGTCAGGTCGGCGGTCTCCGCGCCGCGCAGTATATTGTGCACCATGACGCGCCGTCCGTGCCCGAACGGGAAGCGTTTCTCTGCGAACAGGCCGAGGCCATCGGCGAAATCCAGCGGCTCATCGAGGAGACCGGCTGTCAGCAGCCGATCGACGTGAAGCAGGAAACAGAAGCGCTTCGCCGCCGAATGACCCAATACGGGGCGTTTATCCGTTCTCAGGAGGGCGTCGAAACGGCGCTGCGAGAAAACAGGGCGCAGCAAAGCCGCCTGAGCCGGGCGCACGGGCTGACGGACAAGCGCAGGCTGCCGGATTTTTTCCGCCTGCGGGAGCTTTTGATCGCCCAGTTCGTATACCTGAGCGCGATTGACGACTATATAAGGCAAATAGGTGTTTCCAGAAATTCCTATTTAGTGTATAATAAAAATGGTACCTTGCCGCATGAAGGGGTGGCGGAATGTTTTCGAAACGTCACAAAACAGACGGATACCGCGCGCCTTCAGGAAATCGTCTATGATCGAAAAACGGAATCGTGCCGCGTAACGTGGCGGCCGGTTCGGGGGCTTCCGGACAGCGATCAATGGTTTGAAACGGCATGGAAAAAATACAGGGAAGGCGATACGTTTCATCGTCGCTGAAGGCGGATCGCACGGGGGAAGATGACATGGCTGGAATCAAAGATGTAGCCGAGTATTGCGGCGTATCGCTCAGCACGGTATCCAGAACGATGACCGGCAGCGCGAAGGTTTCGCCCGAAACCCGCCAAAAGGTGCTTCAGGCGGTTAAAAAACTGAATTATAAGCCGAACATGACGGCGCAGATGCTCAAATCCGGCAGTGCGCGCCTAATTGGCCTGATTATTCCGGACATCGTCAACCCCTATTATCCGCAGATTGTCAAAACGCTTGAAGATTTGGCCATGGAAGCCGGGTATTCCATTATTCTTTGCGACGCGCAGGGCGACGCAAAGCGGGAAAAAAATTATTTTGAAACGCTTCAGCGCCTATGCGTAGACGGTATTCTTTACGTTCCGTCCACGGAAGACGTCGAATTTGTTCGGGAATACGCCGAGCGAATCGCCATGGTCATCATCAACCGCACCTTTGATATCAACGCGCCCTGCATCAACATCTGCAACGAAGAGGCGACAAACATCGCCATCCGCTATCTGCTGAATATGGGACATCGAAAGATTGCCCTCTACATGAATAATACGCATCGGCAGTACAACGTCGAGCGGCTGCGCGGCTGCGAAAAAGCCTTTGAAGACGCCGGCGTGACGGATTATAAGCCGTTTATCCAGCGGGATCTTGATGAAGACGACATCTATGAAAAAACCGTCCGGCTGATGAATCTGCCGGACAGGCCAACCGCCGTCTTTATGTTCAACGACAACATGGCCTTCGGCGTCTATCGGGGCATCTTGGATTGCGGCCTGCACATCCCGGATGATGTTTCCGTGATGGGCTTTGACGACATTCCGACGGCCAAGTATATGGCGCCTCCGCTGACGACCATACGCCATGCCACCTACGATACCCTGAAGGTGATTTTCAATAACCTGATGTATCAAATCAACACGCGCGAGTTCGGCGAAGGCTCGATTACCTATTATAAGGCGAAGCTGGTTGAGCGGCAATCCGTCAGGCGAATCGAGAACGCCGAGCCGGAAGGAGAATAACCATGGAAAAGGTTCATATTTTTGATCTGGAAGGAACGCGATTCCCGGCCGGCCGGCGCACGCGCGTCGTCATCGGCCAGAACGGGGCGATAACGGGGGACAAGTTTTGTCAGGGCTATGTGGTCATTGACCCGAACGGCAAAATTCCCGAGCACGAGCACGAAACGGTCGAATCCTACACGATCATCAAAGGCACGGGTCGGATGACGGTGGACGGAGAAACGCAGGCCATCAGCCCTGGCGACTGCGTGTTTATTCCCTCCATGAAGAAGCATGCGCTCGTAAACACCGGCAGCGAGGACATGCATATGATTTTCGTCTATGCGCCCAGCGTCATTGTCGATCATTGGGCGCAGGAAAAGCGCGGAGAGCTGAAATAAACGCCTCCGCCCGGTTCTAAATCCATAACGCAGACAAGACTTCGCGAAATTCACGTTTCACGAAGTCTTGCTGTTTTTTCTGTTTTTCTCGCGGTTTCAGCCGCTTTCCGCGCCCGTCACTTCACCAGCAGCATGGTCAGGTCGCACACGTTGGTGCCCGTGGGGCCGGTGACGATCAGGCCGTCCGTTTGGCGCAGAAGGTTGTAAGCGTCGTTATCGGCCAGCGTCTTTTCGATGGAAAGCCCCTTTTCGCGGCAGCGCGCGGCAAATTCGCCGGTCACAAGGCCGCCCGCCGCGTCGGTCGGGCCGTCCGTACCGTCCGAGCCGACGGAGAAAATCAGGGTGTTCGGCAGGCCGTCGATCCCCGCCGCGGCGGCGACCGCCAGCTCCTGATTGCGCCCGCCCTTGCCCTTGCCGCGCAAATGCACGACGGTTTCGCCGCCGAGGATCACGGCGCAGGGCGCGCCGAGCGGCTGGCCGCTCTGACGGATTTCCCGCGCGACGGACGCAAGCATCGCGCCCGCTTCCCGCGCCTCGCAGTTAAGCGTCGTCGTCAGCGTCAGCGTGCGATAGCCCAGCGCCTCGGCCGAGGCCTTCGCCGCGTCGCAGAGGGCGCGGACGTTGCCGGTGATCTGCGTCTCCACGTTATGAAGCTGCTTGGGCGTTTCCGTTTGCAGCGCGGGCAGGACGTGCGGCGGGATGACCAGATGATAGCGCTCGATGAGCTGCTCGACGTCCCGGCAGGTGGAGCTATCCGGATAGCACGGCCCGGAGGCGATGGAATCCAGCGAATCGCCGAGCACGTCGCTGAGCACGATGGCCAGCACATGCGCGGGCGCGCAGCGCTGGGCAAAGCGGCCGCCCTTGACGGCGGAAAGATGCTTGCGGATGGTGTTGATCTGCACAATGTCCGCGCCGCAGGCCAGAAGCTGCCGCGTGATCTCCGCGCAGTCGTCCAGCGTCACGCCTTCAAGCGGCTGCTCAAAGAGCGCCGAGCCGCCGCCGGAGACCAGGAAAATCACCTCGTCCTGCGCGGTCATGCGATCCGCCAGCGCAAGCGCCGCCCGCGTCGCCGCCACGCCGGCCTCGTCCGGAATCGGGTGGGCGGCCTCGTAGATGGTCATGCGCGGGATATCGCCCTCGCTGTGGCCATATTTGGTGATGACAATGCCCTCGCGGAGGTTCTCCCCCAGCGCCTTTGCCGCCGCGTTCGCCATGCGCCACGCGGCCTTTCCGATGGCGATCACGGTAACGGGGCGGTCAAAACGCCGCCCTTCCAGCGCGCGGTAAACGGCGGCGTCTGGCAGAACCGCCCGAATCGAATCGTCAATGATGCGTTTTGCATCTTCCGTCATATGCATGACGACCTCCTTGTTTTTGGATAATCATTGAGAAAAAAGCAAATTCTGCACAAAACGCGGGCGCGCAATGCGCGCCCCTACGGGGACGGCAGTACAATGATGCAGTTGCTTTTTTTCGCAACG
>OLOX01001752.1_pt1 | contig 19559 bp, 19 predicted proteins | sample 1672091 | NCBI WGS metagenome assembly OLOX01 (sample SAMEA3136644, study PRJEB25190) | human gut metagenome | reverse complement strand
CGAACGCCGCCCACGGGGCAAGGTTCTCGCCCTCGTTCTGCGAGGGAAGGCGGCCTGCGGTGTCGCCGATCTCAATGCCGGTCGGGGAGCCGAGGCCGAATTTCGCGTAATACTCGCGCAGCGTGTCCATGCCCATGCGGTAGCCCATTTCGGCGAAGAAATAGTTGCAGGAATTCATGATTGCACCGCGGACGTTGAGCGAGCCATGGCCGCTGCGCTTCCAGCAGTAGGTGTAGCTCGCGGAGTAGCCGGGGTACGTCCACTTGCCGGAGTCGTAGATCTTTTCGCGCACGGTCGTCGCGCCGGATTCGAGCGCGGCGATGGCCGTCAGCGGCTTCAAGGTCGAGCCGGGGGCGTATTTTCCCTGCGTGGCACGATCCCACATCGGCTGCAAGGGGTCGGTGGAGAGCTCTGCAAGGTCCTGACGGAACGTCGAGAGGGAATAGGTCGGATACGACGCGAGCGCCAGCACGTCGCCCGTGCCGACCTGCACGACGGCCACGGCCGCGCCGCGGTCGATGCCGTCGGATTTTGTCATGGAAGAGACGGTATTTTTGAGCGCCTCCTCCACCTGTGCCTGAAAGTCGATGTCGATCGTCAGCGCCACGGTGGAGCCGGGCTTCGGCTCGACAGAGTAGAGCTCGCCGGTGATCTTGCCGGAGTCGTTGTCGAAGGTCACAAGGCGCTTGCCCGCGTTGCCGTGGAGATAGTCTTCAAACGCATTTTCCACGCCGGAGATGCCGACGGTGCTCGCGAGCGTGTAGCCGTCCTTATCCTTATAATCGTCCCAGTCCTGAATGCTGCCGGTGTAGCCGAGGACGTGGGCGGCGTAGTCGGTCTCGTAAACGCGCACGGACGAGGTATCCACCTGCACGCCGGCATAGTTGCCATCCTTGATGAGGGAAATGAGCGAAACATCCACGTCGCTCGCAAATTCGAAGGTCGTGGAGCCGTTCATCTTGGCGGAAGCGAGGGAGTAGCGCAGCCCGATGAGCGTGCGCACCGTGGAATTCGGGAGCGTTTCGTCGATCCCGTACTCGCTGCGCAGCTTCAGATACAGCGCAGAGCCTGTCAGCGTAGTGGGGAGGCCGTCGTCGCCGACGTTCTTTTCATTGAGCCACTTGAGCGAGACGAGGTATTTGACGAGCGTTTTCGCGCTGCCGTTCGCGGTGTCGTAGGCGTAGGGCGAGGTCCTGGCGAGCGGAAGCGCGTCCTTAATTTCAACGCCCTGCGCGTTCATCAGTTCGATGACGCGCAGCAGCGCGTCGTTGAGCTCGTCGGAAGAGACGAGCGAGGAATCAAAATTCAGCGTGTAGACCGCGCGGTTCGACACGAGCACCTTGCCGTTGCGGTCGGTGAGGATGCCGCGCGAGGCCTTGACGGTCTCGGTCTTGGCATTCGTGCGGATGGACTTGTCGAGGTAATCGTCGCCGTTGACGATCTGTGCGTCAAAGAGCGTGATAACGAATATGAGCGCGCAGAGAAACATCGCCGCGCCGAGCGCAATCAGGCGGCGGGTAAAGCGTTTGGGATCCATAGTGGCCTCCTTTCCTTGAGGCTTGGGGAAAATGGGGAAAATCAGTCGGGGAAGATGCGGCGGATGGCGCGCAGCGCCGGATAGACCGGCAGAAGAAGCAGGCACGAGAGCGCCGTTTCGCGCGCGAACAGGTGCAGCATTGGCAAAATGGCGGTCGAGCCGCTGCGCGGCAGCAGCGCGAACGCCTGCAAGAGGTCAACGAGCAGAAATGTCAGCACGGTCGAGAGCAGCGCACGGGCAAAGCCCTGCTGCAATAAGCTGCTGACAACGGTCGAAATGAGCAAAGCCGCAAGCGTGAACGCGATCGTGTACAAGCACGCGAATGGCGCGGGGAGCACAAGGTCGCACAGCGCGCCGAAGACGATGCCCGCGATGACGGACGAGCGCGGCAGCTCGAACGATGCCATGACCGCCAAAATGACGGGCGGCAGAAAGGGGATGACGCCGAAAAACGTCATCGACCCGAGAAGCAGCCGCCGCAGGAAAAAGAGCGCCGCGGCGGCGAGCGCGTAAAACGTCCACTTAAGCGCGGTGGTTTGGGTGAGATTCATGCGCGCCTCCCTCAGTCGACAATGTCGTAGTCCGTGATGACGAACACCTCGGTCAGGGCGTTAAAGTCCATCATGGGCGTGAGGACCGCGTAGCGGGCAAGGCCGTCGTCGCCGGTCTGGAGCGATTCGACCGAGCCGATGACAAGGCCGCTCGGGTAATATCCGCCAAGGCCCGACGTGACGATCTGGTCGCCGATGAGCACCTCGTCGTCCGACGTGAGGTACGAGAGCTTCAGTTTGCCCTGACCCATCAGGGCGAAATCACCCTCCGCCACGGCGACCTCGCCGGTGCGGAAGATGCGCGCGCCGAGCTCGGTGTCCGTGTCGATGACGGTCAGCACCGTCGACCAGTTGAGGCCGACCTCGGAAATGACGCCGACGAGATACCCCTCGGCGCTGACGACGCAGTCGCCCACGGCGATGTCCTGATCGGTGCCGTGGTTGAGAGACAGCGACGACGTCCAGCTGCTCTCGCTGTGGGCGAGCACGGCGGTGGAGACGAACGTGAAGTCGCGCCGCTGCTGCTGGAGCTTCAAAAGCTCGCGCAGGAGCTTATTTTCCTCGCTGTCGGCCTGCGCCTGACGCTGCTGGGCGCGAAGGTCCGCGACCTCTTTTTTGAGCGCCGCGTTTTCCTCCTTGAGCGCGGTCGTGTCCTCGTAATACTGGCGCTTGTCGGCCGCCCAGTCGCTCACGGCGGTGGCGGCGGCGCGGAACGGGTACGTCAGCACGCCCGCGATGTTTTCAAGCACCGAGGACGTCGAGGAAAAGTAGGTCAAAAGGCTCAATGCCACGGCGACCGCCGCGGCGACGGCCAGAATGCGCAGCCCGTGCTGACGGAAAAATTCTTTCAAGGCTTACCCTCCTTTCATCGTAGGGCAGGGGAGAGGTTAGAGGAGCTTGACGCCAAAGCGCGCGAGCACTAAGCCAAGCTGCTCGACGGGCAGACCCATGACGTTGAAAAAGTCGCCGTCGATGCGCTCGACGAAGAGCGCGCCGCGGCTCTGCACGCCGTAGGCGCCGGCTTTGTCCATCGGCTCGCCGGTTTTGATGTAGGCACGGATCTCGTCATCCGTCATCGGGCGGAAAAAGACGCGCGTGGACACGGCGAAGCGCTCTTCCTGCGCGCCGCGGCGAACGCTCACGCCCGTGCAGACCGTGTGAGCGCGGCCGGAAAGCGCGCGCAGCATGCGCAGCGCGTCGGTCTCATCGTGCGGCTTGCCGAGGCGGTCATTGCCCAAAAAGACCATCGTGTCCGCCGTGATGATGAGATCGTCGGGCGCGCAGAGCGCGGCGGCAGCGTCACACTTCTTCTTTGCAATGTAGCGCACCGTGTCCTCGGGAGAAAGACCTTCCGGATAGCTCTCGTCAATGTCGAGCGAGAGGGTCTTAAAGTTCTCCACGCCGATGCGGGCGAGCAGCTCCTGACGGCGCGGGGATTGAGATGCCAAAACGATTGCCATGATATTGCCTCACTATTTGATGATAAAAAGTATAATCAAGATAAAAAATTACAATTTGGATTCATTCTGCGCCGCGGTAGAAGAGACCGCGCGTGATATTTTCCGGCGCATCGACCGTCTCGCCCTGATACGCGCGCAGCACGCGGACGCATTCAGAGGCGCTCTCGGTCGTGAAGCGGAGCTGCGCAAAGCGCAGACCGAGCGACTGCCAGTCCTGCGATTTGTCCGCGAGATAAAGAATCTTTCCGTTCTCGATCTCGCTGCGGCAGCCCCACGCGCGCAGCACGGGGAAGTGCTCGCCGCGCCGGTCGGTCAGCTCCGGCGCGCTTGCACACGCGCCGTCGCAGGGAACGGAGGCGGGGCGCTCGGTAAAGTATCGACAGCCGGACTCGTTTGCATTCAGGCAATTCTCCGTGACCATGAGGGGGAGCCTGCCGTAGACGATGGCCTCGCAGGGCAGGCACTTGCTGAGGTCCCGAATCTGCGCGTCGCGCAGCTCGAACGAGACGCACGCGCTCGAAAGTCCCTGTTCTTTCCAGAAAGCGAGCGCGGCGGAGTTGTAGACGTTCAGCGCCCAGTCGCCGTGGAGCGCTGCATCGAGTCCGCGCACGAGCGAGAGATGGCCGAGGTTGGCGAGCGACACGCCCGTGACGCCTTTTTTGGCGGCGTCCTCGAGCAGCGCGCGCAAAATAGGCTCGTCCTGTGTGCGGTAGATGCGCGGCAGCACCGCGAAAAATTCCGTCCTGCCGAGATACGGCGAAAGGTCGAGCTGGGGCAGCAGCTCGACAGGCACATACACCCGCGCGGGAGCGAGCGCGATCAGTTCCTCACTCAGCTGCTCGGCCCTGTGGAGGGAGACGGTCAAAAGCGGCTTTTCCGCGCTGTTTTTGACCGTCGTTGGCGGGACAAAGCCGAACGCGCGGCGCTCGGGCGCGGCGGTGCGAAGCGCTTCCATCTGCGCAAGCGCTTCGCGGCGCAGGGCGTTGAGCGCGCCCGCGCTGACGGCGAGGCCACCGTCGAGTGCGACGGCGCACTGCGCCGCCGAAAACGCCGTGCCGCCGGTTTTCTTGAGGCGCGTTTCGACCTCTTCCGCGGTGACGGCGCGGCTGCGCGCCGCCTCGGGCACTGCGCCGGTGACGGTCACGCGGTGGCCGTCTGCGTCCTCGGCTGTCAGGTGCATCGGCTCTCCGGCGCGGATGGTGCAATTTAATGCGAGCGGCACAAGCCGCAGATTTTCCTTTTCATAGCGCGCGCGAATCTCGCTGAACCAGTCCTCGGGCCATCTTGCGTTTTCGGGCCGCGTGCCAAACATCTCACGTCCGCGCACGCCGCGGTAGTACCCCTCGGTAAAGCCGTCGCGCGAGAAAGCGAGGGCGAGCTTTTTCTGCTCGTCCTTCGTCGGCGTGCGATGCTCGCGCAGAAGGCGCGCGTAGATCTCCGTCACGGCGGCGACATATTCCGGCCGCTTCATGCGCCCTTCGATCTTGAGGCACGCGACACCCATATCCATCATCTCCGGCACGAAGGGCGCGAGGTTCGCGTCCTTTAAGCTCAGCGGATGGCCGTCCGCCCTGCCGGAAAAGCCGTAGGGCAGACGGCAGGGCTGGGCGCAGGCGCCACGGTTGCCGCTGCGCCGCCCGATGACGGCAGACATCTCGCACTGGCCGCTGTAACACATGCACAGCGCACCGTGGACAAAAGTTTCGATCTCGATGGGGCTTTTTTGGCAGATTTCGGCGATCTCCCCGCGCGAAAGCTCGCGCGCGAGCACCGCGCGCGTCATGCCGAGTTGGGCTGCTTCTTTGACGCCCGAAAGCGTGTGCAGGCTCATCTGTGTCGAGGCGTGCAGCGGCACGTCGGGAATGATTTTTTGCAGCGTCGCCAGAACGCCCCAATCCTGCACCAGGATCGCGTCCACGCCGCACTCCGACGCGGTGCGCGCCTCCGCGGCAAGCGCGGGGAGCTCGCGGTCGGTGACGAGCGTGTTGAGCGTCAGATAGACCTTCACGCCCCGCAAATGGCAATAAGAAACCGCCGCGCGGAATTCCTCATCGGAGAAGTTCCTCGCGCTGCGGCGCGCGTTGAACGCGCCAAAGCCCATATACACGGCGTCCGCACCGCTCTGTACGGCGGCAACAAGCGCCTCCTGCCCGCCCGCGGGCGCTAACAGCTCCGTCGTCAAGGCTTACTTTTTCTGCTGCTGGAGCTTGAAGATCTCGCGCTTGAGTTCGCTGACCTCGTTTTTGGCCTGGCTCGCCTCGTCGAGGTACTGCTTGACCTGACGGCGCAGCGCGTCGCCGGCCTCGCGCTCTTTGAAGAGCTCGTCGGTGATGTTCACGGCGGTCAGCACGGCGGCGTCCGTGCGGCCGACCTTGGCAGCGTCGAGCAGCTCGCTCATTTTGTCGTTGACGTAGGAGCCGACCTTCTGCATATAGGAGGGGGCTTCCTCGGCGACAAAGGTGTATTCCTCGTCGCAGATGGAGATCGTGATGCGGTTTTCCATGATTTGTGTGCTCCTTTCTATTTCGGCGTTGCACAAAAAAGGGCAAATTCCACCCATATAATCTCTAACAGTATAACACGGGAGTGAAAATGTGAAAAGGGGGAAGCAAAAAATTTCATGTTTACGAACGGGAAAATTTCATGTAGAATAATGGAATCGAAAATGGACGAAAGGAGGCGGGGAACATGGCAGGCTATGTGCTGCATTTGAGCACCGAGGAGAACATCACGCTCTCATCGGCGACGGTCAAGCGATTGATCGCGGGTGGCAGCGGCGACGCGGCGCTGCTGTACCTCGCCATCCTGCATGCGCGCGGCGCGGCGGACTCCGGCAAGCTCGCGCGCGAGCTCAAGTGGGACGAAACGCGTCTTCGCGCGGCGGAGCAGGCGCTCTACGAGATGAAGCTCGTCGGCGCGCCGGAGAAGAAGGAGGAAGCGCCCCTTCCGCCGCCCCAGCAGCTCAGCGAGCCGCCCGAGTACACGCGCGAGGACATCGCGCGGAAGCTGGAGGGCGACGGGCGCTTCGCCTGCCTTCTGCGCGAGGTGGAGCACAAGCTCGGCCCGCTCTCGACCCCGTCGGTCAAGAAGCTGTTAGGGCTGTACGAAAATCTGGGTCTGCCCGCGGACGTGGTCTACACGCTCGTCAACTACTGCATCGCGAAAAAGGAGCAGCAGTTCGGCGAGGGGCGGCTGCCCAACATGCGCGAGATCGAAAAAGAGGGCTACGTCTGGGCGCGCAAGGAGCTCTTTTCCATCGAAAAGGCCAGCGAGTACATGAAGCGCGAGCAAGCCCTGCGCGGCAGATACCCCGAGTACATGGCGGCGCTGCAAATGCAGGGCCGCGCAAGCGCGCCGAGCGAGGAAAAGTATCTCTCCGCGTGGGCGGAGATGGGATTTCCCGCCGATACGGTCAGCGAGGCCTACGACCGCACGATCCTGCACTGCCACGAATTCCGCTGGCCGTACTGCAACGGCATTTTGAAGCGCTGGCACGAAAAGGGCCTGCACACGCTCGCCGAAGTGAAGGCTGAGAACGCCAAGGAGCAGAGCAAGCCGAAAAAGAACACCACCGGCGGCAACGCCTGGATGAAGGAATATTTGAATCAGTAACGAAAGCGGGGGAGAAGGATGTCTTACGATGGGCGGCTGATGCGCCAAGCGCTGGCGCGCTTCGACGAGGACAAGCAGCGCCGCGCGGAAAACTTCCGCGCGCGTGAGCGCGCGGTCTATACCAAGTGCCCGCGCATTGAGGAGATCGACCGCGAGTTGTCGCACACGATGGCGAAGATCATCGCCTCCGGCCTGCGCCGCGGGACGGACCCGCGTCCGGCCATTGAGGCGCTGCGGGAGGAAAACCTCAACTTGCAGCAGGAAAAGCGCCTTCTCCTGACGCGCCTGGGTCTGCCGGGCGACTATCTCGAGGAAAAGCCCAAGTGCTCGCGCTGCAACGACACGGGCTTTCTCGGCAGCGAGGTCTGCTCGTGCCTGCGCGGCTATTACGCCAAGGAGCAGAACAAGGAGCTCTCGGGCCTTTTGGACCTCGGCTCGCAGTGCTTTGAAAATTTCAACTTCGACTACTATTCGTCCGTGCCGGACGAGGACCTCGGCGTGTCGCCGCGCACGAACATGGAGCGCGTGTACGACATCTGCCAGGACTACGCGCACGAGTTTTCGCCCAAGAGCGGCAACCTGCTGCTGACCGGCGGCACGGGACTGGGGAAAACGTTCCTCTCCGCGTCCATCGCGCGCGTCGTGAGCGCGAGCGGCCACAGCGTGGTCTACGACACGGCGGGGCACATCTTCGCCCGCTTCGAGGCGCAGAAGTTCGGCCGCGACGACGGCGAGAACGCCGACACCGCCGTGAGCCGCGCGCTCGGCTGCGACCTGCTGATTTTAGACGACCTCGGCACCGAGCTGATGACGAGCTTTGTCCACAGCGCGATGTATCAGATCGTCAACACGCGCCTCATCACGGGGAAGAAGACCGTCATCTCCACGAACCTGAGCCCCGACGAGCTCGGGCGGCGCTACGGCGCGCCGGTGCTGTCAAGATTGCAGGGAGAGTATCAAATGCTGCTCTTTTTCGGCGAAGACATCCGCCGGCAGAAGAGAAAATGAATACAAAATGTAAAAAAGGCTCCGCAGAATACTCCGCGGAGCCTTTTTCTTGCTTTTTACGGCTTGTGGATCACGGCGACGGCGCAGGGCACGCGGCCGGGACAGTAGGCGTAGTCGACATCGTCGTAGCCTGCCGCGGCGATAAACTGCTTATACGTGTCGAACGTGAACTGACGCTTGAAGTCCGCGCCCGCCTTACCGACGGTCGAGGCAAAGCCGCTCGTCTTGCCCTGCTCGCTGCGGTTCATATAGGTCGGGACGATGATCGTGCCGCCGCTGCGGCAGACACGGTCGAGCTCGGCAAGGGCCTTGTACGGCTCGTCGAGCAGGTGGATGACATTCGCGGCGATGACCACGTCGAACTGCCCGTCCGGTTCATCCAAGTGCAGAATATCGGCCTGACGGAACGTGACGTTCGGCAGCGCGCCGTATTTCTTCTTCGCCCGCTTGAGCATGTTGGCGGAGAAGTCCGTCGCGAGAAGCGTCCGGCAGCGCTCGGCGATGGCGCCGGTGAGCAGTCCCGTGCCGCAGGCGCATTCGAGCACCGCGTCGTCTGGTGTGATGCGGGAACTGACGGCGGCAATGAGCGCCTTGTGCGTTTCTTTATTAAAGATGTCGGCGAAGAGGTCATAGACCCCCGCGACGTTGTCCCAGAACATGAGTATTTTCCTCTCAACGTGATTTGTTTTTCTACACGATAGCAGAAACGCGCGGAAAATGCTACTCTCAAGAGAAAGAAAAAACGAAAAATTAAGGGAGAGGATCCTACTTTTTGTGCTTTTTATAAAAAGACTTGCCATCGGCGCACGGGTGGTATATAGTCTTTGTAAAGATTTCGCAAAGAAACTGCATTTTTGCGTTAAGGAGTCGAATGATGAAACGAATTTGGCCGCTGTTTGCCGTGCTGGCGCTGCTGTGCGCGCTGACGATTCCGGCGCTGGCCGCCGCGGGCGGTACGGCGGACGCGGAGCCCGCCGCACAGACAGTGAGCGAGGAAGAGCTCGCGCGCTCGGAGGAGAACACCACCAAGGTGCGCAAGATCTGGGCGGTGGCGGCGCTTATCGGTGTGGCGTGCTTTGGCGGCGCGCTGGGCATGGCGCATTCCGTTGCAAAGGCGGCGAACAACATGGCCGAACAGCCCGAGGCGGCGGGGCAGATCCGCACGTCGATGATGATGGGTCTTGTCTTTATCGAGACGGTCATCATCTATGCGCTGATCATAGCCATCCTGATCATCTTCGTATTGTGACGATAACGAGAAAAGTGGAATAGAGCGGCGGAAGGGGGCAGCACTGTCTCCTTCCGCTGCTCTATTTATTGAAGAAAAAGGGGAGGGGTCAGGGCTCTGTTAAGAAGACGAAAAGATGCTGTAAAGCGGCGGTTAATCATGAAGGAAGACTTGCATTTCCTGCGTGCAGGTGGTATAAATAAGTGCTGCATCCCAAGCAGAAATTGGATGATAGAAACAAAAGGGGGTAGGGCGCGTGGATAAGAAAAAGCGAACGCGCGAGCTGATCGTGTTCGCCGTGATCGTGCTGGCGCTGCTGGCCGGATGTTTGCTCACGCCGTCAGGCGGCGAGAGCGAACCGATCCAGGAGGTCATGCGTGACGCGGTGCTGCACGAGCAGAACAAGGTGAGCCTGTTTGGCCTGATCGAGGTGAACCCGGGGCTCATCTCCGCCTACATCGTGACGGGTATTTTAATAGTATTCGCCCTTGTGTGCCGGCTTTTTGTGATCCCAAAATTCAAATATGTGCCCGGCAGGTTCCAGCTCGTTTTAGAGCAGATCGTCGGCATGTTCGACGGCCTGGCCGAGGGCAGCAGCCCGCACCGCAATAAATTCCTGCGGGCGTACATCTTCACCGCCGGTGTTTACATCTTTGTCAGCACGCTCTTTGAGCTGCTCGGCATTCAGGTGGTGACCACATCAGGCCACGCCGTCAGCCTGCCCGCGCCGCTGTCCGATATCAACGGGGCGATCGCGCTGGGCGTGATGAGCTACGGCGTGATCCTCTTCGGCGGACTGATCGCCGCGGGCGTGAAGGGATTTCTGCACGCGCTCAAGGATTTCTCGCTGCCGATCTCGATGAGCTTTCGACTCTTCGGCGCGCTGCTTTCCGGCGCGCTCGTGACGGAGCTTGTGTATTACTATGCGGCGCTTTCCTATGTGCTGCCGGTCATCGTGGGCGTGATGTTCACGCTGCTGCACGCGCTGATCCAGGCGTATGTTTTAACGATGCTGGTGTCGACGTTCTACGGCGAATCGACCGAAAAGCACGAGAAGAAGCCCAAGGCCAAGAAGGTAAAAAAATCCCGCAGCGAAACGGCTGCCTGAAGAAAGAGGTAAATTTGCCATGAAAACGATGAAGAAATTTGCAGCGCTGATGATGCTGCTGTGCGCGCTGATGATCTGCACCATCCCGGCCCTCGCCGCAAACGAAAGCGGGAGCGACAGCAACGTGACCGAGACCGTGAACGTCACGGCCGGCAGCAACGACAACGACGTGACCTCCGCCAAGGCGATGGGCTCGGGCGTGATGATCGGCATTGCGTGCCTTGGCGGCGCGCTGGCCATGGGCATTGCGGTCGGCAAGTCGAGCGAGGCCATGGCCCGCCAGCCCGAGGCCACAAGTCAGATCAGAACCACGATGATGATGGGCCTTGTGTTTATCGAGACGGTCATCATTTACGCCCTGATCGTGGCGATCCTCATTATCTTCGTCCTTTGATGAAGAACACTCCCAAAAAGGAGGGGCTTTGAATGCCGCTTAATATCAATTTGCAGCAGATCCTGCTGCATGCGCTGAACTTTGTTATCCTGTTCGGCGCGATGTATTTTCTGCTCTACAAGCCTGTGAAGAGCTTTATGGACAGCCGCAAGGCGCACTATGAGAAGATGGACGAGGACGCCAAGGCCGTGCTTGCCGAGGCCGAGAAGACGAAGGCCGGCTATGAAGCGCAGCTCAAGAGCGCCGACGAGGAGATCGCACGCCGCCAGCGCGAGGCGAACGAAGCCTTGCAGCACGCGGTGGACGAGCGCCGCGCGCAGGCCGAGCAGCAGGCGGGCGAGATCGTGCGCAAGGCGCGGGAAGATGCCGCGCGCGAGCATGAGCGCGTGATGGAGCAGGCCAAGGGCGAAATTTCCGAGCTGATGAGCGCCGCGGCGGAAAAGCTGGTGCTCTCCAGCACGTCGGACGCTTACGACAAGTTCCTGGACACGGCGGAGGAGCGCAAGGACAATGGCTGAGCGCACGGAGCATTTAGAGGCCGTACTGCTCTCTGCCGCGCGTCCGTCGCAGGAGCAGGAGAAGCGATTTCTGGCCTTCCTCGCGGAAAAGTACGGCGAGGGCACGACGCTTACCTGGCAAAAGAGTGATGACTACCCCGGCGGTTTCCGCCTCGAGGTGGGCGCGGAGGTCTACGACTGGAGCGCGGGCGGACGCCTGAGCCAGTTCAAGGACGCGCTCGAAAAGCTCGCTGCCACGCAGGGCGACGTTATCCCGCTGCTGAAGGAGACGGTGCTCTCGTGGACGCCGCAGGCCATGGCACAGGAGGTCGGCACCGTTCTGACCGTCGGCGACGGCATTGCCCGCGTGGACGGGCTGGAGGGCGCCGCCTATGGCGAGGTGCTGCTTTTTGACGGCGGCGTGCGCGGCATGGTGCAGGATTTATCCGAGGACAGCGTCGGCTGCATCCTCTTTGACGACGACGCGAGCGTCTGCGCGGGCAGCACGGTCCGCCGCACCGGACGCACGGCGGGCGCTCCCGTGGGCGAGGGGTTCCTCGGCCGCGTGGTCAACGCACTCGGCGTGCCCATCGACGGCGGGGGAGACATCCGCGCCGACGGCTACCGCGCAGTGGAGAGTCCCGCCCCCGGCATCATCGACCGCCAGAGCGTCGACACGCCGCTTGAGACGGGCATTCTGACCGTCGACTCAATGTTCCCCATCGGCCGCGGCCAGCGCGAGCTCATCATCGGCGACCGCCAGACCGGCAAGACCGCTATCGCCCTCGACACCATCGTCAACCAGAAGGGCAAGGATGTCATCTGCATCTATGTCGCCATCGGACAGAAGGCGAGCTCCGTCGCCCAGCTCAAAAAGACGCTGGAAACGCACGGCGCGATGGATTATACGATCATCGTCAACGCCACGGCGAGCGATCCCGCGCCGTTACAGTACATTGCGCCCTACGCGGGCTGCGCCATGGGCGAATACTTTATGAATAAGGGCCGCGACGTGCTGATCGTCTACGACGATCTTTCCAAGCACGCCATCGCGTACCGCGCGATGAGCCTTCTTTTGGAGCGCTCCCCGGGCCGCGAGGCGTATCCGGGCGACGTGTTCTATCTGCACTCCCGCCTGCTCGAGCGCGCGGCGCATCTGAGCGAGGAGAAGGGCGGCGGCAGCATCACGGCGCTGCCGATCATCGAGACGCAGTCCGGCGACGTGTCGGCCTATATCCCGACGAACGTCATTTCCATCACCGACGGTCAGCTCATTCTGGAAACGCGCCTGTTCTTCTCCGGCCAGCGTCCGGCGGTGAATGTGGGCCTGTCCGTGTCCCGCGTGGGCGGCGACGCGCAGACCAAGGCGATGAAAAAGGCAGCCAAGACCATCCGCCTCGACCTTTCGCAGTACCGCGAGATGGAGTCGTTCACGCAGTTTGCAAGCGACCTTGACGAGTCGACGGCAAAGCTTTTATCCTACGGTCAGGGCCTGATGCGCATGCTGCGGCAGAAGCAGTTCCACCCCTACAAGCAGTATGAGCAGGTCATCCTGCTCGTCGCGGGGCTGAACCATGTTTTTCAGGAGATCGTGCCGGAGCAGCTTGACGCGTTTATCCCCGCGCTCTTGCAGCACTTTGGCGAGACGCAGGGCGCGCTGTGCAATGCCATCGAGCAGACCGGCCAGCTCAGCGACGATCAGCAGTCGCAGATCATCGAGATCGCAAAGGAATTTGTGCAAAACTATTTTTCCAAATAAAGAGTGAGGTGACAGGTACATGGCGAGCATGAAGGAGATCCGCGAGCACATCGCGAGCATCCAGAGCACGCAGAAGGTGACGAACGCGATGTACCTCATCGCTTCGACCAAGATGCGGCGGGCGAAAGAGGACCTTGCCAAGACGCGCCCGTTTTTCGACGCGGTCTCGACGCAGATCGAGCAGATCTTCCAGCACGCGGGCGAGATCGAGAGCCCGTACCTCTACCGGGGCAACGCGGACGATCTGGCCCAGCCGGGAACGTACGCCTATCTTGTGGTGACGGCGGACCGCGGCCTTGCGGGCGCCTACAACCAGAATGTTATTCAGGAGACGATGAAGCGCCTTGAAAAGCACCCCGACAGCCGCCTTTTTGTGGTGGGCGGCAACGGGCGGCACTTCTTCTCCGGCCACGGCGTGCCGGTGGAAAAGAGCTTCCTCTACGATGCGCAGAGCCCCACGCTCCGCCGCGCGCGAGAGATCACGGTGAAGCTTTTGGATCTCTTCGACCGGGGCGAGATCTCCAAGCTCTTTATCATCTACACCGACCTTGGCAACGGCGTGGACATGGACGTGCGCACCGTGCGCCTGCTGCCGCTGGAGGATGAGCACTTTGCCAAAGAGGAGACGGAGGAAAAGCCCATCCGCTTTGAGCCCTCGGCAGAGGAGGTGCTCGCCAGGGTCGTGCCGGCGTACATCACGGGCTTTTTGTACTCGGCGATGGTCGACAGCTTTTGCGCCGAGCAGAACGCGCGCGCCTCTGCCATGGACTCGGCCGACCAGAACGAGGACGACATGCTGCGCGAGCTGCAGCTCGAGTACAACCACGAGCGGCAGGGCGCCATCACGAGCGAGATCACGGAGGTCTCCGCCGGCGCGCGCAGCAAGAAGAACCACATGAAGAAGGAGGCGCAGCATGCGCACAGGTAAGATCATTCAGGTATCGGGCAGCGTGGTGGACGTGCGCTTCCCGCACGGCGAGCTGCCGCGCATCCGCGAGGCGCTGTCCGTCGAGCTGAACGGCAAGCGCCTTGTGATGGAGGTGGAGCAGCATTTGAGCGCCGAAACGGTGCGCTGCATCATGCTCTCCGGTAGCGAGGGCCTCAGCCGCGGCATGACCGTCACGGGCGAAGGCAGCGGCCTTCGCGTGCCCGTCGGCAAGGCGACGCTCGGACGGCTTTTCAACGTCTTTGGCGATACCATCGACGGCGGCGCGCCGATCGGCGGCGCGGAGCCGCGCCGCAGCATCCACAGAAAGCCCCCCGCCTTCGACGAGCAGAGCCCGAGCGTTGAGATCCTGGAGACCGGCATCAAGGTCATCGACCTTTTGGAGCCCTATCCGCGCGGCGGCAAGATCGGCCTGTTCGGCGGCGCGGGCGTCGGCAAGACGGTGCTCATTCAGGAACTCATCCACAACATCGCCGTCGAGCACGGCGGCTATTCGATCTTCACCGGCGTGGGCGAGCGCAGCCGCGAGGGCAACGACCTCTGGAACGAGATGCACGAGAGCGGCGTTATCGACAAGACCGCGCTCGTCTTCGGCCAGATGAACGAAGCGCCCGGCGTTCGTATGCGCGTGGCGCTGACAGGCCTTACCATGGCCGAATACTTCCGCGACGAGGAGCAGCGCGACGTGCTGCTGTTCATCGACAATATTTTCCGCTTTGTGCAGGCGGGCAGCGAGGTCTCGACCCTGCTCGGCCGCATGCCCTCCGCCGTCGGCTATCAGCCGACGCTCGCCAACGAAATGGGCGAGCTGCAGGAGCGCATCACCTCGACCAAGAGCGGCTCGATCACGTCCGTGCAGGCGGTCTACGTTCCCGCGGACGATCTGACCGACCCTGCCCCGGCGACGACGTTCACCCACCTCGACGCGACGACGGTTTTGAGCCGTAAGATCGCCGAACAGGGCTTATATCCCGCGGTCGACCCGCTCGAATCGTCCTCCCGCATTCTGGAAGAGGATATCGTGGGCGAGCGGCACTACCGCATCGCGCGCAGCGTGCAGGCGACCTTGCAGAAATACCGCGAATTGCAGGATATCATCGCCATCCTCGGCATGGAGGAGCTGAGCGACACGGACAAGGTGACGGTCAACCGCGCGAGAAAGATCCAGCGCTTTTTGGCCCAGCCGACGTTCGTGGCCGAAAAGTTCACGGGCCTTCCGGGCGTCTATGTGCCGCTCGAGGAGACACTCCGCGGCTTTGAAGCCATTCTCTCCGGCGAGATGGACGGCTATCCCGAGATGGCGTTCTACAACGTCGGCACGCTTGACGACGCGCTCGCCAAGGCGAAGAAGATGGAAAGCGGGGAAGCGTGATGAAGACCTTTCCTCTCCGCGTCCTCGCGCCCGAGCGCACGTTTTTTGACGGGGCGTGCACATCACTCACCGTGCCGAGCATCGACGGCATGTACGGCCTGATGGCGCAGCACGAGGATATCGTGCTCGCGGTCGTCCCCGGCAAGCTGACGCTGCGGGACGCCGACGGCGTCGAGCAGATCGCCGCCGTGTCCGAGGGCGTGCTCAAGATGGAGCACGGCGAGGCGCTCGTGCTGGTGGACACGATCGAGCGGCCGGAGGAGATCGACCTCCACCGCGCCGAGGAAATGGCCGCCGAGGCGCGCGCCGAGCTCAAGGCGAAGCGCAGCGCGCAGGAGCAGGCCATTGCCAATGCCCGCATCGCCCGCGCGATCAGCCGTATCCACGTCAAGCACGACGGGAAATAAATGAGAAAACGAAAATTCGCACCGCAAGGTGCGAATTTTTTGATCTCTCCGCCGACTTTCGCCCGATTTTGCACACTTTTTGTGCTAAAAGTGGAGAAAAAGGAGGGGAAATCCATGGAAATGTCCGCAAGAAAGCCGCTGCTCCCGCGCCGCGTGCTCGACCTGCCCATCGATGCGCTGCGCCCTAACCCCAACCAGCCGCGCATCGAGTTTGACGAGGCCTCGCTGCGCTCGCTGAGCGACAGCATCCGCCGCTATGGCATCCTCCAGCCGCTGACCGTCCGCCGCACAGACGAGGGCTACGAGCTCATCGCGGGAGAGAGACGGCTGCGCGCGGCAAAGCTCGCGGGGCTGCGCGAGGTGCCGTGCCTGCTCGCGCGCTCAAGCGAGGAGGAGAGCGCGCTGCTCGCGCTGATCGAAAACCTCCAGCGCCGCGATTTGCACTACTTGGAGGAGGCTGCGGCCATCGCGCGGCTGATCGCGACCTACGGCCTTTCGCAGGAGCAGGCGGCGGAAAGGCTGGGGAAATCCCAGTCCGCTATTGCCAACAAGCTGCGGCTGCTGCGCCTGTCGCCCGACTGTGTGCGCCTTCTGCGCGAGCACGACCTCTCCGAGCGGCACGCACGGGCGCTGCTGCGCCTGACGGACGAGGAAGACCGCCTCAAAGCCTTGCAAGTTATCGCCGCACGCGGCTACAACGTCGCGCAGAGCGAGGCGTACATCGAAGAGCTTTTGAAGCTCAAGCAGAAAACGCCCCCGCCGCGCCTGCCGACCTACATCGTCAAGGATGTGCGCATCTTTTTGAACACCATCCGCCACTCGCTCGGGCTGATGCAGCGCGCGGGCGTCGAGGCCGACATGCAGCGCGAGGACACGGACGATGGCATCCTTTTGACCATCCGCATCCCGAAACGTGCAAAAGAGGCCGGATAATCCTGCAAAATTGTCACCAAATTGTGATTCTTTTTCTCACAAACTGTGGTATACTGAAACGACTGGCAGGGAAGTCCCTGTCCGGAAGATCGGAAGAAACAGGAGGAGCCAGCATGGATGAAATGAACGGCGCCTTTGAGGAAAAGAAGAGAAGAAAGGGCGGCAAGCGCCTGATGCAGCCGGAAAAGGCCGCGAAGGCGCCCAAAGCGCCCCGCGCGGAGAAGCCGCCGCGCGTTCCACGTGAAACATCGGGCAAGGCCGGCAAGGTCGTCGGCATCGTCGCGGGTGTGCTCGTGGTGGCGTACTTGGGCCTTGGCGCGTGGGCGTCGGCCAGCCATAAAATTTATCCCAACGTGATGATGGGCGATACCAACTACGGCGGGATGACCGAGCAGCAGGTCGCCGAGCAGCTCAAAGCGAGCGTCGCGCAGGCGAAGGGCGCGGGCGTCGACTTTGTCCTGCCCGACGGCACGGAGATCGCGCACGTATCGCTCGACGAGATGCCGGAGTATGTCGACTTCGACGGACTTGCCAAGCATATCTACAACGTCTACGGCTGCAATGACAGCTTTCTGACCGCGGGCGCGAAGTATCTGCGCGCACTCTTCAAGCCGCAGGATGCGGCGCAGGTGGTCGACGCAGCCTACTCGCCCGATTTGATGGAGAATCTTGTCGACACGGTGTGCGACAGCATCAACTGCGACCCCGTGGAGTTTGCCATCAACGTGACAGAGGATGGCAAGGTCAGCGTGACGAAGCCGCAGGACGGCCGCGCGACGACTGATACCGCAAAAGACCAGATCGGCGTGTACTTAAACGGCGCGTATTTGAGCGGCGGAGACCCGTCCGAGATCGTGCTCCAGCCCGCGAGCGAGGGCGGCGTTTACGACGTCATCCCCGCGCAGGAGGTTGACCTGAGCGCGCAGCGCGAGGCCGTCATCGGCCAGAAGGTCAACGCGACGTATGATAAGGAGACCGGCGCGGTCACGCCAGGCCACGCGGGCGTGGAATTCACGCTTTCTGACCTTGAATCCGCCTACAACGCCGCGGCGGCGGGGGAGACGGTCGAGTTGCCGAACGCCACGGTCGAGACGCCGGACGTCACGGCAGAGCAGCTCCAAAAGGTCCTGTTCCGCGATGTGCTGAGTACCTACACCACGAAGGTCGGCGGCGCGTCCGGCCGCCGCGCGAACGTCAAGCTGACGGCCTCGCGCATCACCGGCTACATATTGAACTCCGGCGAAACGATGAAATACGGCCCGCTCGTCACGCCCTTTACCGCGGCGAACGGCTACAGCGCCGCGCCCGGTTACTTGCAGGGCAAGACCGTCGATATGGTCGGCGGCGGCGCGTGTCAGGCGAGCTCCACGCTCTACGCCGCGGCGCTCTACGCCAACCTTGAGATCGTGCAGCGCACGAACCACGGCTTCGCGTCCGACTACATCGGCCTCGGCCTCGACGCGACGGTCGCGCAGGGCGGGCCCGAGTTCGAGTTCCGCAACAACACGATGTATCCCATCAAGGTCATCGCCGAATACTACACCAGCGGCGGCAAGAACTACCTGAAGGTGTCCCTCCTCGGCACCAAGGTGGACGATACCTATGTGAAGATCAAGACCGATGTGCTTGAAACCATCCCGTTCACGGAGGAGATCGTTGAGACCGACGAGCTCGCCCCCGGCGAGCGCAAGGTCGAGCAGACCGCCTACACCGGCTACAAGGTCAAGACGTACCGCAACGTCTACTCCGGTGACGGCAAGCTCATTTCGTCCACGTTCGAGGCGAGCAGCAATTATAAGGCGCGCAACCGCATCGTGCTCGTCGGCAAGTCCGCGGTGGTCACGCCGGTGGACCCGGGGACGACCACACCTGTCGATCCCGGCACGACCGCGCCGACCGACCCGACAACGCCCGTCGACCCCGGTACCACGACTGACCCGGGCGTGACAGACCCCGGCACGACGACAGAGCCGCCCGTCGAGCAGGAAAAGCCCGGTTGGCTCGATACGGGGCTCGACCGGTAAAAACAGCAGAACGAGAAAACGGAGAGGCATTGCCTCTCCGTTTTTACGTTGTTCAAGTGTTATTCGCCGTCCGAGTCCATGTAGAGCTCTTCGGCCTTCTGCTGCGCGGCGATCAGCAGCGCGCTGGCCTCGCCATAGTTCTGCCTGTCCATTTTCTCCAGCGCGTCAGTCACGGCGTTGAAGAGGAGCAGATACATTGCCTTGTAGTCCGTCATAGAACCACCCTCTGAAAATTATATAACGTTTTGTTATATAGAACAATATAACATTTTGTTTTACGTATACTTCTTTACAGAATCTAAACACGAATTCTGGATGGAGTGAAGCAAAATGTATCGACGCATTCGAGACTTGAGAGAGGACAGCGACCTGACGCAAAAGAGCTTGGCGGACTATCTGAGCTGCTCGCAGGTCTGCTATTCCAACTACGAGACCGGCAAGCGCGACGTCCCGAGCGACGTGCTCATCAGGCTCGCACGGTTTTATCACACGAGTGTGGATTATCTTGTGGGGCTCACGGAGGAGCGGGCTCCTTACCCTAAAAAGAAATAGTACATAGTGCCATGTTCTCGCACGGGTGCGAGGGGGATGCCGCGCGACAGCGCTGCTTTTGTCCCTGCACTGTGCAGGGGGCGGGGGGAAGGCAGCGCCTTTGGCGCTGCACGAATCAAAGGGGATATTCTCTTTCGCAAAAGAGAATATCCCCTTTGGAACCCCAAGAGA
>OLOX01001746.1_pt1 | contig 19615 bp, 18 predicted proteins | sample 1672091 | NCBI WGS metagenome assembly OLOX01 (sample SAMEA3136644, study PRJEB25190) | human gut metagenome | reverse complement strand
ATTTCAAAGTTAAGAAAAGGCCGTAAGGTCTTTTTCTATGGAGGGAAAAAATGTTTTTGGAAACAATACATCATGTCGCTATCATTGTTTCTGATTATGATCTATCTCGAGATTTTTATGTTAATAAACTAGGTTTTGAAATCATACGTGAAAATCACTGTCCGGAACGTCACGATTATAAATTAGATCTACGTTGTGGTGATATAGAACTGGAAATCTTTGGAAATAAGACTAGTGATCTAGCCTATGTGGAGCCACCAAAGCGTCTGTCTTATCCTGAGGCGTGTGGACTACGTCATTTAGCTTTTAAAGTGGCTAATATTGAAGAGGTTGTCGAGTCTTTGGAACAAAAAGGTATTTCATGCTAACCTATTCGCAAGGACAGTTTTACTGGGGAAAAGATGACTTTCTTTGCTGATCCAGACGGGCTCCCTTTGGAATTACATGAGTAGTTTTTTTGACCCTATTTTTTAAGTCATGGTATAATGAATTCACGGCTGAGCTCATACTCGGTCATCTTTTAGGAGATTATGGATACTATTCTATTTTCGAAAGGAAACATACATGAAATTGAAAAAGCTTTTCGTTGCTGGGATGGCTTTCCTAACTTTGGTGACAACCTTTGCCTCAGCTGCTCAAGCAGACACATCGTCAGATGTCCAAAAGGTTATTGATGAATCTTACGTTCAACCTGACTACGTTATGGGTTATTCTTTGTCAGAGGAAGAGCGTAATCAGACCCTAAACTTGCTAAGTTATGATAGTAGCAAGGATACCAATGTCAAGACATTAACGACTACGGCCTATGCAAATATCATGAATGTTGCAGATGATTCTAGTCTTCAGTTATATTCTTCAGTTAAGATTGCTAAACTAGGTGCTAAGGAAACCTTGAGTGTAGAAATTGTGACACCACAAAATATCACAAAAATCACTCCAGATATGTATCGTAATGCTGCAACGACACTTGGTATTGAACATGCTAAGATTACAGTAGCAGCACCTATTCCAGTAACTGGGGAAAGTGCCTTGGCTGGTATTTATTATTCTCTAGAGCAGAATGGAGCAAAAGTCTCAGATGAAAGCAAAGAGCTTGCTCAGGAAGAGCTTAAAACCCTTTCCCAAATCAATGATGAGAATTCAGGTAAGAGTAACTATGATGCGGATAAGCTTAATGTAGCCATGACTGATATCAAGACGGCAGTTGCTGATAAAGGAAATAAGTTGACTGATGATCAAGCTAAAACGATTGTTCAGCGAACCATCAATAACTACAACCTGAATCTTTCTGATACTCAAATCAATCTTTTGGTGAACTTTGCTTTAAATTTATCTAAGTCATCAATCATTGATAGTGCTAGCTTCAAGTCAAGTCTGAGTTCACTTAAAGCTTCTATCGTTTCAAAAGCGGGTAATACTTTCTCTGGCATCAACTTAAACTTTGATGCTAACCAAACACTTGAGAATAGCAAAAATATTTTCGCACAAATCTGGCAAGCTATCGTAGATTTCTTTACAGGACTGTCTAAATAGTAAAAGAGCTATCCGTTTGGATGGCTTTTTTCTATTTTTTAGAAAATATGTGAAATGCTATTGAAATTATTCCAACAATTGTGTAAAATGGTAAACAACAATTCAGATTATTCTGAAAATTTGTTTTAGGAGATTTTTTATGTCAAAAATAGAGGCAACTAATCAGTCTACCTGGCGTAGTAAAATAAAAGCAATGGGACCCGGTATCCTAATGGCCTCAGCGGCCGTAGGTGGTTCCCACATCGTTTCCTCAACTCAAGCGGGTGCTTCTTATGGATGGGCCTTACTAGGTCTGGTTATTCTTGCCAATGTCTTCAAGTATCCGTTCTTCCGTTTTGGTGCGGAATATACCGCAGATACAGGAAAAACTTTAGTTGAAGGTTACGCTAAAAAGGGAAAATTTTACCTCTGGGTATTCTTCATCTTGAATGTCTTTTCAGCCTTGGTTAACACAGCGGGAGTTTCCATTCTATGTTCAGCCATCATTGCCAGTGCCTTTCCAATGCTTGGTTTGAGTATTACTACATGGTCAATTATTTTGGTGGCAATTATCTGGGGTATGTTACTCTTTGGTGGTTACAAATTTCTTGACGGTATGGCTAAATGGATCATGTCGGCTTTGACTATTGCAACAGTAGCAGCAGTTGTTATTGCGGCAATCAAACATCCGGAGTACAGAGCTGATTTCGTTGAAAAATCACCATGGCAGCTAGTTACCCTTCCATTTATCGTATCACTTCTTGGATGGATGCCTGCTCCAATTGAGATTTCAGCTATCAACTCACTTTGGTCAGCTGAGAAAAAGAAAACAGTTGATTTTAATAGCGAAGACGCACTCTTTGACTTTAACGTTGGTTATATCGGAGCAGCTATACTTGCAGTATTCTTTGTAGCACTTGGTGCCCTTATCCAATATCCAACTGGTAAACCTGTTGAAGCTGCTTCGGCTAAGTATATTGCTCAGTTTGTCGATATGTACGCATCAGTACTTGGTGACTGGTCACGTTATTTGATTACCTTTATTGCTTTCTTGTGTATCTTCGGTACTGTAATTACAGTTATTGATGGTTACTCACGTGTGAATGAAACATCTCTTCGTCTTTTGTTTAACAAAGAAGATTCTAATGAGTCACCTTTGAAAGTTTGGATGACCTTGACATCTATTCTTGGTCTTATCATTATTTTCTTCTTCCAAGGTCAAGTAGCAATAATGCTTCGTTTCGCTATGATTGGTTCTTTCCTTACAACACCATTCTTTGCACTTTTGAACTATGTCCTTGTTACAAATGAGAAGAAAAACCTTCCAACTTGGTTGAAAGGGCTTGCTATTGCAGGTTTGATTTTCTTGTTTGGATTTGCTATTTTCTTTATCTGGGCTTTGGCTATTGGTAAAGCAGGATAAGATGATTAAACAGTTTCCCTTGGGAAGCTGTTTTTTTTAATTCTAAATATGAAGGAGAGGTTATAGCCGAGAACACAGAAAAAAGCCATTCCAATTGAAATGGCTTAACAACAAGAGGTTGCTTATTTGAGACCGTATTTTTTGTTGAAACGATCCACGCGTCCGTCTGCTTGTGTGAATTTTTGACGGCCAGTGTAGAATGGGTGAGAATCTGATGAGATTTCTACACGGATAAGTGGGTAAGTTTCACCTTCGAATTCAACTGTTTCGTTTGAGTGTTTAGTTGAACCGCTAAGGAATTGATAACCAGTAGTTGTGTCCATGAATACTACTGGACGGTAATCTGGATGGATATCTTTTTTCATGTTAAAATATTTCCTTTCTGCCATGGTACTTTCCGCACCATAGTTTTTTTAACTATTTTAGTTTATCAAAAGCTAGTCTTCTTGGCAAGTCTTTTTTACTATTTTTTAGGAAAGTCGAATCTTGTATATGCCAGCTGTCTGGAAGCAGTGATTATCTTTATCAACTATGATTGCTTCAAGATTAGGTTGTGAGCTAACTTCCTGGAAAATGCGCTCGAGACTTGGTCCAAATAAACGGGTGGTCCAAATTTCGCCATCCACTGAGAGAGATGAAATAATGGTGAGACTAGCTAGGTCACTAGAGACTGGATAGCCAGTTTGACTATCAAAAATATGATGATAGGTTTTGCCATCTATCTCAAAAGTGCGTTCATATATCCCTGAAGTAACTACAGATTGATCTCTTATGGCAAGTACTAGAAGGTTAGTATTTCTAGTCTCCTTAGGATTTTGAATACCAATTCGCCATTTTTGATCAGGATTGTGTAAGGCTGGTCCAAATGTTAGGATATTGCCACCCAGATTAATCAGAGCACTAGTGACATTTTCAGCTTTAAGATAATCTGCAATACGATCTGCAATATAACCTTTTGCCAGAGCACCAAGATCAATTTTCATGCCTTTTTCTTGGAGAAAGACGCTTTGATTTTCCTCGGATAGAACGATAGCATTGGGATTAATAATATCTAGGAGCAGAGTGATTTCTTCAGGAAAGGGAAGCCTTGCATCAGAAAAGCCGATTCGCCAAGTCTGAATGAGAGGTCCAATAGCAATATTAAGGTGACTGCCCGGCTGGCAACTGTGCCATTTTCCAAGAGAAATAAGTTCAAAAAGTTCTGGGTGGATCTTCACAGGATGTAAGCCTGCCGCCTTGTTAATTTTCATGAGTTCGGAACTGTCATCATTGGCGGAAAAACGCTTATTATAAAGATTAAGCAACGCTTCAACTTGATCAAGTAGAGGCTCTGGCTGTTTATGATAGATGGAGACATCAATCACAGTCCCCATGAGATGTACACGACGATTAGTGAGTTGCATGGGCAACAGTATCCTTAATTTCTTGATAGATTTGTTCGTTTTCCTCTAAGCTGTAGGAATTGGCTCCACTAGCAAGTGGATGGCCTCCACCGTCATGGCGTTTGGCAATTTCATTGATGACAATGGTTTTACTACGAAGACGTACACGGTAATGGCCCTCAGGTTGCTCTACGAAAATAGCCCATGATTCAACGCTATCAATCCGGCCAGGAGTTCCAACAATAGCAGAACTCTCAGCATCAGTGATATTAAAGTCATCAAGAACTTTTCGAGTTAAGACGACGCGAGCTGCCCCATTTTCATCAACTTCAAGATTATCGAAAACATAGCCTTGAAGTTTAGCAATTTTGAAAGGAAAACTATCCATTCGCCGAGCCATAGATGCAAAATCAAAGTCATATTCGCGAAGTTTAGCAGCGATTTGTAGTGTTTTAGGTGTTGTAGATGGGTAGAGGAATCGCCCCGTATCGCCAACAATACCATTGTAGAGAACACGAGCAGCAGCATCTGACAAGGAAAGACCAAGAGTGAGAGCCCAGTCGGTCACAATTTCGCTGGCACTTGAAGCAGAGGTATCAACCAGAAGCAGGTCTCCATAAGCATCATCGTTAGGATGATGGTCAATTTTGATAAGAAAGTCTCCCTTATCATAACGATCATCATCAATACGTGGAGTATTGGCTGTATCGGTAACAATAACAAGAGCACCTTCATAATCATTGTCGGGCACCTCATCCATCTCAGCAATCCAAGATAAGGTAGGTTCATTGACACCTGTTGCAAGAATCTTTTTATCTGAGAAGTTTGTTTTTAAAATTTCTTTTAGCCCTATCTGACTACCAATGGCATCGGGGTCTGGTCGTTGGTGGCGATGAATAATAATAGTGTCGTAGGCTTTGATTTTTTCTAAAATTGCTTGAAATAAAGTCATGTTTGTCTCCTTGTGAGTTTGCCTTTATTATATCATGAAATTATAGAAAAACGGTTAGCCTAGGCAAACCGTTACAAAAATTAGATCTCTTTATATTCGACTTCAAGTCCGCGTTTAACTGCTGGACGGTTAGCAATCTTCTCAGTCCATGCTTGAAGGTGCTTGTATTCTTTAACATCAAGGAAAATACCAGCCTTGTCCCAAATCTTATCTTGAGCAAGACGGCCATACCAAGACCAGATGGCGATATCAGCGATAGTGTATTCATCGCCAGCAATGTAAGGTTTAGTTGCTAATTCTTTATCTAGCAAGTCAAGTTGGCGTTTGGCTTCCATGGCAAAACGGTTGATGGCATATTCGATTTTTTCAGGTGCATAGTGGAAGAAGTGCCCAAAGCCACCACCTAGAAAAGGAGCAGCACCTGTTTGCCAAAAGAGCCAGTTGAGAACTTCCGTACGTTTTGCGTGATCAGTTGGAATGAGTTTGCCGAATTTTTCAGCCAAGTAAAGGAGGATGTTAGCTGATTCAAAGACACGAACTGGTTGGTCTTCAGAATAATCCATCATGGCTGGAATCTTTGAGTTTGGATTAATTGCAACAAAGTCTGAGCCGAATTGGTCACCGTCACCAATCTTAATACGATAAGCGTCATAACCCGCTTGAGTCACACCAAGTTCCTTCAGTTCTTCTAGCATGATAGTTGCCTTGATACCATTTGGTGTTGGGAAAGTATAGAGCTGGAAAGGTTGGTCACCTTTAGGTAAAGTTTGTTCAAAACGTGCACCAGCTGTAGGTTGATTGAGGCCACCCCAGGCACCTCCCATAGAGGTTGGATTTTCCCAAACTTCTGGTAAAATATAGTCAGACATAAAGTTTCTCCTCGTATTCTTGATAGTCACATCCTAACAAAATTCTGATGGCATTTCAAGAATCGACTACGTTCTTTTGGAGAAGACATATTGATTCTTGATAGGTAAGATAAGATTATAAATCATTTTATCTGAATTAATAGAATATTATTTAGAGAGGAAAAGAAATATGACTGCTATTGACTTTCATAAGTTGGCTAAAATAGAATTGCACTGCCATTTGGACGGTTCTTTATCTTTAAGTACCATTCGTCACCTAGCTGAGTTGGCACAGATTGATTTGCCTGAGGATGATGAGGAGCTCAAACAGCACGTGACAGCGCCGGTTACCTGTGAGAGTCTCCTAGAATATTTAGAGTCCTTTGATTATATTCGCCCCTTACTACAAACTAATGAGGCTTTAACTATTGCTGCTTATGATGTTGCCAAACAAGCTGCTTTAGAAAATGTTATCTATATTGAAGTGAGATTCGCACCAGAATTGTCGATGGATAAGGGATTGACTGTCACTGAGACAATTGATGCTGTTTGTCAAGGATTACGTCAAGCTCAAGAAGAATTTGGTATTATTGCTAAGGCACTGGTTTGTGGCATGCGCCAATCAGATCAATCATTAACAGCTCGTATTCTTGATGAAGCTAATCAAGTCAGAGATAGTGACTTTGTTGGTTTTGATTTCGCTGGAGATGAGCTTAATTATGGACCTGCAGCTATTAAACCTCTTATTGAACAAGTCAAAAGTTACAACCGTCCTATGACCTTTCATGCTGGTGAGTGTGGCTGTCCGGCTTTTCTTGCTGAGTCAATTGCTATGGGAATTAAGCGTAATGGTCATGCGACTATCCTGGCTCAAGAACCAGAACTTTTGGATGAATTTGTCAAAAACGGTGTGACGGGTGAGTTATGCTTAACAAGTAATCTACAGACCAAGGCAGCAGTGACTGTTAATGATTTTCCATACCTTAAAATGAAAGCAGCAGGTGCTAACATTACGATTAATACAGACAATCGTACGGTTTCTGATACAAATTTAACTAAGGAATACGAACTCTATCACAAGTATTTTGATAGCACAGTTCAAGATTTCTATGCACATAATAAGACAGCGATTGAAGCTTCCTTTGCTAGTGATGAAGAGAAAGAAGAACTCCTTGCACGATTAGCTAAAGCCTATTCATAAGGAAGTGGTAGTAACGATACTTCTTATTTAGTAGGACCTCAAATAGTATTTTAGAGTTGAGGAGTTTCACAAGAGAAGATTATTGAAAAGTTTTAAGTTACTTTTTAGTCCCACTTTATAATTAAGGGAGTAAGACGAACTTTTTTCAAAAATTGTTCAGTCTCCCTCCCTTTTACGCTTGGAATTATGATAAAATAAGTACAATACATATTTTAGAGGAGACTGGTTTGGCACAACTTTATTTTCGCTACGGCACCATGAATTCTGGGAAATCCATTGAGATTCTTAAGGTTGCATATAATTACGAAGAGCAAGGAAAGCCGGTAGTGCTACTGACCAGTCGATTAGATGATCGAGACGAGGTCGGCTATATCTCCAGTCGTATTGGTATGAAACGGAAGGCCTATCCTATTGGTAATGATACGGATATTTTTGGTTACATTGCTAATATGGATCCACGACCTTACTGTGTTTTAGTTGATGAGGCACAGTTTTTGACCCGTGCGAATGTCTATGATTTGGCACGAATTGTTGACGAGTTAGATATCCCAGTTATGGCATTTGGTCTCAAAAATGATTTTCAAAACAATCTATTTGAAGGATCTAAGTATCTCTTGCTTTTGTCTGATAAAATCGAAGAGATTAAGACCATATGTCACTACTGTTCGAGAAAGGCAACCATGGTTCTACGCATGGAAGATGGTGAGCCAGTCTATGAGGGGGTACAGGTACAAATTGGAGGTCACGAAAGTTATATCTCGGTTTGCCGAAAACATTGGTTTAATCCGCCTCGAGAAAGAATAGTTCCTTTGAAACAGAATTAAAGATAACTATCAGGTATATAAGGAGAAAAATAACAAATGAACATTTATGATCAGTTGCAGGCGGTTGAAGACCGTTATGAGGAATTGGGCGAATTGCTTAGCGACCCTGAAGTTGTATCAGATACCAAACGCTTCATGGAGTTGTCGCGTGAAGAGGCTAACACCCGTGAAACTGTCATAGCTTACCGTGAGTACAAGCAAGTTATCCAAAATATCTCAGATGCTGAAGAGATGATTAAGGAAGCTAGTGGTGATGCTGATTTGGAAGAAATGGCTAAGGAAGAACTTAAAAAATCCAAAGCAGCTAAAGAAGAGTATGAAGAACGCTTGAAAATTCTCCTCTTGCCAAAAGACCCTAATGACGACAAGAATATCATCCTTGAAATTCGTGGGGCTGCTGGGGGAGATGAGGCTGCCTTGTTTGCGGGTGACCTCCTAGCTATGTACCAAAAATACGCTGAAACACAAGGGTGGCGCTTTGAAGTAATGGAAGCATCATACAATGGTGTTGGTGGTATCAAGGAAGTGGTTGCCATGGTTTCAGGAGAATCAGTCTACTCTAAACTCAAATATGAGTCTGGAGCACATCGTGTACAACGTGTCCCTGTGACTGAAAGTCAAGGTCGTGTTCATACCTCTACAGCAACTGTTTTGGTAATGCCAGAAGTTGAAGAAATGGAGTACGAAATCGATCCTAAGGATCTTCGTGTCGATATCTATCACGCCTCTGGTGCCGGTGGACAGAACGTCAATAAGGTTGCAACTGCGGTGCGTATGGTTCACATTCCTACTGGAATTAAAGTTGAGATGCAAGAAGAACGTACCCAACAGAAAAACCGTGATAAAGCCCTGAAGATTATCCGTGCGCGTGTTGCGGACCATTTTGCACAAATTGCTCAAGATGAGCAAGATGCTGAGCGTAAATCTACGGTTGGTACAGGGGATCGTTCAGAGCGTATCCGTACTTATAATTTTCCACAGAACCGTGTCACAGACCACCGTATTGGTTTGACTCTTCAAAAATTAGATACGATTTTGGCTGGCAAAATGGATGAAGTTATCGATGCTTTGGTTCTTTACGATCAAACACAAAAATTGGAAGAGCTTAACAAATGATTTTAGCGGATGTCCTGGCCGATTACGAGAAGGAGCTTGAAGCTATCGGTGAAGAACCTGAGTCCATTTCCTTTGTTTATCGTGGTTTGAAACAATGGGATTTGACTCATTTTGTTCTTCAATTGAGACAGGAAGTTTCGGAGGAAGACGGAAATCTTTTAGCTCATATTTTCACGCAACTTACGGCTCACAAGCCTGCCCAATATATTTTAGGTTATGAGGAATTTCATGGTCTACGTTTTCAAGTTGATGAGCGTGTTTTGATTCCTCGTCCTGAAACTGAGGAATTAGTGGACCTAATTTTGGCAGAAAACCCGAACACAGAACTCAAGGTTCTTGATATAGGCACTGGCAGTGGTGCTATTGCGGTCTCCCTGAAAAAGAGTCGTCCTATGTGGCAAGTGACGGCTAGTGACTTATCAGCTGATGCTTTGGTACTTGCTAAGGATAATGCTAAGCTAAATCGGGTAGATATCAGCTTTGTTCTAGCGGATGTTTTTGAAAATGTCTCCGGTTGTTTTGATATCATTGTGTCGAATCCTCCTTATATTTCTGAAAATGATAAGGACGAAGTTGGTTTAAATGTCTTGACTAGCGAGCCCAAGATGGCCTTGTTTGCTGATGAAGATGGACTTGCCATTTATAGACAAATCCTTGAGGACGCAGATAAGTATCTAAATCCTCAAGGAAAACTCTATTTTGAGATAGGCTATAAGCAAGGCGAAGATCTAAGGAAACTTTTGTCACTACATTTTCCAGATAAGCATGTGCGTGTCCTTAAGGATCAATTTGGACAGGATAGAATGGTCGTGATGGATGATGGAAAGTAAGAAACAGTTAAGAGAAATTTTGAATAATGGTGAGGCCGTTGTTCTCCCTACAGAGACCGTATATGGTCTGTTTGCCAAGGCTTTGGATGAGAAAGCAGTCGATTATGTTTATGAGCTAAAAAATCGGCCTAGAGACAAAGCCATGAATTTGAATGTAGCCTCGTATGAAGATATCCTTTTCTATTCAAAGGAGCAACCCAAGTATTTGAAACAATTGTACGATGCTTTTTTGCCTGGACCTCTGACCATCATCTTAAAAGCTAATGATCAAGTACCTAGATGGATTAATTCAGGATTGGCAACGGTTGGATTTCGATTACCAAACCATCCCGTAACTAGAGAGTTGATTCAAGCTGAGGGGCCTTTGATTGGTCCATCAGCCAATAAGTCTGGAAAGGAAAGTGGTCGTCATTTCGACGATATTAGAGCGCAATTTGATTTTCAGGTGACTGGCTATCAGGATGATAATGCCTTGTTAGGTGTAGATTCGACGATTTTGGATTTGTCGGTTTCACCTGCTAGGATTCTCAGACAAGGGAAAATAACAAAAGATGACCTATTGGCAGCTCTTCCAGAGTTGACTATGGAATAAAATGACTAACAGAGACTTGAGAAAGAGTGAGATAACTTTCGACTGTTTGTGGGTGAGTTGTTTGAAAGCCTATTAGACCTAAAAGGAGACCTCAATGATTTTTGATAAAGAAGATTACAAAGCATTTGACCCTGAACTATGGAACGCCATCGATGCTGAGGCAGAACGCCAACAAAATAATATTGAATTGATTGCCTCTGAAAACGTGGTTTCTAAAGCCGTTATGGCTGCTCAAGGAACGCTCTTGACTAACAAATACGCAGAAGGCTATCCAGGTAAACGTTACTATGGTGGTACAGCCGTTATTGATGTGGTTGAGACTCTTGCCATTGAACGTGCTAAGAAACTTTTTGGGGCAAAATTTGCTAACGTGCAACCTCACTCAGGTAGCCAAGCCAATGCTGCTGTTTACATGTCTTTAATCCAACCTGGTGATACAGTTATGGGGATGGATTTGTCAGCGGGTGGTCACTTGACACACGGTGCACCAGTTAGTTTCTCTGGTAAGACCTATAACTTTGTGTCTTACAATGTTGATAAGGAAAGTGAACTTCTTGATTATGATGCTATCCTTGCTCAAGCAAAAGAAGTGAGACCCAAACTTATCGTGGCAGGGGCTTCAGCATACTCACGTATCATTGATTTTGCTAAATTCCGTGAAATCGCTGATGCTGTAGGTGCTTACCTCATGGTAGATATGGCTCACATTGCAGGTCTTGTAGCCTCTGGTCATCATCCAAGTCCGGTTCCTTATGCACATGTGACAACTACAACAACCCACAAGACACTTCGTGGACCTCGTGGTGGTTTGATTTTGACTGATGATGAAGATATCGCTAAGAAATTGAATTCTGCGGTCTTCCCTGGTTTGCAAGGTGGCCCACTGGAACACGTTATTGCTGCCAAGGCTGTCGCTCTTAAAGAAGCACTTGACCCTGCCTTTAAGGAATACGGTGAAAATGTTATCAAGAATGCTGCTGCCATGGCGGACGTTTTCAACCAACATCCAGATTTCCGAGTAATCTCAGGTGGAACTAATAATCATCTCTTCTTGGTTGATGTTACTAAAGTTGTCGAAAATGGTAAGGTTGCGCAAAACGTTCTTGAAGAAGTAAATATTACTTTGAACAAAAATAGTATTCCTTATGAGCAGTTATCTCCATTCAAAACATCTGGTATTCGTGTCGGTAGTCCAGCAATTACAAGCCGTGGTATGGGTGAAGCTGAGAGCCGTCAGATTGCAGAGTGGATGGTTGAAGCTTTGGAAAATCACGATAAACCTGAAGTTTTGGAACGCATTCGTGGAGACGTTAAAGTTCTTACAGATGCTTTCCCACTCTATTAATAAATTATGTTAGATCTATATATTAAACGCATTATCATTCATCAGTTTTCGCCAAATGATACGGAGCTGGTTTTGGCAGAATCACCTATTGAAATAACGCCACGTTTAGATGAGTATTTTAGAAAGAAACTCTCTAAGGTTTTTTCTGATGAGGCTAAACGAGGGTATTTCGATACAGAGAATGTTTTCATCAGTCATATAGGAAATGATTTGATGGAAAGTTCAGTCAAAATTTCCAAACTTTGGAAGGAAGAATTTGTCATTTCTGAAGATCAAAAGACCAATGATTTGGTCTTTATTCAGTTTGATAAAGAAGGTCAAGAATATTTTGCTTTCTTGCGCATTGCTCTTAAGGATAGTTTGGTTCATTCTTTGGGAAATAGTCAGCATCCTATTCAGTTGTCACAAAATAATCTGCCTTCTGCGGCCCAGACACCAGATGAAGCTTTGGTTATCAACCGTAGTAGTAAGCAGTATTATCTGATTGAAAAACGTATTAAGCATAATGGTAGTTTTGCCAATTATTTCTCTGAAAATCTGTTGCAGGTCCAGCCTGAACAATCTGTCAAAAAATCGATTAAGATGGTTGAAGATACTGCTCAGAAGATTGCTGAGAATTTTAATCAGGATGACTTTAACTTCCAAGGAAAAATGAAATCTGCTATTTTCAATAATTTGGAAGAAGATCAAGAGTTGTCACCTGAAAAATTAGCGGACCAGCTCTTTGATAATAATTTGACTGCTCGTTTGACCTTCGTTGATGAGCTAAAAGAAGCTATTCCTGAACCCATTTCGGTTTCAGATATTGACCATTCTCGTCAAATTAAAAAATTGGAGAATCAAAAACTATCGTTATCAAATGGGATTGAGTTAATTGTGCCGAATAACGTTTATCAGGATGCTGATAGTGTTGAATTTATTCAAAATCCTGATGGCACCTACTCTATTCTCATCAAAAATATCGAGGATATCGTCAATAAATAATATGTTTAAATGGATAAGACGTCTGGTGGTTTTTGTCGTAGTGTTCATAATAAGTATCCAATGCTATCGAATCCATGCCAATATCCAACATGTCCTAACTTATGAATCCCTGGTTAAGGAGGTCTTAGCAGAGGATGACATTAAAAATACAACTAGTGTCGATTTGGTTCTTGCTATGATTTACACAGAAACCAAGGGAAAGACAGACGACGTAATGCAGTCCAGTGAAAGTTCTACGGGGGTGACCAACTCCATTACAGATCAAAAAGAAAGTATCCGTCAGGGGGTGAGGGTGCTTTCGGATAATCTTGAAGAAGCTGTCCACCATAAGGTCGATCCTTGGACAGCAGTGCAAGCTTATAACTTTGGTAAGACCTATATTGATTATGTTGCTGATAACGGTGGTGTTAACACCGTTGAACTAGCAAATGCCTATTCTAAAGATGTCGTTGCTCCAAGTCTAGGAAACACTAGTGGGAAAACCTATACTTATTATCAACCTGTTGCCATGTATTATGGTGGGGGAAAACTTTATACAAATGGTGGAAATATTTATTACGCCAAAGAAGTGCAGTTGAATCTCTTTCTGATGCGAATATTCTCTCGTCTCTAAGAGTAACCACCTCCATTCTTAAGGAAAGACAAATGAAAGCATTATTAGTTTATTTCAAAGGATTTGTTAAAGATAGTATCCTGGGACCTGTTTTTAAATTAATCGAAGCTAGTTTCGAACTCTTAGTTCCTATGGTGATTGCTGGAATTGTCGATATAACTATTCCAAATAGAGACCAAAATCATCTGTTTATGATGATTTTTCTCTTGTTCGGACTTGCCGTGATTGGGGTTGTCGTTGCTATTTCAGCACAGTATTTTTCATCTAGGGCAGCAGTTGGCTATGCCCAAGCTTTAACAAATGATTTGTATGCAAAAATAATGCGATTGTCAAAGGAAAAGCGTGATGAGATAGGTACTTCAAGTTTGGTAACACGTTTGACTGGAGATACCTTTCAAATTCAAACAGGTATTAATCAGTTTTTAAGACTCTTTTTAAGGGCACCAATAATTGTGACGGGAGCCATTATTATGGCATTCCGTATCAGCCCACGTTTAACCTTATGGTTTATTGGTATGGTCTTGGTATTGTCTCTTATAATTGTACTAGCTAGTCGCATCGTCAATCCTTTATACGCCAAGATTCGAGTAATTAATGAATCAATTGTTACCAATACGCGTCAACAACTCGAGGGCATGAGGGTTATTCGTGCTTTTGGTCAGAGTGAGCGTGAATTAGATAACTTTACCACTGTCAATAAAGAGTTGAAGAAGTGGCAACTTAAAACAGGGGTGATATCAAGTCTCATTAGTCCTTTGACATTCTTGGTTGTTAATATGACCTTAATTGCTATACTTTGGCAAGGAAATGTGCAAATTCAAGGTGGTCTTTTGTCTCAAGGTATGCTAATCGCCTTGGTTAATTATCTTTTGCAGATTTTGGCGGAGCTCCTTAAATTAGCTATGATGTTGACGAATCTCAACCAAAGCTTTATTTCGGCAAAACGAGTCCAAGCTATCTTCAATCTTCAAGATGAGGATATTGAAGCTCCTTTAATAATTAAGAAACCAAATCAACCAAGCATAGCTCTTGAAATTGACAAGATGACTTTTACTTATCCTACAGCTAGTCAACCATCGCTACAAGAAATCGACTTTAAGACTTTTGAAGGTGAGTCTCTGGGGATTATTGGAGGTACAGGTTCGGGTAAATCGACCTTGGTCAATTTAATTATGAATCTTTATAAACCTCAGTTTGGTAGTTTGACTATCTTTAAGAATCAGTTGTCGCCGAATAATCTCAAAGAGTGGCGGTCTTGGGTTGCCTATGTCCCACAGAAAGCTGAGTTGTTTAGGGGAACCATTCGTTCAAACTTGTCATTGGGACTTGATTACGAACCAAGTGATCAAGAACTGTGGCATGCTCTTGACATGGCTCAGGCTTCTGATTTTGTAAGAGAAAAGGAGCTTGGCTTAGATGAGCCAGTGGAGTCTTTTGGCCGTAATTTTTCGGGTGGTCAGCGTCAGCGTCTGACTATTGCGCGTGCTTTGATGCGACCAGCACCATTCTTAATTTTGGATGATTCGACCTCGGCTTTAGATTATTTGACTGAAAGTCGTCTACTAGCGGCTATCAGAGAAAATCTTAAATCAACTAGTTTGATTATTATTTCACAGAGAACAAATAGCTTAAAAGCTGTTGATCAAATTTTGGTACTTGATAAGGGACATCAAGTTGGTCTTGGTAATCATGAAGAATTGCTTGTCACTAATAAAATCTATCAAGACATTCATTATTCTCAACATCAAAAGGTGGTCGCTGATGAAGGCTAGAAATAACAAGTCAACGCTTAAACGATTATGTAAAGATATCCTAAGTCAGCGTTACCTCTTTGCCTTAGCAACTGTTGGGACCATTGTTCAAGTTGCTTTGACTGTTTACTTCCCTATTTTGCTTGGCGATGCAGTAGATGCTGTTCTTAAGATGAATGCTGTCTTTTTGATGTCACGTTTGATTTGGCAGATGTTTTTGCTTATCTTAGCTAATAGTGCAATCCAGTGGCTTAACCCTTTGATTTATAATCGATTGATTTATTCTTATAGCGAAAGTTTACGTGAACGAGTCATGATGAAAATTCATGCTATTCCATTCAGTTATCTTGATCGTCAAGGAACTGGAGACATGGTTAGCCGTGTGACTACAGATAGTGACCAATTGAATAATGGTCTCCTTATGTTCTTTAATCAATTTTTCGTTGGACTTTTGACCATCTTTGTCATAATCATTACCATGGCTCGCTTAGACTGGTTCATGATGCTCTTAGTTCTAGTGATGACACCTTTATCAATGCTTGTGACTCGTTTCATTGCTAGGAAGAGTTATCAACTCTATCGCAATCAAACCAAGTGGAGAGGCAAACAGACTCAGCTGATCGAAGAAAGTCTAACTCAGGAAGCTCTGGTACAAATTCTAAATGCTCAAGACCAGATGGTTCTCAATTTTAATGAGGTTAATGGTAAGTATGCTAACTATTCACAGGGAGCCATCTTTTACTCGTCAGCGGTTAACCCAGCTACACGTTTTTTTAATAGCTTGCTTTACGCTCTCATTACAGGTGTTGGTGCCTATCGCATCATGTCGGGAGGCACATTTACAGTGGGACAATTGACTACCTTCCTAAACTATGTCACTCAGTATACCAAACCTTTTAATGATATTTCATCTGTCCTATCTGAACTTCAAAGTGCTTTAGCCTGTGCTGATCGTCTATATATGATTTTAGATGAAGATGAAATACCAGAAACGGGAAATGCGGTTTTGGACGAAGCAGAAGTTCAGGGACATTTTCAATTTGATCATGTTCAATTTGGCTATTTGCAAAATAAACCTCTTATCAAGGATTTGAGTATTGATATTCCTGCTGCGAGTACCGTTGCTATTGTTGGCCCAACAGGAGCAGGAAAATCTACTTTGATTAATCTTCTCATGCGTTTTTATGATTTGGATAAGGGTCAAATTTTGCTAGACGGTCGAGATATTACGTATTATACCCGTGAGAGTCTTCGCAAGCAGATTGGGATGGTTCTACAAGAAACTTGGCTTAAAGTAGCTACTATCCATGATAATATTGCCTATGGCAATCCAAAAGCTAGTCGAGAGGAAGTAGTTGCAGCAGCCAAAGCAGCTAATGCTGATTTCTTTATTAAACAATTACCTCTAGGCTATGACACTTTCTTGAGAGATGCAGGGCAATCTCTTTCACAAGGTCAACGTCAGTTACTAACTATTGCTCGTATATTTGTCAATGTTCCTAAAATTCTTATTTTGGATGAAGCAACATCAAGTATTGATACCCGTACGGAGCTCCTTATTCAAGAAGCTTTTGCTAAACTGATGAAAGGTCGGACGAGTTTCATTATTGCTCATAGATTATCTACCATTGAGAATGCAGACCTTATTTTGGTAATGAATAATGGTGATATCGTTGAACATGGAACACATAATCAATTAATGAGGACTAAGGGAATGTACTATCGTATGCAGACAGCCCAAAAAACACAAAATAATTAAAAATTTCAGAGCGTTTAGGCTCTGTTTTTTTTTGCTATTAAATGTATTATTTATTAATGAAAGTAAGAGATGAAAAAGAAATGAAATTGATTTATTTTTTCTTTTTTATTGGAAAAAATACCGATAAGATGGTAAAATATAAAGGATGTTATATAAAAAAGGTATCAAAAATTAGAATGTTAAAACACAAAAATGTCCTCGTCTTTTTAGGACAAACTTTGCTTTATTTCGCCATTTTTATGGCCCTAATTTATCTCTACAATTACCTAGGACAAGGTCAAGGTAATTTTATCTATAACGAATTTTAGGAAGAATAATGACGAGTACAAAAATTAAAGATATGATTGAAACGATTGAGCAGTTTGCTCAATCACAACCCGACTTTCCTGTTTACAATATTTTAGGGGAAGTCCATACTTACGGCGATTTGAAAGCCGATTCGGATAGTTTAGCTGCTAAGATTGATAGCCTTGATATCCCAGAAAAATCACTCCATCTCTCGCCGTCAAACAGGAAATAATGCGAAAGATTTTTCGGAAAAAGTTCATTTATAAGCTCATTTATTTTGTTATAATTTACGCCCGCCTCGACCTCCGTTTTTGAATCCGGGCTGTCCACATCCGCAACATACATTTTTAAAGTTTTAAACGATTCGCGTGTGATAAACTTCGGATACACTCTCATGTACTCCGCCTCACGATGAATTGTATAAAGCTTTTCATTGTCAAGTGCACTAATCTCGACAAACACCGTAGCTCTCCCGTTCGCATCGAGCTTTGCCAAAACATCGTTGTTCAAAAGCTCGTAGTCGCTCTCCTTCTTTCCACGCTCAACCATGATTGCTCCGTACAGGCACCAGCGAAACGCCTGTGCTATTGTTGTCTTTCCCACCGTGTTGTCGCCAAGTATAACCGTGACATTATGCTCGCCGTCGCAACTGAAATTTACCTCATTCACACCCTTATAACGCATAAAATTTTTCATTTTAAGTGTCTTAAATTTCATTTGTACCTTCCCATCCTCCCAATCACATGCCGATTCTCGATGTCTCCACTATTATGTGCTTGATTTCCTCCACCATCTTCTGATCCGTCATTGCCTTGCTTCTAAGATTTTTCCGCTCAAGATGGAGTATTTCAAGCATGGCGGTTTTTATCTGTCTTTCGTCTGTTTTCTGCACGGCGTTACCTCCTACACAATATCCACATTCCAGTGTTCTATAACTTTATCATATATCTTTTTACATCTTTCCTTGATATGCGTTTCCGTCCACTCTGTCATTCCCATATCATATTCATCTATAATTTCCTTAGTTGTTTTTAACTGTGTTTTGTTTTTATATCCCTCCCTCTTTTTCTTTCCGCTCATCTCGCCTTCCACTTTCACCTTAAATTCACGATTTCTAATTTGTGCATTGAGTTTCTGGCTTAGTAACAGCATATTTCCTATACTGTTTATTGCCATATTCCTCTCATCCGGCGATGAACTTCCTTTTGTAAGCGGCCAATAAGTTTCCCAATGTCGCGGCATTATATGTTCAAGTTGAAAATTATACGAAAAAGAATCTATATCATCTTTTTCATCCCATTTTTCAAGTTCCAAGCAAAAAAGAATCATCTTAGCCACATCTGTTTTAGGATGTTCCAATTCCTCTCTTATCCTATTATTTTCATCCTGAATTACTTGCGTTCTGCCTATTTTTCCTTCTGCGTACAAAATCGATGTCCCTTTTCTGATAACTTCAAGACATTTCTTCGAATACTGCGATGTACTGGCTCCAACAATCTTATGTCTAACTATATAAGTTTCTAGTTTATGTGCTTCCTCAATACATATTTCATCATTCAAATTACATATCACTTTCTTTTCAGCAAGATTTATGTATGTAATACATTGTGACAATAATTTTAAAACCACCGGATAAAACATCTGTATTTGGAATTTATCCATTATAAGCAATAGAATATTTAATCTATCATTTTTGCAAAAACTTTCTGTCTCTATCCTCTCAGAAAAGTCAAATATGTATTTTTTATACATAATTGCAAACTCCGCAATCTTCTTTACAACATTGAACATTTCATCATAAGAATAACCTTTTGTATTATTTTCATAGACTTTTTCAAGAGAACAATTAATTCCTTTCTCAAGAAGGCTCTCTTTTGGCCATAAATTACAAGCGACACAATATAAAAGGAAATCTATATGCGATCTTTCCGTATTGCCAAACCGTCGGCTGTTATACCAAAATTCATCTTCCCAGAAAATATTGTCCCAATATATATCACATTGCGTCTCTACTTCTTTTTCATTCTCAGTTTCAGCCATAAGTTTTTTAAACAAATTATTTTTTATTATGTCAGATGTAGTGAGTTTTTGTCCTGCCCTATTAATAGAATCAAATATTATTTGTTCATTAATGTCATCCTCATCAAGCTGTATTAAAACAAACACTTTCTCGTCATTGTACAAATTATTCATAA
>OLOX01001730.1_pt1 | contig 19735 bp, 14 predicted proteins | sample 1672091 | NCBI WGS metagenome assembly OLOX01 (sample SAMEA3136644, study PRJEB25190) | human gut metagenome | reverse complement strand
CGCCGAGCTGCTGGGCGAGGTCGTGACCGACTCCACCAAGAAGAACCTTGAAATGCGCGTTGAGGCCGAGAACGGCGCGACCGAGGGCAAGTTTGAGCTGGCGAAGCTGGCCAAGCAGCATAACCTCGACGCGATTCACGACACCGTGCATGAGATGGCGCGCGACGAAGCCCGCCACGGCAAGGCGTTCGAGGGGTTGCTCAAGCGTTATTTCGGCAAGTAAGAAATTCAGATATTGTTTGAAAAATGAGGGTTGCATCTTGAAAGAGGTGCAGCCCTCTTTTCGCGTAGAGTGGTACAAAAGTTGTACGCCGAGTTTCAAACTGCGGCAAAAAGAGCGCGAAAACAGCCCAAAGTGGTACATCGAAGAAGTGGTACATATTTCGTGGCTACAGGATGGTGCAGAACTTATAAACGAAAGCATATGGACTGAGTTTCAAATAAATAAAGCGAAAGAAACCTTCACATTCCTTCGCTTTTGTTTTTTGTATCGAGCAGGCGGTTGATTAGACCTAAGAGCATCAGCAAATCGGCTTCACTTAGCTGTTTCATGCCGCTGACCGCCTTTTGAATCAATTCAGGATTTTGCGTTCCTTCATCGAAAAACTGCGCGGGGGTTAAGCCGAAATAATCACAGATAGCGAAAAACTCCTTGAGCGGCGGAAGCGCTTTGCCTGACGAGATGTTGTAGACATAGCCGCGACTATGCCCCAAATCGTAACTCATCTGGTATTCTGAAACGCCCTTTTTCAGCCGAAGCGCGGTTATCCGCTCACGGACAAAATCTTCATTCATCGCTATCACCTCTTGACTCAATGATAGCGGACTTCCGAAAAGAATTAGTCGAATAATTTTTGTCTATTCTCGTTGAATGGACATTTATTTTATGTTATAATTCAAACAACGTCAAATGATATTGACAAAAGAAAGCGGAGGGGAAGAAATATGTTTGACGACATCGCTGGGAAAATCAAAGCACTAGCAAAAGTAACCTGTGGGCTGGGCATCGCCGCATCGATCATGGGTGCGTTTGCACTTTGGGCGCAGAGCAGTCCCTACAATTCAACAACATCGGCAGGCGTACTTGTGTTGGTGTTGGGTTCGCTGGCTTCATGGATAGGTTCATTTTTCACTTATGGATTTGGTCAGTTGATTGAAAATACAAATACCATTCATTCAGATAATCTAAAAATTCAGGAATTATTAAAGGAACCAAAAGAAGAAAATGCAAGTTCAACAACTGTGACTCATCCTACGCGCACGTCCCAATTCCAGTCTATCGAATCACTTCATTCTAACGATGAATGGGAATGTGCTGTCTGTGGAATGCGAAATTCCAAACGCACGAATAGTTGCATAAATTGTGGTCATAGGCGCATATCACCGTGATGTGCTTAGATATTCTATTCTATAACAAAAGGAGGGCAGAAGGCTGACTACCTCAAATGAGTGAGAGAGGAGGACATTCCATTGAGTGACGCAATGGGAACAAAGGAAGCATCTGAAAAATGGGGTTATTCTACTGAAACTATTCGCAAATGGTGTCAATCGAAACTATTAGATGCTAATCAGGATAAACCAGGAAGCCCTTGGCATATTCCCAAAGATGCAGTTTGTCCACGACCTATCAAAACAAAAAAGATTGCACAGAAAGAAGGAAAATAAAATATGAAACGCATTGTTACTTTATTCATTTGTTGCTTGATGTTGTTTGGTACAGTAGCTTTTGCTGAGGATACAGCATATTCAAAACTTAATGACCTCGAAAAAGAAATTTATGATTGTTTTATGATAATGGTTTCCAATTTCCATAATCCAAAAGATGCTAGAATATATGAAATGTATGATTATAAAAACAATGAAGAAAATCGGAAGAAATTAACGGAAAATCCTTCTACGAGCGATATCAACATCCAACGTGCCGCCGCAGATAGTATTAAAATTAAAGTTCAATCGACAAATGGATTAGGTGCTCAAGAAACGGGAATATATCAGTTATTTTTATCAACTTGGTGTAATCCGGTAGATGGGGCAAAATGTAAAGAATTTATAGATAATACGCAAGCGCTTGGACTAAAGATGGGAAGCGCACTACTAGCAGATAATAAAAGCAGGAACTGTAAAAGAGGTGACTATGTAGAACTTGATTCCGAGCCTACTTTTAAGACGTCTCCAGATGCTGATATAGGAAATATTAACCGCGCAATTAAAGAACATTGGGAAAATCTTGGACTATAATGTTTTATTTTGAATAAAACGTTAAACATAAGATATCCGAATCAAATTTAATTATGAGTATGGTTTTCTGCTTTGCATAAGTAAATTCTCCCTCTTTCCACTTCGGAAAGAGGGCTTTCTTTATCCAACCATCTTCAAATATTTATAAACCGTCGGTCTGCTCAAATCACAAATTCGTGCGAGTTCGCTCACATTCATTTGACCTGCGATATATGCGGGATAGTGCTTATAGAAATCGCGGGGATATCATCTTTATTTGTGGGTCTGCGCCCGACCTGTCGCCCCTTTGCTTTGGCGTTTGCCATTCCGCTTTTTACTCTTGCTCGGATATATCGGGAACGGCGTAAAATCGCCTGCGTGAGCAGGAACTTGATGTTTTGCAGACAAAAATCCCCGCCTCCCTTATTCAGAGCGGCGGGGGTGAATCTGCGGCAGAAAACGGGTTACAGCCCCATCTTTTCGACGTATTCCTCCAAACACCAGCCGTTTTGCGTGATGACGGCGGCGGCCTCTTGGCCGACATAGCGGAAATGCCAGCTCTCGGCGACAAAGCCCGTCAGCTTCTGCTTTTCGGCGGTGAAGCGGACGATGAAGCCGTATTCCGCGCAGTGCGCGTGGAGCCACTTCTGCTGCTGTGTGCCGGTGAAGCTCACGCCGGGTACGGTGATGTCAAAGGCGAGGCCGGTCTGATGTTCGCTCGTTCCGGCGGGGGCGACGGTGTTATAGGTGGCGGACAGGCAGCGGTCGCGCGACCAATCCGGGTTATTCTTTCGATATTTGGCGACGGAGTTGTCCACCAGCTTCTGCTGCTCGCTGTACGTGCGATAGGCAGAGGAAATCTGGAAATTGGAAATGCCGTCGGCGATGGCGGCGGAGAGCATCTGCCCCAGCGCTTCGGTGGCGGTTCGGTCGGCCTTTGTGCCGGAATACTTGACCTTCACGATGTCGGCGGAGAGCACGTTTTCAATCGTCACCAGATCGGTCGGCGCGTCGTTCTTGCCGAGCTTGTGCTGACGGTTGACCAGAATCAGGAAATCGGGCTTCGGCGCTTGATCGGCGGAAAGCGCGTTGCCGCTGTAGAGCAGCTCCTGCGTCTTTGCGCCCGCCAGCCCGTCGGCGCTCAGACCGTTGACGGCCTGAAACCGGGTGACGGCCTCCTGCGTGTTTGCGCCGAAGGTGCCGTCGGCCGCGTCGGCGAGATAGCCCAGATCAATCAGCGCCTGCTGGAGCTTTTTAACGTCCTCGCCGGTGGAATTCTTTTTCAGCGTCCGGGTCGGAACGGCGGTCGGCGCGGGGGTGTCGGTGGGCGCGGCGGCCGGCACGGGCGTGAGCGGATTCGGGGTCGGGGTATCGGGAATCAGGTTCGCGCCGCCGTAGCCGTATTGCGCGCCGAACGGGGCGTAAACCGCCGGCGTGGGTGTGATGGTCGGCTCGGGGCTGGGCGTGGCCTCGACGCTCGGCACGGCGGTGGCGTCGGCCAGCGCGTCGAGGTTGGGCGCTTGTAAAAAGGTGGTCATCAGGGCGCTGACCAGCACGACGGCCAGCAAAATGCCGCTGGCCGCAAGCAGTTTTCCGTAAGGCTGCCGCTTGTTTGGTACATTGGAAATTGCGCGGGATCGCCCGCGTGAGCGAGAGCTTGACGTTTTGCAAGCTTCGGCGGAGGTGCAGGCGGGCTCAGCCCGCTTGGGGGATGGACGCATGTGAGTCTCCTTTCCGGCGGTCAGAATATCCAGCCGCCCGCTTCAATCTGCGCGTCGGCCCACGCGCGAAGCTGCGCTGTCGCCGCGTCCAGCGTTTCACGGTCGGCAACGACGTTTTCGCCGCGCGCGATACATTCGGTGATCGCGTCGTTGATCCACTGGCCGTAGTGCAGCGCGTCCTTGTAGTTGTTCAGGTCGAGCACCCAATCCGCGCGCGTGGCGAAATCGTAAATCGTCACGTTCGCAAAGCCGCTCAGCGCGTCGTAACAGAGCGAACGCAGGGCGAGCATGCTCTCGAGCGTGCCCTTGCTTTCCATCGTCGCCCACTCGGCGGCGGAATACGGCGGGAAAAAGATATCGAACTGCGTTTCCGGGTGCGCGGCGACGTAGGAAAGCAGATGCGCGTCCAGATTGGCCTGCGCCTGCCGGATGTAAGCGTCCGCGGGCAGCGGATTTTCCGGCGCGGTGAAGCGGGCGGTATACAGCGCGACGGAGCCGTATTCATCCTGCCCCGCCCAGCAATACATGCTGTCGCGGATGGAATCGTCCTGCTTCTGTCCCCATGCGCTCAGGCAGCGCGGCAGGAACGTGGCCAGCACGCTGCGGTTGAGCCAATAGGATACGTCGTTGAGGAGGCTGTCGTCATAGAGGTACAGCGGCACGTCGCTGCCGGTCTGGTCGAGCCGGGCGATGAAGGAATAGACGTCCAGCCCGTAGACGATGCGGCGCATGTTGTGCGTGCGGAAGGCCAAATCCATCAGCAGCGCGTGGTTATAGGCCGTTCCGGCGGAGGTGCACAGCTTGATAAAGCGGCCGCCGAGCAGCGAATCCATCTGTGACGGCCGGAAATTCTCGGTCACGGATGTGCCGACAACGGCGCTGTCGTATGCGTAGCTGCGTGCAACGCCCGCGTTGGCGTAGACCTGCGTGGTTCTATCAATCGGCGGCAGATAGCGCGTCGCCGGACGATACACCTGAAACGGATCAATGACGATCACCGTCAGGCAGATGGCGGCGATTGCGGCGAGCAGAAGCGCAAGGCTCGCAAGCGCCCAAGTTTTTCGTTTCATCAATACTTTACCGAAAACGGGGGAAAAAGGCGGCAGGGGCGCGGAACGCGCGCCGGGAAAGCGTTTAGAAATTAAAGTACAGGAACACGCTCACGCTGGAAAGCGACAGGGTGCAGTAGAGAATCATCAACACGGTGGAAATGGAATTGCAGACCGTCGGGCGGAAATCCATCGTCTTTTCGTAGGTGTTGCGCAGGCCGAGGCAGGCGAACAGCGAAGCGGCATACCAGATCATCATATACACCGCGTTGCCGTCCGGATGGAAGCCGCCGGGCAGGGCGAACGCGGAGGTGATGGAATCGCGCAGCGGCCCAAAGTTCATCGTCAGCATGGCCTTGACGATGGCCAGCGCGTCGGCGAGGCTCGTCGCGCGGAAGAACACCCAGGCCACGACGATGAAGCCGAAATTGATCATCCATTGCAGCGCCGGGTGCAGGCCGTCATATGGCTTGCGGAAGATGCGATAGAGCATGCTCGCCGCCCCGTGCATCAGCCCCCAGAGCAGGAAGAGCCAGCCCGCGCCATGCCAAAGGCCGCTGAGCAGAAAGACGATCATCAGGTTGACGCAGGTGCGCGCCAGACCCTTCCGGCTGCCGCCGAGCGGGAAATAGACGTAGGTGGTCAGAAAGCGGGAGAGCGTGACATGCCACCGCTGCCAAAATTCGCGGATATTGAGGCTCTTGTACGGCGAATTGAAGTTGATCGGAATCTCGATGTTGAACATCAGCCCCACGCCGGTCGCCATATCGCAGTAGCCGGAAAAATCGAAATAGAGCTGGAGGGTGTAGCCGATGGCGACGAACCACGCTTCCGCCGTGTTGAGTGTCAGCGCGTCGGCAAAGCCCGCCTCGACCGCGACGGCGAACGTATCGGCGATCACCACCTTTTTCACCAGACCGCGCGCGAAGGCATACAGGCCGGGGGCGAAATGATCGAAGTTGAAATGGCGGTTTTTCACATCCGTAAACTGCGGCACGATTTCGCTGTGCAGCACGATCGGCCCCGCGATGAGCTGGGGGAAGAACGTGACGAAGAGCGAGTAATCCAGAATGTTGTAGCGCGGCACGGTGCGCTTGTAGCTGTCGATGACGTAAGAAAGCTGCTGGAAGGTGAAAAACGAAATGCCCAGCGGCAGCGCCAGATGGTTGAGCGTCAGATGCAGGCCGAACGCGCCGTTCAGGTTTTCAAAGAAGAAATCGTGGTATTTGAAGTAAAACAGCACACCGAGGTTGAGGAAAAGCCCCAGCAGCATCAGCGGCAGACGGAGGGCTTTTTTCTGCTGGGTGAGCATCAACTGGCTGAGCGCGTAATTGATCAGGATGCTGCCCGCGATGATCGGCACATAGCTCGGGTTGTTGTAGCCGTAAAACAGAAACGAGGCCAGCACGAGGAAAACCTTGTTGAGCTGGATTTTTTCCGGCAGTCTGCCCAGCAGAAAATAACCAAGCAGCGTCAGCGGCAGAAAGGCCAGCATGAAGACGTAGGAATTGAACAGCATGGCGGTCGGTGCTCCTTTTCAAAAATCAAAACGGCCATTCTCCGGCGGAGACGATCTGATCGACGAGGCTGCGGATCACATCATTGTCGGCCTCAATCTGGGCGGCGCCGGTGACGCGATTTTCTCCGGCGGCCATGGCCTCGGCCATCGCGTCGTTGATCGCGCCGCTGTAATGCCGCGTATCAATATAGTTGTCAAGATTGCAGATCCAATCCGCCCGCGCCTGAAAATCGTAAACCTGCACGTTGTCATAGGCGAGCAGCACCTCGATCAGCGCCTGCTTCTGGTGCAGATCGAGCTCCAGCGTGCCGTTTTCGTAGGCTTGATACCACGAGAGAAGCGAATACGGCGGGAAAAAGAACATGAACTGCGTATCGGGGTGCTGCTCGATGTAAGGCAGGAAGTTGTGCTGCACGTTCATCTGGAATTGATAGGAAAGCGTCGGCTTTTCCCCGGCGTCGCGCTGCTCGACGCGGCGGGTGCTGAACGTATACCCCGGAAGCACGGCGTCTTTGCCATATGTGAACAGGTCGCTCCACCTGTACATGGTGTCTACCTGATCCGGATCGCTTTGGCCGAGCGTCATCAGGCATTGGGGGATGTATTTGGCCAGCACGCCCGCGTTGAACCAATAGGCGACGTCGTTAAGCAGGTCGTCGTCGTAGAGGTAATTCGGCGTTTCGTGGTTGGGCGTTTTATAGAAGTAGGTCAGCGCGTCCAGATCAATGCCGTACAGCACGCGGCGAACGTCGTGCGTGGAAAAGGCCAGCTCCATCATCTGTTTGTGATCGAAGGAGGAGCCGCCGTTGACGCACAGCTTGACGAACTGCCCGCCGAAAAGGCGATTCAGTTGGGAAGGACGAAAGTTTTCCGTCATCGAGGAACCGATCACCACGCTGTCGTATGCGTAGTTTTTGGCGATGCCCGCGTTGGAATAGAGCTGCGTGCCGTTTGTAATCGGGGGGATGAACGCCGTCGCTTTGTGATACACTTCAAAGGGGTCGATGATCGAGACGGCGGCAATCGTTCCGCCGATGCCCAGCGCAAGCAGCGATAAAGTCAGAGCAGCCCATTGCTTTCGTGTCATGGCGGATTCCTTTCTTAAAGTAAATGAGAAAATCCGAAATTTTACAAAAATTCCGATAACGGGCGCGCGATGCGCGATTGACTCCTTCAGTCACGGCTGCGCCGTGCCAGCTCCCTCGAAGAGGGAGCTCTTTGGGCGAGTTATTGCCGTCTAAGCGGTAAGTCGCGACGGTAAATAAGCGAATCCGAAATTATGCACAAATTCCGGTAACGGGCGCAATGCGCTTCTATGGGTATGCCGATGCAATGTGCGCTTGCTTTTTTTTCGTAACGTTGCAGGGGCGCGACTTATTGCATAGACGGGAAATAACCTGATAAGGAGCTCCCTCCCTGAGGGAGCTGGCACGGCGTATAGCCGTGACTGAAGGAGTTGGGCAAGGGTTCGCCGTTTTGATATGTTTGGAATTATTTGAAAAATTCCGTTTCGGCCAGACCGGCAAACGGCTGACCATCCGCAAAGCGGCCGCCGAGGGCGAGCATGTATCGCCCAGCGTATTCGATGACGGCGGCGAGGCGCGATGCGTCAAACTCGGCGGCGTATGCGTCGTCGCCGATGCTTTGCAGCGAGCCGGGGATGAGCGGGGCGAAGGTCAGCTTCGTGTTGGTGTGCACCACGCCGAGCGTCATGGCGTTTTCCACAGGTGTGCGCTGCGTGTGGAAAACCGCGCGCACCCGTTCGCCCGCCTGCGGGCAGGCGGCGAGGCGCGTCGGCAGGGAGAGCCGCACGGCCGTAAAGTCGGCGCGGGCGTGATCTTCGAGCGTTTGCAGCGCGGCGACCAGCGCACTTTCATCCGCCTGCTCGGCCAGCGCGCGCGCCTCGGCTTCCCGGCCGTCGCGCAGCAGCGCGGCCAGCTTTTCGCAGAGCTGCGCGTCGCTTTGCAGCCCCTGATCGAGCATCCGGCGGAGCAGCGCGCGCAGGTCGCCCGTCACGGCGCTAAAGAGCATCTCCGCCTGCGTTTCAAACGCGCGCATGCGCCACCACGGCGTATCCCGCCAGCAGCTCGCGCCGTCCTCCGGGCAGAGGTGCGCGTCCATCCGCGCGCCCGCGTCCGCCATCGGGTCAAGCGCCTTCGGCTGGGCGAGGAGCGGGTGCAGCGCGATATAGGGGAGCTGGCACGGGCGGCCAAAGCTGCTCATCACGGTGGTCAATTCCGGCTCATCGCGGAGGATGAACAGGTCGCTCTCCAGCGTCGTGCCGGTGCAGATATAGCGGATGGAGGATGCGTCGTGCGGGGAGAGGCCGGGGCCGAAGTGCGCGCAGCAGTCGCGCGTCCCCTCGTAATGAGAGCTGAGGATATCGGCCATTATCTGCGCGGTGACGGGGCGGTTCGCCCGAACGCAGAAGGGCATGCCCTCCTTTTCGACGCTCCACGGGCGATCCAGCGCGATGCGCAGGCCGTTTTTCTGGCGCATGACGTTGCGCGGACCGAAGAACTCGTCCTCCGCCTGATACGCCCTGGCGAAATCGAAATCGGAAAAATCGCCGTTTTTCGCGGGCGTGTACCAGCCGCGGGCGATGGCGTAGGTCACCACGTCCGCCGGGTAGAACTGCTCGGGGTAATCGGTCAGCCCGTGCAGGTTGAAGTGGTTGGGCATGACGGCGATGGCGTCGTCCGGCACGCGCGCGCCCATGTAGTGGCGGCCGCGCGCCAACTGGAACATGAAGGCCTCGTCCCGGTCGGCGATGGTGTAGGCGCGGCCGGAGGGCGCGTAGCCCCATTCGTCGATCAGCTCCATCAGGATGCGCGCGCCGTCGCGGGCGGTCTGGGCGCGCTCGGCCAGCGCGCGGCGCAGGTTGAAGGCGACGCCGCCGTCCTTGACGCAATCCGCGTTCTCCATGCCTTCGCGGGAGGTACCCATGCTGTTGGAGACGATGACCACGCCGCGCTCGTTGACAAAGCCGTCCGCGTTGGAGAGCCCCATCACATCCTTGCGGTATTCCACCCAGTAATAGCCCAGCGTGTGGGCGACCTGCGGGAGAAGGGCGCAGCCTTCCTCGGCAGGCATGACCGCGCCCTTTTCCCAATCGCGCGGGGGAACCCAGCCGTGGCGCACGACGACGTGGCCGCCGTCGTCCTCGTTGTGGCCGACGAGCACATGCCCCGTCGCGCTGGCGGCTTTGCCCGCAATCAGGGTCATGCAGTTCATGGGGGTGTTACCAAATGCGTCCAGATCGAACGCGGGCGTATTCGCCATCGCTTTATCCTCCGAAATTCATGCGTCAATCCGCAAACTGCGCTTATTGTAGCATCGCGCGCGGCGGCTGTCAATCGCGTCCGCCGCCCGCGTTCCAAAACAATGTTTTTGGAGGATTTCCGTTCAATCCCTTGCTATCGCCGCGCCTTGTATGATACCATAATGGAAACCGTTAAACGGTTCAAAGGCCGCGGACGCGGCCGCAGACTGTAGACAAAAAGCTATTCTCCCCCCGAAGGGGGAGAATAGCCCTTTCCGCAAATGAAAGAATGGCTGAATTTCTTGATTTTGCTACTTAAGCCAAGTTTGCTTATGTCAACAAGCTGAGGCCGCGGACGCGGCTGAACGGGCGGAGGGAAACGATTACATGATGAAAACACACGGCCTGACGGGGTTGCTGCTGGCGCTGCTGCTGCTCGCCGCGCCTGCGCGGGCGGCGGAGGAAAACACCGTCGTCATCGGCTGCGACGTTTACGCGCCGTATACCTATAAGGACGGCATGGGCGATTTTATCGGGATCGACGTGCAGCTTGCCCACGAGGCGTTCGGGCGGCTGGGGTACGACGTGGAATTCCGCGAAATCGCGTGGGAAAACAAGGATAAAGCGCTGGCCTCCGGCGAAGTGGACTGCCTGTGGAGCTGCTTTACGATGAACGGGCGCGAGGATGCATACACATGGGCGGGGCCGTATCTGTACAGCAGGCAGGTCGCGCTGGTGCGCGCGGACAGCGATTATACCGAGCTGAGCCAGCTCAACGGCGGGCGCGCGGCGGTTCAGGCCTCGACCACGGCGGAAAATGCGCTGGTGAAGCGCGAATCGGCGGTCGCGCCGGAGCTGGCGCAGGTGCTCTGCTTCTCCACCATCGGTGAGGCGGTTTCGGCGCTGCGCAAGGGATATGTGGATGTGGTGGTGGCGCACGAGAGCGTCATTCAGAGCGTCGTCCATGGGTCGCCGGAAAAGTATCGCATGCTGGATCAGGCGCTGTTTGCCAACGAGCTGGGCGTGGCCTTTGAAAAGGGGACGCACGAGGCGCTGGCCGCGCGGCTTCAGGCCGTCATCGACGATATGCGCGGGGACGGCTCGGCCGAGGCGATTGTGGCGAGCTACGGGCTGGACGCGAAAAAAATGCTGGAGGGGAACTGATGCGCCGGGTCTTTGAGAAACTGCGCGGCCTTTATCAAAGAAAGGTGATGAAGCAGTTCGCGTGGCTGCGTTTCTTTTTGGTGATGCTGGCGCTGGGCAGCGTGCTGGCCGTCATGCTGCATCAGGCGCTGACGGCTGTGGATACCCGGTCGGCGCAGCGCGCGATGAACGAATCGTTTGAGTTTGTCAAGGCGCAGTTGGTCAGGTACAACAGCTATGTTTCGGCGGATAAGGCCAAGAGCCTCGTGCGCCTGATGGATAAAACCGCCGAGGCCGCCCGCGTTCTGCGCGACGAGCCGGGGGCAGGGGCGGAGGAGCTGGCGGAATACGCCCGCCAGCAGCGAATCAGCGGCCTGATCGTGCTGGACGAGCAGCTTCAGCCCGAGCTGGAGCTGATGCCGGATGACGACGCGCGCACGATGTGCATGGCGATCATCGACAGCCAAAATGTGGCGGATATCTGCGATTACCCGGTGAAAAGCTACCTGACCCGTGTGCGGGAGAATGGGCGGAGCTACGACGTGGCTGTCGTCGCCCGGCAGGATCGGCGGGGCGTTATGCTGGCTTACGTCGAAAAGAACGACATCACGGACGAGGGCAGCGAACTGACGCTGGAGAACCTGTTCACCGGCTTTCAATTCGATATGAAAGGCGTGGTGGTCGTGCTCGGCGAGGACAGGGTGGCGGCTACCAACGCCCCGGCGCTCGCCGGCCTGACCCGCGAGGGGGCGCTGACGCTGAGCGACAAATACGCCCCATACGGCGCGGGCGGCTTGTACCGCGTTTCGCGCGGGAACAAAACGTGGCTGGGCGGCAAATGCCAAAGCGGCGGCTACACGATCTACGTCTTCTTCCCGGAGTCGAGGGTGTTCGGCGCGCGCACGATGATTGTGGGCGCGACGATGGCGCTGTTCGTGCTGATCTGGATGGGGTTCGTCATGCTGCGCTTCATCTCGGAACACGCGATTCTCGAACAGAGCCAAAAGCGGCTGAACATCATCAACGCGCTGGGCAAGGCGTATACCTCTATCCATGTTGTCGGGGTGCCCTGCGGCAAGATCGAGGTCGTTCTCGACCCGCACGACGGCTGCGGCCTCGGCAACGACGACGTTGAGGACAACATCCGCAACTATCTGGAGCGCCACATCGCGCCCGAGTACCGCGAGGAGGTTCGGGCGTTTCTGGATATGAGCACCGTGGAGGCACGGCTCAAGGGAAACAGCAGCATCGGCTGTACCTACCGCTCGCGCTCAGGCCGGTGGTATCACTCCGGCCTGCTCGAAAAGGACCGGGATAAGAAGGGCAGCCTGACGTCGGTTCTCATCGCGACGCGGGATTGCACCGCCGAAAAGGAGCGCGAGCTGGAGCAGCAGCGCCAGCTTCGCGAGGCCGTTGCGCAGGCCAGACGCGCGGACGCGGCCAAGACGGATTTTCTGCGCCGCATGAGCCACGACATCCGCACCCCGATCAACGGGATTCGCGGCATGGTCGAAATCGCCCGCCATTACGTCGGGAACGAGGCCAAGCAGGAGGAATGTCGGGAGAAGATCATGGTGGCTTCCGGCTTCCTGCTCGAACTGGTCAACAACGTGCTGGATATGAACAAGCTGGAGAGCGGCAAGGTGCAGCTCGAAGCGAAGACGTTCTGTGTGCGCGATCTGGTGGAGGAAAGCGCCGCCATGGTCGAGGCGCAGACGGCGGAAAAGACGCTCACCCTGCGCCGGGATATCCGCTGCGACAGAAGCGACCGCGTGATCGGCAGCCCGCTGCACGTGCGGCAGGTGCTGCAAAATCTGCTGAGCAACGCGGTGCGCTACAACCGCGTCGGCGGCGAAATCTTTTTGAGCGCGCGCGAAACCGCGCGGACGGAGGAAACCGTCGCCTATGAATTTGTGGTGCGCGATACCGGCGTGGGCATGAGCGAGGCCTTTCAGCAGCGCGCCTTCGAGCCGTTCGCGCAGGAGGATGCCAGCGCCCGCTCCTCGTATACGGGCACGGGGCTGGGGCTGGCCATCGTCAAGGAGCTCGTGGAGAAGATGGACGGCACGATTCGCCTGGAGAGCCGGAAGGGCGCGGGCACGACCTTCACCGTCTGCCTGACCTTTACGCGGGACAGGCAGGCGCGGCGGGACGAGGACGCGGCCGCTGTGCCGGTCTCGATTTGCGGCGTGAACGTGCTGCTGGTGGAGGACAACGAGATCAACATGGAGATTGCCGAATTCATGCTCGCCAACGAGGGCGCGGCCGTTCGCAAGGCGGTCAACGGGCAGCAGGCGGTGGAGATGTTCAGCGCCTCCGAGCCGGGCGAAATCGACGTGATTTTGATGGATGTGATGATGCCGGTGATGAGCGGGCTGGAGGCGACGCGGCGGATTCGCGGCCTGAACCGGCCGGACGCGCGGACGGTTCCGATTTTCGCGATGACGGCCAACGCCTTTGCCGACGACGCGGAGCGCAGCCGAAGCGCGGGCATGAACGAGCATCTGACCAAGCCGATCGACGCGGCGGTGCTGACCCGCACGATTGCCCGATATGTGCGCGGGCGGGAGACGAATCCCTGACCGCGCGGCAGGACGATAAACGGCGATTTCCGGCGGGACGCCGGATTCGAATAACGATTCCCCAAAACGACCCAAACAAACGACCCGAACAAACGAAAAGAAAGGATGACTCTTATGATGAAACAGATTCTGGCGGCGGCCTGCGCGATGGCCATGATGCTGACCGGCGCGGCGATGGCCGAAACCGACGTGCGCGTGACGGCGCTCAAGGGCCCGACCGCGATGGGCATGGCGGCGTTGATGAACGAGGCGGAGAGCGGCGCGGTGAACGGCAACGACTATGCGTTTACCATCGCCTCCGCGGTGGACGAGGTTTCCCCCAAGCTGGTCAAGGGCGAAACGGATATCGCCGCCGTGCCCGCCAATCTGGCCGCCGTGCTCTATAACAACACAAAGGGGCAGGTCGAGGTGCTGGCCGTCAACACGCTGGGCGTGCTCTACATCGTGGAGAGCGGCGAGAGCGTGAGCAGCGTGGCGGATCTGCGCGGCAGGACGATCTACGCCAGCGGCAAGGGCGCGACCCCGGAATACGCGCTGAACTACATCCTCTCCGAAAACGGCGTCGATCCGGAGAAGGACGTGAACATCGAGTGGAAGAGCGAGCATGCCGAGTGTCTGGCCGCGCTGCTGGCCGAGGAGAACGCCGTCGCCATGCTCCCCCAGCCGTTTGTGACCACCGCGCAGATGAAAAGCGACAAGATCAAGGTGCGCCTTGACCTGAACGCCGAGTGGGACGCGGTGCAGGCGGGCAGCGACGCGCCGTCTCAACTGATTACCGGCGTGGTGGCGGCGCGCAAGGCGTTTATCGAGGAAAACCCGGAGGCCGTCGCGGCGTTTATGGAGAGCTATGCCGCTTCCGTCGAATTTGTGAACGCGAACGTGGACGAGGCCGCCGAGCTGATCGGGAAATATGAAATCGTGCCCGCCGCCGTCGCGAAAAAGGCGATTCCGGCCTGCAACATCACCTTCCTTGCGGGCGGGGAGATGCGGCAGGCGCTTTCCGGCTACCTGAATGTGCTCTTTGAGCAGAACCCGAAGGCCGTCGGCGGCGCGCTGCCGGGCGAGGACTTCTATTACGGCGGAAACTAAGCGCAGAGCGATGAAAAAAAGAAAGCTCCCGCTGTGGGCGGTGCTGCTCTGGCTGCTGGTTTGGCAGGCGGCCAGCATGGCGCTTGACAGCGATATCCTGCTGGTGTCGCCGCTCCGCGTGATCGCCACGCTGCTGGCGCTGCTGCCCACGGCGCGGTTTTGGGCGTCGCTGCTGGGGTCGATGGCGCGCATCCTCGGCGGCTTCTTTCTGGCGGCGGCGCTGGGCACGCTGCTGGCCGCGCTGGCCGCACGGTTTAAGCGCGTGGAGGAATGGCTCGCGCCGCCCGTACTGGCGATGAAAACGGTGCCGGTCGCGTCGTTCGTCATTCTGGCGCTGATCTGGTTCGGCTCGCGCAACCTGTCCGTGTTCATCGCGCTGGTGATGGTGTTTCCGGTGATGTATACCAACGTGCTTTCCGGCATCCGCGCGCGGGACGACAGCTTGCTGGAAATGGCACGGGTATTCAAAATTCCGGCGCTTCGGCGCATTCGCTGCATCGATCTGCCGCAGGTCATGCCGTATTTCCGCGCGGGCTGCACGCTGGGCCTCGGCCTGTGCTGGAAGGCGGGCGTGGCGGCGGAGGTTATCGGCATGCCCGTGCCCTCCATCGGCGAGCGCCTGCAGCAGGCGAAGGTCTACCTCGACACGCCGGAGCTGTTCGCGTGGACGCTGGTGATTGTGCTCATCAGCGTCGGCTTTGAAAAGCTGTTCATGGCGGCGCTGGGCGCACTGGAGAGGAGGCTGACGCGGCTGTGATCGCGATTGATAAGCTGTGCAAGGCCTTCGGCGGCAAAACTGTGCTGCAGGATTTCTCCTGCGAGCTGGAGGAGGGGCGCGTGACGGCGCTGATGGCGCCATCCGGCGCGGGCAAGACGACGCTGCTGCGCATCCTGCTGGGGCTGGAAACGGCGGACAGCGGCGAAATCACCGGTCTTTCGGGCAAACGGCTGGCGGCGGTCTTTCAGGAGGATCGGCTGCTGGATTTTATGACCCCGGTGGATAACATCCGCCTGCCCGAGCCGAGGCTCGAGCGCGCCGTGATCCTGCGGGAGATGGCCGCGATGGGGCTGACGGGCTGCGAAAACCAGCCGGTGCGGGAGCTTTCCGGCGGCATGCGGCGGCGCGTGGCGATTCTGCGGGCGCTGCTCTGCGGCGCGGACGTGATCGCGCTGGACGAGCCGTTCAAGGGGCTGGACGAGGCGACGCGGGCGCGCGTCATCGACGAAACGAAGCGGCTCTGCCGGGGGAAGACCGTGCTGATGGTCACGCACGAGGCGGCCGAGGCGGAACGCATGGGCGCGAAAATCGTCGGCCTGCTTGACAGCAAAGGTTAAAAATGTTATGCTATGCCCTGCAAAATCAAGAAGAAAGAGGTGTGCCCTTTATGGAAAATATGAACATGGAAATCACGACGAGCGAGCATCGCGCCATCGTCTTTAAGATGAACCGCAAGCAGGCCGCCGCCGTCGCGCGCTATCTCAAGGAACATTCCGCGTCCCCGGAGACGATTTTCGCCGTGGATGTGGACACGATGGAGCTGATCGTGCAGGCCAAGAACGCCGGCGAGGAGGATATCATCGTGCTCGACGGCGAGGAAGACGTGTTCGACGTGGAGGAAGAGGTCGTCGAGGAAAACGAAGAGGTCTGGGAGGCCATCGACGAGGCCTCAGCATCGACGAGGAATAATCCTGAATAAAATCCGGACGCGCAGCGCGCGTCCGTTTTTATATGGCGAAAAAAGCGCGGATTCCCCTTGCAGCGCGGTATATACGGCGGCCATTTTGGCCAAAGTAAGCCACGCAAGGAGGTTGATCCCAGTGAAAAAATGGTGCTTGATGGTTTTGGCCGCGCTGTGCCTGCTGATTCCGACGGTCGGCTCGGCGCAGGGGCTGCCCGATTTTTTGCAGGCCGTTCAGACCGGGCTGAGCGAGGGGCTTTCCGCGGGCTCGGCGGCGATGGAGAAGGATCTGACGCTCTCCGTCACCACGTCGGATGCGCGCGTGGAGGCGGGACGGGACGTGACCCTCACGATTCGCGCCGAAAACCCGCGCCCGGCGGAGACGCGCGTCGCGCTGACGCTGAGCCTGCCGGAGCGGCTGGCGGCGCAGGCGAACGAGGCGCTGGCGTGGGAAGCGGCGCTCCCGGCGGCGGAGATGGATGAAACGGGCGCGCTCGTGCCGTCGGTGACGACGTTCACGCGCACACTGACGCTGATGCCCGGCGGGGAAAGCGCGCAGGGCACGGTGACGGCGGAGATGAGCGTCGGCTCGCGGTTCTATCGCCAGAGCCTGCCGATGGCGCTGTGCGTGGCGGATATTTCGGCCAAGACGAGCGTGACGGGCGCGGAAAACGGGCGGCTGACGGCCGGAAAGACGATGGCCTACGCGGTGGAGATCGCCAACGCGGGCACGGCGGAAAAAACCGTGCCGGTCGAACTGATTCTGCCCGCGGACGTGACGCTTTCGGGCGACCTGCCGGAGGGCTTCACGCGCAGCCAGCGGCAGATTCGCGGCGAGGTGAAGGCGGCCGCCGCGGCGGGAGACGAGCCGTTTACGACGACGCTGGTTTTCCCGATGACGGTGAACGAAGACGCGCTGGACGGGGACGAGGACGCCATGCGCCTGCTGACGGGCGCGCTCCGGGTGGACGGTAAGCGGGTCGCGCTGCCGCGCGTACAGCTCTGCGGCGCGAAGATCAGCGCGCGGCTGCTCCCGCAGACGGACAGCCTGAAAGCGGGCGAGACGATGGCGCTGCGCGTGGTGCTGGTCAACAGCGGTCTGGCCGGGGCGGACGTGCGGGTTTCCTGCGTGCTGCCGGAGGGGCTTTCGCTGGTGAAGGCCGAGGAGACAGAGACAGAGCCGGAGGAAGCGACGGGCAGCGAGGCGGAAAACGCGCTGCCGCCGGAGGCGGACGACGGCCTCGGTGCGGACGCGGAGCCGGTGCTGGCGGATGAGGAAACGCTGGCCGAGCCGGAGATTCGGCAGGAGAACGGCGCGGCGGTCTTTTCCCTGCACATCGACGCGGCGGGGGAGGATGCGGCGACGCGCGTGGTGACGCTGCACGTTCGCGCGGACGAGCCGCAGGAAAACATCAAAGAGCGCCTCCTGGGCGCGACGCTGGCCTGGCAGACCGACGCGGGCGAAACGCATCTCGGCGAGGCGGCCTGTGTGCGCGTGTATCAGCCGATGGTGTTCGGGCTGACGAAGGACGAGTGGATGGGGATTCTCTGGGCGGGGCTGCTGCTGGTGGTGACGGTGAGCTGCCTGTTCGCGGCGTTCAATTCGGAAAATAAGCGGGAAAAATATTGCGAATAAAAAAACGACCCGGTTTGCTTGACCTTGACAAACAAACCGGGAAGGCGTACAATGTAGACAAGTAGGTTGATCCCCTACGAGGTGACGGTTCTCCGCCACAAGGGCAAATTAGATTTTAGACCAAATTGCCGCCAAGCAGGTTCCAGCTGCGAGGCGGCTCTTTTTTCAGTGGCGATTCAGGGTAATACCCAGAGAAACCGCGCCGATTATGATACCGATAACGGTGAGGAGCGAATTAAACAGCTCTACATTCGTCATCTCGATCACCTCCGCTTCTGTACGCCCTTGCGGAGGAAGTCGCCTTGTAGGCCCTGCTTGTCTACATAACGCGATTATAGCATATCTTTTCATCAGGTGCAATCAAAAAAGCGGACGGCCGGGGGGCGTCCGCTTTTCGCATGAAAGCGATGGGGTAAACGCATGAGACGTTGGCGCGTGAAAAGCGAACGCTTACTTCGCGGCGGTTTCCTGATTGGCCAGCTCGACGAAGCGGCGAACCTGAACCAGAACGCTCTCCACGGCGCTGCGCCAGAAGTCCGGCGTGGTCACGTCGATGCCGACGCTCGCGGTGACGTTGGCGATGGTGTCGCTGCCGAAGCGGGAGAGCAGGTCACAGTAGACCGGCACAAACGCCTCGCCCTCCTGCTCGTAGCGCGCATACAGGCCGCGCGCGAACAGGCCGCCGAAGGCATACGGGAAGTTGTAGAAATGCACGTTCGGGGAGTAATAGTGGCTCTTGCACGCCCACATGTACGGATGGCGGAAAGCCGGATCGAGGCCGTCGCCGTAGCTCTGATCCTGCGCCCAGAGCATGGTTTCCTTCAATTCGTCCACATCCAGCGCGTGATCGGCCTGCGCGGCGACGACCTTCTGCTCGAACAGGAAGCGGGAATAGATATCCACCATCGTCTGCGTCTGCTCGACGAGGCAGGAATCCAGCAGCGTCAGCTCTTCCTCCGGCGTGGCGTCCTTGAGAAGCTGCGCGATGAGGAGCGTCTCGTTGAAGGTGGAGGCGGTTTCGGCCAGCGGCATCGGCGTGTCGTTCATCATCAGCGGCTTGTGGCGCAGCATGCGGTTGTTGAACGCATGCCCCAGCTCGTGCGCCAGCGTGCTCACGTCGGAGGCGCTGCCCGCGAAGTTGGTCATCACGCGGCTGATGTTCTTGGCGTAATAGCCGGAACAGAATGCGCCGCCGCTCTTGCCCTCGCGCGGGTACATGTCGATCCAGCCCTCGTCAAACGCGGCGCGCATCATGTCGCCCATCTCCGGGCAGAAGCGGCCGAACAGGTCGAGCAGCAGCGCGCGCGCCTCCTCGACGGTGTAGGTGCGGCTGGCGTGGCCGACCGGGGCGAAGAGATCGTAGAACGGCAGGCCGTTTTCATGACCGAGCAGGCGTCCCTTCGCCTTGAAATACTCGCGCAGCTCCGGCAGGGCTTCGCGAATCGCCGTCCACATGGCTTCAAGCGTCTTTTCATCCATGCGGGAATGAGCAAGCGCCATATCCAGCACGCCCTTGTAGCCCTTGAGCGCCGCCATGGTTTCGCCCTCAGCCTTGAGGTTGTTCAGGCAGAAGCTCATCGGCAGTTCGATCTTCTTGTAGGAAGCCAGCTCGGCTTCGTATGCGTCCTTGCGTACCTGGGGATCAGGGTCATAGGCCAGCGCCCGGGCGGCGGCCAGCATATCGCTTCCTACTTCGACGCGACGGACGTCCAGCAGCGAGCGCAAGACGCGCCGAATCATCGCGGTCTGCTCCTCGAACGCGCAACCCGCGCCGTAGAAAAAAACGCTTCGGACCGGCCGACCGTCCAGCCGGGGAAGCAACTGCGAGGCCAGCGTGC
>OLOX01001724.1_pt1 | contig 19767 bp, 18 predicted proteins | sample 1672091 | NCBI WGS metagenome assembly OLOX01 (sample SAMEA3136644, study PRJEB25190) | human gut metagenome | reverse complement strand
CGCCGACGGCGGCGTCCGGCCCGACGATGAGATTGCCGTGGACCGTCGGGGACACGAGCACGCCCTTGCCCTTTTCGTTCGGGCACTGGAACACCGTGCAGCCGACGCGCCCGCCCTCGCTCTTGTCGAGCAGATAATACTGCCCGCGGGTGGGGATGATTCTGTAGTCCGGTTCCTCCAGCAGAGCGCGCACCGCGGCGGCATCCACGCCCGCGGCGGAGACGACGAAGCGCGATTCATATTCCGCGCCGTCCTCCGTCTTCACGAGAAACGTGCCGTATTCGGTCCGCTCGATCGCCGTGACGCGCGCGCGGAGGTGCAGCTCCACCCCGTTGCGCACGGCGGTCTCCGCCATCGCGAGCGTGTATTCCCATGGGCAGATGATGCCCGCGGAGGGCGCCCAGAGCGCGGCGACGACCGTCTCGGCGAGCTCCGGCTCGCGCGCACGCGCCTCCTCGCCGCTCAGAATCTCCAGCCCCGGCACGCCGTTAGCGCAGCCGCGGTCATAGAGCTTCTGCAAATGCGCCCGGTCGCCCTCGTCAAAGGCGAGGACCATGCTGCCGCAGGGCAGATAGGGCACGTCGAGCCGGGCGCAGATCTCCGGCGCGAGTGCCGCGCCGCGGACGTTGAGCCGCGCCATATCGGTGCCCGGCGCGGGGTCGTAGCCCGCGTGGATAATGGCGCTGTTGGCGCGGCTCGTGCCGACGGCAACGTCGCTCCCCGCCTCCAGCACGGCGACGCGCAGATCGTAGCGCGCGAGGGTATAAGCACAGGCGGCGCCGGTCACGCCGCAGCCGATGATCAATACGTCTATCATACGAAAAAGCCGTTCCTTCCTTTTTTCTTGACAAGGCTATTTTACTTTGGGATAATGGTGTTGTCAATCAACAAAAACGCTCTTTGGGGAGGTTATCCGCACATGAAGCAGTACGTCATCGCGCTCGATCAGGGCACGACGAGCTCCCGCGCCATCGTGTTTGACCGGGAGCAGAATATTCTCGGCATGGCGCAGAAGGAGTTCACCCAGTTTTACCCCAAGCCCGGCTGGGTGGAGCACAACGCGATGGAGCTTTATTCCAGCCTCGTCTCCGTCATGGCGGAGGTCGTCGCGAAATGCGACCTCACGGGCGCGGACATTGCCTGCATCGGGCTCACGAACCAGCGCGAGACGACCATCGTCTGGGACCGCGACACGGGAACGCCGGTCTATAATGCCATCGTGTGGCAGTGCCGCCGCACGGCGGAGCTCTGCGAGGAGATCAAGCGAGACCGCGAGCTCACGGACTATATCCGCGAGAGCACGGGGCTGCTCGTGGACGCTTACTTTTCCGCGACGAAGATCAAGTGGATCTTAGATAACGTGCCCGACGCGCGCAAAAAGGCGGAGCAGGGCCGCCTGCTGTTCGGCACGGTGGACTCATGGATTCTCTGGAAGCTCACCGGCGGGCGCGTCCACGTCACGGACCGCACGAACGCCTCGCGCACGATGCTCTTCAACATCCACGAAATGGCGTGGGACGCGCGTCTGTGCCGCGAGCTGGACATTCCGATGAGCATGCTCCCGGAGGTGCGCAGCTCCAGCGAGATTTACGGAACGACGGACATTCAGGGCGCCGCCGTGCCCATCAGCGGCGTCGCCGGCGACCAGCAGGCGTCGCTTTTCGGACAGGCATGCCTCGACGCCGGGCAGGTCAAGAACACTTACGGCACGGGCTGCTTCCTGCTGCTGCATACGGGCGAAATGCCCGTCTCGTCGAGAAACGGCCTCGTCACGACCATCGCGGCATCCGCTCCCAACGTAGCGCATACCGAATACGCTCTTGAGGGCAGCGTCTTCATGGCCGGCGCGCTCATCCAGTGGCTCATCGACGAACTCGGCATCGCGCAGACTCCCGCCGAGACACAGCAGCTCGCCGAAAGCATCCCCGACACGAGCGGCGTCTACATTGTCCCGGCGTTCACGGGTCTTGGCGCACCCTATTGGGAGCCCGATGCGCGCGGCGCCATCTATGGGATCACACGTGGGGCCGGTCGCGCGCATATCGCCCGTGCAGCGCTCGAAGCGCTCGCGTATCAGGTACACGACCTTGCCGTTGCCATGCAAGCAGACGCGGGCCTCAAGATCAGGCAGCTCAACGTCGACGGTGGCGCCTCGGCAAATGACTTTCTCATGCAGTTCCAGAGCGACATCCTGCAAACGCAGATCCATCGCCCCGCGAACATCGAGTCAACGGCGCTTGGCGCGGCATACTTGGCGGGGCTTACCAATGGGTTCTGGAATGGCACCGAGGAGTTGCGCGCCATGCGCATGACGGACAGCGTCTTCGACCCGCAGATGCGGCCGGCCTACGCCAACGAGCTTCTCCGCGGTTGGCGCGAGGCTGTTAGGAGAACGTGCTGAGGGCGAGATTTCTCGACTACGGGGCTTCGCCCCTCCGCTCGAAATGACAGGGAGGGGTTCCGGCCCCTCGCTCGAAATGACAGGGGCAAAACAAAAGGGGCCGCGGCGTTATGCCACGGCCCCTCGCTTCGGGGAGGGAGCTAATACCTGCTACTTGTTCGCAGCAACAATACCACCCATGAAGTCATCAATAATCTTATTGACCTTGTCGGTATTAAACTGCCAGCCACCGTGACTTGCGCCTTCAATCGAATAGCGCTCAGAGGCGGTTCCCAGTTCCTTGGAACGCTCATAGAGCTCCATCGTGGAGACGGGCGACACAGACATGTCCTTGGTACCGTGGAAGCACAGGAACGCAGGATCGTCTTTGTCCAGATAGGTGAACGGGCTGAACTTGGCCGTCTTGTCAAGGTTGCTGTAAACCGAACCGCCGGGATTCTGACCAAAGGCCGTGCCGTTGATGAGAAGCGCCTCGGTATTGGATTCCGAGTCATGCACATCATAATTGGACAGACCAGCACCGATGATGGTGAGGTCGGACACGCCATACATATCGATGACGCCCTGAACGGCCGAGCTGTACTCGAGGTTATCGCCAACATCGAACTGGATGCTGTCGTCAAACTTCGTGGTATTGCTCAAAACGCCCATCATGACCGCCAAATAGCCGCCCGCAGAGGAACCGCTTTCGATGATGCAATTCGGGTCGATGTTGAACGTGCTCGCATTGGCACGCAGCCACCTGATGCCAGCCTTGGCATCCTGAAGAGGACCAGGGTTGGTCGTGTTGGGAATGACGCGAACCTCGGCAACTGCCACGACATAACCACGCTCAGCGTAGCGCAGGTACGACATAGCGTTGGGATTGGATTTATTGAAACCACCGCAGGCGGCAACGTAGAGTACCGGACGGGGGCCGTCATCCCTACCCTTCGAAGGAGTGAGGATATGCATCTTCAGGGTCTTGCTGGTGCCCTTCTCGGAAATCGTCTTGTAGGCGATATCGCGCGTCTGACCGATGGTCCAGTGATCGGGGTCCGTTGCAATCTGCTCGGCGCCAGCCGTAGCCTGCTCAAGCGTGGGAAGATCCTCGGCAGCATAGGCCTTCGTGCCCTTGCTCAGATCAACCGTAGGTGCCACACCGGAAACCGGCGTATTCGCATAGGTGTTCAGGAAGTTGATGGCGCGCTCAGCAGACTTGCCCTGCTCGAACTGCTTTCCACCATGACCGGCACCTTCAATGACGTAGCGCTCAGTATGCACGCCAGCTGCATCCAGACGATTCTGCAACATCTTGGAGGCGACCGGGGACACGAGCGTGTCGGCCGTGCCATGGAACATGAGGAACGGCACCGTGTTGGAATCGATGTAGCTAAGCGGGCTTGCAGCGGAGACCTTTGCGATCATGGAATCATCAAAGACACCAACGCCCTTCTGGGCGGCAGCGGCACCGTTAAGCAGGAGTGCCTCAGTCGTGGCAGCCGACTTGTGACTATCCTGAAGCTCCTGGCTCAAACCAGCGCCGATGATGGTGAGGTCAGATACGCCGTAGTAATCGATAACGGCATTGACAGCAGAAGACTGGTCAAGATTTGCACCCACATCAAGCTTCGTGGGAACAGCTTTGCCCGACCTGTCGGGATACGAGATGGTATCCACGTTGCTCGTGACGCCCACCATGGTGGCGTAATAACCGCCGGAGGAGTTTCCGGCAACGGCAACTTTATTCTTGTCGAACTTGTACTTGCCCTTCTCGTTATCTGCGCCCGCCTTCAGGAAGCGGATAGCCGCCTTGATGTCCTGCAAGGGGGCGGGGAACTGCGATACGGCACTTGTACGATGCTGCACGGAGGCAACAGTATAGCCCGCCTTCGCAAAGGAAAGGCGCGTCTCGAGATTGCCCGCCGCATCGGAATTAGTGAATCCGCCGCCGTTAATCCACACGAGAAGCGGTGTCTCGCCGTTCTTCGCCGTAGACGGCGTCAGGAGCTCGATCTGCAGGTCGACAGGCTTGCCGTAATCACTCGTGTGCAGATACGGAATGGTCTCCTGGCTGACTGTGACTTCCTTCGATTTGTCGGCTTCGGTGAAGCTCAGCACGTTGTGGCTTGTAGCCTCCTCAAGCGTTGCCAAACCAGGAGTGTCTTGGCCAACGCATGCCTTCGAAGGATCTACCACACCCGTATTGAACGGATCCACTGGCGCGACGGGTGCTTCGGCACCACTTACGCCATACCAGCCGATGCCCTCGTCGTTCCAACCGATGCTCACAAGACGAGAGTGCTCATCGAGGCTCGTGGTGTAGTTGTGGGATCCGGCATTGTTCGTAGCCGCGTTGGGGTCTACGTTGGGATTGAACTGCCTGTAGAGAGGCACACGCTCCTGGTCATCGGAATAGAAGCTGGTGCCCTCGTCCTTCCATCCAAGCTGCACGAGAGCGTCGCGCTCGCCGGCATCCTTGGTGTAGTGGTGATCGGTGCCCGAATACACCCTGTACACGGGCGTCTCGGAAGTGACCGGCGCATGCCAGCCAATGCCCTCGTAATTCCAACCAGCGGCGACGGTGGCATCCTTCTCCACGTCGCTGGCGGTATAAAAGTGCTCGCCGGAATTGGGGTTGTACAGACGATACATCGTCTGCGTCTCGGTGTCGGCGGCACCGTTGTCCGCGATGGCGACGTTAGCCGGCACAGTGACCAGCGTGAGCATCGACGCCGCCATGACGCAGGCCATGGTCTTTCTCGCGAAACCAAAATGCTTTGGTTTACCCATTATGTCTCCCTCCCATGAAAAGTATTGACGTACGCACGACTTCTCCCTCCCCAGAGTGGTAGCCGAAAATCCAAGCAGACTCACGGCATGTCCCGCACACGATATGCGCGACTTCCCAGCACGGTATGAACTGCGATGATTCTTGTCTCCCCACGAAAGGTGGGTAATGGGATGGAAGGTTGGGTAGGGTGGGCTAGACCTGCTTCTTTATCTCTTTGACTATCTCGATGAGTTCATCTTTTCGGTGAATGCCCATTTTGCGATAGATGCTCTTGCTGTACCCTTTGACAGTACTAACAGCTACCGTCAGATCTTCTGCAACGTGCTTGGCGGTATAACCTCGCGCCATGAGCGAAGCCGTTTCCCGCTCGCGCTCCGTCAGGGCGTATCGAGCTGCGATCATGTCCATGGCGTACTCATGACGTTCGTCAGAGGAGAGCTCAAAGCTCGGATCCGGTTCCGTCACTGCCTCCTCGTGTTTCGCACCCCCGCCTTGGTCCAGCCTGTCCATGAAGAGCCTGCGATTGACAATGGTCATCACGAAGAGCACCACGCACATCCCCAGAGAGATGGCGAGACCCGCTGCGGTACCCACGGGACCAAGAAAATCGGCAGGCGTGAGCTGAAGATAGACGAGAATGGCCGGGATTATCGAGGACGTGATGCCTGCGGCAAATCCGAACACCACAAGAAAGATCGCCGCGCATGAGATAAACGCATGTCTGCCGTCAATGCCCCAAAGACTTACGAGCGCCATGAAATACACGAGCAGTGCCGAATACAGAGCCGTGACAAACGGTGCAAAGGACTGCGGTGAGGCAAAAGCAAACAATACGACAAACAGAACGAAGCCGACGAGCCCAATGGATCCTATGGTCAGCGTGCATCCCGAAGTTGTCTTTGAACGCCAGGCAATGCAGAGAAACACCAAGCCAACGCCAAGGGACACCAAATACGAATGGATTGTCCTAGGATTCGGCGCATAGTTCACTCCCCCATGAGCCCAGCGACTACGCAAAAAGGCGCCGCAAAGCAGCTCGGCAAAGATCAAAATCATGGTGCAAATCTGAACTGCACGCAGATAATCACTTCGAAGAAGCGGTTCTGGCTCGCGTGCGGATCGATTGGCAGGCGCGTTTCTTAGCAGATACAAGCCGATCAAAGCAATCAGCGGGTACAACGAGCTGAGTATCGACGCCCATTCGCGCGGAAACGCATCGAGCAGGCCAAATATATGACTCACCACAAAAGCGCCCGTCACCATAACGGTGATCTTATCCCTGGGCAATCCCACGAGCACATGAAACCACCCCGTCACAAGAGCCGCAAACCCGATGCAAAGAACGATGATAAAGGCGATGTAGAACCCTTGATTCGTTACCCCCGTGGCCCTTCCCGCGCTGATAGCAATCACGCTTGCAACGGCAAGGAGCCCCACCCCAGCGCAGGGGACAAGACCGATTCCTCCTCGTCGGCCTTGAGAAGGTTTGCGTACGCGAAGCAACGACAAGGCAGCCAGCAAGCAACCAAGAAGGATGATGGCGAGGTCATAGATGACGCGCAGCTCGGAAAACCCCGAGGTAACCCCCACGGTGAGCGTACCGAAGAAAGGAGCCCTGAACATCGCGCAAAGCGATGCCAGGCCCACAAGGCATATGACCGTCCTTTTTGTTTCCCCCGACAAACGTCTATTCCCACGGTTTACGGTACGTGCAGATAGTGAATTCACGCCGCCCCTACGTGAGACCCCCTCGGCAAATATTACTCCAATCACGGGCAAATTACTTCAATCAAGGGCAAAGTTCATGCACGGCGACGACAGGACGAAATCCGACGAAGTTACTCCGGACGAGAGATGCCAGTCCCAATAAAGCGCTATCGAATCCGGCTTTTACGGCAGCAGATCGTACTCCGCGTCAACGACCGGCTCGAGCCATTCGTTGAAACAACCCTCGCCCGGGGCCTCGAAGGCCACGTGCGAAAACCAGCTGTCCTTGGCCGCACCATGCCAATGCTTGACACCCGCGGGAATGAACACGACATCGCCGGGATGCAGCTCCCGAGCATCCTCACCCCAGAACTGGCACCAGCCCCGACCATCCGTGCACAACAGGATCTGGCCGCCGCCCTCGTTGGCATGATGGATATGCCAGTTGTTGCGACAGCCCGGCTCAAAGGTCACATTGGCGAGGAAGATCGTCTGCTCGGGGTCCGTCAGCGGGTTGAGAAACGACTCGCCGATGAAGTACTGGGCAAACGCGTCGTTGGGCTTGCCCAGGCCGAACAGGGGCTCGGCCGCATTGCCTGTGCTAGTCATCGTAGACCTCCTTCGCCATGCGAAACGCCGCCCAGGCATTGGGCCAGCCGGCGTAGAACGCGAGCTGCGTGAGGATGGCGGCCATCTCCTCCTTGGTGACGCCGTTTGCCTTGGCGCTGGCAAGGTGATACTGGAACGACGTGTCGACGAGCCCCTTGCTCACGAGACAGGTCACGGTGATGATGGAGCGCGTCTTGAGGTCGAGCTCGTCCTCGCGCGACCACACCTCGCCAAAGAGCACGTCGTCGTTGAGCTCGGCGAACTGCGGGGCAAAATCCCCCAACTGGTCCCTTCCTGCCGTCTGCTTTACCGTCATGATCCTTCCTTTCAACCTCTGGGCTTTTCCTAAGCATAATATGCACAACATGCAATAGCGCGATAAAGAATTCTATTTCATATCTTGATTGTCCGTAGGTGTACCCACGAAGTACAATTCACATCATGCAAATTGCTATGCATGAAACGCAAGGTGGCATTCATGGATATCGACCAGCTCAGACAACTCGAGGCATTCGCACATCATGGCACCATGTCGGCAGCCGCCAATGCATGTGGCCTTTCGCAATCGGCCTTCAGCCGATCGATCCAGCGGCTCGAGACAGAGCTCGGCGCCCAGCTTTTCGACCGGCAGAAGAACAGCGTCCACCTCAACGAAACGGGACGGGCAGCCGTCGCGCACGCCAGGAGCGTTCTGCGCGAGGTTCAGCTGCTCCAAGATGCCGTCGATGAGGCACAGCGCCGTGTCCGCACCTTGCGCGTCGGCACCTGCGCACCCGCTCCCCTGTGGAACCTGATAGCGCGCATTGTCGAGCGATTTCCCTCCGACGTCTTCAACTCAGAAATGCTGGGCGAAGAGGAGATCGAACGTCGCGTCCTGGATGGCAGCATCGACTTCGGCATATCGCAAAAGCCCTTCCTGCTGCCCGTGATAGCGAACACACGGCTCATGACTGAGACGCTCGCCATAGCCGTGACGGCCGAGCATCCACTCGCCAAACATCCGTGCGTCACCTTTGATGATATCGATGGCGTTGACTTTCTCCTGCTCGAGGATATTGGCATCTGGCATGACATGCATAGACGTTTCATGCCGCATTCGCATTTCGTGATCCAGAAGGATCACGAGGTCTACACGCGCCTAGCCGAAGCCGGGACGATGCCGATTTTCGTGACCGACATTCCCTTGCAACAGGGCCTGCTACCCGACCGCATGCGCATCCCCATCGACCATCCCGCCGCCACCAAGACGTTCTATCTCCTTATCCGCGAGGACGCCGCACCGCGCGTACGTGAGATATTCGATTGGATCGCGGGAGCGTAACGGCACCTGACAAAACACCACCTTACATCCATGGAAGTTCTTACGCGCGCATGACATGCTGGCTATAATCACGTCCATGAATCACGACGTGGGTGACATCAAAAAGCGAACGCGCCAGGGCATAGCAGCCGGCTTCGGATGCTATCTGCTTTGGGGCTTGTTCCCCCTGTACTGGAAGCTGCTCGACCATGTCGACCCGCTCGAGGTCACTGCACAGCGCGTTATCTGGTGCTTCGCGCTCACCGCCATCATCTGCCTTATCGCACGATGGAACTTCATCTCGCTGCTCAAGGACAAGCGTGCGCTGCGCTTCCTGGTGCCTGCCGCTATCATCATCACCTGCAACTGGGGCATCTATGTCGTAGCGGTTCATATGAATCACATCGTGGAAGCGTCCCTGGGCTACTACATCAACCCGCTTGTCTCCATCTTGCTGGGTCTCGTCATATTCAAGGAACGTCTTTCGCCGCTGCAATGGGCCGCCGTCGCGCTCTGCTGCGTCGGCATCCTCTACTTCACGATCAGCTATGGGAGCTTTCCCTGGATAGCCATCATGCTCGCCGTGACCTTTGGCGTCTATGGTGCCATCAAGAAGAAGGGTGGATACCCGGCCGTGGAGGCCATTGCCATGGAAAGTGCCGTCATGACGCCCGTGGCCATCGTCTTTGCCGTCGTACTCGCGTTCGTGACGGGAACCCACGGCTTTCTCGGCGATGTGTCGAGCGCCGCGGGATGGAGCACCACCGGATTCCTCGTCCTTGGCGGTGCGGTCACCGCGGTTCCGCTCATCTTGTTCGCGACGGCAGCCAATTCCATCCCCCTGACCGCCCTGGGTTTCTTGCAGTACGTGAGCCCCACCATCGCTCTGCTGTGCGGCGTATTCGTCAACGGCGAGGCCTTTACCACCGCCCACGGCATATGCTTTGCGTGCATCTGGTGCGGGCTCGCGCTCGTCGCCATCGACATGATCTGGACGGTACGCAAGACGCCGGAGGGTGAGCTCACGCCTCTGGAGGCCGAGGAGGCAACCGAAATCGTGGAGTAGTCAGGTGAGAGGTTTGGGGAAGCCCTACTTCTTTCCGGAATTGTTGTAGCGGTCGATGAGACCCTGCATGGAGTCCATCTCCGCCTGAAGCTCGCCATTCGATGTTTGGAGCTCGGTTAACTGCGCTTGCTGCTCGTCAATTGCCGCCTTGGCAGCACCGTACTCGCTCGCAACGCCGCCAAAGGCGATAAAGCGCACGACGATAACAACGAGCAGGATAACGGCGATGACTCCCGAGGCAAGGATCGCCCTGGGGTCAACCGGCTTGACGCGTCGGGCCTTGTCGTAGTTCTGCTGGCTCACGGAGGTGCCCCGCTGCTGACCAGGCTGACTCACGTAACGATCTCTACTGTATTGCGTCGCCTGGTTGACGCTGCGCTGCCCGGCACGCGGGGCAGCATGCTGGGCAGGACGCGCATCTCGCTGACGCGTATCCCGTTGGCGGTTGTCGTGCGGCTCATACGCGCGATTGGCGCGAGCACCACTGCGGTTGCGCCTTTCGCCGCGCTGCTCTTCGTGCACAGCCGGACGCCGGCCGGAGCGGCGATTGCCACTGCGAGAGGTATCGTAATCGACATCCTGTCTGCTGCGTTGATGCGCGCGCGAGGAATCTTCGGGACGCTGACGTTTCGGGCGGCTTTGCGGTCTGCCTTCGGAGTGTCTTTCGTCTCGTTGTGCCGAGGCATGACGCGCGTAGCGTTCGGACGTACGCGAGTAGCGGCTCGATCCAGTGCCCGTACGACGCTCGGAGCGTCCCTCGGGGACATCACGACGGGAGCGTCTGCTGCGCTCGTAATCGCCGTCGTATTGTCCGCGCGAATACGTCATTCGGTAATCACCACCTGGTAAAAACCGGGGGCATCGTAATCGAGCGTCTTGAATTCGTAGCCCAATGCGCGTAACCCGTCGATGATTTCTGGCAGCGCTTCTGTGGTGGTGTTCTTGCCGGGGTTATCGTGCATGAGCACGCAGATGGGAGAATCCGTCTTTGCGAAATACTCTGCCTCGTTGAGCACGTTGCTCACGATGCGATCCTTGGGGGTGGAGCCGTTCACGAACTGCGAGGGCTCACTGTCACCGGCAAGGACATTCCAATCGAAGTACTGATAGCCGCGCTCGAGCATCGCGCGGGGAAGCGCCTTGCCGATTTCGGGATTGTAATAGCCGATGGTGAGACTGCCACCGGCAAAACGCGTAATCTTGATTTCGTGGCCAACGGCAGCCTCGAGCTTGGCCTTGGCCTTGTCGAAGTCGCTCGTGAAGTAGTTGTCGACGCCACCCTTATAGTAGCTGTACGAGTCATCCTGGTCCCAGTCATGGATGCCGACAGCCGACCCCTGCTCCTCGATCTTCTTGCACAAGTCGAGGTTGAGGTACGTGTAGAGCTCGTCGTTTGCCAGACAGAACCAGGTCGCGACGGCCCCCTTCTGCTTGAGAATCTCGAGATTCTTGGGGGTGAGGGCATCACACGGGCCATCGTCGAAGGTAAGGTAGGCGACCTTTCCACCCTTGTCGCCAAAGAGTGAGAGGCGTCCCTGGGCATTGCGCCAGGCGATGTACGTATCCTCTTCTTGCTTCTTGAGCTGCTCGTTTTGTTGCTGAGCCGTGGCAACGCTCGCCTTTGCCTGCTCGAGCTCGTCGCCCGATTTGGCATAGCTCGACTCGACATGCGAGATGTAGAACTGCTGGGCGATTGCTCCGATGAAGAGAACGACACACGCGATGATGAGTATGCGGAATATGTTATTGCTCGTTTGCATGGGGGTTATTATCGCATAAAGCCATGGCAATACCCCTTCCCGCTCGCGGGAAATGCGCTATAATCCTAACCCGCGCGCCGTTGCGCGCCATGTCTAGTGGGGATGTAGCTCAGCTGGGAGAGCATCACGTTCGCAACGTGGGGGCCGAGGGTTCGAATCCCTTCATCTCCACCACAAGTCAATCTTGCGAACCCCGTTTGAACTGAGAAGTTCGGCGGGGTTCGCGTCTTTCATTGACCTAATATCCTCAAATCTGAACCCGCCTGCATTGAACCATTTGTATGGTCACCAGCACACATTACTTGGCAAGAGCCCTGACGTGTGCCAAAAGCTGTGCCGTGGTGGTCGGCGATGCTGTCACAGAGACACACCACTTGGCGAAAACGCCACGAATTGCGGTGTGGTGGCCATCGGGAGAGCCATCGGAGCGCATTATCTGGCGTAGCACTCGACAGGTGCCACGAATTGCGGCGTGATGGCTGCAAAGACTGATAATGAGACAAAAGTGCCCCGGCGACATTTGTCTCATTTCACTTATGGTAGGGTTCGCCGCGCATAATCTTGAAGGCGCGATAGATTTGCTCGAGTAACACGATACGGGCAAGGTTATGAGGTAGCGTAATCTGGCCGAACGAGAGCGTCTCGTCTGCCCGTTCGAAGACCGACCCGTTCACGCCGTCAGAACCGCCAATGCAAAACGCGATATCGCTTGTCCCGTGGGTCATGAGCTCGTCAAGGCGTTGCGATATCCCCTCGCTCGTGTGTTGCGTGCCCTTGATTGCAAGCAAAATGAGGTGTGCGTCCCCCGCCGCGCGAATGATCTCGTCACTCTCGAAATCGATGCCCTTGTCGGGAATCTCGACGACGCGCAACTTCGTATAGCCGCCGAGACGCTTTGCGTATTCCGCAACCGCATCCTTCCAGAAGCGTTCCTTGAGCTTGCCTACTGCTATGACGGTTATTCCCATGCGTGTTCCTACTTTCATCGTGGCCAATACAGTATAATCATGAGCTGTTATACATTTCGACATCACAGAGGATCCATCATGGCTAATCAGCGTTACACCCTGACTTCGTACGACCCCGTCTACGTCGTTGCCGAGGAGGTCAGGATTCCGGAGGAAGCTGTTCGCAAGACGGCCCTTCGCTGGCTCGAGCTCAATGTCTGCAAAGAAGGCGAGACGCCCAAACTCAACGACCAGTGGATTGCAAAACACGTTGAGGACCTCAATACCGTCGAGGAACTCCTCATCTTCATCCGCTACAACATGTACAAGGACAACGTCGAGGTCCAGCAGCTCGCCGACCAAAACGTCATCTGCCGCGAGCTCGCGACGCGTCTCGTCGAGGATCTGCCGCAAGACCTTGTAGAAGAGGCGCTTTACGCATCCGCCTATCGCCTGGAAGAGATGCTCCGCATGAACGGCCTGCAGAAGAAGGACTACTGCGAGCAGCGTGGCATCTCCGAAGAGCAGCTCGATGCCGAGGTGCGCGAGAACACCATCGAAAGTCTCAAGGAGGATTCGGCACTCGCCGCTTGGGCAGATCATGCAAACTATACGCTGTCGGCCGAGGACTTCTACGAAATCATCCCCGGCGACTCCGTACAAGACAAGGCCTATAAGCGCCGTCAAATCGAGCTTGAGGGCAGAATGCCCCAGATGGAAGAGTATGCGCTCAAGGCCAAGGCCCTGCGCGACGTCATGGAAAACGCCATGATCAAGCGCACGCCGGACGACAAGGAGTGGATGCGCTACGGCGATACGAGCAAGGACGTGCTCGACGCCAACAAGCAGTTCCCTGACAGCTTCATCTCGCTGTAACGGGCTTGTCATCTCGACCGGAGGTGCGCAGCACCGAAGTGGAGAGATCTCTTAAAGCTGGCGAGATTTCTCGACTCCGCTTCGCTCCGCTCGAAATGACAATGGGGGGCACTTCGCTTCGCTCGAAATGCAAAAAGAAGCCCGCAAGAGCGGGCTTCTTTTTTCGCGTAGATAACGAACAGCCAAAAGCTATTCGACGACCGTGATGTCGGCCGTCTTGGCAAGCCAGCGGGCAGCCATAGACTGGCGGCACATCTTGCGCAGGTCCGCCATGCGATGAGCCTCCTTGAGCTCGGCAATCTGCGCCTCTGCGTCATCGACCCCGGAAAGCTCCCGAGCGATATCCTCGTCGGTAACCTCCCAGCCCTTCTCCTTGAAGAGGGCCTCAAGCGCCATGTCGCGCTTGGCGCGATCGATGGACTCCTGGTTGACCTCTTCCTGCATCTTCTCTGCTTCGACGTTGTTCTTGAGCATCCAGTCCTGCAGACCGGTGCCCTCCTTCTGAAGCCGCTGCATGAGCTCGCGACTCACGTTGTCGCGCATGAAATCAACGTAGTACTCGGGAACCTCACCTTCGAAGCGCTCGATGAGGGCATCTACGACCTTCTGCTCGAGCAGCTTGGGCAGCTCACGATCCTTCTGCATGTTGATGGTCATCTTCATCTGGTCGTGCAGATCATCAAGGCTCGTGGCGCCAATCTTGGCGAAGAACTCGTCGTTGAGCTCGGGCAAGACGCGCTTGCGAATCTCCATGATCTCGACGTTGGCGTGAAGCTTGCCGTCTCCGAGCTCGGGGCGCTCTTCCTTGCCCTGTGCATCGAAGTCAAAGTCGAGCGTGTAGCCCTTCCTGGACCCGATGATGTGCTCGTCGAAACTCTCGGGCATGGAGCCACCGCCGATGCTGAGCATGCGCTCGACATCGTTGAGGCCCGGGATGACAGCGCCATCGTTCATAATGGTCATTCTGACGGTGACGTAGTCTCCGTCTTCTACCTCGTAGTCCGGGTCATCGATGACATCGTAGTTATAGTAGACACTCAGCAGCTCGTCGATCTGAGTCTCGATTTCCGCCTCGGTTGCCTCATTGGGCGGCATTTCGATCGAGACCTCGTCATAACTCGAGAGCGTGCCCTCTGGCGGAACCGGACCCGATATCGTGAAGGTAAAGGGCTGGTTCTCGGTGGGAATCTTCTCGAGGTTAAACTGCGGGTCACCGATGAAAAGCACGTCGGCATCGTCGAGCAAGGCAGGCGCCTCGCCATTTACGATATCCTCGGCTATGCGGGCGAATACCATATCGTGGCCGCCCGCTTCGCGTTCGATAACCTCGCGCGGAGCCTTGCCCTTGCGAAATCCCGGGATCTCGTTCTTGGCAAGCTCCTTGAACGCCTTGTCGATGTAGGTGTTGACCTCGTCCGCGCTTGCGGTCATGGTCACGACCATCTCCTGTACCGCATCATCGGACTCGCGTGTTATATCTGTGATTTCCAACTTGTCTCCCCAAACGTATATGGAACAGCGCGAGTTAATCGCGGTAATTGCCCGCAGGATCGACCTTCCTGCGCAGGGAAAGCTCGTCGGAGTGAAGAATGACGTAGCGCATGCCCTTGAGCGTGACTATGAGATTCACGACCTCATGCGAGCCGGCGCCGCCATGGTTGTACAGCTGGTACGTGAGAACCTCGCGATCGATCATGGGCTGGTAGATGGGCGAGTCGTCCACCTTCTCGCGCAGCATGATGGTTGGCTGGCGACCCAGCTCCTCTTGGCGCAGCGCGATGTTATACAGGATGTCCTCCTGCTCCTCGGTCAGGCGACCGAGCTCCTCGATCTCTGCGATGATCTCTGCTTCAGTTGACATGTAAATCCTCCTAGAATTGGCACGATGCCGATAGTATAGCGTGGCATGCGTCCATTAAATACTGAAAGGGCCCGATACGGTTAGATATCGGGCCCTTACAGGTTTGATGGCGAAATGCTAGATGCCAGCGTAACCCTTGGAAGGATCGCTGCCGCCAACGCCTTCGATGCTGTCGCCAGCCTCATTGCCGGTGCGCTTCGTGGAGGTGTAGCCACCCCAAGCACGGGCGATGAACTTGTCCTTTACCCAGAAGATCTGAGCCTTCATGAGGTCAGCCTGGGTAACGCCCTCTTCCGCCATTGCCTCGTCCTTGCTCTTGCCCTCGGCAACGAGCTTGTTGAGGATGTCAGCGGCCTCGGGAGCATCGAGAGCCAAAAACTCTTCAGGTGTCATACTGGTTTCCTCCTAATCGTCTGCATTCTAGGCCTGACCAACCATGGTGGCCGGCCAGGCCTATTCTAGCTTATCCAGGCTCTAATTAGAGCTGGAACAGACACATCGGGCGGTCAAACTCCTTCATCTTGGCAATCATGTCATCAAGAGTGCCGTAATACATGGAGTGAGACTCTTCCACCTGGACCGCCAGGGGACGCTGACCGGCCTTGTCGCCGCCGGTGCCCCAATGCTGCGAGAAGATGCAGGTCGGAATGGGAAGGTAGATCCACTCCCAGTCGTCACCGTCATTGCCCTCGCCGACCTTGAAGGGACCGACTTCGACTTCCTTGATGGCAAACTGATCAAGGGGAAGACCAAGCTCTTCCTTGCAGGCGATTTCAGCGGCGTGGTTGCCAGAGAAGAAGGTGTAGTCAACCAGCAGTGCGTACTTCTGATCTGCCATTTAAGTAACTTCCTTTCTTATTAGTCCTGGTTCAGGCCGCGGACACGCCTCATGTTGCACATGACGCCCTTGTAGGGAGCACCGAAGCCGAGCTTACCGATGTTCATGTGCGGAACGAGGCTGTTGAAGTTGGACTTCCAGACGCCGAACAGGTTGGGCTCCTCGCCGTCCTGCTCGGGGAACCACCAGCCATGAGCGCAGTTGATGATACCGGGCTTCATGCAGAAGGTGATCTCCGCCTTGAAGCGAGCAGCGCCGAACATGTTGTAGACCTCGACCCAGTCGCCCTTGGTGATGCCGTACTCGGCGGCAGTCTCGGGGTTGATCTGGACCCACGGCCACGGATCGATCTGGCGCAGGGACGGAACCTGACGATGCTCCGAATGGAAGGAGCTGTAGCGACGCGAACCGGAGGTGGAGATCAGCGGATACTGACCAGCGAACTCAGGCTTGCTGACCTGCGAGTAGTTGGGCTCCTCGTAGTACGGCAGCGGATCCTCGCCCCAGGACTCGTACAGAATCGAGTAGGCCTCAATCTGACCGGTAATGGTGTTGAAGCCAGGCTCGCCGTCGAAGCGGAGCATGCCCTTGGCGTACTTCTCGTACTCGAAGCCATGGGCGCCCGGCTGATAGATGCCCTCCTCGCGGAACTGGTCGAAGGTCATGCCAAGCTCTGCCAGCTGATCGCTGTAGAACTGAACGACTGCCTTCTCCAGGGCGTCGCGGTCGAGCAGGCCACGATCCTTGCCGAGCAGCATGGGAGCGTACTCGCTGTGCTCGAGCGTGGAGACGTCGAGCGTGTCGCCGGCCGGCTTGTACCACGGCCACCACGTCGGGTTGAGGCGCTGACCGAAGACGAGGCAGATCTCGACGTCGGACATGCACTCGCCAACCTGCAAGGCCTTGTTCATCGGGCCCATGAAGACGGTGTTGCGGCCATAGTGCGTGAGGCAGATACCATCATGCTCAGCCCAGGTGGACATCGGCAGGAAGTAATCGCCCACGGCCATGGCGGTCGGGGTCAGGAAGAGGTCCTGGATGACGCAGAACTCGATGCTCTCGCACAGAGCGTCATGCCAACGCTTGGGCTGAGCCGAGCAGGTGGGTGCCAGGAAGTTGGAGCTGTTGAACCAAGCCATGCGGAGCTGGTACGGCTTGTGCGACTCCATGGTGTTCAGGGTCTCGTCCGGCTGGGTGGTGGCCATGCCAGTGGACAGGCCAGGCCACTCGGCAGCACCGATACGAAGCGACCAAACCTCGTCGGTCATAGCGCCGCGCTGCTCCATACGCCACTTGCCGAGGAGAGCGGACGGGGGACCGAGGGTCAGACCACCCGGGGTATCGATGGAACCGGTCATGGCAGCGAGAAGAATCATCGCCTGGGACAGCTGAACGCCGTTCTTGTTCTGGTCGAATGCCAGACCCCAAGCCCAGCCGATGGGACGCTCGGTGCCGAGGATGTGAGCAACGCGCTCAATCGTGGCAACGTCGACCGTCGTGATCTCGGCGACCTTCTCGACGGGATACTCGGCAGCGCGAGCCTTGAGCTCGTCGAGGCCGTAGATCCACTGCTCCACGAACTCGTGATCGTACTCGTCGTTCTGGAACATGAGGTTCATGACGCCGAGTGCGAAGCAGGTGTCGGTCTGCGGACGGAGCTGAACGTTGATGTTGCCGTTGCGCGAGCCCGGCCAGGTGATGCGGGGGTCAACGGAAATCAGGTGCGTACCAAGCTTCATCATGTCGACGAGGACGTGACCGAAGAAACCGTCACCATTGGACGGCAGCGGCTCCTTGCCCCAAACGACAACCCACTTGGAGAGCTTGTACGCGGGATCCTCGAAACGACCAGGCAGGTGACCTGCGTAGTCGAGCTCGGGGTAGCCAGCGCCGAGGACGTAGTCAGCAATCGAGCAACGCGGGCCATAGCAGGACCAGCCAGATTGCGTGTAGCAGCAGTTCGGGGACTGCAGCACGGAGAACGTCAGAGCATAGTAGAAGATGCAAGCCTCGCGGCCGGTGCCACCGAAGCAGACGATGGACTCGGGGCCGTACGTGGTCTGGTAATAGCGAACCTTCTCGCAGATCGTGTCGAGAGCCTCGTCCCACGTGGTGCGCTCCCACTTCATCTTGCCGCGGTCCTCATAGGCACGCTTCATGGGATAGATGACGCGGTCGGGGCTGTAGGTGTACTCACGAAGAGCAAGGTTCAGAGCGTTAACGCGACCCTGCGTAATGGGGTTGTCGTCGTCACCCTCGATGCGGATGAGACGGCCGCCATCGGTGATAACCTTAACGCCATATCCTACCGGGTGAGATCCCGGGGGAGACCAGGTGTTGCTGCGGGTAGCTACTGTGCCATCCTCGCGTGTAACTCGCCACTCTTTGCTGTAAGTTCCAGCCATAGTGTTACTCCTTTTCCTCAATTACCTTTTGGGAAAACTTGAAGCCCTCTTATGCGCCTGAAGCCAGATTTAAACTCTTGGCACATATATGTGGTGTGATTTGTAAAGAATCCCACTTCACATTCACTCCGCATAACCAACAACAGCAAGGCAACTACTTGCCTCCAAGAACACGGATGAGCTTAAACAGCTCAGGCGAACCTTGGGTTGGATTTTAGAGGGTAATGCCTCTAGTCAACCCTCCCTTCACGAATGTGATTGGGTAATGTGTGCCAGGACGCTCTTGTTTGCGATGGTGTCTGGGGCATCGAAAACGCAAATGACCTAGCGCTCCAAAATAATACCAGCAATCGTATAAAAAGCCTGAGTGAATGATGAGAATCTTTATCCTATTTAGAATATAATAATGAATCTGGTACGACCCCATACTAAACGCATTAGGTTTGCACGGTACCAGCGGTTTCTCTGGCTATTTCAGGCTGATTTGCGTAGGGCACAGGTCAACGCAGGGACACTCGTCACAACGCGGCTTGCGAGCAATGCAATATTCCCTCCCGAAGCGTATCCATTGACTGTTTACGTTCTTCCACAGCTCGCTCGGCAAAAGAGATAGCAAGTCCTTCTCGACTTCGCCAGGTGTCTTCTTGTTTGAGAACTTGAGGCGATGTGCGATGCGAAAAACATGGGTATCGACGGCAATTCCCTCAACCTTGTCGAAGCATTCGTTCATGACAATGTTGGCGGTCTTGCGTCCCACGCCGGGAAGCTTCTGGAGCTCGTCCATTCCCTGCGGGACCTCGCCGTCGAAATCGGACATGATCATGCGGGCACAGTTAACGCAATTACGCGCCTTGTTGTGATGAAACCCGATGGTCCAGATAACCTTCTCGAGCTCGTCAACATTGGCCTGCGCCATCACCTCGGGTGTTGGCCAGCGTTCGAAAAGCTCGGGCGTAACCTTGTTGACGTTGGCATCGGTCGTCTGGGCGGAAAGCGCAACGGCTATCACGCACTGAAAGGGATTGACGAAATCGAGCGCGGGCGTGGGCTGCGGATAGAGCTCGTTCATGCGTGCGCAGAACTCGATGGCCCGCTCACGTTTCTTTGCTTTGGATTCACGCGGCATGATGAGCCTCCCTAATCGTTGAACAGTCGATGCGGAACGGAATGGGGCGGAGGGCCGGGGCAGACAAATGTCAGGGGGTCAGGCCCCTTGGCACATGG
>OLOX01001713.1_pt1 | contig 19876 bp, 19 predicted proteins | sample 1672091 | NCBI WGS metagenome assembly OLOX01 (sample SAMEA3136644, study PRJEB25190) | human gut metagenome | reverse complement strand
CATAGAGGTTATCATATATTTTTAATCTAATTATATATTAAAAAATATTTATCAAAAAGATAATAAAAAGCACTTTCAATCCAAAGGAAAGAAGGCGCTCAATTATCATTATCTTACTTTTTAGCTCTAGTCTTTTCTAATCTAAAGCTGGTTAATTCTATTCTCCTGCTTCTTCTGGAGCAGCTGTGATGATTACCTTAAGTTTGGTTACGCGACCATCCTTAACCTTATCGTTAATAAATTCAAGACGTTTGTCCTTGTTAATAACTTCGTAATGTTCCTTAACTTCTTGAGTGGGAATTGCTCCTACACCAGTCAAATAATAGCCTGCGATAGTATCAACATCATCACTTTCAAGCTCTGTGTCAAAGTGTTCATTGAAGTCATTAAGAGTCATAGATCCTTCAACAATATAGGTATTCTCTCCTATTTCACGAACTTCCACACTAGCTTTATCTGTTTCGTCATCAATTTCACCGACGATTTCTTCCAAAAGATCCTCGAAGGTCACCAGACCAGCCACACCACCATATTCATCAAGTAAGATAGCCATTTGATTATTGGTGTTACGAAAGGCTGCCAAGAGGTCGTCAACGAAAATTGTTTCTGGAACAAAGAGGGGCTCATTCATGATACGGCGAAGATTAACATTCTCAAAACCGAGCTCATAAGCCGCTTTAAGGAGTTTTTTGGTATGGATTACACCGATAATCTTATCCTTGTTATCTTCGTAGACAGGGATACGAGAGAAGCTTTGCTTTAGAATGGCTTGGATATTTTCCTGAGTATCGTCTTCAATATCTATCATGAAGGCATCTGTACGAGGAACCATGACTTCACGCGCCATTAATTCATCAAGAGAAAAGATACCTTGAAGCATTTCGATTTCTTCAGCTTCAAGTGTATCCTCACTCTTGGTCAACATGTACTCAATCTCATCACGTGTCATCGGCTCATCCGCATCATCAAAAGTCATAGGTGTCAAACGAGACAAGAGGTTGGTTGATGCCGAAAGAATCCATACAAAGGGACTGACAATCTTACCAGTTACAATAATGACAGGTGCTGAGTAGATGGCCAGATTTTCCTTTAGGTTCATGGCAATACGCTTAGGATAAAGCTCACCAAAAACGATAGAAATGTAAGTCAAGACCACCAAAGATACCACGCTACCTGCTGTTTTAGCCCAAGCTACGTTACCAAACCAGGTCGCTATAACTGCTCCTAGGGAAGCAGAGAGACTGGCCCCTTGCAAAAGACCGATAAAAGTAATACCAACCTGAATAGTTGATAAGAAGTTATTGGGATTTTCAAGAACCTTGAGCAGGCGAATAAATTTCTTGTCGCCTTCTTCAGCCTTTTGTTCCACACGTGAACGGTTTAGTGATACTAAAGCCATCTCAGACGCTGAGAAAAAGGCCGAAAGTAAGGTTAAAATTAGTAATAAAATAAATTGAAATAATAAGGACTGACCGCTAGAGTCTTCCATTTTTTCTTCTCCTCTAAAAAAAAAATTCTGACTTTCATTATATCACAATTTTCCAATATAGGTTCCTATTTTATGCTATACTTAGAGTAATTTATCATCGAAGGAGAGACTTATGTCACTTATACGCTTAGAAAATGTCAGCTTGGCTCGCCAAGGAAAAACACTCTTGTCCAATCTTAACTGGTCAGTTGAAAAAGGCCAGACCTGGGCTATCCTTGGACTTAATGGTGCAGGAAAATCAACACTTCTACGCTTATTGACAGCTGAGTTCTTTCCTTCCGAAGGTCATGCTGAAATACTTGGCTATACCTTTGGTAATGGAGACATCACGGGTCTTCGCAAACATATCGGTATTGTCAGTTCCTTCATCACTGAGCGTCTGCCTAAGCATATGACTGCAGAAAAAATCGTCCTTACTGGTAAATACAAGAGCTCAATCCTCTACAAGGCATATGGGGATAAGGAGTTGCAAGAAGCCAAGGACATGCTGACCTCACTTGGTGCTGGGGATTTGATAGGTCGTAAATACCATGGCCTCTCTCAAGGAGAAAAACAAATTTGTTTGATTGCTCGCAGTCTCATGGAAGATCCTGACATCATTATTCTTGATGAAGCGACTGTTGGCTTGGACCTATTTGCTCGTGAAAAACTCTTGCGTCAGATTGATCGTATCACCTCGCTTCCTCATGCTCCACTGGTTCTTTACGTCACTCACCACGCTGAGGAAATCACTGAAAACATGGACCATATTCTCCTACTCCGTCAAGGAAAAATCGTAGCACAAGGACCCAAAAATGATGTCATCACACCAGAAGTCTTAGCTGACTTCTATCAAAATCCTGTTCAAATTATTCCAATTGACGACCATCGTTTTTACATTAACCCTCTTTTATAGAGATCAGTCATAAAGTAGCTTGATTTAGGGCTAATATACGAACAACATTAAAGAAACAAGTCCCCTAGACTATAAGTCTGGGGGAATTTGTTCTTTCATCATTACTTCTTTTTTATTTGAGATACGCTATACAAAATTAAGGCTGGAAGGACAAGGTGTTCTATAGACGTTCTTGAATAAAATAAATTGTACAGCGACTATATATAAATAGATTTTGTCAGAAGTTTTACTGTGTGAGGAAATCTTTTGACTTTTACCGATTCGATAACAAAACAGTTCTTTTTTGACCGAATAAATTCTAAGATTAACCACATAGACATATGATATTGTCCGATGGCCGCTCTTTCCAGTTGTCTTGTTAATCTTCTTTACAATTGAGAATTTCATGAAAAAAGATTATAAGTCTAGCCTCATTAGTGCCTTGATTGGGCTGATGATTGCTAATGCAATCTATGACCCACTCCCTATTCCCTATTCCTACCGAAACTCTGATTGTTTCCGGTATCCTAGTAGGCCTAGGATTGGGCTGTCTCTTTCCTGACCACGATAATGAAAAAAGCAAACATTAAAAGAAGCCAAATTAATAACTTAGCTTCTTTTTCTACTCTAAATTCTTTCTTAAGCTCCCCTTCGGGCTAGATTGATCATATCATATATCAAAGTATTGCTTGTTTCTTTGAGAGAATAGTTCTCCAAAGTATTGACTTCCTTACGAAGCTGTTTGGCATAACGACTAGAAATACGCCCAGCTTGTTCATATTCGATGATAATCTTACGTTCCAAAAAATAGCCTCGCAACATTTCGTCAACATAGTCTGGATTTAAGTGAGTGATAACCCGCTCGACAAAGGCTCCAGATTGAATAATTTCAGCCTCTCGAATCCGACTGCGTTTCAAATAAGACAAAAGATCTGAATGATAGACACCTTCCAGATTACTCAAGGCTTCCAAAACCTGCTCAGTATTTGTTAAATAAAGCTCAGTCATATGATCACGATTTTCCTCGGTCAATCGAGGACCTCGCCTATTCTCCTCTTGTTCAAATCGAAACTTGAAGGTAAAAGCTAGGTGCAAAATTCTACGAAGACCAAGAACGAAAACAGCAGAGGCATAAGAGAGACTAGAAACAAAACCACGGTTGATACGGCGCTCCAAGCCTTTGATATAACGTTGGTATAGATTGTATTCGAGTTCTGAAATCTTCCCCTTCTTGTAGGCATATTCCAAACCCTCACTCTCGATTTCCATAATCATGATACGGATATTAGCTAACTCTTCCTTGACATCATTTGATTCCTGCTCCAAGATTAAATCTTCCAAACGTTGGTTATAGTTGTCAATGGTAGCATAAACAGCTCCTTGATTTGCAGACTGCTTCAGGTCTTTTTCTAGCTCTCTTACCACATCATTAAGAATAGCAATCTGCATGTAATGGTTGGTCGTATGTGCTGGTCCGGTAGCTAACCTAGGTAGAATTAAAATACCTATCAAGAAGCTCAATAGTGTAACACCCGCTACTGTAAAGGTCAAGAGACTGTGTTCTAGCGCAGTCATATTAGCAACCGGAAGTAAAAGGATTGTTGCAATCGAAACCGTTCCTTTTACGCCAGAAAAAGTCAAAATCGTAGCAACCTTCCATATTTTTTTCAGTGACCGTTTGGTCCGCCAAGCTCTTTGGGCAAACACTGCACTAATCATGACAAAACGAATTCCAAACATGATCGCTGTTAACAAGACTATGGCAAGAAGCATCCAAAGCGTATCATAAGTACTGCTAGACAGTACTGGGGTTGCTAAGGTTGGCAGTTCCGTCCCCAGAAGGAAAAAGACCATACCATTAAGAACAAAGGTAATGGTTCCCCAAATCGTATGGGAGACACTATCCAATTTGGCATCAAATACGGTGATTTTTTTGAAACGGCTAGCAAGTGAAATCCCTGCTACAACAACAGCAATAATTCCAGAGACATGTATTTCCTCAGCTACAAAGTAAGAGGAAATCGGTAGCACTAACTCTAGTAAGAGTGCACCTGTGACATCTGCTGCATCCATATTATCTAAAATGGTCAAAAAAAGACGATTCAATAGAGCTGTAATCAAGCCAACCAAAAAACCACCAATTACAGAGATAACCAAATTCCAGCTCGCGTCCAGGAGGGAGAAGGATCCCGTTGTCAAAGCAGTTACTGCCACCCGAAAGGCGACCAAGCCAGAGGCATCATTTAGCAAACCCTCTCCCTGCAGAATATAGCTAATCCACTTTGGAAAACTGAAGCGTTTGGAGATAGCGGAATAGGCAACAAAATCCGTTGGACCAAGAGCGGCACCGAGGGCTAGACAGGCAGACAAGGGCACCGAAGCAGGCAAGACGGCCTTAGCAAGATAGCCGATTCCTAGCGTAGAGACGAAGATGACTGGAAAAATCAAAAACAGAATGAGCTTCCAGTTACGTAGAATACTGGTAATGTCACTCTCTTCGCCCTCACGAAAAAGCAAGGGAGCAATAATAAACGCTAGAAAAAGTTCCGTTTCAAGCTCAAAAACTTCCCCCTTAAGAAGAAAACCAATACCCACTCCAAAAATAATTTGAATCAAAGGTAGGGGAAGTCGTGGAAAAATGCGGTTGATAACGTTCGATAAGATTAAGCTAAACAGAAGAACAAGCAAAGCTAATGATAAATGCATAGTTTCTCTTAACCTTCCTTATGACAACAGTTAGAAAATAGTTCTTTTTGCTTGCGAATTTTTTTATCAATGGCAGTCACGTCTTCCTTAGCTAAAAGTTTATGGCAACGTTCAACCTCAAGACTGGCTAGTTTCTTCTTGATTTTCGTCGTTTTGCAATTGTAAACCGTTTTTAAGTTATCTTCAGCACTCTGCTTGTCTATATATTTGGCCTGCATATCTGCAAGTTTTTCTTTAATATCTGTAATCATTGTAATTTCTCCAACATCACCAAAAATGGCGGGGTATTAATTTGATTGAGAGGTTGATACAGCATGGCTGTAAAAACACGCTGGTCTAAACCAATCACATACTCAAGAACAGCATCCTTCTCCATATCACCCCCATCATGACCGTAGTAAATCATAATAGCTAGGCGACCACCCACCTCTAAGCGGTCAAGAATCTTCTCAATAGCTTCAAGGGTCGTGTGAGGTTTGGTGATGACACTCTTGTCTGCAGATGGTAGATAGCCTAAATTGAAAATAGCTGCTCGAATAGGCTCCCTAACATAATGGTCCAGATTTTCATGACCATCTAAAATGAGTTCCGTATTTTCAATTCCCAAGTCTGACAAGCGTTGACTGGTCTTTCCAAGCGCCTGCTCCTGCACGTCAAAAGCATAGACCTTCTTGGAAAGGCCAGCCAGAAAGGCTGTGTCATTACCGTTTCCCATGGTCGCATCGACAACTATACTCTCATCATCCAGCACTTCTGCTAGAAAGTCGTGAGACATATGAATGGGACGTTTAATCATGCTTTTTCCTCCTTCTTGCTAACGACTTTACACCCTTGCCATGAGTCACGACGTTCCATCTCTTTGTCAATGGCATTAAGGACTTCCCACTTGTTGAGACTCCACATAGGTCCAATCAGCATATCTCGCGGTGCATCACCAGTAATCCGATGAATGACGATATCCTTAGGGATGATTTCCAACTGGTCACAGATGATTGACACATACTCTTCCTGACTCAGCAATTTAAGACCCCCTTCGTGGTAGTCTCTTTGCATACGCGTATTAGTCATCAGGTGGAGGAGATGGAGTTTAATCCCCTGAATGTCATTATCAGTCACACAACGGCGAACATTCTCCACCATCATCTCATGAGTTTCCCCCGGTAACCCATTAATTAGGTGTGATACAATTTCAGCCTTGGGCGCACGCTCACGCAAGCGCTTCACCGTCTCCACATAGAGTTCATAGCTGTGTGCTCGGTTTATGAGCTCTGAGGTTTCTTCATAAGTCGTCTGCAGTCCAAGTTCAACCGTTACGTGCATGCGGTCTGTGAGTTCTGCCAGATAATCAATCACATCGTCTGGCAAACAGTCAGGGCGAGTACCGATATTGATCCCAACAACACCAGGCTCATTGATAGCCTGTTCGTAGCGATCCTTGATAACCTCAAGTGGTGCGTGAGTATTCGTAAAGTTTTGAAAATAAACCAGATATTTATGAACTTCTGGCCACTTGCGGTGCATAAAGTCAATCTCATGGTAAAACTGCTCACGAATCGGTGCCTCAGGAGCTACAATAGCGTCCCCAGACCCCGATACTGTACAAAAGGTACAGCCACCGTGAGCCACTGTTCCATCACGGTTGGGACAATCAAAGCCCGCATCTATAGGAAGTTTGAAAATCTTTTCGCCAAAAATCTCGCGATAGTAATCATTTACTGTTCTATAACGTTTTTTCATACAGACTATTATAACACTTTAGTCTAAAAAAGAGAGTAAGACAGAGACAAAATCATAGATTTCTGTCTGTCCTACTCTCACTTCTCATTTAGTCTTTTTCAAATAATCAATGGCTTCTTGAGCTGTTTTAACAGGGACGATTTTCATCTTGGTCCCCAGTTTCTCGGCAGCTTCCTTGGCCTCTTGATAATTAGTCTTGGCATCCGGATCAGCCTTTTTCATTTCCTTAGTTACTAGATTATTTGGCACGAAGAAAATATCTGCGCCACTATCAGCCGCTGATTTCACCTTGAGGTAGGCCCCACCGATATCACCGACAGCCCCATCTTTTTCAATAGTTCCTGTACCAGCAATCTTGCGGCCAGCCTTGAGGTCTTGACCAGACACCTGATCGTAAATAGCCAAGGTAAACATAAGACCAGCACTTGGCCCACCGACACCATCCAGTTTAAACTTAACATTCTCAGGACTCTTGATCTCAGTATGGTCCGTTAGGCCGATACCAATACCATTTTTGCCATTGGCAATCTTAATAATCTTACCAGTAGCAGTCTTTTCTTTGCCATCTCTCATATAAGTGACCTTGACCTTTGAACCCAGCTTAAGTCCTTGAACGTATTTAATCATGTCAGTAGAATTATCAAAGGTCTTACCATTAACAGCCGTCACCGTATCAGCAATATTGAGGACACCCTTGAAGCTAGAATCATCAGCAACCTGAAGCACATAGACACCCATATACTCCAAACTAACCTCCTTACCAGCCAGAGTCAAGCCCTGATAAACCGCTTGGTTTTGAGAAGTCTCCATGTAAAATTGGTTGATGCGCATGAAATCTTCATCAGAGTAATTTCCAGTTGCCTCTTCAGCCGTTTGAAGCTTTGCAAAATCATTAAACTGAGTATAGAGCATCAAGGCCAAAGTCGCCTTGGTTTGAGCCACCGCCACAAAATTATAGGAGCCCTTAGAATCATCAGCTTTCTTATTCACTGTCAAGACTTCCTTGGTATCAAAAGCACCACCCGGAAGCTCCACATAGTAATTATTGAGCGGGAAAAAGAGGGCAAAAAGGAGGAAAAGTACCGTAAAAATACTTAATAACCACCACTTAATACGCCACATTTTCTCTAATAGCGATTTAGATTTTGTCTTGTTTGCCACGCTTGGCCTCCACTTCCTTAACAACTGCTTGCGGAACATAGGAGCTAATGTCCCCCTCAAAATAAATCAACTCACGCACACGACTTGAAGACACCGGTGTCACCTCATGACTAGCAATCAAATAAACCGTTTCAAGTTCTGGCGCCAAACCTTTATTGAAATAGTCCATATTAGCCTCATAGTCAAAGTCTGTCGCATTGCGTAGGCCTCGAACCAGATAAGTTACACCAAGATCTCTGGCGACATCTACAGCCAGACTATCGTGGGCCGTTATGACCTTGACATTAGGAAAATCTGCCACAACCTCATCCAAGATACGCTTGCGAGTCGCAACATCCCAGAAGTCCTGCTTATTTTTATTATAAAAAAGTCCTATATAGAGCTCGTCAAAGAGTTTGCTGGCTCTGACAATAATATCCATATGCCCATTTGTAATCGGATCAAAAGACCCCGTAAACATAGCAATCTTGGTCATAGCATTTCCTTTCTACAACTTCCCTACAAAAGGCTAACGCACGTAAACGGTCACCTTACTGATACCATAGGTTTTCTGCTTCCAAATCCCAAAGTTTGAAACTTCTTCAGGCAAGTCCACACCCTTATCAGTCTCACAAACCAACATCACCTCTTCAGACAAGAGCCCCTGCTCCTCTAACTGAGTAATATTGGCCACAATCTGCTCTTTCGCATAAGGCGGATCTAAGAGCACCAAGTCAAACTGACCTGTCAATTGTGTCAATGCACGCGCCGCATCCATCTTCAAAAGCTGGAACTGTTCCTCACTCTTGGTCATCTTGATATTTTCCTGAATAACAGCCTGTGCTCGACGATCCTTTTCCACGAGGACAGCAGACGACATGCCACGGCTAATAGCCTCAATAGCTAAACTACCACTCCCAGAAAAAAGATCCAAAACACGTCCTCCATCAAAGAAAGGACCAATCATATTGAAAATGGCACCCTTGACCTTGTCCGTTGTTGGACGAGTCGTTTTGCCTTCTAACGTTTTAAGCGGACGCCCGCCAAAATCACCTGCTACAACACGCAAGTCGGTCACCTCGTTTTTACTGACTTTTAGTAAGACTTCTCTATTATAACAAAAAACTACACATAGATGTTACTCCAAAGGAGGCTAGACTAGCTAAAGATCATCACACAAACACAAAAAACTCGAAATTCTCCCGAATTTCCATTTATGTTACTTATCACCAAGTGCAGTCACGTAGTTATAAGCTTCGATACCGGCTATGGCACCTTCCCCTACGGCTGTGGTAATTTGGCGAAGGTCTTTCTGACGCACATCACCAATGGCAAAGATACCTGGAACACTTGTCGCCATCTTGTCATCTGTGATTACCCAACCATTTTGGTCAGTGATGTCGAGGCCTGTCAAGTAATCTGAAACAGGATCAAGTCCGACATAAACAAAGACACCGCCAAATTCGTGGTTAGTCACCTCACCAGTTTTGACATTCTTGATATCAACACTGCGAACCTTGATGTCATCACCCTTGATTTCTTCAACGACGGAATCCCAGATAAACTTGACCTTTTCATTGGCGAAGGCACGGGCTTGAAGGACCTTTTGGGCACGCAATTCGTCACGACGGTGAACAATGGTCACGCTATTGGCAAAGCGTGTCAAATAAATTCCTTCTTCAACAGCAGAGTCTCCACCACCAACAACCAAGAGGTCTTGATTGCGGAAGAAGGCACCATCACATACCGCACAATAAGAGACACCACGGCTGTTGTACTCTTCTTCACCAGCAACACCAATGTGGCGGTGTTTAGCACCCGTCGCAATGATAACTGTCTTGGTTTGGTACTCCTCGTCACCAGTTTTGACAACTTTATAATTGCCCCTGTCTTCGATACCAGACACGATACCATAAAGATTTTCAACGCCCAATTTTTCCAAGGGTTCAAACATCTTCATGGACAGTTCTGGACCAGAAATACTTTCAAAACCAGGATAATTTTCAATATCAGATGTGTTATTCATCTGTCCACCAGGAGCACCTTGCTCCAAAGTTGCCACTTTAAGGTTGGCACGAGCTGCATAAAGTGCTGCAGTCATCCCCGCAGGACCAGCTCCAATAACAATTGTATCGTACATGAGTAACTCCTTATATGATTTTCTTGTAGAGATATCTTACACCTAATGTGCCAACAAAGCTAGCATTATGCATTCAGTACGATAAGAATCGCCATAAAAGCAAATGCCAATACTGGGATCGAAACCATCGACATCATAATAGCATCATAGAGGGCACCCTGACGCTCCTTAACGGTTTTGTCTAAATGACGTAGGGCACGCCATCCAAGCCAAAAGACACCAATCACCAAACAAACAAAGAAAGCAATCACAAGGCCTAAGAGATAAAATTTAAAAATATTTAATAACATAAATCATCCTAAAGTGAAAAATAGAAAAGGCTGAGACAACATTCTCCAACCCCTGAATCCGATTAATAATAACTACATAAGGCAGTCACCGAGTAGACTCCTTAGTCGCCTTTGAAGTATTCAAAAGTTCCTAGTCATCCTTGTGGGACTTTGACTATGAACTAGAAATGTAGTCCTATCCCATCACCTTTTCTATTGTAACAAAAATCCCATCTTAAAGATATTGTTTTGAATAAGAAGCGAAGAATTCTTTTGTTCGCTCTTCTTTTGGATGGTTAAAGATTTCATCAGGTGTTCCTTGTTCAAGGATATGACCTTTTTCAAGGAAAAGCACCTTGTCAGCCACTTGATAAATAAAGTTCATGTCGTGACTGACCAAAATCATGGTTTGACCTGATTTAGCCGCATCTACGATTGATTTTTCAACCTCACCAACCAACTCAGGGTCAAGGGCAGATGTTGGTTCGTCAAGCAAGAGCACATCAGGCCTCATTGCAAGGGCACGAGCCAAAGCCACACGTTGCTTTTGACCACCCGACAAGTGACGTGGGTAGTAATTTTCACGATTAGAAAGCCCAACCTTAGCGAGCTCTTCTTTCGCAATCTTGGTAGCTTCTTCGTCAGAAAGTTTCTTAACAATCTTAAGACCTTCCTTAACATTATCCAAGGCTGTACGACGTTCAAAGAGGTTAAACTGTTGGAAAACCATAGCCAACTTACGGCGAAGGGTAAGGATTTGCTCCTTGGTAATTGTTCCAAAATCCACCTTGAAATCATCAATGGCAATAGTACCAGAATCAGGTTGTTCCAAATAGTTCAAGCAACGAAGGATAGTCGACTTCCCTGCACCAGAGGCACCAACAAGAGCCACAACTTCACCTTTTTCAATGTCAATATCGATGCCATCGAGAACCTTTTGTCCTGAAAATTCCTTGGTCAAATTTTTGATACTAATCATTAGCGGTCACCTCCAATGCCAGAAATGTCAGTCGCTTCAGGAGCCTTAATGGCCATGTGATTTTCAACTGAACGACCAATGTACTCAATCAAGATTGAGATTGCCCAGTATACAAGAGCTACTGAGATATAACGTTCAAAGTAACGGTAGTCAGCACCACCTAAGATTTGAGCTTGCGCATACATTTCAACGATACCTGCACTGAAGGCAAGTGATGTTCCCTTAGTCAAACCAATCAAACTGTTAATCAAACTTGGTGTCGCAATAACTGCCGCATTTGGAATGATGACACGACGGTAAACTTGTGCTGATGTCATCCCAAGAGAACGGGCAGCTTCGATTTCCCCAGCGTCAACGGCCTGAATCGCTGCACGGATGGTCTCACTCATGTAAGCTGCTTCATTAAAGGCAAAGGCTGTAATAGCGAAGATAGCTGGTGGAATCTCATTAATGTTCCAATCTAAGCCGAACTCACCATTCAAGTAACGAAGGAAGAGTGGAATACCATAGTAAGTCAACATGAGTTGTACAAGGATTGGTGTCCCACGCAAGAAGCTCACAAAAACGGCTTGAATTGGATAAAGGATACGTACTCGATTAATTTTAACAACCGCAAAGACAAGGGCCAAAATCAAACCAAAGAAGGCACCTGCAATAGTCAATCCCAAGGTTAAAGGCAAGCGTTCTACAATCTTAGGAACAGCATCGAAGACAGCCTTCCATGAGAAGAGCTTACCAGCTGGCATCCAAGATGAAATCCATTTGAAGACAATTGTAACCAATTGCAAAACATAGCCCCAAAGGATTTCCACTAGCCATGATAAGGGAATGGCTAAAGCAACAGCTACTGCCAAACCAACCAAGCCAAGGATAACTTGAAGATACCAAGGTGACCGATTAAATGCTTCTATACTCTTTTTCACAATGTCGCCCTTTCTTTCTAAAAAAGTCGGTTAGCCTAGTGCTAACCGTTCAAATATCTTATCATAAATTTTATAATATTCATTTTAGCACGACTCAGAAAGTCTGTGAAATAGTCTTTTCTTATCAAAGTGATAAGGAAATCATATCACTGATAATTCAGCTTTATTAACGTCAAAAAGCTGAGACAGCAGTCTCAACTTTTAACAGTCTTATTTCAAATCACTGACGTAATCGCCACCGAAGTATTCCTTACTGAGTTTGGCAAGGGTTCCATCCTTCTTAAGCTCTTTGATACGTTTATTGACAAAAGTCTTGAGTTCCTTACCTTGCTTATTTTTTGAGAAAATAAGGTATTCAAGACCATCAGTCTTCATACCGATATCGTCTTTAAGCTTGTTTACAGCCAACTTATAGCCTTGATCTTTAACAATATACTCAGACGAAATGGCATCATAAAGGATAAAATCAATTTTTCCTTCTTGAATGTGTTGAACGCGTGTTGAAAGACCCGTCGAGCTAGAAGCGTAATTGATTGTAATTGGTGTCTTGTCCGCATTGGCGTGGTTCCAGTTTTCAAGCAACTGAGCGTAGTTAGTGCCAGGAAGCACTTCTGTTGTCTTACCAGACAAATCGTCTAGGCTAGTATACTTTGTACCCTCAGCACTGATGATTGCATAGTTAGAACGTGAAATCGGATCTGAAAAACTATATTTCTGTGCACGCTCTTCATTGTAGTTAAAATCATTAGCTGCAATCTGATAACGTCCAGAATCCACCCCTATCAAGATGGAATCAAAAGGCGTCGTTACAAACTTGACCTCATACTTGTCTGAATCCTTAAAAACAGCCTTTACCAAATCCATATCATAACCCTTGAAGTCATCACCTTTTTTAAAAGTGAAAGGTGCCGTATCAGAGTCAGTCGCAACAGTAATCGTCTGCTTTTCACCAGATACCTTACTGTCACCTTTGTTTCCACAAGCTGCCAAAGTCATAACTGACAATCCAAGAATCCCCATGACTGCAAGCCATTTTTTCATATCTATAATCCTCGATACTCTCATTAATAGTTAGCGATAACAGTTTACCATCTTTATCCCAACTTGTCTAATAATAAAAACCTAAGTGGTGATAGAAAATGGTTGCCACTCATGTAATAACTCTTCTCGTCCAAAAAAGCTTCCCGTATATGATTAACATCAAATGCAATAAAATACTACTTGTCCTTACCTGATAACTTATTACTTGAGTCGCTACTATCTTCAGGTTGATAGTCTGACAAATCCTTATGGATACGTTCAGCGTAAACGACTTTATTTCCTGATTCAGCATGGTCAACCAGATCCTCGACAAGTTCTTTATAATTTTTTGTAGAGATAGTCCAGTTGACCCCATTATCTTCGATAAATTGAAGTTCCTTTCCAAATTATCTGAACCTGTCAAAGGTATACAGAACAATTCTTTATCAATATCCTTAAATCACCGTTAAAGTTTTCACACTAAAGGAACTTTGTTGTGAGATCTTTGCCCTTACCCTTTTCATCATTACTCTTATCAGATTGGTTCCAGTACTTCAACTTGTCAATATTAATACCATAGGGACTCATAAGGATAGTACGAACAGCAGCTTCAGCTCCATGGAAACTAACAGAGAGTGAAGTAAAAGTCACTGTTGCTTCATCTTTCTTGACTTTCACTTCCTTCAGTTTATAGTCCTGAATCTTGCCAATCATATTACGGCTTACCCTGAGAAACTTTGAAAGCACTTGAGTTGGTGTCTTAGTATTAGCCTTGACACGTTATGTCGAAGTTGATTCGTTTTTTCTTTTCAGCTGACTTATTTGAAGCACAGGCTACAAGAACCAAGCATGTTGCTAAAATCAAGCCCAGATACGTAAAAACTTTTTCATTACTTTTATTATCTCATTTCTATTACTTACTAATTAAGATAGCACAGGTCTAATGATGCTTTAAGGTCAACTAGCAACGCAAAAAGTCAAAACTCTACTATTATATAATCACGCCAAATCGTCTAAGTCTAACTGTCTACCTTCTTGGTCTTCCAAACCTGTCAGCGTAACACCAAGCAGGCGAACGCCACTACTATTTTCCTCCAGCTGATCAAAAATACTATGAGAAATCCTATCGATGGTGTCAAAATCCTGGGTTGATTTGTCCAAGGTCATACGTTTGGTTAGGGTTGAGAAGTCCGAATAACGAACCTTGATGACAATGATACGACCGACTTTTTTAGCTTTCTGGGCGCTTTCCGCTACCCGTTTAGCATTTTTAGTCAACTCAGCCTTGATGTCATCTTCATTATACAGGAGCTTACCATAGGTTCGCTCACTTCCGATAGATTTACGGACACGATTAGGCTTTACTGGGCTATTGGAAATGCCTCTAGCCTTGCGAAAGAGGTCAAAGCCAAAACGTCCAAAGCGGTCTATTAAGGTTATCTCAGAAATTTTCAAAAGATCGGCACCGGTGTATATATCCATGTCATGAAGACGCTCAACTGACTTTTTACCAACACCATGAAACTTTGCAATAGGTAGCTTTTTCAAAAATTCCTGGGCCTCTTCGGGAAGTACTACCGTCAAACCAGCAGGTTTTTGGAAATCAGAAGCCAGCTTCGCAATGAATTTATTGTAGGAAACACCAGCCGAACAGGTCAGATGGAGTTCCTGCCAGATATCATACTGGATAAGTTTAGCGACCTTAACGGCCGACTTGATCCCAAGTTTATTGGTCGTAACATCGAGATAGGCCTCGTCAATAGACATAGGCTCAACCAAGTCCGTGTAGCATTTAAAAATTTCACGAATCTGCATCCCTACCTCTCGGTAATGGCTATAATTTCCTGAAATAAAGACAGCATTGGGACAACGTTCGTAGGCTTCCTTAGAAGACATGGCTGAGTGGACACCGTATTTTCTAGCCTCGTAGTTACAAGTAGACACCACACCACGACCGCCTGTTTTTCTGGGGTCATTACCGATAATAACAGGTTTATCTTTAAGACTAGGGTCATCCCTCATCTCAACCTGAGCAAAAAAGGCATCCATGTCGATATGAATAATTTTCCGACTCGTATCATTAATTAGAGGGAACTCTAGCATGGCTTCTTGCCTCCTTTCTCAAATTTATCTCATTGTAAAGCCTTTCACATAAAACTTTGGGCCTACAAAACATTCTCCCCCTATGATACCAAAATCTATCAAAAAAACAGAAATTTATAATACAGATTTCCAGTTTTCAAAACTGTATTATAAAAGAATGTCTTTAAAAACGGAGTTTCAAAGTTATGTAAGCGGTTACTGTGTGATATAATACTTCTAGAGAATGTAACAGATGATTTTGTTACATTCTCTAGAAAGTATTATAGGAGATCCAAACTATGGCAACGGTTAAAACTAACACAGATGTTTTTGAAAAAGCGTGGGAAGGCTTTAAAGGAACTGACTGGAAAGAAAAAGCAAGTGTGTCTCGCTTCGTACAAGCAAACTACACACCATATGATGGTGATGAAAGCTTCCTTGCAGGACCAACTGAACGCTCACTTAAAATCAAAAAAATCATTGAAGAAACTAAAGCCCACTACGAAGAAACTCGTTTCCCAATGGATACTCGTCCGACATCAATCGCAGATATTCCTGCCGGCTATATTTCAAAAGACGACGAACTAATCTACGGTATTCAAAATGATGAGTTATTCAAATTGAATTTCATGCCAAAAGGCGGAATTCGTATGGCAGAAACAGCTCTCAAGGAACATGGCTATGAACCTGATCCAGCTGTTCACGAAATTTTTACAAAACATGTAACTACAGTAAATGACGGTATCTTCCGTGCTTATACATCAAATATCCGTCGTGCACGTCACGCACACACTATAACTGGACTTCCAGATGCTTACTCTCGTGGACGTATCATCGGTGTTTATGCTCGCCTTGCTCTTTACGGTGCTGACTTCTTGATGCAAGAAAAAGTAAACGACTGGAACTCTATCGAAGAAATCAACGAAGAAACTATTCGTCTTCGTGAAGAAGTTAACCTTCAATACCAAGCACTTCAAGATGTTGTTCGCCTTGGTGACCTTTACGGTGTAGATGTTCGTCGTCCAGCCTTCGATACTAAAGAAGCTATCCAATGGACAAACATTGCTTTTATGGCTGTATGTCGTGTTATCAATGGTGCGGCTACTTCACTTGGTCGTGTGCCAATCGTCCTTGACATATATGCAGAACGTGACCTTGCTCGTGGTACTTACACTGAATCAGAAATCCAAGAATTCGTTGATGATTTTGTCTTGAAACTTCGTACTGTAAAATTCGCACGTACAAAAGCTTACGACGAACTTTACTCAGGTGACCCAACATTCATCACAACTTCTATGGCTGGTATGGGTGCTGACGGACGTCACCGTGTTACTAAGATGGACTACCGTTTCTTGAATACTCTTGACAACATCGGTAACTCTCCAGAACCAAACTTGACAGTTCTTTGGACTGACAAATTGCCTTACTCATTCCGTCGCTACTGTATGCACATGAGCCACAAGCACTCTTCTATCCAATACGAAGGTGTGACTACTATGGCTAAAGACGGATACGGTGAAATGAGCTGTATCTCATGTTGTGTATCACCACTTGACCCAGAAAACGAAGAACAACGCCACAACATCCAATACTTCGGTGCTCGTGTTAACGTACTTAAAGCCCTTCTTACTGGTTTGAACGGTGGTTACGACGATGTTCATAAAGACTACAAAGTATTTGACATCGATCCAGTCCGTGATGAAGTTCTTGACTTTGACACTGTTAAAGCTAACTTCGAAAAATCTCTTGACTGGTTGACTGACACTTATGTAGATGCCCTTAACATCATCCACTACATGACTGATAAGTACAACTACGAAGCTGTTCAAATGGCCTTCTTGCCAACTAAACAACGTGCTAACATGGGATTCGGTATCTGTGGTTTCGCAAATACTGTTGATACATTGTCAGCTATCAAGTACGCTACAGTTAAACCAATCCGTGACGAAGATGGCTACATCTACGACTACGAAACAATCGGTGAATACCCACGTTGGGGTGAAGATGACCCACGTTCAAACGAATTGGCAGAATGGTTGATTGAAGCTTACACTACTCGTCTTCGTAGCCATAAACTCTACAAAGATGCAGAAGCTACAGTTTCACTTCTTACAATCACTTCGAACGTTGCTTACTCTAAACAAACTGGTAACTCTCCAGTTCACAAAGGGGTATACCTCAACGAAGATGGTTCAGTGAACTTGTCTAAATTGGAATTCTTCTCACCAGGTGCTAACCCATCTAACAAAGCTAAAGGTGGATGGTTGCAAAACTTGAACTCACTTGCAAGCCTTGACTTCGGTTATGCAGCTGACGGTATCTCACTTACTACTCAAGTATCACCTCGTGCCCTTGGTAAGACTCGCGACGAACAAGTTGATAACCTCGTAACTATCCTTGACGGATACTTCGAAAACGGTGGACAACACCTTAACTTGAACGTTATGGACTTGTCAGCTGTTTACAAAAAGATCATGAGCGGTGAAGATGTTATCGTACGTATCTCTGGATACTGTGTAAACACTAAATACCTCACTCCAGAACAAAAAACTGAATTGACACAACGTGTCTTCCACGAAGTTCTTTCAACGGACGATGCTATGGGATAAAATGAATAAAGAGCTCGCAATAGCGAGTTCTTTTCTTTTTGTAAAACACTTGCTTTTCATTATAGTTTTCTAAAATCACTTCAAATCCAAGACTTTTATAAAATTCGATTGTCTTTTTTAAATCATTCGTCGGGAGCCCTATGTGGGCTACTCCGACAATTCCATATTCGTTTTTCATCTGTTTAATCCTCCTGCACATTGATGATGACTTTCATCGTTGTCTCACGGTTATCATCAATATACTGGTATGCTTTCAGATAATCTTTAAATGCAAACGTTTTTGAAATTAATGGTTTCAAATGTACTTTTCCCTCATTGACAAGACGGATACCATCTACATAATCGTCATGCCGGTACATCATAGTACTTTTAATATCGAGTTCGTGATCATTTGCGACTGCCAGATCCACCTCTGCCATTCCTGCAAATACTGCAACCAGTACGATCACACTTCCTTTTCTTGCATATTTGATTGCCTGCCCCATCGTAATGTTATTTCCTGCACAGTCATAGATCACATCTGCCTTATCCGGACCAAATGCCTCTACCATAGCCTCTCCAAAATCTTTGTGCAGCGTATTGACACATACATCAATTCCACATTCTTTTGCTTTTTCCAAACGCAGATCACTGACATCGGTAATCATAACCTTTGCTGCTCCCATCCCTTTTGCTGTTTGTGCAACAAGATTTCCAATTGGACCTGCGCCGATTACTGTGATATTCATTCCTTTTACATCGCCCATCTGCTTTACTCCATGAACTGCAACTGCAAGAGGCTCGATCATCGCCCCTTCTTCATAAGACATATCTTCCGGAATCGGTGTTACCTTAGATGCATCTACTGCAAAATATTCAGAAGCCGTACCTGTGGTCTGGAATCCCATAACCTTTAATTCCTCGCAAAGATTATATTTTCCATGTCGGCACGGATAGCAGTGTCCGCAATAAACCTGTGGTTCAATCGTAACTTTCTGTCCGATCTGAAACCCGGAAACATTTTTCCCTATTTCTGCGATTTCTCCGGAAACCTCATGTCCCTGTGTCACCGGATATTTCGTAAACGGATGTTTTCCATGATATACATGGATATCGGAACCACAGATACCGATATTTCTGATTTTTACCAGTACCTGATCATCCTTGACTTCTGGAACCGGAACCTCTCTAAATGTAATTTCTCCTGGATTTGTCATTACTTGCTGTAACATAATTTCTTCCTCCTTTATTTTATTTCTTTTGTATTATCTTTTATAAAATGTTTTATTAAAGTAACTACATTATCATCCACTACCGTCACATTGTCAATGCTTTTTAACAGTTTCTACTAAATGCACAATTTTCGTTTTTGTTTTTGTATATGATTCACAAATATTTCCAAAAATAATTGTCAGATTGATGGAAATCAAAAAAAGAATTTCTTATTTTCCTTGACCTTCTGCCCAATTTATAGTAAAATGGAAGCGATGATAATTTTCCCCATTTTTTGTAGAAAGAAGGATACTATGTTTTGTAAAAACTGCGGATTTCAACTGAAAGACACTGCAAGGTTCTGTCCCAAATGTGGAACAGCAAACACGCCACCACCAATTCCCCCACAACCCAGCAATTTCACTCAACAACCCAATAATTTTGCCCATCAACCCAACAATTTCGCTCCACAACAAAACTCATCATTTTCACCGAATGCACAGAGCATCGCTGTAAAAACGAAAAAGCCACTGATTATCGTCGGTGTTGGGATTTTGATTTTGATTGTCATTATAATCGCATTCTGCATCGGATTTACTGGACACGGTGCAGGCGGAGGCTCAAAGGGCGGATATAAAAAGGCAACAGAAGCAGCAGAAGCTGCATTGACAGCAGAATATACAGGAGATGCTGCTGCAATGATGAAGTTGTTGCTTC
>OLOX01001707.1_pt1 | contig 19915 bp, 16 predicted proteins | sample 1672091 | NCBI WGS metagenome assembly OLOX01 (sample SAMEA3136644, study PRJEB25190) | human gut metagenome | reverse complement strand
GTTGCCTTGATAGTCTCTGTCTTGGTTGTTTTGCAGACACTGCAGGTGTAGGTCTTCACTCCATCTGTGGTGCAAGTTGCCTCTGTTGTTACTTTTCCTGCGTCCCAGCTGTGCTCGTGTACAGCAGCTGCTACTTTGATCATCTTGGTTGCACTTAAGCTGCTAAGTGCTGCAGTAATATCAGCATTTCCTGCCTGCACACCTGTAACCAGCCCCTTCGCATCTACAGTTGCCACAGATGTATTCGATGATTTCCATGATACGTTATTATCCAGAACTGACAGATTACAGCTTGAATTTGTTATATTCGCATAAAAATCAGCCTGCACACTGTTTGGTGCCTGAAGTTCTTCAAAATCTGACATTCCTACTGTGATATCAGAAGTCTGCGCCTCAATTGTCTGGGTGCAGTTTGAGATATCCGGTCCGAAACTTTCATCCAGGTTATTATCGTATTTATTATATTCACCGGAAGTAGTTGTTGAATATCTCGCATCTGGATTAATAAATGTAGCATATCCTACATACTGATTCGCCGGATCTATCATCTCTGTATAATGTCCGGTAACTGCATTATTATTCTGATTTACCCAGTCTTCCTTTTCCTCATACCACTGTTCAATTCCCGGAAGGAACTTGCGTGTATTGTTCCATGCCAGAACCTCTCCGTAACTTCTAATTCCGTTTGGTGAGTTCAACGTAAAACATCTCGTACCATTCGGTCTTGTATGTGCAAGCACAAGTGATGCTTCCGCCGCACGGATCCTTGCAATATATTCCAGATCCGATGACCACTTGATCGGCACATAATCAGATGAGGTCAGCTTCCTGCTCGAATTTCTCGGATCCGGCACTCCCTCTTCACATGCTTCCTTACGGATCGCATTCACCCTGTCAAGCGCAGCCTGCATGTCTGTGATATAACTGCCCTTTACCCCCAGCAAAGCACAGCCATCAGATGCAGTTGTTACATCTGTCGGCAGAATCGAATCAGAACTTCCCCAGTTGATATTTCCACCGGAAGCTCTTCCTTCTCCCACTGTCTCCATTTCAGAAGAAAAAAGCTCTTCATCCACATGATCCGCAAAATCAGCACCTCCCGCATCCGAAAATTCCTGCGGTACTTCTGCGCTGAATTCTTCCTGACTTTCCAGGTCCTCCATTTCCAGATCTGCCGTCTCCTCTTCATCCGCCGAGAATTCAACTACCGCTTCCTCACTCTCAGCATAGACTGGCAATGCCATACTTCCGGAAACCATTGTCACACTCATCAGCAATGCTACAAGCTTCTTTTTCATTTCTGTTCCTCCTGGTTCCTGCTTTTGTATTTTTCTTATGTTTTCACATAATTTTCACACTTTATTTTACCTTATTTTTCTTTTTTCGTAAAGAGAAAGTCCAAAAAGAGCACCACCCCGGATGCTCTTTTTTCCAACAACACAATCCTTTTCCCAGCCACTTCTTCCGTACCTCGTTTATTCTACGGGAATCGTATTTCTGATAACGTCTGTGTGACTATATCCATCATACCGTATTTTTTGATTCAAAAAAGTGACTGCCGCTGCTCTGTTTTCCCTGTCCAGAAAAACTTTTGCTTCCCTGCCTGTAATTTCTACGTTAGAAGTCTCTGCTATGATCCCCTGAAAACTGTAACGCAGCGTTTCTTTTTCATGAATACTGTAATTTCCCAATGGAATCCCATGAAATGTATAACTTAATATTGCATATCCGCCCTGACGTTCATAATTTCTGTCCTGAAATTCCACATAATCCTCATATCTGTGAAACATTCCCTTCTGGTCTGTACCACTTATCTCAAAACGAAATACCGGATTTCCATGTGCCCAGATGATATCCTGCTCCCGGATCTTTTTTGTCACAGTGATCTCTCCACAAGGAAGACGAACCAAAGTATTCTCTGCTTCCAGAACGGTATCCTGAAAATCCTCTTCCAGAATATTGATATCTTTCTTCCAGTTCCCTTCATATCCTTCTGGCGGCTGTATCTCGATCAGTCTGAATTTTCCCTCATTCGTCGTATCATAACGCAGTTTTTCCGTCGTTACATATAGCTTTGTATCATCTATATACGCCAGGTTCTGTCCTGTCTGCTCATATCCCTGCTTTGTTTTATCCCACTGATACACTTCAAAAACTGCACCCGGAAGGATCTTTTCGTGATCCTGCGCATCTGTTTTTCGAATACTGCAGTCTGATTCAATAACCCCGCGTACCCAGGATATATTTGTTTGCTGTTCATCAACTTTCCGTGAAGATTCCAGACTTCTCTCTGCCTGATTTGCTATATGATAGTAAATCCCTTCTTCATAATGTCCATGGCCGACTATGGTTTTTGCGGATTTTATCCCCACGTGGATCCTGAAATAATATGTTACATCATTGCAGGATTCGTCCGTGTTCAGGAAACTGCTTTTTGCCACAAACCTTACTGTATTCTGTGTTTCTGAAATATCAAACTGTCTGGTAACATCATTTCCAAGCGCAGTCATAACTGTCGCACTTTTGTATTCCAGGCAGGAATCCAGGCTGTCTGTAACTTCAAATTTATTATAATTTCCCGGAAGTACATTCTGTGAGATCACATAGTCAAATTCCCCATTTTCCGGAATATTATACGGAGTCTCCACTGCCACGTCAGACTTCTCTTCATGGCAGGTCATTTCTTCATAAAGGCTTCCTGTATCGCCAACTTTTTTCTCTGGTGCACTATTTGGTTCATATGTTCCAACAGTCTGCGCACCTGATATAAAAAATGCTGAATATGGAGAAGTTGCATTCAGACCTGCAGCCCCGGAAAGCCAGTTTACAGTAAAAACTCCACCAAAATCCACGTGGCACCATCCTTTAACGTCCCTTGCCTCTGTAGACACTCCTTCCGGTGCACGGACTTCTGTATACTGCGTACCTGAACTGCTTGTTCCTGTTGTCGCTTTCAGATGGTCATATCCACTTCGGATATACATTCCATCTACGCCCCATCCATCATAAACACGAAATCCCTGACCACCATCAAGATCCATCATTGTCACATGCCCTTTGGGATAGATCTGATTTCCTGTGCTATTGTCAAAAAATTCAAATTTAAAGCGTACGGCTCCTACAGAAATTGTCGAAAATGCGATCCGATTATTATAAAACAAAATGCATGGAGTGATCACAGTATTATCAACACCAATATGCCTATTGCTTACCGTTCCCCACTCCGTTGCTGTGATCTTCAGGTCCACAATTTTGCCCCGGTATTCTCCTACATTTGTATATCTGACAGAGATTTTTCCCTTCTGAGAAGCATTCTGGATACTGCACGCAGAAAAAGTATTTTTGTAGTTTGGGCCATATACACTGTTTTCTGACCACCCGAACTGACCATCTAGCTTACCCGGAAGATCTGAAGATGCTCCCTGCACAGATGTAAGCTTCGTGACTCCCTTTCGGAAAGCATACGTAAATGCATATTCCGGATTCATTTTGTAATCTGCCGATACAGATTTCACGGTAACCGCTCTGGCTGATGCCCTCGCTGCTGCCGCTTCCTCTTCGCCATCTGTGAAAATTTCTGCTTCCTCCGTCTCATCTGTCTGGATCTCTTGAAATTCTGCCCGCAGGGTCACAGTGCTTTCCGGCATAAAAAATTCATACCGCTGGTCTTCTCCCAGAGTTACAGGAATACTCCCACCTTTATATTCTGCTGTCACTCCGGTACATTCATAGCCTTCAAATGAATAGATATAAAATCCCACAGCCTCTCCTGCTGCAAAAAAATATTCCTGTTCCTGCTCAGTTCCAAACACGACAGTTCCATGCTCTGCTTCCGTTATCACCTCAAAACGCCCTGTCTCCGCTTCCTGCCCAAAATCCATCTCCGGCATATCCGCCAGATCATCCGGAGCATCTTCCGAAAAATCTTTCTCTTCTTCCCATTCAGATGAAGGTACTTCTTCTTTTTCATCCTGAAATTCTTCCTGCATTCCTTCTGGAAATGAGACATCTGAGGCAGCCGAGATCCCTGTCACAGCAGAGACAGCAAAAAATGCTGCCCAAACACCTGCTATCATTCTTTTTTTCATGTCCTTCTGCCCCCTTTCCATGCTTTAACTACAAAGACTATGCTGCCGGAGCACAGAAGAAGTACAAGCAGGATTTCTATTCCTGAACGGTCCCCTGTTTTGACATGGGCCGTCTTTTTGCCGCCGGTATCTTTTGCCAGGACTGATCCGCCAGGAGAATTCCCTTTATTTCCAGATCCTCCCGAAGTATCTGTGGATGCCTCTTTTTCCTTCTCATTGACCGTAAAGATCCAGGTCACATTCGTCGTTTTCCGTGCCATGCGGTTATCCCACTCTGCCGGGATCTCCAGCCGGAATTTCATGCTTCCTTTCTGTCCGGACGCCAAAGTTCCAAGTGATCTGTTCTCTGCAAGTGCTGTCGAATCCAGAGTCCCTTGGTATATAGTCTCATTTCCCATTGCTACAATGAGCTTCACATCTTTAAGCATCGCAAGCTGTTCTTTTGTCCTGCCTTCGGTACTTGTCCGAAACAGGATCTCAGCTGTACTGTCCGTGGTATTGGATACTGTGATCGTATCCGTGAGCACATCTCCCGGCATCGCCGTACCAAGATTTGTAAAAAAATCTCCCGGTACTGACAGGAGCTTGTGCGCCTTTCCATTAAATTCCACTGCCAGCTTCGTCTGCGGCTTCTTGCAGGTCATTGCTCCGTCTTCTTCATGGACACACTGCCGGATCAGCTGATTTCCCCATGGAGACATCGCACTGAAATCCGGGGTGAAATTTGCCGCCTGGATCGCCTCTGCCTGAATCGTCAGTCCCAGTTTCTGAAGTTCATGCTCCTTTTCCCAGGATGCCGGAATATGTACACTCTGAAACAGATCAACTGCCTCTTTTCTCTTCAGGATACTGGTATAATAATAATACTCTCCACGTTTGATCCATTTGGAAGAAAAACCGGAAAGTTTCGTATCGTCCAGACCTTCCAGTTCCTTCTGGTCATTTGCATACACGATCCTGGCCCGCACCCAGCACGGAAGAGCACGGTTTGTGATCCTTGGGATCTTGGACACTACTGCACCGGGAAGGACTTCTCCTTTGTTGCTGTAAGGGACTTCCTTTGTTCCCTTCTTTTCGAATTCCTCCACACTGATCTTGATATCTCCCACAGAGATATGGTTTACAACCTGCAAAGTGTCCGAAAAATACCCATACACACCAGCTGTTCCCAGAATGCCCAAAGAGAGAAGCCCTGCCGCAATCTTCGTTCTTTTTCTCATAGCTATCCCATCCTTTAAGTCCGATAAAATTCCCAGGCACTTCTGTAATCCTCAAATCCGGCAGCCTGCACAGACTCCTCATAGACCTGTACTTCAAATGCATCGATCTGATCCAGATATGTCTTTTCGAGTTTTGGAGAGTCTACAGAAATTCCTGAAAAGAGAGGTGTTGTCTTCTCTCCTTCCCGGAGGATTTTTTTGTAATAATAAAATCCGTCGTCTGCTTCCACCCAGTTTGTGCGATCCAGTTGTTTCAGAGTCACGGCTCTGGCTATGTCATAATTGGAATACCCAATGGATACTCTCACATAGCAGTCTACCAGGGATTTTTCTCCCTGCACGCTTCCATTTGCGACCCACACTGTCTTGGAAAATTCGGAATCTCCATCTCCAGGCAACGGAGATGGCGTGGGAAATTCTTCCTCGATCGTTGTCGTATTCTTCCCCACACCGATCACATTTACTGCCTGGTCATAAGAAGTCAGATATGCATTCGTACCGCCGATCCCAAGAATAAAACCCAGCATTGCTGCACCTGCCCAAGCCCGTTTCTTCCTGTTTTTCATGCATTACTACCTGCTTTCTTTTTGTGTGTCCTGTTACGGTGTGACCTGACCTTCCTGGTCTTTGTTCTGATTTACATATTTCTCATATGCAGTCTTGGCCTGATCGATCACACTTCCGGAATCACCGCCTGTGTAGGATGCCTGGATCGCATAAGCTCTGACCGGGATCGTCAGATCCTGCTCATCGAGCTGTCCTTCGATGATGTTCAGGAATTTTACGGAGTCGAACAATGCACTTGTCGTCTGCTCCGGTTTCAGGATCTCATTATATGCGTAAACGTATACCTGATTATCTCCATTTTTCTTAGAGCTCAGTTTTGTCCAGCCTGTCGGTGTCTGGAATGAAAAAAGTTCCTGTTCTCTCTTCGTCATTCTACTTCCATCTTCCGCAGCCGCTTCCACATTCGCTGTCGGAACCGAAACCTCCAGATAAACAAACGCATCATTCACTCCCGTATTCTTGATCTGCGGGTCTTTCTTGATCTCTTTGCCCGGCTCGATCTTTGTCTCTTCTTCCGCTTTGAAGCCCGGTTCATCCAGTTTGATAGAAACTTTACCTACCGTAAACTGATTGTCCTTCTTATCAAAATCTGTCAGATAGGCAGATACACCGCCGATAGATGCCAGACACAAAACTCCTGCTACAAATCCTGCTTTTTTGAGATTTCTTTTTTTGTTTGTTTTCATATTTTTTTCTGCGCTTTCTTTCGCGCTCTCCTTTCTGTCAGTTCATTGTGAACCATAAAAATCAACTCCTGAGCGATCATCAGGATCAATATGGCAAAAATTGTTCTTCGCTTCATAAAAGCTGCCAGATATCCGAGAAACGGTATCGTAAATATTACCGTTCCGAGCACCTGCTCTGTACTTACCGGTGCCAGGTCTTCCCCGTCATTCGCATCACCCTTTGTGATCAGCGTGCTACCTTCTTTGCGTACAACACGATGTGTTACAAAGCTATCGTTCAGACTGTATGTGATGATATCTCCGATCTTTGGATCTTTCCTATTTGTATCTGTAAATACAAGTCCTCCCGTCCTGATCTTTGGTTCCATGGAACCGGACAGCACCATATCTACAGAAATTCCGATCCGGGGAAGTATCAGCAACAGCAGACCTGCAAGTCCGAGCACCGCGAAAAAAAGCCGTCCTGCTTTTTCTGCTGTTTTCATAAATCCTGCCTTTCTTTTTATGTAGGATATTCTATTGATTTTACGGCGGAGGCCTGCTCCGCAAAAGTCCCGTCATAAAGTACGCCCCTTTGCAGTTAAAATTAAAAAATAATAAAAATGGAATTCTAAAGATCCTCTTCAGAAGAAGAGTCCGTGGCAGAGATGTCTGCCGTTGTTTAAGATGGTCTTATCATACGCTGTGAGCCAAAGAAAGTCAACCAGATTCGTTCCCCCTGTTTCGACAGCCAAAAGTCATAAAACATCAAAAAAAGACGCACCCTGACGGGTGCGCCTTAAAATTTCCTTAGTTATTGATGAGTTTATCCTCGCCGTTCCAGCTGTACAGTTTACGGATCTCCTCGCCGACTTTTTCTGACGGATGCTCGGAAGCCAGTTTTCTCATTGCTTTGAAATGAACCTGTTTTCCAGCGTCAGACATATCAAGCAGGAATTCTTTTGCGAATGTACCATCCTGAATGTCTGTCAGGATCTGTTTCATAGCTTTCTTTGTTTCTGCTGTAACGATCTTCGGTCCTGTGATGTAATCGCCATATTCAGCAGTGTTGGAGATAGAGTATCTCATTCCTGCGAATCCTGACTGATAGATCAGATCAACGATCAGTTTCATCTCATGGATACATTCGAAGTATGCATTTCTCGGGTCATATCCAGCTTCGCAAAGTGTTTCGAAACCAGCCTGCATAAGTGCAACAACACCACCACAGAGAACTGCCTGCTCACCGAACAGGTCTGTTTCTGTTTCTGTACGGAATGTAGTCTCAAGAAGACCAGCTCTTGCTCCGCCGATTGCAAGACCATAAGCAAGTGCTTTGTCAAGTGCTTTACCTGTATAATCCTGCTCAACAGCTACCAGACAAGGAGTTCCTTTACCTGCCTGATATTCGCTTCTTACTGTATGTCCTGGTGCCTTTGGTGCGATCATAGTAACATCTACGTTCTTTGGTGGAACGATACATCCGAAATGAATGTTGAAACCATGAGCGAACATCAGCATGTTGCCTTCTTCAAGGTTCGGCTCGATATCTTCTTTGTAAAGTTTAGCCTGTTTTTCATCATTGATCAGGATCATGATGATATCAGCCTGTTTTGCTGCTTCTGCTGCTGTATATACTTTAAAGCCCTGCTCCTCGGCTTTCTTCCAGGACTTGCTTCCCTCATACAGACCAACAATGACATTGCAGCCTGATTCCTTTAAGTTCAGTGCATGTGCATGTCCCTGGCTGCCGTAGCCGATAATCGCAATGGTCTTACCATCCAGTAATCCTAAATTACAGTCTTCCTGGTAAAAAATCCTGTTTGCCATCTTTGTTTCCTCCTAAGCTATTTGTAAAATTTTTTCATAATTTATCGTTAAGGGCCGCTACCCTTAGCAAACATAATTGTTATGTAAAATCCTTATAAGAATTTTACGTCACTGGCACCTCTGGAAAGTCCGGTAATACCAGTTCTTGCAAGTTCAAGGATCTCATATTCTCCCAGAAGGTCGATCAGGGCACTTAACTTGCTCTTGCTTCCTGTCATCTCAATGACGAGGGAAGTCTTGCCGACATCAATGACATTGGCACGGAAAATATTTGCGATGGAAATGATCCCCTCTCTCTGATCCGGTCTGGCTGCGACCTTCACAAGGACCAGTTCTCTGCTCACACTGTTGTCCGGCTCCAGAACCTTGATGTCTCTTACATCTACCAGCTTGGCAAGCTGTTTGGTGATCTGTTCCAGAATCATGGAATCTCCACTGCATACAACTGTCATTCTGGAATAACGCTCATCTGCAGTCACACCAACTGTCAGGCTGTCAATATTGTAACCGCGTCGGCTGAAAAGTCCGGAGATCCGGCTCAATACACCTGCGGTGTTATCTACTAACAGGGACAAAATTCTCTTTTGCATAACCCACCTGCTTTCATCACTTTAACCTTGTAAACAATTCCATTGTAAAATTGTTTGCATGTTTTACATTATAACAACATTAGCCCGTTTGTCAACGTCAAATTTTGCTGTATTTGTATATCTATGCATATATTTCGTGGTTTTTCTTACCTTTTTTGTATTTTATACAAGATATTTTTTGCGAAGAGAGTCGACTGCCTTTGGAGTCATGTAGAGAGCCCTCTTCAAAAACATTTCTTCGGAACCATAATCTTGTCTGATCGCGTCAAAAACCGCCTCCAGATATTCTTCCTTGACACGGTACAGTGCCTTGATCTTGTCCATCACTTCATTGTCCACGATCATCTTGGTTTCCAGAAGCCGGATCATATGCTGCTGGTCTTCCTCCAGGCAGCGGTTGGTACGGAGATAGTCCTCCATGATCGTCTCCATCGGTACCCCGAGCGCATAGAGAAGAAGTGCCGTTCCAACGCCGACCCTGTCTTTACCCATGCTGCAGTGCCACAGGACAGCACCCTCTTCCTGCTGCAGGATGACATCCAGAAAACGGGCATACTGTTTGACCGAAAAATCATCCCGCACAAAAGAAACATACTGTTTCTGCATGAACTCATCGATCGGCTGGTCAAATTTCAGAAGCATTTCCAGCAGATTTCCGGAACGGGTAATGCCAAGAGTTTCTTCATCCACGATTGAGATCTCATGGTACTCCACTCCCTCAAGAACGGTATCCGGTTTTTCCAGGACTTCCATTCTGGTACGAAAATCGACAACCGTCGACAGATGATACTCATTGAGGAGCGTATCCTGATCCTGAAGAGACATATGATACAGATTACCGCTCCTCAGAAGCCTGCGCGGAAGGATATGTCTTCCATCCTTCGTGGCAAGTGCCCCGAGATCACGGGTATTTGGAAGGCTCTGGAGCGGAATCCTCGCACCCTTCGGAAAACCTGTCGCAAGTTTCGGGTTCAGGACTTTGAGAAGCTGGATGCAGTCTCTGATCTCTTTGTCTGTCATCTCAAATTCATAGCGTTTTTTTCGCCGGGTGATGATCACAAGAGAGCTGGTGCTGAACTGCTTCTGCCGTCCGCCTTCCACACCTTCTTTTCGCATATACGCCCACAGAATATCCTTACATGGCAGATAATTGATCAGCATTCTTTTTGCGAAGATAAGATTGCCGTCTTCAATTCTTATTTTTCCATATTTCATAACTTTTTCTCCTGCCTTCTCAGATCAGACCGAGTTTTGTGAGACCGTTCCGGATTCCATAGTGGAACATGTCTGTGGTCACATAGTCTGCCAGTTCACGGATCTTCTGGGAACCATTTCCCATAGCTACCTTTGTCGCCGCATATTCAAACATGGACAGGTCATTGTTGCTGTCCCCAAAGACTACTGTGTTTTCCCACGGAATGTCAAAGATACGGCAGACTGCAGCGATTCCGACAGCCTTATTACAGCCCTTCGGAACCAGCTCGATCGTCGTTCCCACAAACGCATTGTTCTCATGGCGGATCACGTCATAATACTGTGACAGCTCCTGGCATGCCTGTTTGTCGTTGCAGCCCTCTGTCATCTTGGCACTGATCTTATTGATGTGCATGCTGTCCTCATAGCCGCGGATCGGCCGCCATTTCGGTCCAAGAGCCTCTGTGATCAGGTCGCGGTACCAGTTGACTTCATTCGTATACTCATCCTTGTCATAGTACATGAAATCTGCACCTTCCATGACCGGGATCAGACCATATTTACGCAGAGTTTCTACGGAAAGTTTCGCCACTTCCACCGGCATTTCCTTGTTATAAAGTCTCTGTCCGTCTTTTTCAATGGTCGCGCCGCATGCGCTGATCATACCGGTAAACGGAATCTGTTCCAGATAACCCGGGACAAAAGCCCTGCTTCTTCCGGTGCACAGCCACGCCTCATGTCCGTTTTCCCTCAATTTGCGGATTGCCTCTACCGCACTGTCCGGAACTCCTTTTTCAATATCGCAGATTGTACCGTCTGCATCAAAAAAAACTGCTTTTTTGTCTGTATTCATTCTCTTTCCCTCTTCTTATGCCTGTTTATGCCAAAAATTTCCTTGCTGCCTTAACAAAATATTCTGTGTCCCTCACCCCTGCTGTCTCATACGGAGAATGCATGGAAAGCTGCGGCAGACCGATATCCACCGTGTTCATCGGGACCTGCGTGTTGGAGATATTTCCAAGCGTGGAACCGCCCGGAATGTCAGAACGGTTGACAAATGTCTGCCACGGAACACCTGCCCTGTCGCAGAGATCTTTGAACACAGCCGCTGACACTGCATCTGTGCAGTATTTCTGGTTTGCATTGTATTTGATCACGATTCCTTTATTCAGAAGCGGATGATTGACCGGGTCTGCCTTATCTGTATAATTCGGATGGAGCGCATGGGCATTGTCTGCGGAGATCATGAAGCTGTCCGCAAGTGTCATCAGATATTCCTCGTAGGTTCTTCCAAGTCCACTGTTGATGCGGAGAAGCGTATCTTTGAGGAAGGTAGATGCCGCCCCCTGCTTCGTGCCGCTTCCGACTTCCTCATTGTCAAGGACGCAGTGAACTGCAATGCATTCCTGCTTCTGTGCGCTCATAAAGCCCTTCAGAGACGCAAAAGCACACTGCAGGTCATCCAGTCTGCCACTGGATGCGAATTCGTTCTCTGCGCCCCATATGGAGCCTTCCATGCGGTTGTACAGAAAGAGATCATGACTCAGGATATCTTTTTCTTCTATACCAAGCTGTGCACTGAGAAGTTTCTGCAGGGATACCTCAGATCCTCCCATACTGAATAACGGCAGCACATCTTTCTGCGGATTATAGGAAACGCCGCTGTTCGCCTCCCGGTTCATATGGATCGCAAGGTTCGGGATCATCACGAGGTCCCTGTCAAAATTGATCAGTTTTTCTTCTAACTTTCCGTCTTTTCGCACGATCACTCTTCCGGCAATGGACAGCGGACGGTCAAACCACGGTGCCATCAGCATCCCGCCGTACTTCTCGACATTCAGTTTCACGTAAGTCTTCTCTACAACGATCTCCGGGTTTTCTTTGATCTTAAAAGACGGCGAATCACTGTGGCTGGCGATGATATGAAACTTCCAGGATTCCCTCTCCGGTATGGTAAAAGCGATCAGCGCAGAATGGTTCCGCATCACCACATATTTCCCTCCCGGTGTAAGCTTCCAGTGTTCCTTCTCCGAAAGCACCTGGAATCCATCTTCCATCAGTCTCGTCTGCATTTCTTCTACAGCGTGGAATGCCGTAGGGCTTTTTTTGATAAAAGCAAGCAGTTCTTTTGTTGTTTCATAATACATAATCAGCCACTCCTCATCTGTTGTTTATTCTGCACTTGATTATACGTTATTATCTTCTTTCTGGCAATGCCAATCTCGCCGGAGGATTTCATGGCATGCAAAAACAGGGTGCCATTTCGACACCCTGCTGCCAGTTTTTCATGATAATTTTTTATAAAGCTGTGATCCTGCGGATCGCCTCTAAGGTATTTTCGTAGGTTCCGAAGGCGGTCAGGCGGAAAAAGCCTTCTCCGTGTGCACCAAATCCTGATCCCGGTGTACCGACAACATGTGCTGTTTCCAGAAGATAGTCAAAGAAATCCCAGGAACTCATGTTGTTCGGTGTTTTGAGCCAGATGTATGGAGCGTTCACACCGCCGGATACGGAATAGCCTGCTTCTTTCAGACCGTTGTAGATCGTATGGGCATTTCTCATATAGTAGGCAACCTGCTCTTTTAACTGTGCTTTTCCCTCTGGGGAATAAACAGCTTCTCCTGCGCGCTGTACGATATATGGGGCACCATTGAATTTGGTCCCGTGACGTCTTGCCCAGAGATCATGAAGGGCAACGCCCTCGCGGACAAGATCTTTCGGGACAACGGTGAATCCAAGACGGACACCGGTAAATCCTGCATTCTTGGAAAAGCTTCTCAGCTCGATCGCACAGGTACGTGCACCTTCACACTCGTAAATGCTGTGCGGCACATCTTCCTCTGTGATGTATGCCTCGTAAGCGGCGTCGTAGATGATCACTGCACCGTTCTTGTTTGCGTAGTCTACCCACTCCTGAAGTTTGTCCTTTGTGATCGCTGCACCACTCGGGTTGTTCGGGAAGCAGAGATAGATCAGGTCCGGTGTCTCTACTGGAAGTTCCGGCAGGAATCCATTGGATTCCAGACACGGCATGTAAATCACACCGTCAAAGTTTTCGTTTTTCTTGTTGTATTCGCCGGTACGTCCTGCCATTACGTTTGTGTCTACATAAACAGGATAAACCGGGTCGCAGACTGCTACTTTGTTGTCTGTGCCAAAGATCTCCTGAATGTTTCCGGAGTCACTCTTCGCTCCGTCGGATACAAAGATCTCATCCGCACTGATCTGGCATCCGCGTGTCTCGTAATCATTTTTTGCGATCGCGCTTCTTAAGAATTCATATCCGAGATCCGGTGCATAGCCGTGGAAAGTCTCGGCACTTGCCATCTCATCGACAGATTTGTGAAGTGCATCAATGATCGCCGGTGCAAGCGGCTGTGTGACATCACCGATTCCAAGACGTACAATCTGTACATCCGGATTCGCTTCCTGATAAGCTGCTACTTTTTTGGCGATCGTGGAAAAAAGATAACTTCCCGGCAGTTTCAGATAATTTTTATTTACTGTTACCATAATATGTTCTCCTCATCTCTCTATTTGCGCTTCTCTATATTTGAAGCATTATTGATTTTTTCTTTTCTCCACTTCTTTTACAAGTGCTTCACGGACTGCATCCGGACTTGCCTTGCCTTTGAGTTCTCTCATCATCTTACCGACGAAGAATCCGAATACTTTTTCTTTACCGCCAAGAAGTTCTGCGAGCGGTCCAGGGTTCTCATCCATGATCTTCTGTAAGGTGTCGTTGAGAAGTCCTGTGTCTTCTACGATCTTGAGACCATGTTCTTCGATGTAGGATACTGGTTCGATGTCCTCGTCAAAGACTTTTTCGAAGACTTTCTTTGCATTCTGTGCGCTGACTTCTTTTTTCTCCACCATCTGGATCAGGTCGGCGAGATGTTTCGGTGTAAAGGAAACTTTTTCCACGTCAAGGCCTTTGTCTTTGGTCAGACGGAGAACTTCACCCATGAACCAGTTGGCTGCTTTCTTCGGGCTGCCGCAGAGGTTTGCAACTTCCTCAAAAAGCTTAGAAAGGTGTCTGGACTCGGTAAGGATTCCTGCATCATATGCCGGAAGTTCAAATTCCTCCTGATAACGAAGCTGTTTTTCCTCGCGGAGTTCCGGCTGGGAAGTACGGATCTCATCGATCCATGCATCGGAAATATGGATCGGCGGAAGGTCCGGGTCCGGGAAGTAACGGTAATCTTTGGCATCCTCTTTGGAACGCATGGCGTGGGAAGATTCTTTGTTGTCATCCCAGCGGCGGGTTTCCTGGACAACGGCTCTGCCTTCTTCGATCAGCTCGATCTGACGTTCTCTCTCACCCTCGATAGCTCTCGCGATCGCCTTGAAGGAGTTCAGGTTCTTCATCTCGGTCCTTGTTCCGAATGTCTCACTGCCGACTTCACGGACAGACAGGTTGACGTCGGCACGCATGGAGCCTTCCTGTAATTTACAGTCAGATACACCGAGATACTGCATCATGCAGCGAAGTTTTTCGAGGTATGCGATAACTTCCTCAGAGCTTCTCATATCCGGCTCGGATACGATCTCGATCAGCGGCACACCGCTTCGGTTATAGTCTACCAGAGAGCAGTCTTCCCATTCATCATGGATCAGCTTTCCGGCATCTTCTTCCATATGCATTTCGTGGATACGGATCTTTTTCTTTCCGGCAGAAGTTTCGATCTCTACCCATCCATCGTGGCAGATCGGCAGGTAAAGCTGTGAGATCTGGTAGTTCTGCGGGTTATCCGGGTAAAAATAGTTCTTTCTGTCGAATTTGCAGTACTGGTTGATCTGGCAGTTTGCCGCGATACCGGCTTTGAGTGCAAATTCTACGACCTTCTTATTCAGTACCGGCAGAGAACCCGGCATACCGGTGCAGACTGGGCAGGTATGTGTATTTGGTGCTCCACCAAACTCTGTAGAGCATCCACAGAATATCTTTGTTTTTGTTGCAAGTTCTACATGGACTTCAAGACCAATGACGGTTTCATACTGTTTCATGCCTCTTTGCCTCCTTTCAGAGGAGTCGGGAATGCCCCTCTTTCTGCTTCATAAGCAGCCGCTGCACGGAGGATCTTGTGTTCTCCGAAGCAGTTTCCGATCATCTGGATACCGATCGGCATGCCTGCCTTGTCCTGTCCGCACGGAACGGTGATTCCTGGCAGACCGCAGAGGTTGACGGCAACGGTATAGATATCGCCAAGATACATGGCAAGCGGGTCCTTGAGGCTTTCTCCGATCTTTGGTGCTGTGTACGGAGCAGCCGGCGCAAGGATCACATCGTATTTATCAAAAGCACGGTCAAATTCCTGTTTGATCAGGGCTTTGGTACGAAGTGCTTTCAGGTAATAGGCATCGTAATAACCGGAACTTAAAACGAAGGAACCAAGCATGATACGACGTTTGACTTCCTCACCGAATCCTTCTGTTCTGGTCTTTTTGTACATATCGTGAAGTCCCTCGTACTCTGCTGCACGATAGCCGTATTTTACACCATCGAAACGTTCCAGGTTGGAGCTGGCCTCCGCACTGGCGATGATATAATAGGCAGGTATCATATATTCCATTGTCTCTACGGAGAAAAATTCTACGATCGCGCCCTGTGAGGTGAGGACTTTGAGAGTCTCCATAAAAGCATCTTTGACTTCCGGATCAAGACCTTTGGCGAGGAATTCTTTCGGCACGCCGAACTTCATTCCGAGAAGTTTCTTCTCCTCAATGCTCTTTGAGAAATCAAGGTCTTTGCGGTCGAGGGAAGTGCTGTCTTTCGGGTCATGTCCTGCGATCACTTCAAGAAGTGCGGCACAGTCTGCCACGTCTTTTCCGACCGGTCCGATCTGGTCAAGAGAGGAAGCATAGGCTACCAGTCCATAACGGGATACGGTTCCGTAAGTCGGTTTGATTCCGGTCACACCGCAGAAAGAACTTGGCTGACGGATAGAACCGCCGGTGTCAGAACCTAAAGCCATAAAGGCTTCTCCTGCTGCTACTGCCGCACAGGAACCACCGGAAGAACCTCCCGGAACGTGTTCCAGATTCCACGGGTTTCTTGTCACACCGTAAGCAGAAGTTTCTGTGGTACTTCCCATGGCGAACTCGTCCATGTTGGTCTTTCCGATCACGATCATTCCGGCTTTTTCCAGACGGTCGATGACTTCTGCATTATACTGTGGTACGAAGTTCTCTAATATTTTTGATGCGCAGGTTGTTTTTTTGCCTTTGATGCAAATGTTGTCTTTGACTGCGATCGGCACTCCGGCAAGCGGTCCGGTGTAAATGCCGTCCATGATTCCTTTTTCGACCTCTTTTGCTCTTGCAAGGGCATCTTTCTTATAAAGATCAAGATATGCGTGTACTTTGCCCTCTTTTTTCTCTATCTGATCAAAAACCTCTTTGACACCGTCTGCTACTTTGACCTGACGCTGTCTGATCTTTTTTGACAGCTCCAGGGCTGTCATCGTCTGCAGTTCCATCCTCATTCTCCTATCCTATGGTCTTCGGTACCTGATACTGTCCTTCTTTTTCCTTTGGTGCGTTTGCAAGCATTGCTTCTTTGTTATCTCCGTTTGTCACAACGTCATCGCGGAATACATTTTCATCACCAAAGATATGGGACAGCGGCTCCACGCCATCTGTATCCAGTTCGTCCAGTTTTTCTACATAATCCAGCATTTTCTGCATGTCCTGCTTTGCTTTTTCCTTGGCTTCCTCACTTAAGGAAAGTTTTGCGAGGATGCATACGTTTTCGATTGTTTCGTCATCTATGATCTTTGCCATCTGACTTTTCCTCCTTCTCTTACGGCTCCAGTCTGTTCAAGTCTCTCGGGAACAGACACGCTTCACGGACGTTTTCTTCTCCAAGAAGCTGCATGGTCAGACGTTCCAGACCAATACCAAGTCCTCCATGTGGCGGCATGCCATGTTTGAAGGTATCCAGATACTGCTCCATTCCTTCTTCTTCCATGCCTCTTGCTGCGATCTTGGCTTTGAGCTGATCGTAGTCATGGATCCTCTGTCCGCCGGTCGTTACTTCCAGTCCGTGGAAAAGAAGGTCAAAACTTAAGGTAAACTTCTCATCACTCGGATCATCCATTGCGTAGAACGGACGTTTCTTGGACGGATAATGAGTTACAAATACAAAGTCCGCATCGTATTCTTCTTTGAAGTATCTTCCGATCAGGGCTTCTTCTTCCGGCTCCAGATCGTATGGGTTGCGGATCTTACGTTTGTATTTCTCAGCCACCAGCTCTTTTGCTTTGTCAAAACGTACAGCCGGGATCTTGTCTACTTTCGGAAGTTCCACTTTCAGAATGGAAAGTTCATGAGCGTAGTCTTTCTTCAGAAGCTCGACTGCATACTGAAGAAATCCGGTTTCCATTGCCATGATATCTTCAAATCCGTTGATATAGCCCATCTCAAAATCAAGGCTTGTATATTCATTCAGATGACGTTTGGTGTTATGTTTCTCTGCACGGAATACCGGGCCTGTCTCAAATACTCTGTCAAATACACCAACCATCATCTGTTTGTAGAACTGTGGGCTCTGTGCAAGTACTGCAGGCTTGTGGAAGTAACTGAATTTGAAAAGGTTTGCGCCGCCTTCTGCTCCTCTTGCTCCGATCTTCGGAGTGTGGATTTCTGTAAATCCCTGTCCGTAAAGATAGTCACGGAATGCTTTTGTCAGTGCCTCCTGGATTTTAAATTTGGAACGCTCCTGAATGTTTCTCAGGGAAATCGGTCTGTAGTTTAATTTTGCTTCCAGGGAAGTGTTCAGTTTCCATTTGTCGATTGCCATTGGAAGTGGCTCTGCCGGTGTTGATAAAATATCAATATGACGAATACGAAGCTCTCTTCCGTGGGGTGCTCTCTCCTCTTCATGCAGGATTCCTTTCACCCTGATCGTCATTGCTTCCTTCAATTCATGAATGGAAACATTTGCCATTTCATTTTCATAGACTGTCTGGAATAAGCCTTCCCTTCTTCTAAGAATGATAAATGCCACGTCACCCATATTACGGATGCTGTGAACAGCGCCTTCGATTACGGCTTCCTGGTTCAGGAGATTATTACCTACGAGTTCCTCCCAGGTATTGATTTCTTTTTTCCATGTTCCATCCATAAATTCCATTTCCTCATCCTCCATTTCTTCATTTCTGAAAACCTTTGTGATATCTTCACTGGTTTCAAGTTCAAAAGGCTTTTCGTGCAAGCACAACGACTTTTTGGCTTAAAACCCTGGAATATCAAAAAGGCGTAATCAGAAAATCCGGAGACACTTATCCCCTGGACTCTCTGATTACGCCTTTGTAATCATTCTTCCTGTTATTATCTATTTTATGTTTGTTTGTGTTCTTTCTATATATAATATAATATGATGTTAGGGTCAAAATATATTTTGCCTCTAACTTGATATGAACAAAAATATATTCTGTATATTACCACATATTCTGTCAAAATAATATCGTCATTTTTTACAAAATTTTTCTTATTATTTTACGGAATTGCTACAGTACATACGATAAATCAAATCTCATCATACATCAGCATGAGCAGCATCTGTGCAGTTTCTACCATATTAGTACCGGAATCCATACTGCATTTCTGGATATGTCTGTATGCTTCCTCTTCTGTCATCTGGTTTTTTTCCATCAGAAGGCGTTTGGCATTCGAGATATAATTCTGTTCTTTTTCTGATCTGGGCTTTGGTTTCTTTTTTTCTTTTTTGATCCGGCGTTCCAGATGATAGAGCATGTCATTGACCGTATCTATCAGTGCGCTTGCTTTCATCGGCATCTGTACAGTGCTGACGGAATTCGGTGCTTCATCTATAATACGCTGAGAAGCCAGAAGCAGCATTTCAAAATACTGTGGCAGGTCATCGAGAGCGTCTTTATAATAGGCATCTGTCAGCTTATACCCACATATCAGAACACCACTGTCAAGCTCTGAGATACTGGCCAGCGCATTAGAGACAGAGCTGCAGACAGAGGCTACTGTGAGCCCGTGTCTGTTAAGTATTGTGCGGATTTTCTTTGCGTCTTCAATTTTCGGTAACGCAATCACAATGCTGCTGCTCATAACTCTGCCACTCCTATTTCTGTTACAGCCTGAGTTTCCGTCCACTGCTTATTGCCTTTTACAACCTCCGCAGGGGACTTGTTTGATTTTGATCAAGCGGATGTTCGCAATCCGCTTCGCTACTTGCTCATAACCGAATAACTGCTTCGCAGTTTATCAGAAGGAGCTTCGCTCCTCCTGATACAAACAAGTCCCCACCCACTGCTTATTGCTTTTTACAATTTCTACAGGGGACTTGTTTGATTCGGTTAAATTCTGTATAAGTATTCCTCGATTTCCCAGGCTGAAATTTCTCTTGTATAGCGCAGCCATTCTTTTTTCTTGGCTGCTGCGTATTCTTTACAAAATTCTGTTCCAAGTACTTCTTTGATCCAGTCACTCTGTTCGAAGTAATCAATTGCTTCGTTCAAATTTCCCGGAAGATTTTCAATCTTCATTGTTTTCTGGTCTGTTTCGGATAATTCTCTGCTGGAGGACTTAGTCGGATAAATCTTCTTATTGATTCCATCCAGTCCTGCTGCCAGACATACTGCAAATACCAGATACGGATTTGCTGCTGCATCCGGACTTCTCAGTTCGATCCTTGTCTCCATACCTCTGGATCCCGGAATTCTTACCAGTGAATTCTGGTTGTTCTTTGTCCATGTCAGTTCTGTCGGTGCTTCATAGCCCGGAAC
>OLOX01001706.1_pt1 | contig 19950 bp, 16 predicted proteins | sample 1672091 | NCBI WGS metagenome assembly OLOX01 (sample SAMEA3136644, study PRJEB25190) | human gut metagenome | reverse complement strand
GGGAAGAAGATGTACCAAGCTACGGAAACTTTGGAAAGCAGAAGGAACAGCGACTGCATCCGGATGAGGTGGAATACCGGGAGAGTATTTTCGTGGGATACCGGTATTACGATACCTTTCAGGTGCCGGTGCGGTTCTGTTTCGGACATGGATTGAGCTATACCAGCTTTTCCTATTCCAATCTGGAACTCTGCTCTTTGGATGCAAACTCAAGCTATGATTTCCAAATATATATCCGGGATCAGCTGAACACGCTCTCCGGCGTCAATCTGTATTTCACTGTACCCCAGGGAACTCCGCTGGTTGCACTGCGAAAGAAAAAGATTTGCATCAACACCCCAACACCGGATGCCGCCCTCAATCGCGCGCTCAAGCAGGGCGCGGCTGTACTCGCAAAGGAAGCTTGTCATGTAGTAGGTTGCCATTTCCATCGCCCGTACGCAGCGCACGCAGACGGGTCGAGAATGCTCCGGGCAGATTCAGCAGCGGTTCGGGAGTGTTTTTGCAGACATAAGCCACGCAGATATTCCCATCGCTCTGCGCCTGCAGGATCAGTTCATTTTAAGCCTCTTGCAAGAGATTCTCAAAATACAGCAGATGCTTTAAATCTTTCATGTTTCCTCCGTATTTTTACCTTAGCGATAGGCCTGCATAGTGCGAACCGATATTATTTTAACATTTTCGATGAGAATTGCAACATAAAACTTTGCTTTATGTCGGAAAACTAACAAAAAAGAGCAGACCGAAGTCTGCTCTTTTCGTTATAGCGCTTTATGCTGTTTTAAAAATTAAATCAGATCTTTTCCTCGACGTTCTTGCTGTCGTGGTATTTAATAAGGGCATTGTATATTTTTTCGATGAGCTTCATGTCCGCGTTGGTCATGTATGCCAGAAACAGCAGACCAAAGAGCGCGGCGAGCACGATGAGCACGATCCAATACCAAGCCATATTCGTTCCTCCTTACCAGCTGAGTGCGTCTTCGTAATCCAACAGAGTGGGGTCAAGCGGCTTCTCGTTGAGCACCGTGACCATGTACTGGCTGAACGCCTCGCGCATCTCGCGGCGCGAGACCGTGCGCGGGTCCATAACGTCGTGCGGGATCCAGATGAGGTGGATGCCGCGCTCGCGCGCCTGGTCCTCGAACAGACCGTGCAGACCGCCGACGTTCTTGCACGACACGTGGTCGTACATGATGACGATGTTCGTGTGGAACTTCTCGCACATCTTCCAGCACTCGTCGAGCAGGTTGACATAGCCGCCGTTGGTGTGTGAGCGCATCATCATCTTCTCGTAGCAGCGCGCGAGATCGGCCAGCGCCTGCTCCTTGTCGCCGATGGTGATGGGCAGGTAGCTGAGCATGGCCTCCATGTCGTTGACGCAGGTGACGCCCCAGCAGTGCTGCGTCCAGTAGGTGAAGTTGGTATAGTAGTGCGCGGGGCATGCCCAGACGAGGCAGCGGTATTTCGGCTGGGGCGCGTTGGCCGCCTTGTCCTGCTCGTAGCCCTTGAGCATCATCTTCGTGACGCGCAGATCCGTCTTGTGCATGAACTTGTCCATGCACGCCGCCGCCTGAAACTCATATTCGCGCTGCAGCGCCAGCGCCGCGCCGCAGACCTGCGGGTGGTCGGTGCAGTTGACGTCCCACTTTTCGACCATGCAGCGCGAGGTGTCGTTGTACATCTCGGCGTTTTTCCAGAAGGCGTCCCAGTCCCACTTGACGCCGAACTGCTGCTCGAGGAATTCGATGCCCTTCTTGAGGTTCTTGACCGCGTAGGTCTGCACCTCCGGCTCGTTGACACGCTGTGGCGGCGTGATCTGGAACGAGGGCAGGTCCTTGAAGTGCCGCGTGAGGATGTTCGTCTGCGAGATCGCACCGTCGCACGGCATCGTGCCGGTGAAGTAGCACTTGCCGACGCGCGGATAGTCGTCCACCACGGCGACGCCGCACTCGGCGGCGGGCTCGGGGCAGACGTCCGCCGGCAGGCCGAGGTGCTCCATGGCGTCAATATAGAACATACTGGCGTTCTGGTCGACCTCCGACGGCAGACCGACGGCGAACATGGCGATGTCGATCCACTTCACGGTGGGGAAGCCCATCATGATCAGGTGCGGGGTCATCTCGTCGAACATGACGGTGTTCTCGCGCAGCTTTGCCGCGCGCTTGCTGTTGGGGCGCAGGTTCTGGTCGCGCACGATGATGTCGCGCACGCCGAGGACGGAGTTGTGCAGCACGGAGAAAAACTGGTTGTGTGCATAGCGCAGCTCCTTGCCGCGCAGACCCATGGTGTGGCGGTCGACCATGTGCGACGCGGTGAGGTAGGACACCATCCAGCGGTAGCGCAGCATGGCCTTGACCATCAGGATCGGGTGGCAGCCGAGCTTTGCAGCCATGAAGCCGTAGAGATAGAGCCAGCGGAAGAAATCATAAAACGTGTCCCGGAAGCCGCGCCATTCGCGGGCGCGGAAGGCGCGGTGCTCGGCGGAATAGAAGCGGCCGAGGCCCTTGCCGGTTTTGGGGTTATAGGCCATGTCAGTTGTCCTCCTTTTGCGCTGCACGCAGCTGCTTCATTTCCAGACTCTCCACGAAGGCCTGCACGCGCGTGCGCAGCTGACCGCTCTGCCCCGCGATGTAGGGGCGGTCGATGGAGAGGATGTGGATGCCGTAATCACGCGGCATGACCTGGTTTGCGATCACGCGCTCATACGACCAGTAGGTGCAGAACTTCATCTGCTCGTAGATCGCGCCGTCGGCCTTGAAGTCGTGCACGAGCTGGGCGACGTGGTCGTTGCGGTACTGGACGCGGTGCAGCGCGCTCTGGCGCGGGCACTCGGTGTGCTGCAGATACCAGCGGCACACCTGCGTGAGCGCATCCTCGCCGTCCGTGAGCACGATCTCCTGACGGCCGGGGAAGCTGCCGTAGCAGTAGCGGTCGGCGACGACCAGCGCGCCGCAGCTCTCGATGAGCTTGATCAGGTCCGGGTCGTCGATCTCAGAGCCGACGACGGCGACGCGCACACGGTAGTTTTTCTGCGCATCGACCTCGCGCGTCTTTACCTCGGCGAGCGTCTCGCGCAGCAGCGGCAGGATCAGCCGCTTCGGGCAGACGTAGCTCACGAGCACCAGCACGGCGTATTCATAGCCCGTGATGGGCGGGTTGTCGAGCTTGCGCGTCTCGCCGATCTCGGTGAGGATGCGGCAGACCTCGTTGTGCTCGCTGACCGCGGCGCGGATGGCGGCGTCCGAGGTGTCGACGCCGTAGTTTTCGCGCATCGGCTTGAGGATCTTGCGCGAGACCTGCTCGCAGATGTGCTCGACGCAGTCTTCATCATCGGAATACGGGATGTCGAGGTTGCAGTAGAAGAATTTGTCCTTGTCCGCGCCCTGCGCGTGCATGATCTCCATGTTCTCGATGGCGCGGTTGTTGGCCTCGCACACGTCGACGCCCGCCATGGCGTGCAGGAAGCCGTAGTTGCCCTCGAGCGCGCGCTCGAGGATCGCGCGGGAAAACTCGCAGCTGTTGTTGGCCATGTAGTAGGTGGCCAGCTCCATGGACGTGGTGTGCGGCGCGCGCAGACGCACCGAGAAGCAGCTGCCCAGATTCAGCAGCACCTCCGGCGCGTGAAAGCAGGTATAGCCGATCGCCAGATCCCCTTCCGCTTCGGCCTGGCGGACGAGCTCGTTGTGCGCATCGTCCAGCAGGCGCTCAAAATACATCAAATGCTTCAGTTCCTTCATTGCGGCCCTTCTTTCTTTGATTTCTATCTTCCTTCTCCGCTTGTGTCAGCCATACTGACACAAGTGGGTATACACAAATCCCGATGGCTCGGGATCTGCTGTGTATGTGGTTATTTGCCGCTGAGCGCGCGCGCGAACATCTGGCTCAGGTGGCGCATCCGGCTGTCGTAATCGAGTGCGCTCGCGCTCGGCGAGCCGCCGATGGACAGGCGCTGCATGATGCCGAGGATCGCGTCGTAGGAGTTGTAGTAGATCTCCCGCACGTCGACATCCGGGCTGATCGAGCCGTCGGCGAGCCCCTTGCGGATCGCCTTGGCCATCGGGCCGCCGGAAGTCTCAAACGGTTCGGGCGGCTGGTTTTTGATCTCGTGGAGCCTGCCCGCGGTGTGCAGCGTCAGCTCCGCGTCGAGCGTGAAGCGCATCCCGTTCGGGTCGAGGTGATAGAGCTGAGAATAGCAGATGAGGACGTTTTCCGCGTCCTGCAGGCCGGTCGTGCCGCCGCCGGACGCCGCGTGGGACATCCGGTCGATGCGCTCGAGGATGCGGTTCCAGTAGAGCAGGGACGCGGCCAGGACCAGATCGGCCTTGGTCTCAAAGTAGCGAAAGACCGACCGCTCGGTGAGTCCGGAGCGCAGCGCGATGTCTGCGACCTTGGTCTTTTCGATCCCGTTGGCCAGAAAACAGTCCAGCGCGACCTCCGTGACCAGACGGATATTCTTTTCTCTCTGCTCCTCGTGCGGCAAGTGCGTTCGCCTCCTCTGCGTTTTGTCAGTTTCGCTGACAGATGCAGTGTACTGCGAAAAGCGAAGAATGTCAAGCCCTTAACAGGCTATATGAGAAAGAAAATGTGCCGCCCAGAGCTCTGAGCGGCACATTGCAGCGCGACCAAAACCTCGTAGAGTTTCGCCGCCGCAGCGGCGAAAGAAAGTCCGATCATTTTCTTCGGCGACATGTGCGGCGAAGAAAATACATTTCGGCCTGCAAACGCACGAGCTGTCCGCCTCTGGCGGACAGCTCGTGCGCTGCAGTCAGGCAGCCCACCCCTTTGTCAAAAAGTATTACTTTTTGACGGATTTTTGACAGCTTTGCGTCATGCTTTGTTTTTGGAAAAGAGGTCCTTGCCGTCGGCCGCGGTCAGAATGCCGCAGACGATGACGATGAGCGCGCAGATGATCGTCGTCGGCGTGAGCACGCTCGTGTCGCCGAGGAACACCGCCGTGAAGAAGATCGCCCAGGCGGCATAGGTGACGTTGAGCGCCATGGACTTCGACGCGCCGATCGCGGCGATCGCGCGATAGTAGCACAGGTAGGACAGCGTGGCAAAGAACGCCGCGATCGCGATCACGGGCAGCAGCCAGCCGGTGCCGGAGGTGAACAGGCTCACCGTGAAGCCCCAGCCGTGCAGCAGGGGCAGCAGCACGATGCCGTAGACCAGCGCCGAGGTGGTCTGGCGGATCTGCAGGGCATACTCGTCCTTCACGTCGGGGTCCTGCATGCACTTGGCGAGGATGACCGCCTCGATGCCCCAGCCGAAGGCGCACATCATCGCGCCGACGATGCCGAGCCAGAAATCGGTGATGTTCAGCTCCGGCGAGTAGCTCAGACCGTAGACGCCCAGCAGCGTCGCCAGCAGGAAGATCCAGCGGTACCACTGCATTTTTTCCTTGAGGAAGAAATAGGCGAGGATCGCGCCGATCGCGGGAAAGACCGCGCTGGCGACCGCGCCGATGGACGCGCCCATGTAGTTGATGGCGAGCACGTAGCCCGTCATGCCGATCGGTCCGCCGATGACAGCGGCGAGCATGACGAACTTGCCGCTCTTGGTCTTGAAGGCGGCCTTGTAGACATTTTTGAGGTTGCCGCGCACGCCGTTATACAGTGCCGCCCAGAGCGCGGAAAACGCGTCGTGGATGAAGGTGCTCACAAACGGCGCGAGGAAGATCGCCTGCTCGGTCGAGACAAACGGCGCCATCGACAGCGCGATGCCGAGGATGATGGTCTCCACCGCCCAGGTCGCGCCCGCTGCAATACCATAAAACATAGCTTTTGCTCCTTTCTGCGCTTGCTGCGCTCAGGCCTCGGCAAAGAGGCGGAGGTTGTCCTTCAGACGGGCATAGCGCTCCACCGCCCAGTCTTCCATGGGCTGGCCGTCATACGGCACGCGGGTCTTTGCCCAGAGCGTCCAGAGGTAGTCGACGTAGATCTTGTTGGCAAGGAAATGCTTGTATTCGTTCTGGTCGGGCTTGCTGCCGAGGTACTCGGTGAGCAGCAGCTCGTCGTTTTCCGGCGTGAACACGCCCTCGATCGACACGTCGGCGAGATCCCAGATGCCGTCGTTCATGCCGGCGTACTCCCAGTCGATGAGATAGAGCCGGTCGTCATCCGCCGAGAGCACCCAGTTTTCGCACAGGGGGTCGTTGTGGCAGGGGACGTTTTGGATGTCGCAGACGCTGTCGACCTGCGCCTTGACGGCCATGACCGCCGCCTTGACCTGCGCATAGTCATCGAACATGGGCACGCTGTTTTCCTCGATGATCTTCTCATAGCCCGCGGCCATGTCGAACACCTCGAAGGGGACGCCGGTGTCGACGCCGCTGCCGTGCAGCGTCTTGAGCAGCTGCGCCGCCTGACGGATGCGCTTGTCGCCGCGCATCGTCTCGGCCGACATGGTGACGGCGTTCGGCACGAACTGCGACACCTTCTCGCCGTCGTCACCGAAGAAGTAGAGCTTGGCGTCGATGCCGAGGCGGCAGGCGAGCTCCGTGCTCACCTTTTCGTCGGCGCGGTCGATGAGCTCCTCCGTGCCCTCGCCGGGGATGCGCACCATGATGCGGCTGCCGTCGGCAAATGTCACGCAGTAGGTGCGGTTGGTGAGGCCGCCCATTCTCTGCACGTCGCTGTAATCGGAGTGCCCGAGCACCTCGTCGAGCAGCGCCCGGATCCGGGCAAGATCTGCCTGCACAATTTCTTTAGCCATTGATCTTCTCCATTTCTTTATTTTTATAGTCGTACTGATACGTCTCGTTCTGATATCGGAAGGTGAAGCCGACCGCCTGCGTGCCGCCGCACGCCTTGCGCGCGTGAAAATCGGTGAGCGCCGCCTCGCCGCAGCCAAGGCGCGCCGCGAGCTGGCGGATGATCTGCGAGCGGGTGTCGTCGATGTAGCTGGCGTCAAAGCCGCGCAGCTCGTCGAGGCTGTCAAACTCGAAGATGTCGCGCGCGTCATAGCGGCGGATGCGCAGCTTCAGCTCGTCGAGATGCGCGGCGTAGACCGCCTCCCAGAGCTTGTCGCGGATCTCCGGCGTGTCATATTCCCGCTCGAGGATCTCGACAAATTTCCGGCTGAAGGGTTCGGACCAGAACACGTGCCCCATCATGTACCACGCGTTCTCGCCGCCGACGGTGACGCGGTCGATATAGCCGTCGTCCCCCTCATAGACGCACCACTCGGACGTGGGGCCGTCGGCATAGAGCGCGGCATAATAGGCATCGTCCACGCAGGACTCGAAGGGATTGCGCGAGAAGTAGTTGTCCGACGAGCAGATGTAGGAATTGCCGAGCAGGTGGCGCGCGGCATAGATGCTCGAGTGGTTGTTGCGGCAGGTGTATTCGGGGTTGTCGACGATGGTGACGCCGAACTTCTCCCGCAGGTATGCAAAGCGCTCCTTCATATATCCGCCCACGAGCACGACGCTGTCGATGCCGGCGTCCCGGATCTGGCGGATCTGCCGCTCGATGAGCACCTCGCCGCGCACGGTCAGCAGGCTCTTGTGCGTCTCATACGACAGCGGCGCGAAGCGGCTGGATGTGCCGGCGGCCATAATGACCGCATTGTCTACTTTGTACAAGCTGTTCCCTCCGTTCAGCGCTCGGCAGTCAGCACGGCTTTGTTCGCGACCGAATGCCAGGCGTTTTTGTTCCAGATGTCGCCGCCCACGGTGTACCAGTCACCGGCAATGAACTGCGTGCCGCAGTTGACGTTGACGTCCCATTCGAACGAGTAGAGCAGCAGCTGCTCTTGCTTCGGCTTCGAGACCTCGTCGATGCGCCGCCCCGAAAACGGGTTGACGGGATCTGCGACCACGTCCTTCACTGCCAGCAGCGGGACATCGGCAGAGAGCATGAACTCGTCCGACGTCGTAAAGCCCTTACTGTTGAAGTCCTTGACCATGAGCAGCGAGGCAAAGCTCTCGGCATCCATGCCGTCGTCCGCGAGCAGCTCGGAAAACTGCCCCATCGTGCCGCCGTGGTCGGACATGACGATGATGCGCGTGTTGTCGTAAACGCCGTTTTCGCGCAGATAGTCAAACCATTTGCCGAGCTGGAGCAGCGCGGCGACGTTGCACTGATAGTACGCATAGTCATTGCGCTGTTGCACGGTCATCGTTCTGCCGTTCACCGTGAAGCGGTCGGCGTGCTCGCGCTCGTACTGCGTGTTGTCGACCTCCGGCGCCGGGACGTATTCCGGCTCCTGCAGCAGCACCGGATCGTGGGTCGTGTCGTTGGTCAGGACCATGTAGGTGTTTGTGTCGTCCTTGCTGATCTGGGTGATGTTCGGGAGATTTGCGAGGACGTTGTAGGAATTCATGAATCCTGCGCTGATGCCGCTCGCCGTGAGCGCGCCGTCGGTCGATTGACCGGCGTAGCCCTCGTCGGACACGAAGTTGCCCTGATTGTAGGTGCCGTAGTCGTAGAGATTTGCCTGAATGCACAGCGGCGCCGCCTTCATGAGCGCGTAGCAGAAGAAGTTGCGCTTGTTGCTGCGGATGGCCTGCGCCTGCAGCTTCGGGTCGGAGAAGTAGCCGCGGACGTTGAAGCGCCGGATGTCCGGGTAGTCCTGAAAGATCGAGAGATCCGGCACCCAGCCGTAACCGGCGTAAACAGGCTCGAGCACGGTGACGTCAAAGCCGTTTTGATCGAACATGACCGGCAGCACCTTGAGCGCCTCGTTCTGCTTATCGACAAGCAGCTCCTGATCGCGCGCGTTCAGCTCGGCCGGCGTGTATTCATAGCCGCCGAACAGGGACGGCGTGCTGATGTTCGTCTTGATGCCGAGCGAGGCGGTGTTGCTGTAGTAGGTGAAGCCGTCAAACTGCGCCTCCAGCTCCGGCTTTTCGTTGAAGATATACGGAATGTACGGCCCCATGGCGCGGTCGAGCATGAGCACGATCACGTTTTTGCCCGTCTTGCTCAGGGAGAAGGACGGGGTCCCGCCGTCGGACTGTGCGTCGGCCTTGATCTCGTTGATCGAGCGGCAGATGCCCACGGTGTTCACCACAGACATGCACACGACGGCGATGATGCCCACGGTGAGGATGCCGGGGATGCGCTGCCGCCACTTGGACGCAGCGAAGGTGAACACGGCGAAAACGGCCAGCACGACGGCGAGGTTCACGAGCATCTGCCCCGTTGTAAACTGCAGCCCGTTGTCAAACACGAGCCCCGCCGAGAGGTTGCCGAGGCTGCGCCCGAAGAACATATAGTCCACCAGCGCGATGCCGCACAGCGCCCAGACGCACCGATCCAGAAGGGCCTTCACCGAGGGCTTGGCAAGGCTGTAAAAAATGCCGAACCAGATGACGAACGTGCCCACAGAGAAGCAGAGGGCGCTGACGATGTACCACGCCGGGTGCAGGAAGCTGGTCATGTTCACAAACTCCTGCGGCGAGGCGTGGATGACCGCCGAGGGGATCAGCAGCCCCGTGAGCACGGCGAGGAAGACGCAGCCGGAGACGAAGAGCTTCCGGTTCGGCTGCGCGGCGCGCAGCTTTTCCGGCAGCCGGATCTTGCCCTTGCACAGCACGGCCAGCAGCGGGAGCTGCAGCACGAGGGCCGCCGCGATGAAAAACACCAGACGGCGCGGCGTCGGCTGCCCGTAGAAAAACAGACCGTACACGGCGGCGGCGATGCCCGCGAGCGAGAAGAGCACGCCGAGGATGATGTGCGCGTGCCTGAGCTTATAGAAGATCGTCTTGAGCAGCGAAAAGAGGTTATTGAGCGTCCAGTAGAACACGAGGCCCGCCGGAGACGTGTAGAGAAACACGAGGAAAAACAGCGCCATGGTATACAGCTGCACCTTCGTTTTCGGCAGGCTGCCCTTGGTGAAGATGACGCAGGAGACGAGGTTGATCGCCGTCATGAGAAACGGCAGGACGTTGACCGTCACGCCCGCCACGGTGAGCAGGCCGTCGGGCGCGCCGAGATCGCGGATGGGCCCGAAGGACACGCCGTGCAGCAGCTCGAGATTCGAGAGGAAGGCGTAGGCCGCGATGAAAAACGGGATCTCCAGAAACAGCGACGTCGCGCCCTTGAGCACATAGGTCGGCTTATAGTTGTTCTGCCGGTAGTAGGTCTGCAGCATCATCATGCGCTCGTCGCCGCGGAAGGTCTTTTTGATGTGTGCCACGCCCTTGTGCAGGCGCAGCTCCGTCTCGCGCTCCTCCTCCTGCATGGCGTCGGCGCGCCGGTAGAGCGGCAGCACGAGGAAGTTCATCGCAAGGCTCAGCGCGATGATGGCGAGCCCCGGGTCGCCGACGACCCGGTTGGCCATGACGAACACCACCTCAAACAGCAGCTGAAGCGGCTTGATGAGCAGCGTGCCCAGAATGTCCCAGAATGACATGTTATTGTTCTCCTATCTCGGTGTCGGAGGCCGTCTTTGCGGACAGCTCCGTGAGCTTGCGCTCAAGGTAATCGGCCGTGTTGCGCGCGCCCTGCCCGATGTGCTCCCAGGTCTGCGCCCGCGCCTCGTCGCGCCCCGCCTGATAGCGGGGGTCGCGCAGGCAGGCGTCGATGAGTTCGCGCAGGCGCGGCATATTCTCCTCGGTCAGCTTCTGGCCGATGCGCGGCAGCACGTCGAACGTCCAGTAGGGCGTGTCGAGCCACCACGCGTCATAGGGCGCGTCGTCAAAGTCCGTGTCGGTGTAGATGACGGGCTTGTCGTACACGAGCGAGAAATCAAAGATCACACCCGAGAAGTCGGAAATGAGGATGTCCGAGCGGCGCAGCACGTCGTAGTTGTCCGCGTCGCGGTTCCACTCGAGCTGCGGCGAGTCGGGATAGGCGTGCATGAGCTTTGCCATCATGTCCTGCTCGGAGCGGAACGACTGCGGGTGCGGGCGGATGATGATGTGGTACCCCGTCGCAAGCAGGGTGTCAATGATCCGGCCGCCGTATTTTTTGAGGATGGCGCTCTCGCCCCAGGACGGCGCGAGCAGCACCGTGCGCTCGTGCTCCGGCAGCGGCGGGTCTGCGTGCAGCCGCGCGAGCATATCATCCATGTACGGGATGCCGACCTTGACGATCTCCTTGGCGGGCAGCGCGCGCAGCTTTTCGAGCGCGCGCACCTGCTCGACCTGATACTGACCCGAGAGCAGGATGGCGTCATAGTAGTCGATGCCGAACATCCGGTAGCCGCTGATGTCGCTGGCCGCGTGCGGCAGGTGGACGTAATAGTCGACCTGCTTCGAGCGCTTCCACTGGTAGACATCCAGCCCCGGCGTCGTGGCCAGCACGACGGAGGCGTTGAGGAAGTTGAGCTTGGCGAAGGCCTTGTTGCCCTCCTCGATGAACTGCGCATGGATGTGCGGGAAGTCGTTTTCGAGCGCGGGGTCGTCCGGCGAGGCGGTCATGTAGACCGTGTCGATGCCCTTTTTGTCGAGCTCGCGGCACACGGGGCGGAACACGCTCCAATACCGCTTGTCATCCGAAAAAATGACCAGCGGGATCTTCTTTGCGCCGGTGTCGACCTTTTTGCCGCCGCTGAGCAGAAAACGCAGCTTCAAAAACCACGATTTGAGCATATAGGTCGCGGCGCCGATGATGCCGATGAGGATCGCAAAGAGCATACTGCCCGTGCCGGGGTCAATGTAAAATCTCATCCTGGGTCTGTTCTCCTTCGATTGTTTCTGTTGCGTTCAGAATTCAGGCTGCATCCCTGAGCAGCCGCAGCGCGCACAGCGTGCACAGCGCCGACGCCGCCAGATAGGCCGCGGCCTGAGGCGCGGCGGACACCGCGCCGCTGCCCGTGAGGTTGATGAGCGCGTGGGCGAGCAGCGGCAGCGCGATGCTGCCGGTCCTTTCGCGCACCGCCGTCAGCAGCAGCCCCGCGCCGAAGGCGCACAGCGCCTGCACCGCGGCGGCGGAAACGCTGCCGCCGAGGGCGCTGCCCAGATGCAAAAGCGCAAAGAGCGCCGCCGATGCCGCGGCCGCCCTGACCGCGCCGAGCTTTTCGCCCCAGACGGCCGGCAGCACGCCGCGAAACAGTACCTCCTCGCCGAACACGGCAAAGAGCAGATACACCGCCTGCGCGATCCCCGGCCGCGCGCCGCCGAAGGCAATGTTCAGCGCGGCGAACAGCAGCACCGGCAGCGACAGCAGCGCATCGCGCGCCGTCAGTCTCTTGCCGCGGCACAGGCCGTAGCTGCGCAGCCGGCCGCGCGTGTGCAGGTCTCGCAGCAGCACCGCCCAATACACCGCCAGCAGCGCCGGCGTGAGCAGCGGCGCCGCGGCCGGCACGAGCGCGCGGGGCGCGGCGAAGAGCAGGCCATATAAAAGCAGCCAGAGCCAGAACATACGCGCCGCCCTTTCTCACAATGCAGTCAACGGGAAAATTATATGCCAATTTAATCCCATATGCAAATAGTTTTTACCCGCATTTGACCGGAGCCGACATTCTGCGCGCCGGGCGCCCGCAGCGCGGGCTGCGGCGCGCGGCAAACAAACAGGCGGAGCGCCGGATGTTTGTTAACAAACATTAGTTACACATATTGACATGATTCGGACAAAGTCCTATAATAAACGTGCGCTAACGTTCCGCGCTTGTGCAAAATGTCGAATTTTCAAAGGTGGCGCGAGAACCGTGCAATGAAGGAGGGAATGCGCGAATGAGAGACCTGAAGCATCTGATCTATTTCGAGAACCTGCTGCAGCAGGCAAACAACGACCTGGTTCAGGCCGCCTGTGGGGACGGGCGGCTGGCGCTGGCATGGAACTGTTCGTACATACCGGAGGTTTTGCTGGATACGGACAAGTGCTTTGGCGTGCGTCTGCGCGCGCCGAACTGCACCAACCCCGACATGGCCACCTATTACATGACCAACCGCTCGTGTCCATACTCCAAGAGCATCCTCGAGCGCGCGTTCGAGGGCGGCTACAACTTTATCTCCGCGCTCATCGGGCAGGAGTGCTGCACGACGATGAACCGCATGGAGCAGTATTTTGAATACTGCGAGCTGATCCCGAACGAGAAATTCTTCTGCACATATCTCGACATGCCGCTGCGCAAGACCGAGTGGCATGCGGGCTACTACCGCCGCCAGATCGAGCAGAAGATCCTCCAGCCGCTCGAAAAGGTCTACGGCGTGGACTTTTCGGAGGCCAACCTGCGCAAGGCTGTTGAGCAGTTCAACGAGGTCTGCCGCATCATGACGGAGATCAACGCCATGCGTGAGGCGGAAAACCCCGTCATCACGGGCTATGAATTCCACGTCATCCAGCTGTGCACGCAGACGTGCCCGAAGGATCTCATCCTGCCCTACCTGCGCGAGACGCTGCAGGAGCTGCGCACGCGCGAGCCTGACCCGAAGCCGGGCTACCGGGCGCGTGTGCTCATCGCCGGCAGCGAGATCGACGACCCGGAGTTTACGAAAATGTGCGAGATGGCCGGCGGTCTCGTCGTGGCCGACCGCTACTGCTTCGGCTCGATGCCCGGCCGCGAGGAGATCCCGCTCGAGGAGGGCAAGGACGTTTTGCAGTCCATCGCCGACTACTATATGTGGCGCAACCAGTGCCCGCGCGCCATGGGACCCGAGAACATCATCGCGCGCAAGCGCTACATCTTCGATCTCGCGGAGAAATACCACGCCGACGGCATCATCGTCGAGAACATGAAGTTCTGCGAATACTGGGGCTACGAGCGCGCGCAGGACGGCATGTGGTTCTACGAGGGCTACGAGCTGCCGCGCAGCATTCCGGTGTGCCAGATCGAGAAGGATTACACGAGCGCCGCCTCCGGCCAGCTGCGCACCCGGTTCCAGGCGTTCATCGAGTCGCTGGAGATCAAAAAGATCCAGGCGCAGCAGTAAGGGAGGGGCTCAACTATGTGGAAACGCAAACGCACGCTCAAAGAAGAATACGGCACGCTCGGCCACTTCCTGCGGGGTGACAACGACTGCCACTATCTCGGCGACCTGTACATCGAGGGCACGAACTTCTACCGCCACCGCGAATGGCGCGGCGTGCGGGACACGGCCTATGCCTTCGCCCGCTGGCTGCAGACGTGGGTCAAGATGGCCGGGCTCATCGGCCGCGACCCGGTGCGCATGGTGCGCGCCTTCTGGAAATACCGCTGGCTGAGCGCCTACCTCGCCACGCCCATGATGGTCGACAAATGGATCGAAGGCGACCGCGGCATGGTCCTGCGCGCCGACCTGACGGCCATTGACTGCATGGTGTCCGACTCGATCACGACGATGTGGCGCGAGATCCGCGCCGACCGCCGCTTCGGCGAGAACAAGTGGACCGAGCGCACGATCGCCTTTGACTACACGCTGCCCAAGCACATCATCTACGGCTTCCCCGGCTACTTCGGCATCAACATCCAGCAGCACGCGGCGTTCATGGTGCCGATCCTGAACAAGAACCTCGGCTCGTACTACGTCGATCAGGCCGTCAGCTGCGGCATCCCGGGCGATATGTGCACGCTGCCGCTCGTGGAGACCGGCGTCGCCGTCGAGGGCGAGTATCCCGACATCGGCAACTGCTGGCTCACGACCAACAACCCCTGCGACGCGAACATGATGGACAACGTCGCCATGTACCGCGCGCTCTCGAGCGACGGCAAAAAGGCCGTGCATCCGTTCACGACCCCGCTCATGTACGACGACCCGACCTGCAAGGAGCTCGGCGTGCACGAGGTGTACGAGGCCATCCACTTCCTCGAGGATCAGTTCCAGCAGCCGTTCAACTGGGACACGTTCATCCAGCACATTGAAAACACCAACCAGTTCAACCGCGAGGAGACCGAGCGCTGGGACGTCTACGCCAAGACGAACAACGGCGCGCTCAACCCCGTGTGTCAGGGCCTGTTCCGCATCTACTTCTACCAGCAGGGCGGCAACGAGTACTTCCTCAAGGCCTCGCGCAAGATCACGCGCATCTTTGACAAGTGTGTGCGCAAAAACATCGACACCTTCCCGCACACGCGCCACCGCGCCATTGCCTGGAGCTGCGGCTCGACGTATTACGCGCACGGCGTGCAGTGGCTGTATAACTGCTGGGGCATCCTGTGCCTGATCAACATGGACTCGCTCACCGGCCACAACATCGTCGACACCGAGGACCGCGACATCATGATGAGCGACGTGGCCGACTGGCACGCCCGCACCCCGATGCGCACGCACACCGTCGGCGGCAACCGCCACATCATGCAGATGTGGGAGACGGCGGAGAAGTTCAACTGCGACATGATCCTCATGTACGACGACATTGGCTGCAAGGGCATGGCCGGCGCACAGGGTCTGATCGAGGAGGAGATCCGCAAGCACAATGACCGCTTCCACGTTGTGTGGATGCCGCACTCGCTGATGGATCACCGCATCGTCTCGCCGCGCGAGGCGCGCAGCGCCGTCAACGAATACATGACCAGCGTCCTGCACGAGGAGCCGGTCGATCCGTCGCTGGTCGATTTTGACGACAGCATGGGCTGGTAAAGGAGGAGAGCCACTATGAAATGCAGATTTGCAAAGTTCCTGTTCAAGGCCTTCGGCATCACCGGCGGCGCGCTGGCCGTGCTGTTCGTGATCTACTACTATAACCTCGACATGAAGCTCATGCGCTCGGTCGTCGTGCCGTTTCTGAACAAGCACTACGACAGCGTCAAGCGCGAGCACCAGATCTGACAGGGGAGGAGCAAACGATGGCAGTCAATCAAAACGTCAATCCCCGGCCGCTGACCGCCGAGGAAAAGGAAAAACGCGCCCGCGGCATCTATGACAGCTTTGCGACCTACGTGGTCTTTTGCGGGCACTGCCGCTACGTGCGCAAGACGAATATGTACATCATGCGCGCCGAGGCCTTCATCGACGAGCTCAAGGCCCGCGGCGAGGTCTGCCCCCGCTGCGGCAAGCGCGCGTGGACGCTCGGCTACCCGATGGGCACGACCACCGGCTTCGTCAAGTTCTGACACACGCACCGCAGCAGGCCCCCGCACCCGCGAGGGCCTGCTTTTTTGCGCAGATTCCGGCACATTTGCGCGACGCTTGTTGCATATCGCCGAAAATGGGAAATTTCGTTTCCCTGCGCGCATGCATATGTTATAGTAGTGACAATCTCAGCGCAACAACATGAAGGAGGAGAGACCATGGCACAACTCAGACCGAAGATCGTGAAGCTGGCGAAGATCATTGGGGGCGTTACCGGCATCACGACCAAGATCGACGAAAACGCGCCCGAATACTACTGCATGGCGGGCATCCTCTCGGATGACGAGGCGGACATCGCCATCGCCGCCGGTCTGCGCAAGGAGCGCACCGCGGGCTACCTCGCCAAGAAGGTCGGCAAGACCGTGGAGGAGGTGCAGCCGCTGCTCGACAACCTCGTCTACTACGGCATCTTCCGCCGCTCGATGGACAAGGCGCTCGGCGAGGACGTGTATTACATGCAGATCTTCGCGCCCGGCATCCTCGAGATGATGGTCAACCAGAAGGAGCTGCTGGAAACGCATCCGGAGGTCGGCCGCGCGTTCGATGAGTACACCCGCAACCTCGCCGCGAGCATGGGCGCCATGATCCCCGACGGCTACGGTCTCATGCGCGTCATCCCGGTCGAGAGCGCGCTCGAGGGCATCGAGGGCGTGAGCGATTATGAGCGCATCTCGCACTATCTGGATAAGTACGACCGCTTTTCCGTGTCCCCGTGCTCGTGCCGCGCGTCGCGCTCGAGCCTTGGCGATGGCTGCGGCCACCTCGAGGAGGATATGTGCGTGCAGATGGGCAGAGGCGCCGAGCACTATATCCGCACCGGCCGCGCCAGGGAGATCACGCGCGAGCAGGCGCTGGAGATCATTCAGCGCGCGGAGGAAAACGGCCTCATGCACGACATGGTCAACATCGAGGAGCCGGGCGAGAGCGCGGCCATCTGCAACTGCTGCGCCTGCGCCTGCTTCGGTCTGCGCGTGGGTCTGATGTTCGGCGCGCGCGATGCGATCCGCTCCAACTACGTCGCCGAGGTGGACGAAGCCAAGTGCGTCGCCTGCGGTCAGTGCGTGGAGACCTGCCCCGGCAACGCGCTCAAGCTCGGTCAGAAGCTGTGCTCGACCGAGGATCTGACGCCGCAGCCGGACTACGTCAAGCTCTCCGAGACCATCCACCCCAAGCGCTCGTGGAACCCCGACTACCGCGAGGATCACGAGGACGTCATGCCCACCGGCACCGCGCCGTGCAAGACCGCCTGCCCCGCGCACGTGCCCGTGCAGGGCTATCTGAAGCTCGCCGCGCAGGGACGCTACACCGACGCGCTCGAGCTCATCAAGAAGGAAAATCCGTTCCCGGCCGTCTGCGGCCGCATCTGCAACAAGCGTTGTGAGGACGCCTGCACCCGCGGCAGCATCGACGATCCGATCGCCATCGACGACATCAAGAAGTTCATCGCCGAGAAGGATCTCGAGGCCAGCACCCGCTTCGTGCCGAAGATGCTCAACCAGATCGGCCGTCCGTACCCGGAGAAGATCGCCGTCATCGGCGCCGGCCCTGCCGGTCTGAGCTGCGCGTACTACCTCGCCGTCAAGGGCTACCCCGTGACCGTGTTCGAGAAGGAGTCCGTGCCCGGCGGCATGCTCACGCTCGGCATCCCGAGCTTCCGCCTCGAGAAGAACGTTGTCAACGCGGAGATCGACGTGCTCAAGGAGCTCGGCGTGGAGTTCCGCTTCGGCGTTGAGGTCGGCAAGAACATGACGCTCGACGCGCTGCGCGCGGACGGCTACAAGGCGATCTACCTCGCCGTCGGCGCCTCCAAGGGCACGCCGGCCGGCTGCCCGGGCGACGATCTGAAGGGTGTGTTCACCGGCGTCGAGTTCCTGCGCGCCGTGAACCTCGGCAAGCGCCCGACCATCGGCAAGCAGGTCGCCGTCATCGGCGGCGGCAATGTCGCCATCGACGTCGCGCGCGCCGCCGTACGCCGCGGTGCGGACGTGACGCTGCTCTACCGCCGCAGCCGCGAGGAGATGCCCGCAGCGGACGAAGAAGTCGCCGAGGCCGAGGCCGAGGGCGTCAAGTTCCGCTTCCTGTGCGCCCCGGTCGAGATCCTGGGCGAAAAGGGCAAGGCCACGGCCATCAAGGTCGAGACCATGACCCTCGGCGAGCCCGACGAGAAGGGCCGCCGCAAGCCCGTCGGCACGGGCGAGTTCGAGACGCTTGCAGTCTCCGCCGTCATCTCGGCCATTGGCCAGCAGATCGACCTGTGCGGCATCGACGCCGGCTCGAAGCTCCAGCTCGGCAAGCGCGGCACCGTGCTTGTTGACCCCGCAACGTATCAGACCGACGAGCCCGACGTGTTCGCGGGCGGCGATCTTGTGACCGGTCCGAAGTTTGCCATCGACGCCATCGCCGCCGGCAAAGAGGCTGCCGTGTCCATCCACCGCTTCGTGCACCCCGGCCAGAGCCAGCTCATCGGCCGCGACCACCGCGACTACAAGTCGCTCGATCCCGCGACCGTGGCCGTGCCGATCGAGAGCTTTGACAACACCCCGCGCCAGCACGCGCACGACGGCTCCGCCGAAGAGGCGAAGAAGACCTTCCACGATCTGCGCGGTGTGTTCACCGAGGAGCAGATGAAGAAGGAGACCGAGCGCTGCCTCGGCTGCGGCGCGGTCGTCCTCAACGAGGACCAGTGCATCGGCTGCGGCATCTGCACCACCAAGTGCAAGTTCGACGCCATCTGCCTCGAGAAGGTCAACGACACGCACGGCCGTGAATACTTCCGCACCCTGCTGACCGTGGCCGGCAACACCCCCGCCGCCATCGGCCGCCTCGTGCGCAAGACGCGCGGCAGATAAGGAGCAGCGCCATGCATGAGATCGGTGTGGTGCGCGCCATGGTCAAGACCGTCACCGACTACGCGGCCGCCAATCAGATCGATGAGATCTCCGAGATCGTGGCCGACTGCGGCGAGCTCTCGCTCGTCATTCCGGAGTACGTGGAGGAGCTCTATCCCCCCGTCGTGAAGGGCACGCCGCTGGAAAACACGAAGCTCATCGTCAACATCGTGCCCGGCATGGCCGAGTGCGAGGATTGCGACGAGATCTTCAATGTCATCGAGTGCAACGGTTATTGTCCGAACTGCAACAGCTTCAACAAAACGGTGCTGTCCGGCAAGGACTTTACCATCCGGGAGATCCATGTCCCGGAAGAACGTAAACCCGGGTCTGTGGAGACCTAAAAAATAGAAGGAGCGTATTCAATGAACGAAAAGTACAACGCATTGTTCACCCCCTGGAAGATCGGCAATGTCGAGATGAAAAACCGCATTGTCCAGTGCTCCATGGGCGGCACGTCCCTGTTCGGCTGGATGGAGCCGAACCACTTCGACAAGGAAGCAGCTTACTTCCTGCTCAACCGCGCACAGGACGGCGTGGGCCTGATCCTGCCCGGCATGCAGTGCATCCGCGATCCGCTGGGTATCCCCGGCCGTAAGTGGCTGTACCAGAACGACCAGATGTTCAAGCAGCTCAAGGAGTACATGGTCGAGTTCCACAAGACCGGTGCCAAGCTGTTCATCCAGCTCGCCGCCGGCATGGGCCGCTCCATGGCGATCAACGGCTGGATGACGATGCTGGCCAAGAACAACTTCCTCAACAAGATCGTCAGCCCCATCGTTGACGTGCAGTACATCTGCGCCTCCGCTTCCGAGGTCCCGAACCGCTGGAAGGAAGACGTCATGTCCCGCCCGCTGACCGTCAAGGAGATCCAGGACATGGTGCACGCCTTCGGCAAGACCGCCAAGAAGCTGCGCGCTGCCGGCGTCGACGGCGTCGAGATCCACGCTGTCCACGAGGGCTACCTGCTTGACCAGTTCACCATGGCCAACTGGAACCACCGCACCGACCAGTACGGCGGCTCGTTCGAGAACCGTTTCCGCTTCCCGGTCGAGATCGTGCAGGAGATCAAGCGTCAGGCCGGCGCCGACTTCCCGGTGTCCCTGCGTTACTCCGTCGTCT
>OLOX01001691.1_pt1 | contig 20032 bp, 20 predicted proteins | sample 1672091 | NCBI WGS metagenome assembly OLOX01 (sample SAMEA3136644, study PRJEB25190) | human gut metagenome | reverse complement strand
ATGTGGCTTGAACTCTATAATTTAAAATATAGAAAAATTTAATCAGCCCACTATTGTTCTAATAGAAAAGTCTTTCAAATTTTTTGTTACATATATAAAGTAAAAATAATTATTAATTCTTGAAAGAAAAATTAAAATAGTATATATTAATCATGTGCAGAAAAATATTTGAAAAGAGGTGGAAGATGAAAAAAAGTAATATATTTAAATATATATTTATAATAGTAATAATTATATTGGCTATTGTGACATATTCAATATACAAAAAAGATAAGTCTACACCTGAGGATAAAAATGTAGCACAAGAAACAGAAGAAAACGAAGATGTAGTAAAAGAATTAAGGTTAGCGATTTCACAATTAGATACAATAAATCCAATATTAAGTAAGAATAAACACGTTCAAGAAGTAAGCAAAATAATATTTGATTCATTAGTAAATTTGAAAGAAGATTATTCATTAGAATATGATTTAGCCACAGAAATTTCTAAAACAGATGATATTACATATGTAATAAAATTAAGAGAAAATGTAAAATGGTCAGATGGAAGTGATTTTAAAGCAGATGATGTAAAATACACAATTGGATTATTAAGAAATATTGATTCAATTTATTCAGCAAATGTTAGACATGTTGTTACAGTAGATGTAATAGATGATCATACAGTTAAATTAACTTTAGATCAAAATGAACCATTTTTTGAATATAATTTAACTTTTCCTATGATGTCATCAGAATATTATAAAGACATAGATTTTACTAATTCTGATAGAACTAATATACCAATAGGAACAGGAAGATTTAAAATTACATCATATGATGAAAAAGTCATAAGTCTAGAAAAAAATACAGAGTATTGGAACACTGAAAAAAATAGTGTACTTGAAAAAATAAACATAAATATATATCAAACAATGGGAGAAGTATACAATGACTTCAAAAATGGAAATGTAGATTGTATAAATACATCTCAAAGCAGTGTAAATCAATATATAGGAACAATCGGATTCGCTTCTATAGAATTTGATAGTAGAGAATATGACTATGTAGCATTTAATTCAAACAATGGATACTTAGCAAGTCCAAATGTTAGAAAAGCACTTTCTTATTATGTCGATAAAAATAATGCTATAGCTAGTAGTTATGGGAATGGATATAGAGTTGCAGATTATCCATTAGACTATGGTTATTTTCTATATACAAATGATTTGATTGATAATGGATATAATTCTGAAGCGGCATCAAATCTTTTGAACGCAGATGGATGGACATACAGAAATAATTCATGGCAGAAATTAAATGGAAAGAGATATGTTACTTTATCATTTACTTTAACAATTAATGGAGATAATGCAATGAATGAAACAGTTGCAGAAAACTTAAGACAACAATGGGCTAATGCGGGAATTAAAGTAACAATAAAAAAAGTATCAACAGATAATTATTATAATTTGATAAATTCAAGAACTGGATATGATGCAATTTTAATGAATGTAACTTCATCTCAAACGCCAAATATTAATACTTATTTAGGAAATGGCAATATATCAAATTATAATAATGATGAAATAAATCAATTATTGAATGAAGCAGATAACACAGATGACACAAATAAAATGAAAGAAGATTACAAAAGAATAATAGAAATATATAATGATGAAAAACCATTTATGAGTATAGCCAGAAAGAAAAATCTGCTAGTATATAATACAAATTTAACTGGAAATTTAAAGCCAACGGCATATAATATATTTAACTATATTGAAAAATGGTATAGAAAAAATTACTAAAAAGTATTGACAAAAAAATAGTATAATATATAATAAGTACAAACAAACGTTTAGGAAACAAAAATTTGTAAGGAGAGAAAAATGAAAGATAATGATGAAAAAAGAAAAGCACTAGATGCAGCAATGGGACAAATAGAAAAACAATTTGGAAAAGGCTCAGTTATGAAACTTGGCGAATACAAAGCAATGGAAGTTGAAGCAATACCAACAGGAGCTTTAACATTAGACGTAGCACTTGGAATAGGTGGTATTCCAAAGGGAAGAATAATTGAAATATTTGGACCTGAATCATCAGGAAAAACAACACTTGCATTACATGCAGTTGCTGAATCACAAAAAGCTGGAGGAACAGCAGCATTCATAGATGCAGAACATGCACTAGATCCAATATATGCAAAAAAATTAGGAGTAGATATAGATAACTTAATAGTTTCTCAACCAGATACAGGAGAACAAGCATTAGAAATTACAGAAGCATTAGTTAGAAGTGGTGCAATAGACATAATTGTTGTTGACTCTGTTGCAGCATTAGTACCAAAAGCAGAAATAGATGGTGATATGGGAGATACACATGTTGCATTACAAGCAAGACTTATGTCACAAGCCTTAAGAAAATTAGCAGGTGTATTAAATAAATCAAAAACAGCAATAATTTTCATTAACCAATTAAGAGAAAAAGTTGGAATAATGTTTGGAAATCCAGAAACAACTCCAGGTGGTAGAGCATTAAAATTCTATGCTTCAGTTCGTTTAGACATTAGAAGAATAGAAAACATAAAACAAGATGGAGAAGTTATAGGAAATAGAACAAGAGTAAAGGTTGTTAAAAACAAAGTTGCACCTCCATTTAGAGAGGCCGAATTTGATATCTTATATGGTGAAGGAATATCAAAAGAAGGAAGCATATTAGACTTAGCAGTTAATTTAGATATAGTTGAAAAGAGCGGAGCATGGTTCAGTTATAATGGAGCCAAAATTGGACAAGGTAGAGAAAATGTTAAGAAATATTTAAAAGAAAATCCAAAGATTCTTGCAGAAATAGAACAAAAAATAAGAGATAATTATAGTAAAGCGTTTGAACAAGCATTAGATGAAAAAGCATCAGAAGAAGCTGATGATGAAGATGAAAAAGAATAATGAAATTATATAACTAAAAAAGAGATGCACATGCATGCATCTCTTTTTTAGAAAGTTTTAAACGAGGAGAAATAATGGATTTAGAAAGACTAGAACGAATAGATAAGTTAAAAACTAAAATGCTAAAATATATTTTTTATAAAAAAAGATCAGAAAAAGAAGTACGAGAAAAATTTAAAAATGAAGAAAATGATATTTTAGAAGAGACTATTGAAAACTTGAAAGAATTAGGATATATTAATGATGTTAGCTATGTAGATAGATTTATGCATGAAGCAATAGCTTTAAAAAATTTATCTATATTTGAACTAAAATATAAATTATATGCTAAGGGAATACCGGAGCATATAATAGATGATTATATTTCTCAAAATGAAGATATGCTTAATGATTATGAATTATTATCTGCTAGAAATATAGCAAATAAAAAGAAAAGTACATTAGAACCAGAAGAAATAACATTATATCTAAAAAAGAAAAGATATAGGAGTGAAACAATAAAAGAAATAAGTAGGGAGTAAAATGGGAATATTAACACTTGAAACAAATAAATATGCATTAAAATTAGATAATTTTGAAGGTCCATTAGATTTACTGTGCCATTTAATAGATAAAAATAAAATGGATATATATGATGTAAAACTGTCAGAGATTACAGATCAATATATTGAATACATTAATGAAATGGAAAAACAAAATTTAGATGTTACAAGTGAATTTCTTGTTATAGCTAGTACATTATTATTTTTGAAATCAAAAGAATTACTTCCAAAAGAGACTGAAGATGAAACAGAAATAACAGAAGAAGAACTTATCAGAAGAATCATAGAATATAAGAAATATAAAGAGATTTCCAAACAATTCAAAGATATGTTAGCAGAAAATAATAGAAGGTTCTATAAAATTCCAGATACAATAGAATTACCAAAGCAAAAAATAGAAAAAGATTATTCATCAGAATTGTTATATCAAAATTATCAAAGAATGATGAACAGTCTTAAAACAAAAATGAATAAAAATGCAGAGAACATAGAAAAAATTGCTATAACAGATACATATACTGTAACAAGTAAAGTAAAAGAAATTTTTAGAGAATTATCTAAAAAACCTCGTTTTGTGTTTAACAAATTATTTTCTATAAAAGCTAAGCCAAAAACTGAAGTAGTAACAGCATTTACTGGATTATTAGAATTAACAAGAAGAAATAAAGTAGTAGCAAGTCAAGAAGAATTATTTGGAGATATTGTAGTTGAAAAAAGTAAAAAGTAAATAGTTATAAAAATAGTTAATATGGAAAAAATAGTATTATGAGAATTATTATTATAATACTATTTTTTATTATTCTTTTTTTAACAATGATAATAAAAATAGATATAGAAAAAATAGAAGTGTTAAATCAAAAAGTTTTTTTCAGAGCAAAATTAAAAGTATACATTTTTAAGTATATAAAAATTTTTCAAAAAACTATAAAAAAAGAGGAGTTGTATAAATTTTTCTTTTTTTCAGAAAAACATAAATTAATAAAAAAAGAGCGAAAATTTTTGAAAAAAATATATCCAAAAGTTGAAACTTTTAATCTTGATTTAGACTATGGAATAAAAAATATATTTTTAAATGTATATATTTATGGAATCATAAATATGATCATACCATGCTTAATAGCTAAATTTGATATAAACTCTAAGAATAGAGAATATAATATAAAAAGTAATTTTAAAACGAACTATATAAAAATTAAATTTAAAAGTAGAGTAGAAATTAGTATTTTGAATAATATAATAAAAAATGTAAAATCCGCGATACATTAGTATCACGGATTTTACGTTACTACAAATAATTATTCATGTGCGGACAAAATATTTTGCAATGCCTCAATCAGAATCTCACAATTTGTACCAATAATCTTTGACAAACTATAAGATGAATGTAAAACAACTGCGTCTGTTACCCAGACTTTTTCACTTCTATAAACATCTTTAGCTGGTTGCTGATCTGCTTTCATTTGTACAATAACTTCTTCAGGTGTCATGGTAGACCGATTTACTTGAGGCAGTTGAAATACTGGTGAATGATAGTCCAATATAATAGTATTCTTTTTAGAACACGATATCCAGAAACGTGCTGGTTTAATTGGTAATCCCCAGACTGCTCCGAGCATTACATTATCTAATGTAACTTTTTCACCTCGGTTACTCTGATTCCAGCTAGTTTTTGTTGGTTGTCTGCCACAAACTGTAATAACTTTGTTTGCAACTTCAACCAAATCTGCTACAGAATCAGGTTGATACTGGATGAGACCATCATCCTGGAAAAAAGAAATAATGTTGAAAAATCGTACAGTAAACTGAATGATACTTTTTGAGTCCTTGGGAAACTCTCCAAGTTTTGTTAAATCGTTCAACAACTGTTTGATTCTTGCAGTTTCTTCCGGAGCATGTAATGCAATTTGATCCTGACGAATCAAAGCTTTTAACTGACTCCGTTGGTATTCGCGTTTTCCTTTGCTCCACTTATTTTTTGTCCTACGTCTATAATTTGCAGTATACATAGGAAACCTCCTTATATGTTGCTTCAAACTACTAGTAACAATACTATTATACACGAAAATTAGTAAATAATCAAATGGCAACTGCTACTCTGACAAGTCTTCAGAAGATTTTTCATCTTTTATGTTTTCTTCAATTTTTTCTTTTAATTTTTCTATACATTTATTTTTGTCTTTCATGCCTTTAATTAGATCTCCCGATTTGTCTAGAAGATCGGGAACATAATCAATTAATTTATCAATATAAGAATCATGAGTAACAGGCAATAACTTTACAATACCATTTGAAACAACTAAAAAAGCAACTGGTTCAATTTTTACACCAGCACCACTACCACCGCCAAATGGAAGTCTATATTGAACTTGTTCTTCTTTTTCACGTTTTGAATATTCGTTAATAGTTTCACCTTTAAATTCACTACCGCCAGCAGCAAATCCAAAACATACTTTTGAAATTGGAATAATTAAAGTGTCAATACCAGTAGAAATTGGTTCGCCAATAATGGTATCAACGTCAATCATGTCTTTTATGCTGTTCATTGCAGTATTCATTAATCCTTCAATTGGATGATTAATCATAATAAAACCTCCTTTTATCAATAATATTAGGTTGTACAAAAAACAAAAAATATATTAAAGAAAATAAAAAAATCTTAAATTTTATTGAGTGACCAGTCAAAAAAAGTTGTTTTGAGGTTCAATTAATGTTAAAATAGATAAGTATTTTGAGAGAAAAAAGAAAAAGAAAGGAGAAATAATGTTAGAAATTTTACAAACAATAACACAAAACTTTGAATTTGAAGCAGTAATACGACTTGTATTAGGAGCAATTTTAACAGGAATAATTGGATATGAGAGAGAAGCTTGGAAAAAACCAGCAGGAATGAGAACTCACGTATTAGTAGGTGAGAGTGCAGTTATGATAATGCTTTGCGGAATATTTTTATCACAAAATGTTGATGGAGCAGATCCTTCTAGAATACCAGCACAGCTATTATCTGGAATAGGATTTATAGGTGCAGGAACAATTTTAAGAGATGGATTCCATGTAAAAGGTTTAACAACAGCAGCAAGTCTTTTAGCAGTTACAGGTATAGGACTTCTTGTGGGATCTGGAGCTTATATAATAGGAATAATTGCAACAGCAGTTGTTTATATAATACTTTCTTATTCATATAAAGTATCAGATACTGTAGAGAAATATAATGAATTTAGTTATAAAATATACACAGATCATGTATATGATGACATGAAAAAAATTGAAAAAATATTAGCCAAAGATGAAATAAGAATAAAAAGAATAAAAGCAGAAGCAGACTATATAGAAGTTAAAGGAAAACTAATGGAAACAATAAATCCAAATAAACTTGTAACAAGCATTATGAAAATAGAAGGAATCAAAGAAATAGTAGAAGAGTAAGAGAGGAATACATATATGGAGATTGAAGAAAATATAAAAGAAAAAGCACAATATTGCTTAAAATGCAAAATGAAACCATGTTCAAAAGCATGTCCAATGCATACAAATATTCCTGAATTTATATCAGAAATAGTTGATAATAATTTAGAAAAAGCATATGAAATATTAAGAGAAAATAATATATTTTCACATATATGTAGTATAATTTGCCCTCAAGAAGAACAATGCGAAGGTTCATGTGTTAGAGGAATAAAACAAACACCAACACAAATTGGAACACTAGAAAGATATGTAAACGATTGGGCTAGAAAAAATAATAAAAAAGTTAATGTAGAGAAATCAAAAGAAAAGCAAAGCAAGATTGCAGTAATAGGTTCAGGACCAGCAGGATTAGAATGTGCATATGAATTAAGAAAAAATGGATATCAAGTAACAATATATGAAAAAGAGAAAGAACTTGGTGGTATTTTAAGATATGGTATACCTGATTTTAGATTAAACAAAGAATTTTTAGAAGAAATCATAAATATGTTAAAAGAGCTTGGAGTTAATTTTGAAACAGAAAAAGAACTTGGAGAAAATATTCATATTAAGGAACTTAAAGAAAAATTTGAATGTGTATTTTTAGGAATAGGTGCAGAATCACCAAGCAAATATGACTTAGGAAATTTTGAACAAATATATGATTCAGAATATTTTTTAAAGGCTTATAATAGAAATAATTTTATTCCAAACCTAGGAAATGTAGTAATAATAGGTGGGGGAAATGTGGCAATGGATTCAGCAAGAGCAGCATTAAAAATGGGAGCAAAGACATCTAATATATTATATAGAAGAGATACTGAACACATGCCAGCAAGAAAAATCGAATTAGAAGAAGCAATACAAGATGGAGTAAATCCTGTATTCACAACTAGAGTAATAAAAGCAAATGGAACAGATGGAAAAATTGAAAATGTTGAATGCATCAAAACACAAGTTATAGATGGAAAAGCAATAGATATGCCTAATACAGAATTTGAATTTAAGGCTGATAGCGTAGTGTTTGCAATTGGATTAAAACCTAATAAAGAAGTTCTAGAAAAAGAAGGATTAGCATATAATGAAAGAGGGCTAATAGATATAGACGAAAAAGGAAAAACAAATATAGATGGTGTTTATGCAGGAGGAGATTTATCAGAAACGAAGTCAACAGTATGCAGAGCATTAGGAAGTGCAAAAAAAGCAGCAAATTCAATTATGGAGATTTTGGAAAAAGGAGATAAGAATGTTTAAAGAATATATTGATTCTCATGAAAATGAATTAATAAATGATTTGGAAACAATGATACGTATTCCAAGTAAATTAGAAGGGTACGATAATCCAGAGTATCCTTTTGGAAAAAATATAGATAACGCTCTAAATACATTTTTAGAAATAGGAAAAAGAATGGGATTTAGAACAAAAAATATAGACAAACATTGTGGATACATAGAGTTTGGAGAAGGTGACGAATTAGTTGGAATAGTAGGACATCTTGATGTAGTTCCAGAAGGAGAAGGTTGGCAACATCCGCCATTTGAACTTACAATAGAAAATGGAAAATTATATGGAAGAGGAACTACTGATGATAAAGGACCTATGATAGCTAGTTTATATGCGATGAAAGCTGTTATGGAGAAAACAGTAGTACATAAAAGAGTTAGGTTAATTATTGGCTTAAATGAGGAGAATGATTGGAGATGCATCAATTATTATAAAGAACATGAAGAACAACCAACAGTGGGATTTAGCCCTGATGCTGATTTTCCTTGTATTTATGCAGAAAAAGCATTATTAACATCATATATTTCTGAAACTTATATTGAAGATTCTAAAATAAAAATAAAAGATATTGATTGCAAAAATAATAGAATAAATGTAGTTCCAAAATATTGCTCTGCTAAAATTGAAGTTGACTCTAAAATTGAAGAAGAAGTAAAAGCATTTTTATTAAGTAAAGTCTCAGAAGATATTGCTTTCACAAAAATGCAAAATGAATTTTATATTGAAACAACAGGAATCCAAGCACATGCTGCACATCCTGAATTAGGAAAAAATGCAGTATCTGCAATGGTAATGCTATTAAATGAAATGTTTAATAGATTTGATGCAGAAGATAGATTACTACGACTTTTAGCAAATAATATTAGAAATGAAACTAATGGTGAAAGTTTGGGAATAAAACATGATAACGAAGAACTAGGAGATTTGACATTAAATTTAGCTAGATTAGAATTAAAAGATGGAAAAATAAAAGCAGGAATGAATTTACGTATTCCAGGAGATGTGGACTTAGAAGAAATAAAAGATAAAATAGAAAAAGCATTTGATGGATTAGAAGTTAAATTTGCCGGAGAAAAAGAAGCACTATACATTCCAAAAGACAACGAACTAGTTCAAAAACTTTGTAAAATATACAACGAATATACAGGAGAACACAAAACACCAATTGCAATAGGAGGAGCAACATTTGCTAGAGCATTCCAAAATTGCGTTTCCTTTGGAGCGATGAGACAAGGTGAAGCAGATATGTGTCATCAAGTTGATGAATATATAAGCAAAAAGAATCTTATGGATGCTTGCAATATGTATGCACTAGCAATTTTTGAACTAGCCAAATAGTAATTGACCTAATTATATATAATTGTTATAATAAAAAATGATGAGGGAGTAATTAGCATAGAAATATGTAATATGTTCAACATAATGATAATAAAAATCTGGATATATTTTAAATAATGAGACTTATCTGTACAAAAAATGCAGATAAGTTCTTTTTTGTCTATGCTATATTGTTCTGCCTAAAAGTAATGAAACATAGAATGTAAGTAAAGGAGAATTAATGTGGGAATAACAGAATTAATAGTATTAAGTCTAGGTCTAGCAATGGATGCTTTTGCTGTATCAATATGCAAAGGTCTATCAATGAAAAAAATGAATTGGAAAAAAGCTATAATAATTGGTTTATATTTTGGAGGTTTTCAAGCACTAATGCCAACAATAGGATACTTCTTAAGTAAAGGATTTGAGAGCTTTGTAACAAGTATAGATCATTGGGTTGCATTTATTTTATTAAGTATAATTGGTGGAAACATGATAAAAGAAGCTTTTAGTGAAGAAAGCAGTGAAAATTGCAATGACAATGTAGGATTCAAAACAATGATAGTGTTAGCTATTGCAACAAGTATTGATGCATTAGCAGTTGGAATAACATTAGCATTTTTAAATGTAAACTTAATTTTAGCAATAACATTAATAGGTATAATAACATTTGTATTATCCATAATAGGAACTAAAGTTGGAAACGTTTTCGGAGATAGATATGAAAACAAAGCAGAATTGTTTGGTGGAGCAATTTTAATTTTCCTTGGAATTAAAATTTTATTAGAACATTTAAATATTTTGAAATTTTGGTAATATTAATAAAAAGTCATTAAGTAAATTAAAGAAATCTTTGATTATTAGATACATAATGAAAAAGATTTGATGAAAATACTTAATGACTTTAATTTTTTTATATAGTATAATGGCTTTGAAAATATATAAGGAAAGGAATACGCGTATGAAATATCCTAAAAAAATAGAGCAAGGAAAATACATAGGTATAACTGCACCATCTGGAGGAATAACAAAAGAAGTAGACCAACCTCGATTAGATAATGCAATTAAAAACATAGAAGATATGGGATACAAGGTTATTGAAACTCAAAATGTTAGAACAGAAGAAAAAGGAAGAAGTTCATCAGCTAAAGAAAGAACAGAACAGTTTATGCAGCTATGGAAAAATGAAGATGTAAGAGCAATTATATCAGCTGGAGGAGGAGATTACCTTACAGAAATGCTGGATTATATTGACTGGGAAAACTTAAAAAAATATGAGCCAAAATGGTTTCAAGGATATTCAGATAATACAGTATTAACATTTTTAATTCCAACACTATTAGATACAGCTTGCATATATGGGCCAACAGTAAAAGATTTTGGAATGCGAAAATTACATAGATCATTAAAAGATTCTATAAAAATAATGGAAGGCTACGAAATAGCACAAGAGAGCTTTGAAAAGTGTGAAACAACAGAATGGAAAGATAGAGAAGATCCTTATGAAGAATATGACTTACAAAACAAAGTATTATGGAAAAGCCTTAATAATGAAAAAGAAATATCTTTTAAAGGAAGAGCAATAGGTGGATGCTTAGATGTAATTATTAATTTAATTGGAACAAAATTTGATAAAGTAAAAGAATACATAGAAAAATACAAAGAGGATGGAATTGTGTGGTTCCTTGAAGTGTTTGAAATGTCAACTCCACAAGTATTTTTACACTTATGGCAACTAAAAAACGCAGGGTATTTTGAACACTGCAAAGGTATAATACTAGGCAGACCTTTAATGATAAGAGAAGATTATGGCGTTACATACGATGAAACAATAAAAGAAGCATTAAAAGATTTAAATATTCCAGTGGTATATGATGCAGATGTAGGACATGTAGCACCACAAATGTCAATAGTATCAGGCGGAATAATTGAAGTGAACTACAACGATGGAAAAGGAAATATAAAAAATTATTTTAAATAAAAAGAGAAGGAGGTGTCTTTGACAAGACACCTCTTAAAATTGGACTAGCTAATTTTTCTTCTCTTGCGAAACTTAACGACATTGTTGTCGGAGTCATGCTTTTTCATAACTTTTCTTTTTCTTGCTCTAGGTACAAAAATCATAGAGCAGTTTCTAAAAATTCGAGCAAGAATAAAGCAAAGTGCAGAGAGCATAGAAAATCCAACAGACACTACAAAAGAAAAAATATTTTCTTCTGCAATGACAATTTCAGCCATATGCTGAAAAATTCCTCGAAGGAGAAGCCCCCAGACTGCAAAAATGGCAAATCCAAGAAGAAGAATCTTTACTTCGAAGTAATCTTTGGCAGCAAATGCTACAACTGGATCACTACTGTTGTGAAGATCTTTTCTGGCCTGAGATAAAGCTTCTGAACGTTCAACACAGGCATCTGCCTGTGCCTGATAATCTCTTCCAGCTTCTCCAACAAGATTCAGAGCTTCAGCCTGCAAAGATGCACGCTCAGATTCCAAATCCTGTATTTCAGAATAGTAATAACCCATTCTGAACTGTGTCAACAGGATCTTTGCCCCAACTTTGCAAACGTTAAACGTCGCAAATGCCATTGCCACAAGTGTGACAATTAGTAAGAATGTACGAAGTGTACGTTTACGAGCTACTCTCATTTTCTTTGTTGTATCTTTTTTCATATTGTTAACCCTCCTGAAATGATATTGTTTACGCTCTAATAAAATTTGACCTAAATAAATTATAACAATTAAATAAAAGAATAAGATTAATGTAAGAAAAATGTAATATAAAAGAAATAAATGTAAAGAAAAAATAAGCAAAAAAGTATTGCAAAATATTTGACAAAAATTATATTTTAATAGATAATTAATATATTGAAAAAAAGGAGATTACAAAAGAAATCCGGAATGTACAAAGGAGGAAAAAATGTATATTTTTAATAGAATTACAGTTGTTCCACAATTACCAAAAGAATTAAAGAAATTAACAGAAATAGCAAACAATTTATGGTGGTCTTGGAATACAGAATTTTTAAAGATATTTAAAATGATTGATCCAGATTTGTGGGAAAGAATAGACAAAAATCCTACAAAATTTTTAAAACTTGTTGCACAAGAAAAAATAGAAAAAGCAGCAAAAAATGAGGAGATTTTAAAACTATATGATCAAGTAGTTGGATACTATGAAAATTACATATACAGTAAAGATACATGGTTTGCAAAAAAATATCCTAACAACAAACAAGATTTAATAGCATATTTTTCAGCTGAATATGGATTAGATGAAATCTTACCAATATATTCAGGGGGATTAGGAATATTATCTGGAGATCATTTGAAATCAGCTAGTGATTTAGGAATACCATTAGTAGCTGTTGGATTATTATATAAAAACGGATATTTTAATCAAAAAATAAATGGATATGGTCAACAAGAATCAGAATACAATAATATAGATTTATATAACTTACCAATTAATCCTGTAAAAACAGCTGATGACCAAGATATGATATTAGAATTTCCTATGTTAGGAAACACACTATATTTAAAAGTTTGGAAAATCCAAGTTGGTAGAGTTAGTCTATACTTAATGGATTCAGATATAGATAAAAACATAGAAGAATTCAAAAATATAACAATGAAACTTTATGGTGGAGATAAAGAAATGAGAATAAGACAAGAGATTGTCTTAGGAATGGCAGGAGTTGAATTACTAAAACAATTAGGATTAAAACCAACTGTATACCACATGAATGAAGGACATTCATCATTCTTAACACTTCAATTAATAAAGAATACAATGAAAGAAAAAGAAGTAGCATTCCAAATTGCAAAAGAGATTGTAACATCTCAAACAGCATTTACAACACATACACCAGTACCAGCAGGAAACGATATATTTGATTTAGGACTAATAGACAAATATTTCGCAGGAATGTGGGACGATTTTGGTATTTCAAGAGATGAATTCATGAAATTAGGAATGAAAGAAACTGTTAACTTAGAGCCAGGATTCAATATGGGAATTTTAGCATTAAGAATAGCAGGAAAGAGAAATGGAGTTAGTAAACTTCATGGTGCTGTTTCAAGAGAATTGTTCTCAGAAGTATGGCCAGATATAGCTGCAAATGAATCTCCAATTACATATGTAACAAACGGAATTCACACATGTTCATGGCTTGCTCCTAATTTAAAAGAATTATATAACCAATATCTAATACCATATTGGCAAGATAATATTCAAGATGATAATATTTGGAAGAAAATTAATACTATTCCAGATGAAAAATTATGGAATGAACACTTAAAAAGAAAAGAAAAATTAATGAATCTTATCAAAAAGAATGTAACAGAAAGATACAAGAGAAGTGGATACAGCTATGAAGATATAAATGAAGTAGTTAACAAATTAAATCCAAATGCATTAACAATTGGATTTGCAAGAAGATTTGCAACATACAAAAGAGCAACATTATTATTTAGAGACATTGAAAGATTAACACAATTATTAAATCAAGAAAACAGACCAGTACAATTAGTATTTGCAGGAAAAGCACATCCAGCAGATGTTGAAGGTCAAAATTTAATAAAACAAATTCATGAAATATCTTTAATGCCACAATTTAAAGGAAAAATATTTATACTTGAAAACTATAACATAGGAATGGCAAGATATTTAGTAAGTGGTGTTGATGTATGGCTAAATAATCCAAGAAGACCAATGGAAGCATCAGGAACATCTGGAGAAAAGGCTTCTGTAAATGGAGTTGTAAACTTTAGTGTATTAGATGGATGGTGGGCTGAAGGATACGACACAACAAATGGTTGGTCAATCGGAACAGAAACAGAATATGATTCTTACGAAATTCAAGATAATAGTGATAGCGATAGCATTTATAGCACATTAGAAAATAAAATTATACCAACATATTACAAACAAAATGACAAAGGATATTCAAAAGATTGGGTAAAATACATGAAGAATTCTATTATAACAACAGGTGGAAAATATAGTACATCAAGAATGTTAGTAGACTACATGGAAAGAATATATATGCCACTTTGCGATATGTATAATAAAAACTTTAAGAACTTAGATAATGTTAATGAGTTTGTAAAATGGAAAAAATCTGCTAAAGAAAGATGGCATGAAATTGAAATTACGCAAGAGGACAATGTTGACAACGTGAAAATGAATGCTGGAGATATTATCGAAGTAAAATGTAAAGTTAGACTTCCAAATTTTGAACCAGAGAATGTTGCAGTTCAAGTATATTATGGTCAAATATTAGATACAGGTATTGTAAATAATGTTTGTGTAACTGAAATGAAGAAGGTTGATGAAGATAAAGAAGATAATCTTTATACATATGCTGCAAAGATAAAATTGACAACTGGCGGAAATTTTGGATATACATTTAGAGTTATGCCAAAGAATAAGATGTTATTAGATTCTGAGAATATGAATTTAATAAAATGGATGACAAGATAAATTTATGCGATGACTTTTTAGTCATCGCTTTTTTATAATTTAATAAAATAATTATAAAGTTATAACTTAAATAAATATGCAAGTAAAATTATATATTAACATTTTTGAATCATCGCGCAGCGACCAAATGAGCGAAGCGAATGCGATTGAAGCAATCTTTACATAAGAATGAGCCAAAGTTCTGAAAGAACAGGGCTCATCAAGATTGCGACAGCAAGATGTGAAAAAATATTAATATATAATTTTACAAATGTATAATAAAAAGATATTTAAGAAATTTATAAATGAATAATGAATTTGAAAAAAAGAAATAATAACATGATGAAACTATCAAAAAATTACTTAAAATACTTGAAAAAAAAGAATTTTGTGATATACTAAACATCGGTAAATTTGAAAAATATATAAAAAGAAGGAGATATAGAAAATGAAAACATATTTAAGAAAAACTAAAATTGTGGGAACAATCGGACCTGCTAGTGAAAACAGATTACCTGAATTATTTAAAGCAGGATTAAACGTTTGTAGAATTAACTATTCACATGGTAGCTATGATGAACAAAAAGAAAAAACAGAAACAATAATCAAATTAAGAGAAGAATTAGACCTACCAATTCCAATGATTCTTGATATGCAAGGACCAGAAATAAGAACAGGAATGTTAGTTACTGGAAAAAATGAAAAAATTATGTTAGAAGATGGACAAAAATTCGTATTAGTTAACGAAGATATAGTTGGAGATAAAGATAGAGTATCTGTTTCTTACAAAAACTTATATCAAGATGTTAAACCAGGAGCTAAAGTTTTAATAGATGATGGTGCAATAGAATTAGTTGTTGACGAAATCGTTGACAAAGATATTCACTGTACAGTAGTTCATGGAAATGGATTAGGAAGTAGAAAAACAATCAACTTACCTGGAACAGCAGTTAGATTACCAGCATTAAAAGAAAAAGATATCAATGACTTAAAAACAGCTTGTGAACATGAATATGATTATGTTGCAATGTCATTCACAAGAGGTAAAGATGATATAGATCAAGTAAGAAAAGTATTAGATGAAAATGGTGGAAAAGATATCAAAATAATCACTAAAGTTGAAAATTTTGAAGGATTAGAGCATATGGAAGAAATCGTTGCTAATGCCGATGTTCAAATGATTGCTCGTGGAGATATGGCAACAGAAACTGATTTCACAGAACCACCAGTTATGCAAAAAAGATTTATTAAATTATCAAATAGAGCTAACAAACCAGCTATAACAGCTACACAAATGTTAGAGTCTATGACACACAATCCATTACCAACAAGAGCAGAAGCAAACGATGTTGCAAATGCTATTTATGATAGAACAAGTGCAGTTATGCTTTCTGGAGAATGTGCAATGGGTGAATTTCCAGTAGAGTGTGTTGCTACTATGGATAAAATAGCAAGAAGAACAGAGCCAACAATTAATTACTGGAAGAGATTTGAACAAAATGATAACTATGAATTAAAAGACATGGAAGATAACATTGCTTATTCAGTATGTGTTATGGCTAAAAATATAAATGCTGATGCTATTATTTGTTACACAAATACAGGTGATTCAGCTAGAAGATTATCTGGATTAGGAGCTGCTTGCCCAATCTTAGTTGTAACAGATAATAAGAGAACATTCCGTCAATTAGGTATTGCATGGAACGTATTCCCAGTTTATATTGAAAACAAAGGAGATATAAACAAAGTTATTTCTGAAGGAATTGAAAAACATAAAAAATTAGGAAACTTAGAATCAGGAGACGAAGTTGTTGTTGCTGGTGGATCTAAAATATTACCAGATTACCCAACAAGCAAAGCTTTTGGTGGATTCTTAAAAATTGACTAATAGTTAACATTATTTTAATAATTAAATAATAAAATACAATAAAGGGGGAGACATATAATTTATATAACGATATTATATAAATTGTTAAAATTATGTTTCCTCTTTTTGTACAAAAGGAGGAATTTGTATGGAAGAAACAAATACAATTCAAAGCGCAAATAAAACATTAGCGCAAACTTTTTTATGGATGTTTCTAGGAATACTTAGCACAGGAATAATTGCAGCAATTACTTATTATACAGGAGCATTTCTAGATATTGAAGGTGGATGGACTGCAATAGCAATAGGGCAGATAGTAATTGCATTGCTATTTGGATTATGCTTTCACAAATTGTCACCAGGAACAGTTACATTTTTATTTTTCTTATATTCAATGTTAACACGGAGTAACATTTTCTGTTATATTTGCAGCATTTGAATTATCAACAATTGCATATGCTTTATTTGCAACATCAGCTTTCTTTGGAATACTAGCATATATTGGTTACAAGACAGATAAAGATTTGAGCTCTTGGGGAACAGTACTTACAGCAGCACTTATAGTTGCTTTAATATTAACTCTTGTAAATCTTTTTGTTGGAAGTTCAGGATTAGATATTCTTTTAGATTGGGTAGTATTAGGAATATTTGCTGGATTAACAATGTATGATATGAATACAGTTAAAATGTTAAGCGAAAATTATGGATATGATCAAGAAAAAGTTGCAATATATGGTGCAATGCAATTGTACTTAGATTTCGTTAATATGTTTATTAGAATATTATCAATTTTTGGAAGAAGAAACGATTAAAAGTTAGTGCATTGCACTAACTTTTTTACATAAAGGAAAAGATGGAAAATGAAAAAAATTTTATTATCATTTAAATATGCTTTTGAAGGATTAATAAAAGCAATAAAAAAAGAAAGAAATATAAAAATACATTTAGTAGCCATTGTAGTAGTAATTATAATGGGAATACTATATAAAATTTCAAGCCTAGAATGGATAGTATGTATTATTTTATTTGGACTAGTGATATCATCAGAATTAATAAATACAGCAATAGAGCAAACTGTAAATCTAGTCACAAAAGATATTAACCCGATTGCAAAATATGCAAAAGATGTGGCTGCAGGAGCAGTATTAATAAATGCAATAATGGCTGCAATAATTGCCGGAATAATATGGATACCAAAAATTTTTCTATAAAATATAAATAGTTCATAAACAGTTCATAAAAAGCTGGTATATTATAGTCAACTTAGAAGTAGCCATTTTTATATTTTCATTATCCCCTTTTAAATGAAAATAGGCTACTTCTATTTTTTAATATAATGCATTAATTACAATTGCACACAAAATTAATTTTATAAATTTTTTCTAAAAAGAGAGGTAGAAATGTTTAAAATATTAGTTGTAGAAGATGATAAGAATTTAAGAAAACTTATAGTAACGTGTTTAGAAAAAGCAAACTATACAGTATTTGATACCAAAAATGGTGAAGAAGCATTAGAATTAATGGATCGCCAGTATGTGGATTTAATTGTTACAGATATAATGATGCCAGAAATGAATGGATATGAGTTAATAAAAGAATTGAGAGATGCAAATTACAATACACCAATTTTAATAATAACAGCTAAAGAAGATATAGAAGATAAAAGAGTTGGTTTTTCTCTTGGTGCAGATGATTACATGGTAAAGCCAATAAATATTGATGAATTAATAATGAGAGTAAAATCACTATTAAAGCGATCTAATCAAGCAAATGAAAAAAAGATTAAAATAGGTGATGTAGAATTAGATTATGATAAACTAGAAATAAGAAAAAAAGATAAAGTATATCAATTAACACAAAAAGAGTTCTATTTGCTATACAAAATGTTAAGTACGCCAGATACAATTTTTAAAAGACAAGATTTAATCGAAGAAATATGGGGCTTAGAAAATGAATCAGATTTTAGAACTGTAGATGTACATATAAAAAGATTAAGAGAGAAATTAGAGGATATAAATGAATTTGAAATAGTAACAATAAGAGGAATTGGATATAAAGCAATAATCAAATAAAAGAAAGGAGACCAGTTAAATGAAATATTTAATTGGTTACACAAATAGAAAATGTTAGAAAGAATATTAGGTAGACACAAATCTTTACAAAGAAATTTAATAAAAGAATTTGTTATAGTATTTATTACACTAATGATTGCATCAATATTGATATTTTATTTTAGTGTAAGTAACGCATTACAACGTAAAGTAGAAAAGAGCAATAAGAATGGAGAAAAAATAGAAGCTACGGAAGTTGTAGGAATTGTACAAAGAAGCGTCGTTATATCAATAGGAACCTCAGTTGGTTTTATTATTATAATAATGAGATATAGTGCGAAAAAGATATTAAAACCAATAAAACAATTAAATGAAGCAACTCAAAAAGTAGCAGCAGGAGATTTTGAAATTCAACTAGAAACACAAAGAGAAGATGAAATAGGTGAACTAACAAAGAACTTTAATGTCATGGTTAAAGACTTAAGTAAAATAGAAATTTTGCAAAAAGATTTTATAAACAATATGTCACATGAAATGAAAACTCCAATTAGCTCAATTAAGGGATTCGCTCAATTGTTAGAAGAAGCAGATTTAACAGAAGAAGAGAAAAAAGAGTATATGGAAATTATAGTCGAAGAATCAGATAGATTACTTAATATAAGTAGTAATATATTAAAATTATCCAAATTACAAAACAAAGAAAAATTAAATAATAAAAAAGTAAAATTAAAAGGAGAAAAGACAAATGTTAAAAGAAAAAAGATACATAATAGTATTAATTGCAATAATGATAGCAATTATCATGATAAAACCAAATTTTTCTAATGCGGCAACAGAATATAAATATTCCGATACTGAGCAAGGAATTGAATGGGCTTATGAATTAGACAAAAACGATAATGTTATAAATTTATGGTGTACAACAAAATCTAAAATAGGAAAAGTTGAAATTAGCTCATGCCCATATTGTGAAGGAACTGATATTAGATACGGATACCAAAGTGGTGATTGCAGGTTGTATGGAGCGTCAGGCTTCTTAGATAATCAAGAACCGATACATCATTTAGTATGTGCTGAATGTGGTGCAATTATTTTTACATGGGTAACTAATCCTAGAAAATAATTGCACCACATTCAG
>OLOX01001685.1_pt1 | contig 20064 bp, 18 predicted proteins | sample 1672091 | NCBI WGS metagenome assembly OLOX01 (sample SAMEA3136644, study PRJEB25190) | human gut metagenome | reverse complement strand
ACGCCGCGATATCCCCGACCCCCAGCGCGTTGACCTGCCCCTGAATGAGCACCTTGCAGATCGGCTGCACGGCCTGCTGCACCGCCGTCACCGCGCCGTAGCGCAAAATCGGCCCCAGCAGGTCGCGGCGGATGCGCCACTGCCCGTGCCCGGGGCAGAGATCCGGCACGCGGCGTGCCATGTAGACGGCGGCCAGCAGCGCGCTGGCGGCTTCGGCCACGACAGTGGTCACGGCGCTGCACACAATGCCGAAACCCAGCCCGCCAATTAAAATGAGATCCAGCACCGCGTTGAGCACGGCGGAGAACGCCAGGAATTTCAGCGGCGTTTTGCTGTCGCCGACACTTTTCAGGCCCGCCGCCAGCGCGTTATAGAAAAACGTGAACGGTGCGCCCAAAAACGTGATGCGCAGGTAGATGCCGGTGATGCCAAAAATCGAGTCCGGCACGGCCAGCGCGCGCAGGATCCACGGCGTCAGCGCACAGCCCAGCGCCGCGGCGGCACAGCAGAGCGCCGCGCCGAACAGCAGCGTCGTTGCCAACGTCTCTTTTAAGCGGGCGGTCCGCTTTGCGCCGAACGCCTCACTCATCAGTACGCCCGCGCCGATGCACAGACCGCTGATGGCCAAAATCACCAGATTCATGACCGGCCCGGCCACGCCCTCGGCGGCCAGCGCGTCCTGCCCGATAAACCGCCCCGCGATGATGGAATCCACCGCATTGTACGCCAGCTGCAGCCAGTTCCCCAGCAGCAGCGGCACCGCATACAGAAAGAGGTGCCCCAGCGGGGCACCCTTGGTCATATCACGCATCATTATCAGCTCTCAAAACGGAAAATCTGCCACCTTCAGCGTGACAACGCCGTCGATGGTCTGGATACAGCCATCTGCCGGGTAGTTGGGCATGGCCTTGAACGCGTCGGAATTGCTGATGACGCGGACAGTCTCGTCCGCGCATTCGTTGAGCTGGACGCCCAGCTCGTCCCACACCAGCACATACCAGCCGTGGGCGTTGAACGTCGGGTCGTAGGAGAGCGGGCCGAACTGCGCCAATTCCCCGGCCATAGGCTTGAGCGGGGATTCCTCCGGGTACGCGCCGCGCTTCGGCTCGCCCAGGATCACGACCTCGGCGCCGTTCTGGTAGTCGGCGTTTTCTTCCAGCCGGGTACACAGGCGGTTGGCGAGGTTCACAACGGTGGTCTTTTGTTTCAGCATGACCGCCGCATCGTTGTTGACCTGCACGGCAAACCCACGCAGCAGCACCGCACAGAACGCCGTGCAGAGCGCCATCCCACAGGAGAACGCCCGTTCCGTCAGTGCGGGAGCCGCGTCGATCACGGCGATGGTAAACGGCACCACGATGGCCAGCGAGCCCGCCATCCGCAGCGCCACAGTGGCCCCGGTGTTGATAACGTCGGTCACATTGGCTGCGGCGGGCAGCAGGGCCACCAGTACCACCGCCGCAGCGGCGGCCTTGCGGTCATGCAGCACGACGAGCCACCGCAGCCCGGCCAGTGCCGCCAGCACAAACAGCAGCAGGTAGCCCGCGATCTGCCCATAGTGGTTTTGGGCAATGCCGTGGGTGAAGAAGTAGGCATAAAAATCAAAGTAGGCGTTTTTCAGGCCCAGCGGCAGACTGCGCAGCGTGTCCAGCCCCACAGCGTTGATGCCATTCACACCGGACAGGCCCACATCGTACAGCCGCAGGAACAATTTTAAAATCAGCATATACAGCGCCGCACCGCTGCCGCCCATCAACACCATGCGCAGGGCAGTCAGGCCGGTGGCCTGCCATTCGCCGGGGCGGCGCAGAACGGCCAGAAGCAGCAGCATGACGCACAAGCCCGCCGCTGTGCCCAGATTGGCCTGATACATTCCCAGCGCGAACGCCAGGCAGACCGTACCCATCAGCCAGACAAACCGCACGCCGCAGACGGCGGATCGCACGGCCAGCACCGCTAGCAGGAAAGACAGCGCATAGGACACACTGCAATAGTGGTAGGTTTCAACTTCCGCTACATAGGGCGCACAGACCAGTGTAAGCGGGATAAGATATTTTGCCACACGGCTGCGCACAGCAAACAAATCCGTTAGCAGCACTCCCGCCAATGCGTAGAGGAACAGCATCAGCAATGCAGAAAGTGCAGGCTGGTTGATGCCGCCGCGCAGCATATCCACCAGGCGCAGTGCCGCATACGTAGGCGATGTGTTGGGCTGGCACGACCGCGCACGCACTCATTTCGACAACTATGCTGCCAGTCAGGTGACCGAAGTTCCCAATACGATTCCGCATCCGGCACAGGATTCTGCCCTTGCGCTTGCACGTTCAGCCAAGATATGGGGAACACCGCAATACAGCAACGGATATATCTGCCGCAATCCTCGCCGTAACAATCAGATGCACCATTATGACATGAACCTATGTTACATAGACGAACTGTTGTGGCACTTCAACTGGACGGGCGACCTTGAATATGCCCGTCGCATGTGGCCGTTGCTGACACTGCATCTTGCTTGGGAAAAACGCAACTTCGATCCGGACAACGACGGCTTGTACGATGCCTACGCCTGCATTTGGGCAAGCGATGCGCTGTATTATAACAGTGGCGCCGTTACGCACAGCTCTGCCTATAACTATCGCGGCAATAAACTGGCTGCACTGATTGCTGAGAAGATAGGCGAAGACCCCACACCCTATCGGGAAGAGGCTGATAAGATATTGAAAGCGCTCAACACCCGTCTCTGGTTGCCGGAGAGAGGACATTGGGCGGAATTCCAAGATTTCATGGGCCATCGCCGTCTGCATGAAGATGCTGCCGTATGGACCATCTATCACGCTCTCGACAGCGATGTGGCCGATCCGTTTCAGGCATATCTTGCCACAAGTTACATAGACCGTGAAATTCCTCATATTCCTGTCGTGACTTCGGATGATGTGCTTGCCGCCGATGCTGTTTTGCCTGTCAATGCAGGCCCGTACGCTCATTGGCAGGAACAGTTGAAAACAGCGGGTGCTGCCGTCAATGCCGGAAAGTATGCCACTGTGGCCACTACCGACTGGATGCCGTATTCATGGAGCATTAACAATGTAGCCTTTGCCGAAGTGATGCACACGTCGCTCGCTTATTTTCAGGCAGGACGCAGAGAGGCAGGTTTCAAATTGCTGAAAAGTTCTGTTCTGGACGGCATGTACCTGGGCGATAGTCCGGGCAATTTCGGGCAGATAAGTTTCTATGATGCTGCCCGGGGCGAATGTTACCGCGACTTCGGCGACCCTATCGGAGTAGCTTCCCGCGCATTGATTCAGGGGCTTTACGGAATCTTGCCCGATGCTTTGAACGGTCGTCTGCTGATAAAACCCGGTTTCCCGGAAGAGTGGGAGTATGCTTCACTGCATACGCCGGATATAGACTTTGACTTTAAAGCGGGCGAAGCGGCTACCGGTAAGTATTCTTCCCGCGACTGTTCGCTTTATACCGTTACACACCGTTTGCCTGCTGTACGGAATCTGGAATTGCAATTCTCTGCACGTCGTTCGGCTGTGGCGCGTTTGACGGTAAACGGCCAGAATGCAGCGTGGAGACTGGTTGAAAATTCAGTTGGACGGCCTATGCTTTCCGTTTCCGTTCCTGCTGCTTCCGGTGAGGAGGTAACAATCAATGTCGCTTGGGAAGGAGAGTTGCTTGAAGTTCCTGCTTCTGTCGATGCTTATCCTGCAACTCGCGTCCGTAAGGCGGGACCCGTCAGTTTCATTGCTATGGAACAGGGACAGATGAAATGGTGGGCGCCGGTAGAGCACCCGGTATCCGATAAGGGTAAGAAACCTGTTCCGGCAGGTGATTTTAAAGCAGTCGATTCAGCCCGATGCACTCCTGTCGATATGCAGAAAGTGTTCAATGCGAATGTAACGGATATTTTCCGCAATGAATACCTGTCGCCACGTTCTCAGTACACCACGTTGCAGTTGCCCAAACAGGGAATAGGTGAGTGGTGTCATCCGCTGAAGACAGCAGATATAGATGATTCGGGTTTGCGTGCCACTGTGCGTAAAGGCTTGTTGGAGACAAAGCTCGGGATACCTTTCCGTACTCCTGCCGAAGGGCATAACATAGCTTTCACCTCTCTTTGGGACAATTATCCGGACAGTCTGCAAATTCCCCTGCAAGGCAAGGCTTCCCGTGCCTATTTACTAATGGCAGGCAGTACTAACCACATGCAGTGCCATATCGACAATGGCTCCATCTGTTGTTATTACAAATATCTCTTTTAATACTCCACCATTTATTACTGCTGACGCATATTTAGGTGTACCTTTATCAAATTTAACATCTGTTTTAGTTCCATTATTTAAAATTACTTTGCCATCTTCTATACTTACTTCTACTTTTGCAATATTTCCATCACTTACCCATTTAAAGCTTGGATATTTCTCTTTTGCTTGCTTTTGTACAATTGACACTTCTTCTTGAATTTGCTCATCTTGTTTTGTTTTATTATCATTTCCTATTTTTATAATATTTCTACTATTTAGGTAAAATAACAAAACAACAAGAGCAGCAATTAATGCCACAATAATTATTATACTAATAATTATTTTATCCCTTTTTTTCATAAAAACTAACCCCTCTCTTTTTAAATTATAATATAAACTATAATTTAAAATAAGTATACAATTAAAAAAAAAAAAAAATCAATACTACATAATAGATTTATTAATAATATCCATATAAATATTCATCTCTTGCTTTTTTTAATTTAATTACTCTAGTATTTATATATTCTTCTAACTTATCCATAAAGTCTTCCTTAGGAATTTCTTTTTGAGCTACCATTGTAAGTCCCTTTTCCCAACTTGCTGTAAGTTTTGGGTTTAACATATCTGGAATTGATTTTCTAACAATATCATACACCTTTTCACCCTTGTTTGTTGGAGTAAGTATCTGCGTTTTACTGTTTATACTAATATATTCTATTCTATCTAGTTTTTTAATAATTTCAGCTCTAGTTGCACTTGTACCAATTCCACTTCCTTTAATTTGTTCTCTTAATTCTTCATCTTCAATTAATTTTCCTGCATTTTCCATTGCAAGAATAATAGTTCCTGAAGAATATCTACTAGGTGGCGATGTCTCCCCCTCTTTAGTACTTAAATCTACAATTGATATCTTTTCACCTTTTTTTAAAGAATTTAGCATATCTAGGTTTTCATTGTTATCATTTTTTCCTTCACTATCTTTTTCAGTTTTATCATCATCTTTTATAACCTCAAGATATCCTTGATTTATACATACTTTACCACTTGCACTAAATTCTTCATTTCCTATACATAATTTCACAGATACTCTATTATACTCAGCTGATGGATAAAAAATACTTAAAAATCTCTTTACAATTATATGATAAACATCTTTTTTTAACTTATCTAATTTTTCATAGTTTTCAAAACCTTGTCCTGTTGGAATTATAGCATAATGATCTGTTATTTTTTTATCATTTACATATTTGGTTTTAAGTAAATTTGTCTTATACTTTTCTTCTATCATTTTTACTATATACTTCTTTATTCCATCATCTATATTAGATTTATATAGTCCATTTAAATTCTTAGAGATTTCTTTTGCAACACCTGTTGATAAAACTCTAGCATCTGTTCTGGGATATGTAACTAATTTTTTTTCATATAACTCTTGAATTATATTTAATGTTTCATCAGGTGATATCTTAAATTTCTTAGAACACGTATTTTGAATTTCTGCAAGATTAAACAAAAGTGGTGGATTTTCTTTAGTTTTTTTCTTAGTAATTTCTTTTATAATTGCAACATCAGATATATTTTTCATGTACTCAATATGTTCCTTGGCACTACTTTCTTTTTTAAATCCGGTTTCATTATATAAAGTTGGTAAGTTATATACTTTAGACTCTTGTGTAGCCTGCCACTGAGCTTCAAAATTACTATCATCATTTCCAAATTTTCCAATTATTTTATAAAATTTTTGCTTTTTAAAATTACGTATTTCTCTTTCTCTTGTAACTATCATTCCAAGTACACATGTCATCACTCTACCTATTGAAATCACAGCTTTATCTTCATTTAAAGATTTCGCTAGACTTCTTCCATATATCAAAGATAAAAGCCTTGAAAAGTTTATTCCTATCAAATAATCTTCCTTAGCTCTTAGATATGCACTATCAGATAAACTATCATATTCTGAAATGCTTTTTGCCTCTTTAATTCCTCTTTGAATTTCCTCTTGTGTTTGTGAATCAATCCATACTCTTTTCATTTCTGCCTTTGGATTAGGATTTGCCATCATAAAAACTAAACGCTGTATATACTCTCCTTCTCTTCCAGAGTCTCCTGCGTTGTATATAACTTCAACATCTTCCCTTTGTAAAAGTCTTTGCACTATTTCAAATTGATTTTTAACAGATGAAATTATTTCATATTTCCATTCTTTTGGAATAAAAGGTAGTGTACTTAACTTCCACTTTCTTAAATTTTCATCATATACTTCCGGATAACTCATAGTTACCAAATGTCCAACGCACCAAGTTATAACCCAATCATCAGATTCAAGATACCCATTCATCCTCTTAGTATTTATTTTTAACGCCTTTGCAAATTCCATTGCTACAGACGGCTTTTCTGTAATTATTAACTTTTTCATGTTTACCTCTTTTTGTGTTTATTATATAATAATTAGTCTAAAAAATCAATTGGATTTAAAAAATAAACGTTAGAAAAAAAGGTATCCCAAGAATTTATCTTGAGATACCTTTTTTTAACTTTTACTTATTTTTTCTAATTCATATTTTCCATTAACTACCATCATTTTGTTTTTAATATTAATCATATATCCTGGCTTCAAAGCATATCGAGAATTTTCATCAGGACGTTTCACATTACAATTTTCATCGAATACAATCATACCACTTTGAGATAAAATTGAAAAATCATCTCCATCTTTTCTTATAAGTCTGTTATAATTTTCAACTTTTCTGCCATGCGACGCTACTTCATGATTCTTTTTTTCATAGCCTTCAATATTAAAGTAACGGTACTTAATATTTTGTTGTAAACATCTGATGGCCAATGCTTTATCACAGGTATATACTTCAGCATTTGGAAGCTTTTTTGCCCATAAAATTATAGCCATATCAGCTTTATCCTCATACCATTGTACTTCATTGTCATTAATAACATCATCATGTAAAAGATTGAGTCTACAATTTCCATCAAGAATCATATGAAAAAGTTTCTTTACTTTACTGTTTTTAATAACTTTTTCTTGATAAATTAGCTGCTCAAGGACCTCCGGAATTATTATTCCATACATATTTTTAAAATCAGAATAATTAGAAATAATAAATGAAGTATCATAAATAACACTTTTCGCTTCATTTGATACTGTAACAGGAATATGATTATTCTCATTGCTTTTCTTACGTTTTCCGTTACTAATAAGTAAACCTCTCATTTTCTCTCTATCCTTTTTTGGAAAATTTTTTAAACATGAATAATATTCTTTTTCATTAATACCAAAATACTGCATTAATTCTTCCTTAGTCATACCTTCTTTAGCAAGATCAATAGCTTTTTTCATATCAAATTTCATATAAATTTATCTCCTTAAATGTAATTAGCTAAATTGAAAAAGCACACTGGAATATAACATATAAGTTTCCTCCAAAAACTAATTATCATATTTATTAGATTCCAATCGTACTCTAACAAAAAAAACTTCTTTTTAAATTTTAGCACTTTTTTCGTTTTATGTCAAGTATTTTGCTGATTATGATTTAAAAAGAAGAATTCCCGAGAAAGTTCTCGGAAATTAAAAAGTAATCAACTGTATATATCAATTTTTTACATTAAATACCTCTTTGAGGTCCTCAAGAGGCGCTGTTGCGAAGCCATATATGAGAAGCTCTCGTAAAGTATACCTTACATCTTTACCTGATGCAAAGATTTCTTCAAGATGCTTTTTAGGCATAATGAAGTTCTTCGCACTTAAATAGCAATTGATGATTGTTGAATTATCATCTTCCATGCTATTTATAATATTTTTTAATTCATATGCATTTGCTTCAGAGTTTTCTACAGCTCTGTAACTGCAACTATGAATTAAAAATTTAGTATTTTTGCCAATAAATCTTTTTTCACCAAGTGAAAAAATAACAGTAGCAATACTGAAACAGTTCCCCAAAGCAACTGTAGTTATATTGCAAGGTAGTGATTTAAATAAATCATAAATGGCCAAGCCATTATTTACACTACCGCCTGTCGAATTGATAAATACGATAATATTTTTCAATCCAAGATTTACTACCTCTGATGCAAAATTTACTGCATCACCAAAAGTCCTTTCATTTATTGTGCCATTTATCACAAACTCATTTTTGTTCATCAAAGAAGCCTCCTATTGTTAAATAATTCAGGAGCTGACCTCTCCCGAAAATTTTCGAGAGTATATCATAAATTACTCTACATAAATATTATACATCATCGTCAAAATTATGTCAAGTTTTGTTAAAGTTTTATTAGCGACATTTAAGGCCTTTTCTTCTCTATAGTATGTAAAACAAATGGAATTACTGCTCCAATTCCAAACATAATTATAAAAAAGACTATCAATCCTTTAAAAGTATTTTTTTCTACAACATTAAACTCTATACTATCACTTTTACCTCTAATATCTTTTGCAGATATTTTAACAGTACCAGTCGAATAAAATGTTACCTTACCTGTTAAAGACACAGTAGCTATTTTTTCATCACTACTACTCCATGTAATAGACCTACTTGAATTACTAGGTAAAATTTCAGTACTTAGTTCTATAACATTACCAACTGTATATTCCCTATTTTCATAGTTTGTTATTTTTATACTTTCTGGATAACATACAACATTCACACTAAGTATTGCAGTTTTTCCATTATTTGTCGTTACAGTATAATCTGCTTTCCCAACTTTATTTGTTATTATATTTCCATCTTCATTTATAGTTATAATGTCAGAATTATTGGTAGAATATTTTACATTTTTATTAGTTGCATTACTTGGATTAATAGTAAATTCTGGTTTTAATTTGGTACCTAACTCAATAGTTACTGATTTTTCTTTAAAATTAATACTCTCTACTGGTATATTTACTGGTTCTTGTACTGGTTTACTTGTAGAAAAATTACTAGTCGTATTTACTGAGCTAGAACTATTTTTTGAGTTATTTTTTATATTGGAATTATTAGTATATGGACATACTCCATTTTTATGCAAATGTGCTGGATGACCTCCACAATGGTAATGATAACTTCCCAATCCACTCACATTTTTATTATCCTTATGTCCTCCATATCTATCAGTTCTTCCAGAATGTGCAGTACATGATGAACAAATTAATATAATAGTCATTAAAAAACATAATACAATTTTAAATTTCCTATACATAAAATCACCTATTTATATATTATCACTAACGTTCTTAAATATTTGTCGAATTTTGGCGATAAATGATAAAATAAAACGATTTTTGTAATTTAACTATTACGTAAATTTATTTTTTATGTTATAATGTAAACAGCTATATATTAGGTTTTAATTGGAAACGCCACATTATTAAAAATAATGCTAACGAACAACACATTTTATATATGCTTATTATTTTTAAGAAAGGAGTTTTTTTATTATGCCAAAAACAAAGTTTCAAGATTTTATTTACACCATTATTATGGTTATAGTAATGGTATACGCAATGGTTTGCTACAACATTTCAATAAATATGGGAGGATTAAACAATAGTATATTTCTTTTTGCATTAAAAGAATTACCTCTTATGGGAGCAATTGCTTTTTTACTAGAATTTTTTATTGTAGGTAAAATTGCAAAAAAATTAACATTTAAACTTGTATCTCCAGAAAATACAAAACCAATATTTATAACTATAATAATGGCATCAATAATAGTTTGTTTAATGTGTCCAGTAATGAGCTTTATCGGAAGCTTACTATTTAATTTTGATAATATTAGTAATATAATTTCTCACTGGTTGCAAGCTATTATTCTAAGTTTTCCTATGGCATTATGTTTTCAAGTATTCTATGCAGGTCCTTTTGTTACATTTATATTTAAAAAATTTTTTAAGGATAAATAAAAAGATAAAGTAACACTAAAGTGCTACTTTATCTATTTTTAATTTACTTTTTTAAAATAAACTCTATTTTGAGTGCTAAGATTCATTCCTACACATTCGTCTGATGATGCATTATAGAAAAATAAAGCATATGGAGTATTTATTGTTGAAATAGATATCTTACCATCAATAACTGATTTTTTCCTATTTAATTCAAGATAATATATATCTGTCCTTAGAATAGATGTATTTTTATTAAATTCCTCTTCATTAAAAACATATTCTTCATTAATTTGCTCTATTGCACTATCCCCTAAAGAAACAGTATACTCTCCTTCATAATAATTATCTGATTTATCATTTTCATCTTCATACCAATAATATGTTCCATCATCTTTTAACTCTAAAACTGAACCATCACTTGCCATCCATTTATTTCCCTTGATTTTATTCTCTACATCTAAATCATCTGTAATTCCCTCAGAAATATCATTATACAATTCTGTAATATTAGACTTTATATTTTCTTCATTAATCAAAGTTGGTTTTCCAGCTATAAATATTATAAAAAAAGTCCATAATATTGTAATAATTATTGATACTGCTGATAGAATAATTCCTGCTATTCCAAATGCCTTTTTTTGCTTTTTTACTAATGAAATTATACCAAGTATAATTGATAATAACGCCAAAGGAATAGATATGTATATTAAACTACATATTATTGCTATTATACCTAATACCATTGAAGCTATCCCAAGCCCCTTTTTTTCTTTCATATACTAACCTCCTAAAATATAATAAAATATTACCACAAAAAATATCACTAGGCAATACATATTTATTATTTTATTATTTTATTATTTTATTATTTTATTATTTTATTATTCTATTATTTTTAGCCATACTAACCAAAAGGAGATGAATATAAAATATCATCTCCTTTATTACTCTAATACTTTTATTAATTTGAAGCCTGTGTTGTATCATCACTTTCAAGAGTTACTTGAACATCCATATCTTTATTTTGTCTATGAACCTTTAATGTAATCTTGTCTCCGACATTTTTAGTATTTTTTATTTCATTCAATTCTTCCATTGTTGTTATATCTTTACCTTCTATTCCTGTTATAACATCACCTTTTTGAAGTCCAGCCTTTGATGCTGGTGAATTTGTAACAACTTGTGCTACATATACACCTTGTGGTAAATTATTCATTTTAGCTGTAGTTTCATCAACGTTTATACCTGATACACCAATATATGGTCTTACTATTTTTTTATCTTTTATAAGTTTATTAATTATATCAACTGCATCATCACTAGGAATTGCAAAACCAAGACCTTCTACAGATGTACCACTAAGTGAAGATCCAATTTTTACAGTATTAATACCAATTACTTGCCCTTGTGAATTAACTAAAGCTCCACCACTATTTCCAGGATTAATTGCAGCATCAGTTTGAATTAATTTGTATGTTCTACCACTAGTTGTTATTTTTCTATTTAAAGCAGATATATAACCTACTGTAACACTGCCAGCCAATTCTTGACCTAGTGGATTACCAATAGCAACTGCTATATCTCCAACTTGAAGTTCTGATGATTTACCAAATTCTGCAGCTGTAAGTCCTGTTTTTTCAACTTTAATAACAGCTAAATCTGTTGTTTCATCATATCCAACTAAACTAGCTTCAATTGTTTCATCTGAGTCTGCAAGTGTAACTGAAATTTTAGCACTTGAATCTTTTATTGCACTTTCAATTACATGATAATTTGTAACAATGTAACCATCCTGTGAATATATAATTCCAGATCCCTCTTCACTTGATTCTTGAAGAGAACCAAACATTGTTTGTGACATTGCATTTATTTTTATTCCAACAATTGATGGTCCAGCTTTTTTAGCAATTGCAACAACTGGACTATCAGTGGCCTCAATCTTAATACTTGTTGTATTATTACTATTACTTGTATTAGTAGAATTATTATTGTTTGTTTTTGTAAGAATTGTATATGTTAAAACACTACCTATAGCACCTGCAATAATTGCTGTAATAACAGCCATTATAAACATGGGAGTACTATTTCTTTTTTCCTTAATAAACATCTTTGTTCCAACGCTTTTCTGTTCTGTAGCTTTTTTTTCTTTTGTTATCTTTTTTTCTTCTTCATTTTCACTCATATTATCCCTCCTATATATTATTTTACAATATATTAACTATTTTTTCCAGCTGCAACACCTGTTGAAAAAGCAATTTGTAAATTATATCCTCCAGTATATGCATCAACATCAAGCAACTCACCTACGACATACAATCCTTTTACTATTTTTGATTCCATAGTTTTGGGATTTATTTCTTTTGTATTTATACCTCCAGATGTTACAATGGCCATATCGAGTGGCATAAAGCCAGAAATATTTATTTTTAAATTTTTCACTATATTAACTAAATTTTCTCTTTGTTCTCTTGTAATTTGATGAACCTTTTTCTCTTTATCTATTTTTGATAAGTTAATTATTGGAGATATTAATTTTTGAGGTAAAAGATCATTTAATGAATTTTTAAATTCTTTATTTGTATATTTTTCAAAATCTCTCTGTATTCTTTTATCTAGCACTTCAAAACTTAATGCTGGTTTTAAATCAATTACAAATTCAATTTGCTTATTTTTTATTTTTTCATTAATATTTTTTACAGTGTTTAATTTACTACTTGCACTTAATACTACAGGTCCTGTAACACCAAAGTGCGAAAACATCATTTCTCCAAATTCACTATATAATATTTTATTATTAGTTTTATCAATAAGATTTACCTTAACATTTCTAAGAGAAAGGCCTTGTAATTCTTTACATATTTTATCTTCAGATTTTAAAGGTACAAGTCCAGGTTTTATTTCCTTTATACTATGCCCAAGTTTCTCAAGCAAAATATATCCATCTCCTGTACTTCCTGTTGATGAATAGCTTTTCCCACCTGTTGCTATAATACATTTATCACAAACAATTTCAGTACCATTTTCTAGTTTAACTCCTGATATTTTTTCATTTTCAGTTATAATTTCTACAACTCTTGAGTTATATTTTATCTTAACATTTTCCTTCTTTAACTTGTTTTTTAATGCATTAACAACATCTATAGCGCTATCACTTACAGGAAAAACTCTTCCTCCTCTTTCGACCTTGGTTTGTACTCCTAATTTATTAAAGAAATCTACTACATCTTTATTATTGAAATTTGAAAAAGAGCTATACATAAATTTAGAATTATTTACTATATTATTTCTAAATTTTTCCTCATCACCATCAAATGTAAGATTACATCTACCTTTTCCTGTTATTTTTAACTTATTTCCTAAAGAACTATTTTTCTCTACTAATATAACATTATTTCCTTCTTCTGCGGATGTTATACCTGCTATCATTCCTGCAGGTCCACCTCCAACTACAACAACATTCATTATTTCTCCCTACTTATAATTTTAGATACTGCACTACATATTGCAAGTTTAGCAGACTCATAAGTAAGTCCTCCTTGCATATACGCAACATATGGTGCACGTATAGGTGAATCAGCTGATAGTTCTATTGATGCTCCTTCTATAAAAGTTCCTGCAGCCATTATTACATCATCATCATATCCTGGCATTGCCCATGGTTCTGGAGTTACATGACTATCTATTGGACTTTCATTTTGAATTTGCTGTATAAACGTTATTAGTTTATCTTTATCATTAAATTTTATTGCTTGAACTATATCTGACCTTTTATCAAAAGCTGATGGATATACATCAAAGCCTTGTTCTTCTAACATTTTAGCAGTGAATACGGCTGACATCATTGCGTTTTTAACTATAGATGGAGCCATAAATAATCCTTGTAATATGTTCCTGTTTTGATCCAATGTTGCTCCACATTCCTTACCAATTCCAGGGCAAGTAAGTTTTTCAGAACATAATTTTATTATTTTACTATCTCCTGCTATATATCCACCTGTTTCACATAGTCCACCACCTGGATTTTTAATTAAACTACCGCATACAACATTTACTCCAACATCAGTTGGTTCAAGTTTTTCTGTAAATTCACCATAACAGTTATCAACCATTATTATTACATCTTTATCTATTTTTCGTATATGTTCCACAACTTCTTTTATATCATCAATACATAAAGATTTCCTTAAAGCATATCCTTTTGAACGTTGAATGTGAATTAATTTTACTTTATTATTTTTTAGATATTTTTCAATTTCTTCTATATCAAAATTTCCATCTTTTTTTAAATTTATTTCGTCATATCTAACACCATAAGACATTAAAGATAGTGGATTTTCTGTTAATCCTATGACTTCGCATAAAGTGTCATACGGTCTTCCACTTATTGCAAGTAATGTATCACTAGGCATAAGTAAAGCTTGAAGAACCGTTGCAATTGTATGTGTACCATTAACAAATTGTACTCTTACTAAACTATCTTCTGTATGAAATACATCTTTATATATTTTTTCTATTACTTCCCTTCCAGCATCATCATATCCATATCCAGTTGTTTTATTCATATGCATTGTAGATACTTTATTATCTTTAAACGCTTTTAGAACTTTAGCTTGATTATATAAAGCCGTGTCTTTAATATCATTAAATATAAGTTCTAAACCATTTTCAACCTGACTTGCTGTTTTAAGTATTTCACTTGATATATTAAACATATTCTCTATGCTTTTCATTTTTATCACCTTCTAAATTATACCACAATTAATAAATATTGTGAATATACATAACATAATTTCACTAAAATTTCACCTTATATCAAACATTTATCATAAATAGCAAAAAGCACCCAGTTTATATACTAAGTGCTTACATTTAACAATTATTCCATATCTTCTAAATCATCTTGATTTTTAGTAAATTCGTCAAATACTTTTTTTCCTAAATTTTCATCTGTAACTGTATCGTAAACTTCTTCTCCATCAACTTCTTTAATTTCAAGAATTGTTACTTCAACATCATCATCTTCATTTCTATCAGCTTCAGCTACAATTAAAAATTCTCTTTCATCCTCAAGGGTAACAACGTCAATTATTTCAAATTTTACATCATTTCCTTCTTCGTCTGTAAGTGTAACTATTGGACTCATATCATCAGGAAGTTCATCCCCAAAATGGTCATGTCCACATCCTGCGCAAGAATCACATCCTGCTGCACATCCTGTTAATTCTTCTTTATCCATCTCTTTTCCTCCTTATATATAATATATCATAAACTATTTAAATATCCTTCTAAAATGTAAGTAGCTGCAAGTTTATCAGCATATGTATTTTTTTTCTTTTGAGAAATATTAAGTTCCCTCATTGTCCTATATGCAGAAACCGTCGTTAGCCTTTCATCCCATTTTACTATATTAACATCTAATTTTTCTTTTAATAAAGAAATTATCTCATCAACTTTTTTTGTCTTTTCAGACATAGTTCCATTCATGTTTTTTGGATAGCCAAAAACTATTGTTTGTACATCATATGTCTTTGTTAAATTTATTATATGAGATATTAACTTTTTTATACTACCATTTATTACAAATGTATCTAGGCCCTGGGCCGTTATACCAAGTTCATCAGATATAGCCAGTCCAACTCTTACATCCCCGTAATCTACTCCTAATATTCTTTTCATAATTTATTATAGATCCAAATATTTCTTTATCATTTCTTGTAGCAAGTCATCTCTTTCAATTTTACAAATTAGTGCTCTTGCATTTTGATGTGATGTTATATACGTTGGGTCGCCTGATAAAATATAACCTATAATTTGACTAACAGGTTCATATCCCTTATCTTTAAGAGCAGAAACTACTTGTTCCATTATTTCTTTTACTCTTCTTGATTCATCTTTTTGAGGTTTAAATACTGTAGTATTTTGATCCATAAAATCACTCCTTTTCTTTATTATATTATATTTATTATAATACAATGACATATTTTTAAATTGTTTAAATTATTTTAATTGTATTAACTGAATTCATTCCGTCTATATAATCTACCATTTTTTCTATTTCAAAATCAATATCATTTTGATTTTTTACTGTATGTAATAAAAATTGACTATTTACTGTTATCTTTTCATCACCTACATACTCACTTTCCAAGTTTAACTTTGCAAGTAACCTTTCAATCATAGGTTGTGAAGCTTGTGATGACATATTAGGAATAATTATTAAAAATTTAATTCCACTATATCTTATTAATATAATATTCTTATTTACAAAATTTTTTATACAATTTGTAGCCTTAATAAGTACAGCATTTCCAACATTTCTACCATATTTTAGATTAATATCTGGAATGTTTTTTAGACAAACCATTGCTATTGTATTATTCTCATTATTTTTTATAATCTTTCTTGCACCTGAGTACAAATATAAATTAGTGTAAAAGCCTGTTTGTTTATCTTCGTTTTGTGCTTTTTCAATTGATTTTTGAAATCCAACAATATCAAGAAATGTTCCTATATTTGCCTTTAGTTTTGCAAGCTCTGATTTTGGAATATTGTCAAATGCATTAGATACAGTATCTTCTAAAAGCCAAAATCCTAAATAAATTCCATTACAATATATTGGAGAAAACATTGCAGATTTTATTCTTCTTTCAACTGCACTTCTATATAAAAGTGTTTTTCCTGGTGCAGTTGTTAAATATTTAGATACATTTTTAGAAATATTAACTTTAAAATCATTTTCATTTGCAATATCTTTTAACCTATCTCTGTATATAGCTTCTATATTGCTTGCTGTTGAATCATATTCATACCCATCAAATGTTGAAATAGTTGAGTATTTAACTCCATAATTTGTTATTATAACATCATTTAGGTTTTTAATTTTTTCATCAGATGAAAACTTTGAACTCATTATTTCTAACATATTTTGCAATATATTCATATTAGCTACATTTTTTGATACAGATTTTAGGGAGTTTATTTGTCTCTTTTGAAAAGATGTAATAATTATTGCAACAATTAAAATAAGTATAATTGTAATTATTAAGGTTATTATTAATAACTCCATTTACAAACCTCTTTTCTTTAATTTAAATTATTTAATTTCTTTTTCGTAAGTGCCCTCATTAGAATTATTATATGTAGCTGATGATTTTTTAAATATTCCTCCAAAAGAACCTTTCTTTTTCTGAGGGGTATATGTTTCAGCTCTGGAATTAATTATTCCTCCAATGGGATATATAGCATTTATAATTTTTGATAAGTTAGATATAAAATCAGCTGAAAAACTTGAAAACTTATTTGTATACTTATATAGCATTTCAATGTATTTTATATAATTTTCTTGATCAAAAGGCAATATATAATATGGAATCGTAGATGAATTAAATAATTCATCAAACATTTTTAAGTCATAACTTGTATAAGTAGCTATACCATCAATTATATCTTTTGCTGTAAGAGAACATCTAACATGTTTATTTATTATAATTCTTATCTTGTTCATTGGAACACCATGTGATTTAAGCTCTCTTAAGAACATCGTTGTCTGTGCAATATTAAGTACATTCATATCTTGTACTAAGTATATTTCTTGACACAATCTAAAGTAATCATATGGTGTTGTAAAATCAGTATCTATAAGAATAACGCTATTATTTTGCATAATTGTATCAATTACTACACTTGAATTATATTGTTTTCTATCATCACCAGGCATACCTGTATAAATACTTAATTTTTCATATATTAAAGGTTCATTTAGTCCATTTGAAGCATATTTCATACTTTCAGCAGCAATAGCCCTTTTTCCTTCATTATCATATGTATATATAGTATAAGTATCTCTTTTTCTTGTAACGTCACAAATTGCTGTTTTAACTTTATTTCTTGCAAGATATGTTCCTATTGCATTAATACAAAATGTTGTTCCTGATTTTGGAGCCCCAACAAAACATACTATTTTTTTATAATCTTTAGGAACTTCGAAAACATTTTTTATAACCTCTTTCTCAACAACTTTTGTAACAACAGGTGCAGGAGTTGGAACTTTTTGGACGACAATTTTTTCAATTATTTCAGGCTCTTTTTTTATCTGTATAGCATTTGCATCTTTTTCAACAATCCTCTTTTGAGGTTTTACATTATCATTTGGTGTACTTTCAACTTTTTTTACATTATTTTGTATGTTTTTATTATCATTTTGAGTCTGAGGTTCAACTACTTGAGCATTAACACCTAATGATTTATATTTTTCATTATTAAATGATAAATATTGTTTAACATCTGATGGTAAAAAATTAGATATAACCTTTAATTGCTCATCTGTATATTGTGCAGCAATTCTATCAAATATTTCATTATATTTATCTGGAACACCATTTTGGTTTCTATAATATGATATAATCCTTTGAATTTCTATTTCTGAAACTTCAGCTGAATTATATATATTTTCTCCAGCTACTTTATCATAATATTTCTTTACATCTTTTTTTTGAAAAGGTTTATTAATTGCTGCTGCAACTTTTCCTTTTGTTCTATCTTGTCCCGTAAGCACTGTATAGATTCCCATATTAAATAATTTAGCAAGATAATCATCACCAAGTTTTCTTCTATCAGACGCAACATATACAATGTTTTTTGCATCATATGCATCTGTCATTGCATCTATATTTTTAAAAAGATAATCATCTATCTGTGCATAATTATTAGTTGGAAATTTTTCCAATTCTTCTAATACAACAGCTCTATCATATTCACCAGAAGCTAATTCCTGAATAAATTGTTTAAAATAATAAACATTTTTATATTCTATTTTTTCTTGATATTTTTGCTGGTAAAAATCGGCAATTCCTTTAGCAGTATCATCATTATTTATACCAAAAAGTATTTTCATATTACACCTCTTATTTTCTTATGTTTAAATTTATTTCATTATTAAAAATGCATATAAAAGTGGTAAACATTGTATTATTACCATAAATATTGCAATTCCAATTAAAAGACGTCTTCCAAGGAGCTTATGTTCTAAAACTTCAGAACCAACAACATAAAATTGATATAACGCATATATGAACACCAATGTTACAACAGGCCAAGAATATTTTTGAACAAATATAAGGGCCTTCATTGTTCCGTCCATTATTTGATCATTTGTAAAAGTTTCTTCTGCACCAAAAACAAAATTTGAAACAATACCAGAAACTATAGAAATCACTAAACATATAATAACTAGTTTTTTATATCCAATACTTTTATATTCCATTTTATACCTCACATTTTATTTCTTTTTATTATACCATATAATTTTACTATAAAAAAGAGAAAATATCAAGGCATAGTAACAAATTTGTAATAAAAGTTTGTTACTATTCGTTACTATTTAGACTATGACTAGTTAAAAGCACAAAAATATTTTTTATTTATACTTTAATATACATAATAAATTTAATTTTGTAGTTTTTTTACTTATAATAATTATTTAAAAGTGGCTTGTAACACCACGTTGACGCACTTCTTATAATTTCGGAATTCTACCTAGTCTGAATAGTAACTTATTTTCAAAGAAAAAAGCACGCAAAAATATTATTTATATTTGCACACTTTCCATATAATATTAATTAAAAAATTTACACACCAGACAGTGGTCTGTGCTACTTGATATAAAGCCTAAGGCGAAAACCTACACTAATATGCGTGTAAGAGGCATCATAGTGGCCACGACATGAAACTGGATTGAGGCTACCATTACCAAGGCTACTACCACCACGATAAAAGAAACCAGAACCGCTAGCCTCACAAGTCCATTCCCATACATTTCCTGCTAAATCATAAATATTTTTAATCTTCCAATTTTCACTAAATCCAGCTGTCCTTTTTGTTCCACTATTTTCATTAGCTGGTGATAATGAATTTTTATAATTTCCATAATAT